>ENA-ORLU01000037-ORLU01000037.1-human-gut-metagenome-genome-assembly--contig:-NODE-37-length-138644-cov-8.984802_pt1 | contig 138644 bp, 124 predicted proteins | sample MGYA00243009_ERZ508833 | MGnify/ENA primary metagenome ERZ508833 (study PRJEB26277, sample SAMN04329763) | human gut metagenome | biome: human-associated habitat | host: Homo sapiens | place: USA...
AGTCGGTGTGATTGCGTGTGTCGCTTACATATTTATTACAGTGCACGGCCATATGAACCGTGTGAAAAAGGGCTACGAGACAGGAAATGTCGGCGCCATGTATGCGAAAATGATCGTGATCTGTGCAGTGATCCTGTTTGTCACCGTAAACCTGGCACAGATCAAAGGTATTCCGACCTCTCTGGTATGGGTAATGATCGTGTTACTGGTTTACGTTTATATCACGAGAAAGACGTCAGTAGGACGTTATTTCTACGCAGTCGGCGGCAATGAAAAGGCAACAAAGCTTTCCGGTATTGATACGAACAAAGTTTATTTCCTTGCTTACTTGAACATGGGTCTTCTGGCTGCTATCGCAGGTATGGTGACAATGGCCAGATTGAATTCTTCCAACCCGCAGGCTGGTACAAACTTTGAGATGGATGCGATCGGTGCTTGTTTTATTGGTGGTGCTTCTGCTTATGGTGGTACCGGTACAGTTCCTGGTGTTATCATTGGTGCACTTCTGATGGGTGTTCTGAATCTTGGCATGAGTATCATGGGTATTGACCAGAATATCCAGAAGGTTGTTAAAGGTATGGTTCTTCTGGCAGCGGTTATCTTCGATGTTGTCAGCAAGAGAAAATCTTTTATCGTAAAATAATAATAGTCAGCGAATCAGGACAGCAGGTTTTCGGAGTGATCCGGAACCTGCTGTTTTTGGGTGTATATACTGTTGTTTTATGTAAGGTTATTTTGTTACTGTTCACTGGTCAATGTCATTTAGTTAATTTTCAAGGTTAGATCTTATACATGAGGTCTAACCTCTTTTTTAGTTTTTCCCTAAATAGGGGTTGACACTTCAACTCAAATGTGCGGCCGCTCTCACTACTGATTGGTTTTTAGAAGTAGTGAGAGCGGCCCTTGTAGTTAAAGAAGCATCTGCACGATGCAAATACAACTACAAGGAGATTTTTTTATGCTACAAAACCAAATCAAAACCATATTTAAAAGGGCACTGAAAAAGTCTGATTCTAAAAAAGAGATGTGCCAGCTGTACTCTGATTTCAATCAATCCACCACTTCAAAATTTTCTTGCAACTCAGTTATTATAGTTATATAATTCTAGTTAGTTTAACCTAATCAATGAGCGGGCGATTATTTGTACAATAATATAAAATTTTGTAACTGTTATTGTTGATGAAAGGCGGGATGATTATATGACAGTTCAAGAGTGGGAAAAGGATTTTTATGGAAATAATGTAACAATCACAACGAGAGATAATGAATGCGTCATTTATAGAATTCGGGACGATTCGGGAGATTCAGTTCTAACACGTTTTGAAGTTTATCCTGGGATTGCACTGATTTACAACGATGTACATACAGACTATATTTCAATTAAGGAGTTAGTCGGATATGAGAACATATTGGAAATCAATCATTGTCGTGAGGGGAGAATTGAATTTGAATCATCAGAAGGAGAGTGTTTATATGTGAAAAAGGGGGATATGGCAATTAATATGAAAGCTGGAGTAAAGTCATATTCTTATTTCCCACAGTCACATTATCATGGCGTGACAATAGAAATTGATTTTGATAAAATTGAAAAAAATCAAAACATGATTATGAAAGAAATGCAATTGAGCCCCAAAATTTTACAGGACAAATTCTGTAATCACAAGCAATGTATTGTTCTACATGAAAAGCAGGAATTTGAACATTTGTTTTCGGAAATTTATTGTGTTCCTGAACAGATAAAAAAGAGCTATTACAAAATTAAAGTGATGGAGATTCTGCTGTTTTTATTTGCGCTGGATACAACAAAGGAGAAGATTGAGAATCGTTATTTTAACAAAAATCTGGTTGCAAAAGTAAAGGAGATACACCAATACATGTTAAATCATATAGATGAGAAGTTAACTATTGCTTGTCTGGCAGATAAACATCAAATCTCTGCAACGAATCTTAAGAAATATTTCAAGGAGATTTATGGGCTGAGTATATATGCATACTTAAAAGAAAAGCGCATTCAAAAGGCTGCAGAATTACTTAGGGAAACGAACCATGAAATAGGCAAGATTGCAGGCATGGTTGGATATGATAACGCAAGTAAATTTTCCAACAGTTTTAAAAGCATTATGGGAATCAATCCAAGTGAATATAAAAAGTCTGTCTGAATGGAGCATTTCATACTTTTTGGAGTAGATGAAAATTGAAACAATGATTATAATATCAAATGAGTTTGGCAAGATGTTTGTCTTGCCTTTTATTACAATAACAAGTTAGACACTACTAATTTTAGGAAGGAGCAACAAATATGAACAAGACAACTAAAAGTTCAAGATTGCAAGGAAAGGATTTGATGAATATTGGAATATATTCGGCTATTTACTGTGTCATTGTAACTGGTGTAGCGATGCTTGGCTATATCCCAATTATGATGCCGATGTTATGCGCGTTAGTACCACTGATTGCTGGAGTTCCATTTATGTTATTTCTGACGAAGGTAAAGAAATTTGGAATGATATGGATTATGAGTATCATCATCGGAATCTTTATGATTTTAACCGGAATGGCACATTATGCGTTGATTGTGGGATTTTTTACAGGCTTAATTGCAGAACTAATTTATAAAAGCGGGAACTACGCAAGTCAGACAAAAGCTGTGCTTACATGCGGCGTATTTAGCATGTGGGCGTGGGGAAATTTTATTCCGTTATTTTTTAACAGAGAGGCATATTGGGCGACAAGACAGAGTTTTGGAGAAGAGTATATTACGACTTTAAATAGTCTGATGCCAATGTGGTTATGCCCAGTTCTTTTGATTGCCAGTTTTGTTTTTGGAATCATAGGCGGAATGTTTGGAAAAGCATTACTAAAGAAACATTTTAAAAAAGCGGGAATTGTATAATGAAGAATGAAATGATGAGTAGTGGAAAGGGGAAACGAAAAATAACTCTTGATCCAAGAACTAAGCTTGCTTTACTTCTTATGGTAGCTACATTCGTGCTTGGCGGTGCAGGCGGAAATGAGCTGATATGGGCAAGAATTTTATTGGCAATAATACCAGCAATACTACTTCTTTTTAGCGGTAAGGTGAAAGCTTTTTTCGTCTTTGAGATGCTGTTTTTGGCAGGATGTCTTTTACAGTATTATCTGCTTGGAAAGCTGAGCGGTTTTTTTAATTTCCTTGTGTTAGCAACAGCGGGTATTCTTTCCCAGTTTATACCCGGGCTTATGATGGGATATTATACAGTTACAACAACAACTGTCAGTGAATTTGTGGCGGCGATGGAACGTATGCATATGCCAAAGCAAATTGTGATACCGTTATCAGTTATGTTTCGGTTCTTTCCGACGGTAGGAGAAGAGGCATCAAGCATATCAGATGCCATGAGAATGAGAGGAATATCCTTTGGTGGAAATCATCCGGGAAAGATGCTGGAATATCGATTGATACCCCTTATGACCTGTTCTGTCAAAATCGGAGATGAACTTTCTGCGGCTGCCTTGACGAGAGGGCTTGGAGCAGATGTGAAAAGAACAAATATCTGTAAGATTGGATTTCGTTTTGTGGATTATATTGTTTTGCTGGGCTGTATCATTACTTTGGCATATTTATTGCTGGTTAAGATTGGAGGCTTTTTATGATTGAGTTACAAAATATATGCTTCGAATATGGGTCAGAGGAACAAAATATAGCCGGAAGAGGGGCACTTCATAACATCAATTTACATATTCCAGATGGACAGATTGTTTTATTGTGTGGAGAATCAGGATGCGGAAAGACAACAATTACCAGATTACTGAATGGATTGATACCACATTTCTATGAAGGCAATCTTACCGGAACGATTTGTATTGATGGGAAAGAAATCAATGATCAGCCATTATATGAAACTGCATTACTGTCTGGAACTGTTTTCCAAAATCCAAGATCACAGTTTTTTAATGTGGATACGACAAGTGAATTAGCATTTGGCCTTGAGAACAGAGGCATGGAAGAAACACAAATTCTTAAAAAGGTAGATAAAACAGTTCAGGAACTGAAATTGGAGAAACTGATGAATCGAAGCATTTTTGATTTGTCAGGTGGTGAAAAACAGAAAATTGCTTGTGGATGCGTATCTGTCTGCTCACCGAATATTATCATTCTGGATGAACCATCTGCAAATCTTGATTTAAAATCAATGGAACAGTTGCACGTTATGATTGAAAAATGGAAAGTAGAACACAAAACAGTTGTGATAGCAGAGCACAGGCTTGCGTATATCTGGAATTTGATAGAGCGCATGGTTTTTCTAAAAGAAGGTAAGATTGAATTTGATTTTAGCAAGGAGGAAATGCAAAAGCTGACTCCGAGAGATCTACACCAGATGGGACTTCGTTCAAACCAAGATGTAAAAATGGTTCATTATAATCGAAATGAGAATATAGACCGGATTGTATTCAAAAATTTTGTATTTGGGTATGAGAAAAATCATAATATTCTGAATTTGAAAACAATGGAAATAGACAAGAACTCAATAACAGCTATTGTAGGAAATAATGGAATTGGAAAGTCTACCTTTTTACGATGTATATGTGGACTTGAAAAAAAGTGTAAAGGAATCATGGAGATTGATGGAAAAGTATATAAGAGAAAAGAGCGCTTGAATGAAATATTTCTTGTTATGCAGGATGTAAACCATCAACTTTTTACAGAAAGTGTTTTAGATGAAGTTTTGATTAGCATGAAGAAAGAGAATGAAGAAAAAGCATTGGATATTCTAAAATCACTGGACTTATTACCGTACAGGGAGCGACATCCGGTGTCGCTATCCGGAGGAGAAAAGCAAAGAGTTGCGGTTGCTACTGCTATAGCGTCAGAACGTTCTGTCTTACTGTTTGATGAACCGACAAGCGGACTGGATTACCGTCATATGCTTCAGGTTGCCCGCTTATTTGAGAAGCTACGCAATCATGGAAAAACAATTCTGGTTGTGACTCATGATTTGGAATTTATAGAAGCATTACATGCAAACACGATTTGTTTGGAAGAATTGCAGGCGTAAAGAAAGGAGGATTTTTTGTGCAAAATAAAGAAAGAGGTGCAGTCAGCTGGCTTATGGAATTTGCGGGTGAAAAACGAATATTTTATATCGTGAGTGTGATTGCGGCAATTATCGGTGTCATATGTAGTGTGGCTCCGTTTTTATTTGTAAGCGATATTGTTATACGATTGATTGAAAGGAAAACGCGGTGGAGTGGATATTTAATGGATGGTGGTGCAATTGCAGTTTTATGGATGCTTCGTTATCTGTTTCATGGCATTTCAACATGCTGTTCTCATAAGGCGACCTTTCAGGTACTGGCAAATATTCGCAAACGTTTGTGTGATAAATTAGCAAAAGTACCACTGGGAAAGGTTAAGGATACACCGTCGGGTGCACTAAAAAATATAATTGTGGAACGTGTAGATAGTATTGAAACAACACTGGCTCATGTCGTTCCGGAATTCACATCCAATCTGTTGGCACCTGTTGTTGTATTTATGTATCTATGCATTCTTGACTGGCGAATGGCGTTAGCGTCATTAATAACACTTGTATTTGGTATTGTTGCATATATGTTTATGATGGTAGGATACCAGGAAAGCTTTCAGAATACGATTAACAAGACTAAAATATTAAATGATACTGCTGTTGAATATATTAATGGTATCGAAGTAATCAAGGCATTTGGAAAAGCACAGTCTTCTTATGAGAAATTTGAGGTTGCAGCAAAAGAAGGTGCAGATTGCTATGTAGAATGGATGCGCCGTTGCAATGTGCCTTTTTGTATTGCTATGGTTGTAATGCCGTGTACAGCTCTTGCTACAGTTCCAATAGGCGGTTTTTTGTTTATGAAAGGGAGTCTGAGCCTTAGTACGCTGGTTATGTGTTTGATTCTTTCGATGGGGCTTGTTACGCCACTGATTACAGTTATGAGTTATAGTGATGATATTGGCAAAATGGGTTCGATTCTTGGAGAAGTGACAGGGGTGTTATCATGGGAAGAGCAGTTGAGACCTATAAATGATAATAAACAGATAAAGGATTATTCAATTTGTTTAGAAAATGTAAGATTCTCTTATAGGGAAAAGGAAGTACTTCATGGCGTAAATCTTAAAATAGAAAGTGGAACAGTAAATGCATTGGTTGGACCAAGCGGGAGTGGAAAATCAACTATAGCAAAGCTTATTGCATCATTATGGGATGTAGATAGTGGCAGTATCAAAATCGGTGGGGTTGATATAAGTGAGTTATCCTTAAAAAACTATAATCGTAAGATAGCCTATGTTTCTCAGGATAATTACCTGTTTGATAATACGATTCGTGAAAATATTAGAATGGGAGATTTGAATGCAACTGATAAACAAGTAGAACAGGCTGCAAAAGACTGTGGCTGTCATGAGTTTATTATGGCACTTCCGGATGGCTATGATACAATAGTCGGCAGCGCAGGCGGGCATCTTTCCGGAGGTGAGAGACAAAGAATCTCTATCGCCAGAGCAATGCTAAAGAACGCTCCGATTATTATCCTGGACGAAGCAACAGCATATACAGATCCAGAAAATGAGGCACTCATACAACATTCTGTTGCCAAACTTATAAAGGGAAAGACGTTAATTGTTATAGCACACAGACTTTCTACGATTGTGGATGCAGACCAAATCTTTGTTATAGAAAACGGAACAGTGGCAGAAACAGGAACACATAATGAGTTGTTAGCTAACGGTGAAATCTATTCTAATATGTGGAGAGCACATATGAGTGTGAAAGATTCAGAACAGGAGGTGGAGCCTCGTGCTTAGGATATTAAAAAGGTTCTTTGATTTCTGTGGTGCAGAAAATAAAAAGAAATTTTATAAGGCATTGTTTTTGGGTGTGGTATTTGCATTATTGGAGGCAGTAAAAATTCCGGCGATTCTTTTGTTGATTGATGGAGCAATTAAACAAAATGTTACCGAAAGTCTGATTGTTCTATGCTTAGGAATGCTTGTAGCAAGCCTTGCTGCAGCGTCAGTAGTAAAATATCAGATTACTATGTTACAGTGTGAAGCAGGCTATTATACCGCATGCGGAAAACGCATTGAGATTGCAGAACATATGCGATATCTGCCGATGGGATATTTCAATCAGAACAGTCTTGGACAGATCACCAATATTACAACGAATACAATGGAACAGCTGGCTGATGTGGCTACCAGAGTGGTTATGATGACAACGGGCGGTGTCCTTACAAGCTCTGTAATTACAGTAATGATGTTAATCTTTGATATAAGAATTGGCTTTATTGCTATGGTCGGCATGGTTTTGTTTTTTACTGTAAATAGTTTCCTGCAGAGAAAAAGTAAAGCACTTGCACCGGTAAAAGCAGCAGCGGATGAATTCGTTGTAGAGAAGGTATTGGAATATGTTCAGGGAATTTCAGAAGTTCGAAGCTATAATCTGACAGGTTGTGCATCTAAAGAGCTAAATGAAGCAATTGATAAGAACAGGGACATTAATACAACAATGGAACTTAAGACGGTTCCATGGATGCAATTGCAGTCCATTATATTGAAGCTTATGGGTGTGGCTATAATTTTGACCTCATGTGGATTTTACCTTGCGGGCAGTATGACATTACAGAATTGTATTGGCATGATTATCTGTTCTTTTTTGGTATTTGAAAGTCTTGGTTCAGCAGGCAATTACTCGACACTTCTCAGGATTGTGGATTTAAGTGTTTCAAAAGTGGAAAATGTCATGAGAATAAAAGAAATGGATACTGATGGGAAAAATATTATTCCGAAAAACTTTGATATTGAAGTTGAAAATGTAGACTTCTATTATGACGAGAATCACGCAGAAGACGCAAAGATTATTAATCATTTATCAGTACACATTCCGGAAAGAACAACCACGGCCATTGTTGGACCTTCTGGTGGCGGGAAGACAACGTTGTGTCATCTGATTTCAAGATTTTGGGACGTAAGCAATGGAAATATCAGTCTTGGTGGAGAAAATGTAAGGAACTACAGTGTGGATAGCTTGATGAAAAACTTTAGTTTCGTATTTCAGAATGTCTATCTGTTCGAGGACACCATTGCAAATAATATTCGTTTTGGGCAACCTGAAGCGTCAATGAAACTCGTTATGGATGCTGCTAAGAAGGCATGCTGCCATGATTTTATTATGGAGCTGCCAAATGGTTATGATACCGTAATCGGGGAGGGAGGAACCAGTCTTTCTGGTGGTGAAAAACAGCGTATATCTATTGCACGAGCTATTATGAAGGACGCACCTGTGATTATTTTGGATGAAGCAACAGCTAATGTAGACCCGGAAAATGAGAAGGAACTAATGTCTGCTATAGAAGCTCTTACAAAAGAAAAGACGATTATTATGATTGCGCATAGACTTAAAACGGTAGAACATGCAGATCAGATTCTGGTATTAGATAAGGGGCAGATTGTTCAGCAGGGAAGACATAGTGAACTCTTGAAACAGACTGGGATTTATCGTAAATTTATTCTTGAGAGAGAAGAGGCAGTAGGCTGGAAAATATAGAGAAAAGTTCTTAATTCGTACAAATGTATTAAAGAAAATCAAAACAATAATGTAACCATTGAAATTACATCTGATTTTTGATATGATTACTACCAAAGAGAGGTGTTTACAATGCAGATTTCAAGCAGATTTACAATGGCAATTCATATGTTTGCCTGTATAGATACATTTTCAGACCAGAAGATGACAAGTGATTTTATGGCTGCAAGTATTGGAACCAATCCGGTTATTATCCGTAAAATATTGCAACAACTAAAAGCTGCCGGTCTTATTGAAGTTGCAAGAGGAACTGGCGGAGTGACAATTACCAGACCACTTGAACAGATTACATTTCTTGATGTGTATAAGGCAGTAGAATGTGCACCGGATGAACAATTGTTTCATTTTCATGAGAACCCAAATCAGAAATGTCCGGTAGGAAAGAATATTCATCATGTTCTTGATAAGAGACTCTTAGAGGTGCAAAGGGCAATGGAGGAGAAGCTTTCAGAAATGACGCTTGCGGATGTGAAAAAAGAGATTGCAGCATATACATAAAAAAGAGTAGCAGACAGGGCTTCGGATCGATTTCCGAAGCTTTTTTTCTGTCATACGTCTAACGAGGTTGCCAGTAACTGTTACTTTGAATGCATATAAAGACGTATTAAAAAATGTTGTAACAAAAAAAGTTACAAAAGTTTTGATGTAACTATTGACATTACAACAAGTCGGCGTTATAGTATAACTACAAGATGTAACAAAAAAGGTTACAACAAATAAAGGAGGTACTATAAAATGCAGAAAGTAGTAGAATTTTTACAGAAAAACCCGGTTCAGTATTTAGCAACAGTAGGAAGAGATGGAAAAGCAAAATGCCGTCCATTCATGTTCTGTTTTGAGCAGGACGGAAAGCTTTGGTTCTGTACCAACAACACAAAGGAAGTCTACAAAGATATGCAGGAAAATCCTGAGGTAGAGGTTTCCGTATCTTCTCCGGAATATGCTTGGATTCGTCTTCATGGAAAAGCAGTATTTGAGAACAACATGAGCGTAAAGGAAGGCTGCATGAATAACCCTATCGTTAAGGGGCAGTATCAGACCGCAGATAATCCTATTTTTGAGGTGTTCTATCTTGAAAACCCTCATGGTGTGATTGCTGATTTTTCTGGAAATCCACCTTATGAATTCTAGTACAACTGTTTTAAATTCAGGCATATCTCGCAAAAGGAGAGAATTTGAAATGACAAAAATGGACTATCTCAAACTTCTGGTGGACGAAATCCACTCAACCACAGTTGCAACAATAGGTTCAGACGGACACCCTCAGACAAGAATCATAGATATGATGTACTATGATGAAGAAGGTGTGTATTTTCTTACAGCAAAGGGCAAAGCATTTTATGACCAGTTAATGGAACAGCAGTATGTGGCAATATCTGCGACAAAAGAAAAAATAGCAGTGTCTCTTCGTGGAAGAATAAAGAACATCGGGAAAAAGAATCTTGATATTATGTTTGAGAGAAATCCTTATATGAAGAAAATTTACCCCGGAGATACAAAAGACGCAATCGAAGTGTTTCAGCTGTATGAGGCACAGGGCGAGTATTTTGATATCAGCAATCCGTCAAACATTGTGAGGAATACAATAACAATAGGAAAAGCAGAAGCTGTCCAGACTGGTTATTTTGTTGGGAAAGACTGTATCGGATGTAAGTTGTGTTATTCTGTATGTCCGCAAAAGTGTATTGATATATCTTCAGTTCCGGTTACAATCAATCAGAATCATTGCCTGCATTGCGGAAGATGTGCAGAGATTTGCCCGAAACAGTGTATTGAGAAAAGAGGTTAATTATGATCTTTAAGAAAATCAGAAAAGGACATGTTGACTGGCGAAATTTTTTATGTGGTACTCCTGCAAATGATTATATATTTCAAAAGGATACATATGAATATAGGATTGACAGGGCGGTAGAATATATAAGAAATGCCGATTGCATACTGATTGGAGCGGGAGCTGGTGCATCAACAGCTGCCGGAATAAGTATGGGTGGTAAAAGATTTACAGATAATTTTGCGGAATTTATAGAAAAATATGGCAGTCGCTACATGACAGATATGTATGCTGCAGGTTTTTATCCTTTCCCAACGGAAGAGGCAAAGTGGGGTTATTGGTCTAAAGCAGCTTTGCTTAACCGGTTTGATCTGCCTGCATTACCACTTTATAAAGAACTTTATGATATTGTAAAAAGAAAAGAATATTTTGTACTGACTACTAATGTGGACCATCAGTTTTACAAAGCGGGATTTGATGAAAACAGAATATTTGCAACGCAGGGAGATTATGGAAAAATACAGTGTCAGAAAGCCTGTCATCCAAAGACCTACGATGCACAAGAAGTGTTTAGAAAGATGGATGAAGCAAGGAAAGAATGCCTGATTCCATCAGAACTTGTGCCGAAATGCCCTGTATGTGGAGGCAGAATGGAGATGAATCTCCGTTGTGATAACTATTTTGTGGAAGATGAAGCATGGCATGAGGCAGCTGACAGGTATGCGGATTTTCTGAAACAAAATAGGAATAAAAAAGTTGTTCTTCTGGAACTTGGAGTTGGATTTAACACCCCGATTATTATACGATTTCCTTTTGAAAAAATGGTGCGGGAGAATAGCTCTTACAGTCTGATACGTCTGAATATGGATGAGGCAGTGGTTCCGGAAAGCTTCGGAAAACGTGCAATCGGTATTGAGGGTGACATGGAAAGAGCAATTACAGATATAAGGGGGCAGGTATTATGACACAGGACGAACGAAGAGAATATCTGATTCAGTATCTTTTAAAAGAAGAAGTAAGGTTTGTCAGACAGAGTATTCCCACTGATAAGCAGGGGCAGGAGAATCTGCTCCGCTCACTTATGAATATCAGACCGCCAAGACCGGTCAGCGGAGAATTTTTAAAAATACAGGACGAATATCTTACGGAAAGAAATAGGGAGCGTGGAATCACAGATATTGACACGCTTGCACCTGTAAAATCCGATTCGAGATTATATATCTGGCAGGGCGATATTACCACTTTGAAATGTGACGCAATCGTAAATGCGTGCAATTCACAGATGCTTGGTTGCTTTTCGCCAATGCATGCCTGCATTGATAATTTTATCCATACTTATGCAGGAGTTGAACTGCGTTTGAAAATGCATGAGATTATGACAAAGCAGGGACATGAAGAGGAAACTGGAAAAGCAAAGATTACATCAGGATATAACCTTCCGGCAAAATATATTCTTCATACAGTAGGTCCAATTATACAGTGGAAAGTTACAAAAAAAGATGAAGAACTGCTCGCAAGCTGTTACAGAGAGTGTCTAAGACTTGCTGCTGATACAGGTGCAGAATCAATTGCATTTTGTTGTTTGTCTACAGGAGTATTCCGTTTTCCGCAGCAACGGGCTGCCGAGATTGCGACGAACACTGTAAAGCAGTATCTTGACAAAGACAGCAGAATCAAAAAGGTAATCTTTAATGTGTTTAAGGATGAAGATTTAAAAATATATAATGGTTTGCTATAAGTGTCTGTTGAAAACATCATTTGTTACAAAACATCATTTATTAAGCCGTATCCTTTTTATATGTTGTATCACGTTTTAATCAGTGCTACAATAAAGAAAACCTGAATTTTGCAGAGATATGTCAAAGCATTTTGACACGCATTTTCTGTGATGTCAAAGCCGTTTGATAGACTATGAAGGGTGGTTTTCCTATAATAAAGTACAAGGGAGCAGTGACATGGAGTATGATATCGGAAGTAAAATAAAGGCAGCCAGACTTAAAAAAAAGATGACACAAGAACAGGTTGCTGAATTATTGGGAGTGAGTCGTCAGACCATCTCAAATTGGGAAAATGAAAAATCCTATCCAGATATCATCAGTGTCATTAAAATGAGTGATTACTACGAGGCTTCCCTTGACTATTTATTGAAGGGAGAACAAAAAATGAATACATATTATGATTATCTCGAAGAAAGTACAAATGTTGTAAGAAGCAACACCAATAGAAATAAAATCATCACTATGCTGTCCTATCTGCTGATTTGGGCAGTTGCCATGATTGTATTTTGGTTCTTTACAAGTGGAAGTGATGCTATGGGCTATAGTTTAATGTTCCTTTGGATTATTCTTCCTATAACGACATTTGTGGTATCCATTATTATTGGTAAAAATGATTTTTGGGGAAAAGGGAAATGGGCAATTACCCTTTTCTTTGGAGTAATGTATATGCTTGCTGAATACGGAACATTCAAAATGGCAAACAACATTACTTTCGACAAGCTGAATGCCCCAGCTTGGGGAATGGTTGTAGCTGGTACGATAATCTCTACAATCGGTATGCTGGTAGGTTCATTATTTAACAAGCAGATGAATAAATAAACTCCCAGCTTGTCGAGCTGGAAGTTGTCAAACTGAAATGTAAATGGAGGGTTATGTAAATGAAAAAAATTGGAATAGTTTTACTTATACTTATTTCCCTTATAGGTACATTGTTAGGATGCGGAAAACAAGATGTGAATAAGGACTTGGAGAGCATTGAGGCGTCGGAAATCAAACAAATAGAACATACAGGAACTACAGGCGGGAAAGACGGTAATTATTCGTATTCTTTTTCAGATGATGAAGTTATCGAGTTTATAAATTTGTTGAATCAAGTAAAACTTGGTGACGAAGTAGACGAAAACAAAGCATTATCAAGTGGTGCTGTTTCTTATTATACTATCCATCTTGCGACAGATGAAACGCTGACAATTAGTCCAGGTAAATATTTTAAAGTTGCAGACAGATATTATGAGTTTGATAATTATGATGAATTGTGGGATGAATTTATAGTATTTAACAGTATAAAGTAAACTTCGGAAAATTTCTATCCTGATATGGCAAATTCAGATGCCTATCTTATTGGAAAAGCGAAATATAAGGATCATGACGAAAAGAAATCAGGACAATATGAAGAGTTATTTGGGAAAGGGTTGAAAGAGATTGATTTTGAAACTGTAAGCAATGTGGCAGTTCATGAAATTCGGCAAATAATTCAACAAATTATTTTATTCATGAGATGAAAATGAATAATGATTATCAGATAAAAGGGCGATGTAGTTTATATACATCGCTCTTTTTGATTGGCATGGATATTTATTTTTCTAGCAGCTTGCGTGCATATGTAAGTATTCTGCCTTCTACATTGCTGTCCTGTTTGATAATATTGATGAGGGAATAAAGCTCAGGGTCATTGGATGAAGAAACAATAATGTAATCAGGATCTGTCTTATCAGATATTCCGTAAAGAAAATCTACGTTGCAATTAAATGTATGCGCAATGAAACAGACTGTAGGATAAGAAGGGTCACGTTGTCCATTTTCATAGCGGCCATATACCATTGGCGAAATATTAAGGCGGCGTGCAGCTTCTGCTTTATTTATATTTAGTGTATTTCTGAGTTGGATTAATCTTTCAGGTTGAAATTTCATAGGTAAGCTCCTTTTAAAAAATCAATATTCAAGTTCTTAAATGTAATCATAAAAAATTATAAATTATAATTTCGTTTTTTTCAATGTTTATGTTGACAATAACCATTGGATATGATATTGTTTTGGTAACCAATGGTTATATATGTGGATGAATAGAGGGGAGTAAAATGAAACATTATATTGAGATTCAAAGACTAAGGACACAAGACGTGGTTGTCGATGATACACTGACACTTGAAAAAAATACGGATGCATTTATACAGGGAGATATAATCAGTATCACTGAGAAAATAGATGGGGCCAATTCAAGTATATATTATGATAAAAAGCTGGATAGACTGAGATGTTTTAGCAGTAAAAATGAACTTGATTTCAGCAATCAGTTGAGAGGTTTTTTGATTTATGTTAAGAGTCTGGATATGGGGCCATTTATTAAATATCCGAATTATATATTTTTTGGAGAGTGGCTTGTGAGCCATACAGTCATTTATGACGAGTCTAATTATAACAAATGGTATTTATTTAGTGTGTATGATACAGTTTCAGGCAGATGGCTCTCACAGGATTTTGTTAAAAAATTTGCTGAAAAATATGATTTTTTTTATCCGCATGAATTATACTATGGACCATTTATGAGTTGGAGCCATTGTCTCAGCTTTGCCAATGACCCGGCATATGGCACGCAGCAAGAGGGAATCGTCATAAAGAATCAGACTGCACTGGAGCAGGAGAGAGGTCCGCATATATTAAAATATGTAAATCCAGAGTTCAAGGAAACGCAGAAGAAGAATCATAAAAGGAAACTTGAAGATCCGAATAAATTGAACGAAAAAGCAGAGGCAGAAGAGTATATACGCATGATTGTAACAGATGCAAGGGTTATGAAGTGCTATCATAAGCTTGTTGATAATGGAATTTTACCGGAGAAATTTGAATTGAAATATATGAAGCATGTTGCACAAAATCTACCAAAGGCTGTGTATGAGGATTGCGTGAAGGAAGAATTGGAGATTTTAAAGAAAGCTGGTGAGTTTGGAGGAAAACTTTGCAGTAAGGTGACAATGGAAATTATTAAAGATAAATTGAAGATTGGTTGACTTTTTTGGCTGGAATTGTTAGGATATAGATGAAAGTTTACCACTGACCGATATGTGGTATATAAATGGTCGGGTTGAAAGTTTACCACTGACCGATATGTGGTATATAAATGGTCGGGTTGAAAAAGTCTTTTGCAGTAGTGCAAGAGACTTTTTTTGTGGAGATTAACAAATGATAAGGAATGGTTTTTATATTATCAAAGATAGCTTTTTTTCGGATATGTCGGATCCATATTTGAAAGGAAATAAAAAACAAAATAGACCACACTACTATTGTTTTGAAGATAGCAATTATAATGGAATATATTGGATGATTCCTCTTTCAAGTCGGATTGATAAGTATAAGAAAATAGTAAGTAAAAGAACCGGTAAAGGAAGAACGTGTGATATAATTCACATTGTGAAACTTGATGATAGTCATGAAAGCGCTTTTCTGATACAGGATATGTTTCCGATTTCAGAAAAATATATAGAACGGGAATACACTATAGCAGGTAATCATCTTCGTTTAACCAGTGAACATGCTACAAAAGAAATTGAACAAAAAGCAAGAAAAGTTTTGGGAATGCTGAAAAGAGGAATAAAATTTACTCCAACCCAACCAGATATACAGAAAATATATGAGAGGCTGCAACAGGATTTACCAGCAACACATTTGTAATTTTATAATAATCCTGGGTATCTTCACAGTTACCACCTATAATCCCAAAATGGTTTAATAACGTTTGTTAACAATGCCTATTGTAAATAAAAACTATCATTATTAAAATAGAGATTAGAAATGCTTCGAACAATATGAAAGGCATAAAGCTAATATGAAAAAACACACAAACATAATAATCACAGCTGCGGCATCGCTGCTTATCGTCACACTTGCGGGCAGAGAATTCATTAAAAATCATAAGAAAGAGTCTAATGATAAATCGTCTACGAATGTATCAGAAAATACATGTGAAGATATACTTGACACAAGTATACCTGACACAAGTATATCTGACACAAGTATATCTGATACGTGTGTAGCCGATACGAATACACCTGACACGAGTACATTTGAAGCAGATATTCTGGATACGACCTATGAGGATAATAAAGAGCAATTTTATATATCCGAAATTCCGGATGATATTTTTGAAAAAATGCAGGGCAAATCCTACAAGGCAGATTGTACACTCCCCAGAGAAAATCTGCGATATATACATGTACTACACGTAGGCTTTGACAATCAGGTACATGAAGGTGAGCTGGTTGTAAATAAAGATATCGCAGATGATGTACTTGAAATATTTAAGGAGCTCTATGAGTCCGGATATCAAATAGAAAAAGTCAGACTCGTTGATGAATATGATGCAGATGATGAGGCATCTATGAGCGACAATAATTCATCGGCCTTCAATTTCAGATTCATCTCCCACACTACAAAGATATCGAAGCATGGAATGGGAATGGCGGTGGATATCAACACTCTATACAATCCTTATGTCAAAACAGTCGATGGGGAGCTTTCGATTGAGCCTGCAAATGCCGCAGATTATGTTGACCGGAGCAGGGATTTTTCGCACAAGATTGACCATGATGATTTATGCTATAAGCTGTTTACGGAGCATGGTTTTGAGTGGGGAGGCGATTGGACGCATTCCAAGGATTATCAGCATTTTGAAAAATAGTGCTGATAATTTCTACGGAAGTATATGACCTGCCGCCAGGTACAGCTCATACCATTCCTCGCGAGTCAGAGTAATATCGCACGCTGCGATAATTTCCTTCAGGCGGCTTTCGCTTGAAGTTCCGGTAACAATCTGCATATTTGCAGGATGGCGTAAAATCCATGCGGCCGCAATAGTAGTATCACTGACATTATATTTTTCGGCTATCACATGAAGTTTTTTATTCAGTTCCGGGTATTCGTCGCTTCCGAGAAAACAGCCTTTCCATGCCGGCATCTGAAACGGAGACCAGGCCTGGAGAGTGATATTGTGGAGGCGGCAGTAGTCGAGCAGACTTCCGTCGTGATCAATTGAACCGGGTGTTTCCATATTGACTTCCATGCCATTTGCAACGAGATTGGAAACAGGAATGCTGAACTGAACCTGATTGACAACGAGTGGTTGGCGGACATATTTCTGTAGCAGTTCAATCTGCATCGGCTTATGATTTGAAACTCCAAAATGGCGAACCTTTCCACTTTCAAAAAGAACATCAAATGCAGCGGCAACCTCTTCCGGTTCTACGAGTGCATCCGGACGATGAAGCAGCAGAAGATCAAGATAATCTGTATGAAGCCTTTTTAAAATACCATCGACAGATTTCAGAATATGCTCCTTTGAGAAATCATAGAAGCCTTGGCGGATGCCACATTTTGACTGCAGGTAAATATCTTCACGCTTTAGGGATGGATCGTCTGCAATTGCTTCGCCGAATACGCTCTCGCTCATACCGCCACCGTAGATATCTGCGTGATCAAAGAAATATGCGCCCTGTTCCAGAGCTGCATGAATAAAATGATTCATCTCATCCTTTGATTTTTCAGAAAGGCGCATGCATCCAACTGCAACTGAAGGAACCTTTCGTATGTGATTGCCTAAAATTGTTTCTCTCATAATAAAAATCTCCTTTGTAATTATTTTCTAATTCCCATAATGAGTGCGGCATAGCCCCAATCCCATATGAGCTTTGCAAAGCTGTTTTCCAGATATTCGCGTATGTCGTCGTCATCATATCCTGTCATGCGTGAGATGATGACAATATGCTCTCTGATGGTTTCATATGTCAACGGACTATTGGCATTGTGACTGTACCACAAGAAAAGACTTTGACGTATAGCTGTGTATTCAATCATAATCCACTGCATTTTGATAATCATGTGTTCAATATTCTTTTTAGTGGATGCTGCTTCAGGCGATATCAGGTCGGAAAACAGCTCGTTTGCCAGATAATTGCGAAAAACAATGTCATAATCTGTGAGCATTGAGCAAAATTGTTTCTGCGATGTTTGCAAGGTGCGGCTTATGGAATTATTGTCTGACTGTGAATAAATATTGGAGTATCTACAAGCTTCGGTCAGTACAGGCTGAAGAAAGGCTGTGTATAAACCCTCTTTACGATAATTTACTGATAAATCCTGAAGCAGCTCATTGCATTCGATAAATGTATCTTCGTCCGGGATATGGATATCTTCCATGGCGGTATTCAGTTCATTAAGCGTCTGGTCGGAAAAATATTCCTGTATATGTGCTTTGGTGATTGGCTGGTTTTTATATAATTCCAATAAAATGTAAAGCCCATCAAGCAAAGCCTGCTCCACTGAAAACTCTTGGTCAGATATCAGTTTAATCAGATTATCACGGATTAAAAATGCCGGAGATAAATTATTCCGGGTCTCGGATATTACAGGAAATGTGACAGGTTTTTCGCACCACAGGTCGATAACTGCCGGACAGCACGGCATGAGTGTTCGTTCCTCATGTGTTGAAAACCGGTGGATTTCTCTGGGAAACAGTGAACATGTCTCTGAAAGCACTTCATCTGAGTATGTCATTACAAGATGACATAGCTTATCCTTTGAAAGAAACGGACACCGATGTTTTTCGTCCAGTTTAATAACCAGACTGCCATCCTTATGGCATGTGTAAGAGCTTAGATTGTCACTTTTTCCAGACACTTTATCAGCAGAAAGCTTCTTCCATTTGCGGTTTGTAGCGTCATCTACTGCAATTTTCCACTCCTGACAGCATGTGATACTGCATTTGTCAGCAATACATTTGAAATTGTTGTAATAGTCCGGTTGATAGTTTTTCATGTTTTTCCTTTACTTATACAGATTTGTGAATAGAGCATAGTATAGTTTGTTATTATCAATCAATCAATCACATGATGATTCAGCCATTTTCTTGAGTGGAATCTGGCAGTAAATATAATAGAACGAAGCATCCAGTCACAAGCCATGCCAATCCACACTGCAATCGGACCAAAGCCCCATACACGGCAGAGGTATATGCACAGGCTTACACGGCAAAGCCACATTGTGCAGCAGGATACAATCATGGAGAATTTCACATCGCCTGCGGCACGCAGTCCATATGGCGGGATGAAGGATGGTACCCAGCAGATTGGTTTGACAATTGTGATAAAGGTAACCATCTCAAAGCAGAGCCGTGCACTGGCAGGTTCCATTCCGGCAAGCATTGTAATGGGCTTTGTGAGTATGAAAATAATCAGACAGCTGGCAATGATTACGACCTCAGATACCAGTGACAGTTTTTTGATATAGTAGACAGCTTCATCCTTTCTGCCGGCACCCAGACACTGCCCTACAACAGTCATAAGACCTATTCCTATTCCGATAGCGGCAATACCATTTAAGTTTTCGAGGATATTGGTCATGGCCTGGGCAGCGATGGCCACGGTTCCAAGAGTGGATACAGTAGACTGGATAGCCAGCTTTCCAAACTGGAACATGCTGTTTTCGATTCCTGATGGGATACCGATGAGCAGGATTTTTTTAATCAGGCCCCATTCAGGGCGTATAGACATATAGTTCTTTATGAAAATCGGTTCATTTTCCCTTCGAAGCTGTATGATAACGACAATCGCGCAGAATATTCGGGATACGAGAGTGGAAATAGCAGCTCCCTCAACACCCATACCGAAGCCGAAAATCAGAATAGCGTTGCCGCCGATATTCATAAAGTTTGAAATAACAGATATGACCATAGGATTGCGACTGTTATTCTGTGCGCGCATAATGGATGCGCCGGCATCATAGAGACCTATAAAAGGAAATGACAGCAATGTAAAAAAGAAATAAACCTGTGAGTTTCTCATTACATCAGCTTCAACAGCACCAAAAATGGCACGAAGCAGTGGCTTTCTTGTTATCAGACAAAAAGCAGATAAAAGTACAGACAGAAATGCCATGACAAAAAATACCTGTCTTGCAGCATGGCGGGCACCTTTTGTATTGTGACTTCCCAGATACTGTGAACAGAGAATCGCACCACCGGCGGCAAGCGCTGAAAGTGCCTGTATGACAAGGATATTGATTGAGTCTACAAGCGAGACCGCTGAGATAGCGGCAGAACCTACATTGCTGACCATCATTGTATCCACAGTTCCCATAAGAGAGGCTAATAGCTGCTCTATTATTATTGGAACCAAAAGCTTTCGAAGTTTAGTATTTGTATAAATATGATTGGTTGTAGTATGCAGGTTTGCTGTTTTTATTTTATCTGAATGTAAATTTGTCATATCTGATTACCTTTATAACTGTATATTTTACGTGTTTAGGTTAGTACGATAAATTCGTAATGTCAATAAGAAATATTTAAAGTGCTGGCAAAGTGTTAGTAATAAAATTATTTAAAATGTCAGTAACTTCTATTTTTTGAACAATATTGCACAATCCCCTTTTATTTTGAACCAAAAAGTTATACAATAGTACCATAGTAAAAGGCATCAAAACTAATTCCAAAATTAAATCACGAGAGGTATCAACATGAAAAAAGCAAAGAAACCACCTCTGTACAAAAGCTTCGGCTATGCCTTCGAGGGCATATTTACATGCATCAGAAATGAACGCAATATCAAGATTCACTGCACTGTCGCGATACTTGTAGTGATAGCAGGAGCGGTACTTGGGATAACACCGACTGAGTGGTGCATCTGCCTGACACTGTTTGGACTGGTGATAGCCCTGGAGCTGGTCAACACTGCGATTGAGTCAGTTGTAGATTTGGTAACGACAGAGCGAAAGCCGCTTGCCAAGACAGCTAAGGACACGGCAGCAGGAGCAGTGCTTGTGGCAGCAATAATGGCTGCGATAGTTGGACTTATCATTTTTGTGCCAAGGATTGCTTCTCTATTATGATGATTAAAGGTGTAGTCAGATTACGGCAATCAATTTTAAATAACAGGAAACGGAGGATTTTACCATGGAAAGACTTACAGACGGATTAAAGAAGATTTTACTTGCAGGAATAGGAACAGTGGCAGTGACTGCTGAGAAATCAAAGGAAGTGCTTGATGAGATGGTCAAGAGAGGTGAGCTGACTGTCGAGCAGGGCAAGGTGCTCAATCAGGAGCTTAAGCACAATATCAAGGACACAGTCAAGAAAAATGTAAATGTATCTGTTAAGCCACAGTCACCTGAGGAGCTCGAGGAGCTTTTGGACAAGATGACACCTGAACAGATACAGGCTTTAAAGAACAAGCTTGCACAGATGGATGAGGCTGACGTGGATCAAGAAGCTGATGAAAGCGTTTTCGAGGATGAGGACATTGTAACAGATACTTCAGCCGATGGAAAAAGTGCTTCCGGTGAAGAATCACAGACAGCGGATATAAAAATAGAAGCTGAGGAGGATAAAGAGGAAAGCGTGAACTAGTATGGATAGCCGCCTGAAGGAGATGACAGCGGTACTTAAGAAGTACAAGCTCACGCATGGACTTACACCCGAAAAATTCAGACTTATATTGCAGGAGCTGGGACCTACCTATATTAAGCTTGGACAGATAATGTCGCTTCACTCGGATATTCTGCCAAAGGAATATTGTGAGGAGCTTATGAAGCTATGCTCAGATGTGGAGCCGATGCCGTTTGAGCAGGTGGAGGCTGTCATAGATGCTTCATTTGGCTATTCATGGAAGGATGTTTTTGCTTCAATAGATAAAAAGCCTCTTGGGGCAGCTTCTATAGCGCAGGTGCACAGGGCCACACTTAAAACCGGTGAGCAGGTGGTTGTGAAGGTGCAAAGGAAGGGCATTCACGAGGTGATGTCAAAGGATATGGCGTTGCTTCACAAGGCGGTTAAGCTTGTGCCGCCCATCTCTATAAAGGGCATTGTGGATTTTGACATGGTGCTTGATGAGATGTGGGCTGTGGCACAGGAGGAGATGAATTTCCTGCTTGAGGCATCCAATATTGAGGAGTTTGCCAGCAATAACAGGGATGTTGCATTTGTAGCCACACCAAAGCTTTACCGCAAGTATACCACATCACATGTACTTGTCATGGAGTATATAAAGGGCTTTAATATCGATGACAAGGAGGGGCTTTTAAAGGATGGCTATGACCTTGAGGAGATAGGCAGCAAGCTGATTGACAACTATATCAGGCAGGTGATAGAGGATGGCTTCTTCCATGCGGACCCGCATCCGGGTAATGTAAAGATAAGGGATGGCAAAATTGTCTGGATTGATATGGGCATGATGGGAAGGCTTTCTGAGCATGACAAAAAGGAACTGAGCAATGCTGTTTACGGCATCGCCATGAACGATATCGGCATGATAGAGGATGCGGTGCTTGCAATTGGTGACTTTAAGGGTGAGCCTGACAGGGCAAAGCTGTACAAGGATATCAAAATAATCATGAATAAATACGGCAGTCTGGATATGGGACAGGTCGATGTCGCAGAGTTTATTCAGGAGCTTTTGGAGGTAATGAAGAACAACCGCATTGTTATGCCGCATGGTTTTACAATGCTTGCGAGGGGCATCACTCAGATAGAGGGCGTGCTTGCGGATATTGCACCTGGCATCAACATGGTTGGGATTGCTTCTGCAAGGATAAGGAAGGAGATGCTTAAGAATTTTGATTTGAAGGGCGAGCTTAAAAAAGCCGGGAAGACAGCATACAAATCAGCTCACCGCATGGCAGAACTGCCGGAGAGAATGGCGCAGATACTCGAGGAATATCAAAGAGGGCAGACACGCATAAATTTTGACATGCATGCTTCTGATGAGCTTGCGAGGCTTTTACACAGGCTGGTGAGAAATATCGTCATGGGCTTATGGGTTATGGCACTTCTAATCAGCTCAAGCATAGTGTGTACCACAGATATGACACCTAAGATACTTGGAATACCGGCGCTTGGTGTGATGGGATATGTGTTCGCATGCATCATAGTGCTTTATACGATTGTGAAGCATTTCATATCCAGACGATGAAAAAAAGCAGGATTCTGAAATTAATCAGAAATCCTGCTTTTTAATTACGTTATATTATTTCGATGATTTTTTACTCTTTGCTTTTTTATAATCCTCATCAAGATGATATTTGTCCTGATACATGGTGAACTGACCTACAAATGCAGGCTCCTGTCCGGCCTTAAGCTCATTGAGATAATCATGTGTCTCGAATGATGAGTTGTGTGTCTGAATCAGGCATACAGCAATGTTTGAGCAGTGATCCGAAGCTCTCTCACAGTTTGTGATGTAATCTGTGAGGAATACGCCGAGTCTGCTGTCACATTTGCCCTTCTGAAGACGCTCGATATGATAATTTCTAATCTCCTTGGTGAGATCGTCAATAACCTGCTCAAGCGGCTCAACCTTGACTGCCTCTGTCAAATCGTTTTTGCTAAATGCCTCTACAGTGAGAGTGAGAATCTCGCGCAGAGCATTGTTGAGCACCGTGAGCTCTTTTCTTGCGTTCTTTGAAAATTCAAGCTTGTTGTCATCAATCTGCTTGGCAAGCTTTGCCATATTTATCGCATGATCTCCGATTCTCTCGAAGTCATTGATTGCATGAAGCATCTTTGAAATCTCGTTGTTGCCGCCCTCAGAAACATCCTTTCCGGATAAGTGAATGAGGAAGGTGTCAAGCTGATCCTCTAAGTAATCAAGGCGCTCCTCCATGACTTCAATATCATCAAACTTTGAATCTGAGTAATTGTCAAAGAGATCTAAAGCATTCTTGAAGCTGTCTCTTGCAAGCTCAGCCATCTCGTTTGTCTTCTCAAGACATTCTTTGACAGCAAGTCCAGGTGAGAGTAAAAGTCTCTCGTCGAGTACAACCTGTCCGTCTGCGTTGTCAGTTGTGACAAGCTTCTTAGCAATCTTTACAAGAGTATTGCTAAATGGCAGAAGGATAATAGTGGTAGCAATATTGAAGATTGAGTGGAATACCGCAATCATTACAGGAGAGATGCTGTCATTAAATAATGCCAGATCAACAGCATAACGTGCGATACAGTATACTACAAGTCCTATTGCTGTACCGAACAGATTGAAGCTGATGTGGATGATGGATACTCTCTTGGCGTTTTTGTTTACGCCGATTGACGAAAGCAGTGCAGTCACGCATGTACCGATGTTCTGACCCATGATGATCGGGATAGCCATGCTATATGAGATAGCGCCTGTCATGGCTAAAGCCTGCAGCACACCAACTGATGCGGCAGATGACTGGATGACTCCGGTAAATACAGCACCTACAAGCACTCCGAGGAATGGATTGTTAAAGGTGGTGAGCAGTCCGGTAAATTCAGGCATATCTGCGAGTGGTGATACAGCGCCGCTCATGAGCTGCATACCATACATGAGTACGGCAAAACCTGCCATGATGATTCCAACGTCCTTGCGTTTTTCCTTCTTGCTTCCCATAATCATAATCACACCGATAAGCGCGATGATAGGGGAGAAGTTCTCAGGCTTTAACATCGAGATGAACAGATTGTCACTTTCGATACCTGAAAGACTAAGAATCCATGCGGTGAGAGTGGTTCCGATGTTGGAACCCATGATGACACCAACAGTCTGGGCAAGCTCCATGATGCCGGAGTTTACGAGTCCGACAAGCATAACAGTAAGTGCGGATGAGGATTGGATTGCAATAGTGACTATTGCTCCAAAAAATAAGCTCTTGATAGGGTTTGAGGTTACCTCCTTAAGTATCTTTTGGAGATTGCCTCCTGCGAGCTTCTCAAGACTGCCTGACATAACATGCATTCCGAAAAGGAAAAAGGCAAGTCCACCGCATAACTGCAATATAGAGTAAATGTTCATGTTTACCTCCGTTTGTAAAAATAATTTGTTTTACTATTTGCTCCAGTTATACATATTTAGTTTACACAAAACACATATAACATAACATAATTTTTACATTCTATCAATATAATCTGAAATTTTAATAAAAAAAGTGATATTCACTTTTGAACACTTTTGAAAACGCTTTAAAATTTATGTATATTTATGTTTTCTTATGTTTACTTTTGAAGAAAAACGTTGTACAATTACAGTATAATAATTTAAGGTAATTATTCAGAAATTTACATTACAAGGTGGAGGTATATTATGTCAGACGTAAAAAGTGTTATTGAAAGCGGCAGGGCTGTGCTTGGAATAGAGTTCGGTTCTACCAGAATAAAGGCGGTGCTTATCGGGGAGGATCATGCTCCTATAGCCACAGGTGCCCATGATTGGGAAAACATGCTTGTGGACGGCATCTGGACATACAGCCTGGATATGATTTGGGAGGGCATTTCAGACTGCTACAGCAAAATGGCGCAGGATGCAAAGGAAAAGTATGGTGTTACCATCAAAAAGCTTGCGGCAATCGGTATTTCCGGCATGATGCACGGCTATCTGCCTTTTGACAAGGAGGATAATCTGCTTGTGCCATTTCGGACATGGAGAAATACCATCACAGGTGAGGCTGCAGCAGAGCTTACTGAGGTGCTTGGCTTTAATATTCCGCAGAGGTGGAGCATAGCGCATCTGTATCAGGCTATATTAAATAAAGAAGAGCATGTATCAAAGATATCATATTTCACAACATTGGCAGGCTATATTCACTGGCAGCTCACAGGTGAAAAGGTCATGGGTGTTGGTGAGGCATCAGGCATGTTTCCTATCGATTCTAAGACCAGGGATTATGATGTGGCAATGCTTGATAAATTTGCAGCATTAGATAAGGTAAAAGAATATCCGTGGGATATAAGAGACATTCTGCCAAAGGTGCTTACGGCTGGAGAAAAGGCAGGTACGCTGACAGAGGAAGGAGCTAAAAGGCTTGATGTAAGTGGCAATCTGGAGAGCGGTATATTGCTTGCACCGCCTGAGGGAGACGCAGGCACGGGAATGGTCGCAACCAATTCTGTTGCAGTGCGTACCGGAAATGTATCAGCGGGCACATCTGTATTTGCTATGGTGGTGCTTGAAAAGGCACTTAAGGCAGTTCATGAGGAGCTTGATATGGTCACCACACCATCGGGAGATGCGGTAGCTATGGTGCACTGCAACAACTGTACGTCAGACTTAAATGCATGGGTGGGATTATTCAAGGAATTTTCAGAGCTGTTTGGCATGGATATAGATATGAATGACATATATGGAAAGCTCTACAACAATGCACTTACAGCCGATAAGGACTGTGGCGGCCTTGTAGCCTTTAACCTTTTCTCGGGAGAGCCTGTCATCGGACTCAACGAGGGCAGACCTATGTTTGCCAGAAAGCCGGATGCAAGGATGAATCTTGCAAACTTTATGCGCACACACCTCTATGCAAGTCTTGCAACACTAAAAATCGGCTGTGATATTCTCTTTAAAGAGGAAAAAGTAAAGGTAGACACACTTTACGGTCATGGTGGTCTGTTCAAGACAAAGGGTGTGGGCCAGAGCATACTTGCAGCGGCCATGGATGCACCGGTTGCGGTCATGGAGACTGCCGGAGAGGGCGGCCCGTGGGGCATGGCAGTGCTTGCAGCATATATGGTGAATAAAGCAGATGGAGAGCCTTTGGAAAAATATCTTTCAGACAAGGTATTTAATGGCGAAAAGGGCATAGTAATGCAGCCGGATCCTGACGATGTAAAGGGCTTTGATGAGTACATAAATACATATAAGGCAGCAATTGAGGCAGAGCGTGCCATGGTAAAGGCACTCCCGCTGTAATAGCAGTAAAAAATAATAAGAGAGGAACAGAAAATGCTTGAAGAATTAAAGAAACAGGTTTACGAAGCAAACATGGAGCTCCCAAGAAGAGGGCTTATCACATATACATGGGGCAATGTCAGTGGAATTGACAGGGAAACAGGCTATTTTGTCATCAAGCCAAGTGGAGTGGATTATGATGTGCTCACCCCTGATGATATGGTAGTCATGGATCTTGAAGGAAATAAGATAGAGGGAAAATACAAGCCTTCGTCAGACACAGCAACACACTTAGAGCTCTACAAAAAGTATCCGGATATTGGAGGAATTGTACATACGCACTCACCTGAGGCGGTTGCATGGGCACAAGCCGGCAGGGATATTCCGCTCTACGGCACCACTCACGCAGACTATTTCCTTGGCTCAATTCCATGTGCGAGAAATCTCACCACAGAGGAAATCAACGAAGCCTATGAGAAAAACACAGGCCTTGTCATCATAGAGACATTTGAGAACAGAAAAATCAATCCTGTATACACACCGGCTGTGCTCTGTCAGAATCATGGACCGTTTGCTTGGGGAAAGGATGCGGCTGAGGCTGTGCACAACGCCGTTGTCCTTGAGGAAGTGGCAAAGATGGCCAGACTCACAGAGTCAGTAAATCCTGACGTGAAGCCAGCCCCGGACAACATAAAGGAGAAGCATTTCTACCGTAAGCATGGTGCTAACGCATACTATGGCCAGAACTGATTTGTAGCTGTTATACGGCCCGCAGTATTCATATTATTTTGTGTTTACATAGCACAAAAAATGTGCTAAATTTTTATGTAAAGTACAGTCTCAAATGACTGTAAATAAGACATAAGGTGGTTGATAGAATGGTACTGGCAGTTGAGATAATAGTCTGCTGCTTAATATTTGGCATATACAGAGTAATACGGATAAAGCGGGATCCGGCATATAAGATAAGCAATATGCCCGAGAAGCTGCAGAAAAAGGTCATGCATATGCGTGGCTACAGAAATCGGAATATCCGTATCATGACAGACTGGGAGAAGTTTGTAAAGAAGCTTCCGACACTTATATTCTGGACGATAGCGCTTGTCATACTGACATCAATAGCAGGGGCAAAAAGTTTTTCAACGGGCTTTGTGTTTGCGCTTTTGATATGGATGGCAGTCCTATTGTTTCTTGAACTGGTAGTATACTGTGGCTGGTATGCACATACACCGAAGGTGTGGATAAAGGGTACCGAGGATATGGCGAAAAAGACATATACCAATTATGCACATTATATCGGGCTGATACCACAGAGAGCTTTGATGGGAATAGTGGTTGCTATTATAGTGGGTCTTGTGATAGATATGATTCCAAGGCTTGACAACAACAATTATTCGCCGAAATATACAGAGATAGAGGATACCTTAAAGGCAGCCTGTGACAATTACATGATCCCGGGTATGGCTGTTGAGGTGGTAGATGCAGAGGGCGTGCTTTTCTCCGGTACATATGGGGATTGCAAGAGCCTTGACACACCGTTTATCACCGGTTCACTCAGCAAGTCGTTTACTGCGGCATGCATCATGAAGCTGTATGAGGGAGGACATCTGAATATTGACAGCCCGGTAAATCCTTATCTGGATGCAGCTGAGGTATTCAAAAATCCAAAGGATGCGACAAGGATTACAATAAGACAGCTGCTCAATCATACCAGTGGACTTGGCGTGTACCAGCATGTGGGAAATGCAAAGATTGTTGGCAAAAATGGAGAATATACCTATGCGAATGTCAATTATGACATACTTGGTCTTATAGTGGAAAAAGTATCAGGTGTTAGCTACAGCGATTATCTGACAGCGACATTTTTTACACCACTTGGCATGACTCACAGCAGCGCAGCCTATGCAAAAGCGAAGAAGGATGGTCTGATTACAGGCCACAACAATTATTTCGGTTTTTCGGTGGAAAGCGATGTGAAGTATCCGCTCAGCGATTCGTGGTCCACTGTACCGGCGGGCTATATTGCATCCAGCGCAAATGATATGGGAAAATATCTGCAGATGTATCTGCGTGGCGGCTATGGAATACTCTCTGACAAGAGCCTTAGCACAATGTTTCGGGCAACAGTTCCTATGGATGAGTCCGGTGAGACAGGCTATGGTATGGGCTGGGTGCGTTCGGATAAATATGTTGAGACAGTGTACAATCATACAGGTCTCACGGAAAACTATATCGCAGACATGTATCTGCTTCCGGAGAGCGGTGTGGGCGTTGTATTCCTCGCAAATACCAATGACTATATGGTCACAAACAATCTGATGAACAAGGTAACCTCAAAGGTTGTGATGACACTTATGGGATACGCAACAGACGAGCTTGACCCAAAGGATTATGTCGATGCGCACCTGTTCTATGACCTTGTTTTTGCAGCATTTATATTGGTTGCGCTGATGGAGATTATCAAGTCGCACAAATGGAGAACAGACAATAGCGGAAACCTGATAGCAAATATTTTCCTGCATCTGTTTTTGCCGGTGGGCATAGTTATTGCGCCTATTGTCGGAGGCATACCATACTGGGTAATAAAGGATTATGTTCCTGATTTGTTTATTGTTTCATGCCTGAGTGTAGTACTTCTTGCAATAGGTGGAATCCTGAAGCTTAAAAACAGGAGAAATTCATAAGATAAAAGCAGAAGAAATAGAAATGCGGCTACTGTAATATGTAGCCGCATAATTTTTTGACCATAGCATCGTGGGAGGAGTCACAGCACACTCCGACAGTACATGAAGAGTATAAGCCGGAGGCTTTGACAAATTCATTGTCATCTGCTGAAAGCCTGATACCACAAGGATATTCCTTACCATCTATTGTCACATATGCAAGCCTGTCCTTATATTTTTCAAGGACGGCTTTATCCAGATATTTGCTTATATCTTCAAAGCAGACATTTTTGGCGTAATAATCAAAGGTCTTATCATCCATAAAGCATATATCGTATTCGTTAGAAGCAAAGTATGCTGTGAGGACTGCCATGTTCTGATAGTCTAGGCCGCTTTTGTCTACATCGACACAGATATTTTTGTTTAAGGCAATTTCATCCTTTGACAAATCATAGCCGTTATCTGTGAGAAAGTCATTGAAAATATCGGCGCCGCTGTCCTCTGTGGTGCTGTTTTCTGCATTTACGCATAATACGCTCAAAACAGTATTTTTCTGCGCAAGCCGGCCGCAAATAAAGGTTGTGACTGCTATGATTCCGATAATGACAAGAAATATCGGTATTTTGTAATAGTCCCATATATATTGTATTTTCTGACTGAATGTCAGCTCCTTAAAAGGTGTCTTTTGTTCCATGATTTTATCTCCCTCTGATATGATGTGCTGTAGTTTAAAAATATTATAAGGTAATTTATAGAAATTTACCAATAAACATTCTATTAACTGCCTTTTTCTTTTTAGATTATTATGCTATAATGAGCCAAAACACAGATAATACAAAAGGAGAATAATATGAAAGCAAGCCACAGAAAAGATGTTATAATCGCCAGACTGATTTTTGCAGCAATATGTCTTTTTCTTATTGCCCTGATTGTTACAATAGTGATTACCGTTAATTCAAAGGGCGGCAAAAAAAAGGAGCAGGACAAGGTACAGCAGAATGCAGTTAGCGAAAGTGAAACTGACAGTGCCGGCGATAGTGATACGGAGATAGGCGCCATATATCTGCCACAGCAGACTACAGAGGGTACCGAAAAAACTTACGTCACTACTACAAGCAGTGTAAACATGAGAGAGAAGCCTGATAAAAACGCAAATATAGTTACTGTTATAGGACAGAATGTGAAGCTTGAGTTTGTATCAGAGGACAATGGATGGACACAGGTTATTTTCCAGGGACAGACAGGCTATGTCAGCTCTGACTACGTCAAGTCAGATATGGCTGACAGCACTACAGACAGCGGCACATCAGGTGCGGCAAATAGCGGGGCTGCCAGTCAGGGTACAGCAGATGGCAGTACAACAGGAGCTGCAGATAGTGCTGCACAGTCACAGTAATAGATACGTGGTGAGGTAATGTATATGACAGGAATTATATGGGCATGTGCTGCAACATTTATTGCAGCATGTGTGCCTATTTTGGCCAAGGTTGGAACTAAAAAGACAGACCCGGCGCTGGCGGGAAGCATTGCCGGGATTGTTTTATGTGCGTCTATATTTTTTTACAGGAAAGATAATATAATGGGAAGCAGCCTGATTGCACTCGGCCAAAGGAGCGTTATATTTATACTTCTGGCAGGGCTTGCAACAGGGCTTTTTGGCATCTGTTTTTTTAAGTCCATACATGAGGGCTACACATTTCAGGTTACAGCTATAGTTAAATGCAGCTATATAATCACGCTTGCAGCGGGATTTTTTCTGTTTCATAACACTCCTGACACTTTTGACTATATAGCGATTGCACTCATGATTGTTGGAACGGTTATTTTAAATCTGGATGGAACAGGTATTTTGTTTGCGCTTCTTGCTGCAGTTTGTGCGTCGGCAGCACATATTCTGGTGTCACTTGGCGGGATACAGCCGGATAAGGGCTTTATTGCGTTCTGGTGTGTATTTATAGGAACGCTGGTGCTTATTATATTTACTATTGCAACAGGAGGCATGAAGAAAATCAGATCCATGTCATTTGTTGATGGTATATGCCTGATTCTTGCAGGCATTGCATACCCGTTAGCATATGATTTTTATGGCAGGGCAGTTTCAATGTCCGGCAGCTATGCAGGTTATATTTTTAATTTGACGATTATTGTGATGATGATATGCTCCAGCGTGATACTGAAGGAGAAGGTATCGGGAAAGAAATTCCTGGGCGCATGCATTTTTATTGCAGCATTGTTTGTTATAGCATGCAACTAATAGCTGAATATAGCATATAATGATTAAAAAGAGGTTTTTTGATGTTACCTTTTTATAAAACATTTCCGTTTATGGATTACTATAAAAATGAGGATGCATTTGCAAAGGACCTGGGGATGATAAAGGATATGTATCCGCATGATACGGCGATGATACAGTCCGCAGTAGAGCAACGCATGGATGAGCTGGAGTATGAGGGCAGCTTTATCTATGATGAGGTGCCTGACAGGCAGCGTCTTTTCGATGAGGCAGACAGGATTGCCGGCAGATTTATCTCAGAGCAAAGCAGCAGGTGCTTTATCTGTACAATAGCGGGCATACTTTTTAACTGTGAACTCTGCAGACGCAGATGCAGATACAGAAGGTACCAAAGATTCTGGTAGATATAAGGATATGATTTTATGAGTAAGAAAGTGATAAAGCCGATAGTACTTATAGTAGTATTTATTGCAGCATTAATTACATTTTGCATAACTACAAACAAGGGAAATAAGGATATGACCACGAAGCAGGCGGATGCAACGCTGCCGGTTATGTCATTTAATCTGGATAAAATAAAGATAAACACCCTCCATGGATATACTACTGAGATGGATCCGACAAAGATGCGCGATTGCGTTATTCCAATTTCGGATGACAGGAAGCTCTCATTATCCATTTCAACATATGGTATGGCTGTTGACAGGATATCATACAAGATCAGAAGCATGGATGGCAAGAGGCTGGTGGCCGATGACGAGATATCTTCTTTTTCTAATAAGGATAATACTATTCAGGCGGACGTAAGCATGCCGAATGTTATGGATGAAAATACTGAGTATCTTTTGGTGTTTACCATCACAAGCGGTCAGGATAATGTATATTATTACAGCAGGATTATGCAGACTGACGGAAAGGCAGCTGCAAAGGTTGTTGAGTTTGCAAAGAAGTTTCATGATGAGACGTTTATAAAGGAAGACAAATCCTTCTTTACAACATATATGGAGACAACAACCGGTGACAGAAATACGCTTGCACATGTGGATCTGACATCTACGGTGAGTCAGATTACCTGGGGCTCAATGGCCGCTGCACAGTATACGAATCCTGTCATAGCCCTAAAGGAAATAAACGATTCTTATGATGTGGTCACAATAGACTATGTGATGAGCTGTGTGGACGGTAAGGGTGAGACTGAGTATTACAATGTAAGAGAATATTTCAGGCTGCGCCAGACGGAAAGCCGTATGTACGTGCTCAACTATGAGAGAACGGCAAATCAGATTTTTAACAGTGAAAACAGCTTTATATCGGATTTAGGCAGCGTAATGCTTGGCATCAGAAGCAGTGAGGCAGAGTACAGGGCAAATGAAGCAGGCAGTGTGATATGCTTTGTCCAGGAGGGAGATTTATACTCCTATGATATCAACAATGGAATGATAATCAAGGTATTCAGCTTCAGGGACGCTGAGGGCATTGATGAGCGTGAGAACTGGAATCATCACGATATAAAGATTGTCAGTGTAGACGAAGCGGGCAGTATTGATTTTGTGGTATACGGATATATGAACAGAGGCACCCACGAGGGAGAGGTGGGAACCGGTGTGTACCATTATGACGGTCTGGCACATACTATAGATGAGGAAGCGTTTATTCCTTCTAAGACATCATATGAGGTGCTAAAGGCTGAGATGGGCAAGATGCTTTATCTCAATGAGAAGAATGAATTCTATCTCATGATGGATGACAGTCTCTATAGGATTAATTTAGGTTCGATGTCAGTAAAGAAGGTGGTTGAGGGCTTGTCTACAGGCTCTTACTGTGCATCGGAGAGTAACAGATACTTTGCATGGGTGGATTCTGCAAATCAGTACTCATCAAATACCATAAAAGTGATGGATTTAAAGAGTGGCAAGACCTTTGAGGTCAAAAAGGGCGACGACCAGTATCTGCGTCCGCTTGGCTTCATAGGTGAGGATTTCATATATGGACAGGCGAATGCTGCTGATGTGGTCTCTGATGCAGCCGGAAACACGACATTTCCGATGAATGGCCTTATTATTCTTGATACATCTGACCAGTCGGAGCTTAAGACATATACCCCTTCGGGCGGCTATGTCGAGAAAATTTCTGTGGATGGATATACGGTAACGATAGATCTGATTGCGCAAAACAATGGTGTGTATGCAGAAATCGGTCAGGATACCATTATGAACCGGGAGGCTGATTCGAAGCAGAAGATAGCTCTTGATACGAGCCAGTCCGATACAAAGCTGACGGTCAGCGCTATTAGTATAGCAGGTGGTAAAAAGCCGGATAAGCTGAAGCAGCTGACAGCACAGATGACTATAAATTCGCATGATACTGCTGTTGATTTAAAGTTTGATGACAATACAGTCCATTTCTATGTTTATGCAAAGGGGGATGTGATTTTTGCATCTGATAACATCTCGGATGCCATAAAACAGGCAAATGACAGTATGGGAGTGGTAATTGACTCAAACCAGCAGTATGTATGGATGAGGGCAAGAAAAAATGCAGTAAATGCATTTGCGAATATTGCATGTAATGAAATCGATAAGGATGCTGACAGTGTCGTGAAGTCAGTAAGTGCAATGCTTACCTACAATGATGTTACGGTAAGTGTGTCTGAGCTGATTGGAGCAGGCAGCAGTGCTGTTGATGTGCTCAAAAACAACCTGCCGGACAAGGAAATCCTGGATTTACAGGGAGTGTCTTCTGAGGATATTATCTTTTATATCAGCCAGGGCAATCCGGTATTTGCGATGACGGGAAATACGTCGGCAGTGCTTGTGACAGGATACTCTTCAAATGGAGCTTTATATATTTATAATCCGGATAATGGCGCAACAACATCGATGAGCTATGAGGATGCTGACAGAATGTTTTATAATGGTGGCTTGCATTTTATCACGTACATGACAAAATAAACAGAATAATGTTGTAATAATGCCGATTTTGTGACATTAAATGTAAGCTCCTTAGGTAAAGTTTAACAGAAATTTTCATAAGGATTGAAAAGCGGTTACAATTGGGATATATTAAATAAGTATGAAACAGGTTTAATACTTTTTGTTTAAGGAGAACGTATGAGTAAGAAGAGTATTGTCGTTACAAAAGTATGTGAAGGTCATGATAATCCAATCGCAGAGCTTGTTCAAGTGGCATGCAAGTTCGATAGTGAGATTACATTGGAGAGTGACAATCGCAAAATCAATGCAAAAAGCATCATGGGTATTATGGCATTTAATCCTTCAGATGGAATGTCTGTTGATATTGTTACAAAGGGTGATGATGAGCAGGAAGCTTTAGTTGCAATTGAAAATTTTTTAGTATGTGAATAATGAGCATGAGGAGGAAAATAGTATGCGTAAAAAGAATAACTCAAAGACAGTTAAGCAGGCAGTAAAGCCGGTTGAAGTTAAAAAAGAGGAAACAGTGGCACAGCCGGTTTCAGAGCCTAAGGCTGATGCAAAAGCCGATGTAAAGGCTGAGGTAGAAAAAGCCGTAGAGAAGACAACCGAGAAGGTTGAGAAGGCTGTTGAAAAGACAACTGAGAAGGCCGCTGAGGTTAAGGCTGATGTAAAGGACACTGTTAAGAAGACAACAGCAAAGGCAGCAAAAGCAGCAAAAGCTGCAAAGACAGCTAAAGAGGCAAAACCTGCAAAGAAGGAGCCGGTAAAGCCGGAGATTATTGTTCAGTACCAGAACAGTGAGGTTGATACAGCAGCTGTCGAGGAGCGTGTTAAGGCTCAGTTCGTTGCTGAGGGACACAAGGCAGGCTTCATCAGAAAGCTTAACATCTACATCAAGCCGGAGGAGTATTCTGCATACTATGTTATAAATGATAAGTTTTCAGGTCGTGTAGATTTATTCTAGTCAGACATTATTAGGGAATACATATTTTATCTAGCGCATAATAAAAGCCGATACATTTCGTGGAGACACGGGGTATCGGCTTTTGTTTTATGTATAGGTATGTGTAAAAGAAGCTGTACGACAGTTTAAATGCATTATGAAATATTTAGTGGACAAACAAAAAAGGGTAACAAAAAAGCGGGTGATGGGAATCGAACCCACGTATCCAGCTTGGAAGGCTGGTGTTCTACCATTGAACTACACCCGCATAGGAATATTTAATTTGTTGTATAATGCCCAGTTCCGGAATCGAACCAGAGACACACGGATTTTCAGTCCGTTGCTCTACCAACTGAGCTAACTGGGCTTGCCTCACAACAAAAATTATTCTACACGATTTGTCTTTTGATGTCAATATTAAAATTGAGAAAATTTGGATAGTTACAATAAATAAGGAATGTAGTATTAAAAACTATATAAAATAGAAAATGATATAATTTTATCTTGACATGAATACCTTAAAGGGCTACTATGTATATATGTTTGATTATCAAATAATTTGAATATCAAACATAAAAATGAAATTTATACATGTTCGGAGGTACATATTATGTTGAGAGAACTGAGAATCGGAGATATGGTTGCAAAGCTTCCTATCATTCAGGGAGGTATGGGAGTTGGAGTGAGTCTTAGCAGACTGGCCGGAGCTGTTGCTAAGGAGGGTGGTGTAGGAGTGATTTCCACCGCGCAGATTGGCTTTGAGGAGCCGGAGTTTGAAAAGGACCAGGCAAAGGCTAATCTGATTGCTATCAAGAAGCATATTAAGAAAGCAAAGGAGCTTGCCTGTGGACATGGAATGGTAGGAGTCAATATCATGGTGGCTTTAAAGCATTACAAGGAGCATGTTCTGGCTGCGGTTGAAGCAGGTGCTGATGTTATTATAAGCGGGGCAGGACTTCCAATGGAACTGCCTGAGCTGGTCGATGAAAAGTCACATACAAGGATTGCTCCGATTGTTTCTTCAAAGAGAGCAGCAAATCTGATTCTTAAAATGTGGGCACACAGATACAACCGCACAGCGGACTTTATTGTTATCGAGGGACCAAAGGCCGGAGGACATCTGGGATTTTCCAATGAACAGCTTGCAGATATGGAGCATATGGATTATGACAGCGAGATTAAGGAGATTATCAGCTGTGCAAAGGCATATGAGGAGAAGTTTAAAAAGCACATTCCGGTAATTGTAGCAGGCGGAGTGTTTACACATGAGGATGTCATGCACTGCATGGAGCTTGGAGCCGACGGAGTGCAGGTGGCGAGCCGTTTTGTGGCGACAGAGGAGTGTGACGCATCTGATGCCTATAAGCATGCTTATCTGAACGCGAATGAGTCTGATGTGCAGATTATACAAAGCCCGGTCGGAATGCCGGGGCGTGCTGTCAGAAATGAGTTTATCAGGGGTTTGGAAAAGAAAAAGCAGCCTATCACAAAGTGCTACAATTGTCTTGAGAAATGTAACCCTGCAACAGTGCCGTACTGTATTACGAAGGCACTGATTGCAGCGGTTAAAGGAGATATGCAAAACGGTCTGGTATTCTGCGGTGCCAATGTGGGCCGCATAAACCGGATGACTACGGTCCACGAGCTTATGAGTGAGCTTGTGGGAGCATAGGCAGTACATCCTCACAGTAGCAGCGAAGCACTTCACCTACACTCCATGCCTGCGCATAGCAGCCACGGCCGGTGTGAGGGGCATCGCCGTCAAATATCTCGCATATTGAGCCGATACAGTTGTTGAGCAGATGCTCCCTTACAGGGTCAAGCAGCTTGTCAGCGCATAAAGCGGTCGCCTTCGTACGGCCGTTTACCTTTACATAGGCACTGATAAAACCACCGAGCAGAAAGCCCCAGGCTGTTCCCTGATGATAGGCATGGTCGCGCTTTGAGAGAGAGCCGATGTAAATCGGATGGTAATCCTTGTGGTCAGGATCGAGCGAACGCAGTCCGCAGCCTACGTACAGCTTATCCATTACCGTATCCACAATTGCTTTTTCACGCTCCATGTCAGGCATGGTAAATGGCAGGCTTACGGCATAAATCTGGTTTGGACGGATTGTATCGTCATCCTCGTCAACCACATCATACAGGCAGCCTGTGTTTTCATTCCAGAAGCGCTTGTTGAAGGAAGCCTTTACGAGAGAAGCAAGCTGTCTGTAGCTGTCATCGTTATCGCCAAACTTAGCCTGAAGCATATCCATGGTGCACAGTGCGTTGTACCAAAGTGCATTTATCTCGACAGGCTTGCCGTGACGAGGCGTAGCAACCCAGTCACCGACACGAACATCCATCCATGTTACCTGGTCGAGTCCGCTTCCGGCATGAATGAGCCCGTCCGTGTCCATATATATGGAAAAATCAGTGCCTTTTTTATAAGTAGATATGATATCCTTTAAGCATGGATAAATATCCTTCTTTATAAATTCATAGGCATCGGGAGTAGACACATATTCAAGATATTTGTAGACAGCATAAAAATACCACAGTGATGCATCTACAGTATTGTAGAGAGGCTCAAGTCCGCTGTCCGGGAACATATTCGGGATGAGCCCGTCCTTACAGTACTTGGCAAAGGTCAGTAGTATATCGTGAGCTTTTTCAAAACGGCCGGTGCAAAGTGTCAGGCCAGTGTATGAAATCATAGTGTCACGGCCCCAGTCTGTAAACCAAGGAAGTCCGGCGAGCACAGTGTCATAGCCTGTTGACTGTCTGTGTGCGATGAACTGGTTTGCAGCCACAGTAAGCTTCACGGCAAAGTCATCAGTGAAGCCGCTTCTTTTAATCAGCTCATCGGTGTAGTCAAGCTGCGCATGTAGTATTTCAAAAGCACTTTCGTTATCAGAAACAAGGTGTTTGGCGAAGGCTGAACCTGCGTTGCCGTTACAGGCTTCAAGTGGTACGATATCGCACATTACAGAAAAATGCATTGATTCACCGGCAGGAATATCCACGCTCACGTCATATGGGCAAAATGCACAGTCGAGGCCGGGCACTTCATTGTCCACCTCGGTCTGAGCCTCAAGGTCACAGATATATTTGTCGTCTCTTTCAGTAAGCTCCCCGCCTGAAAAAGCCATGCGGATACAGTGGTCATCATGAGCTTTTGGGATGAGACTAAAGCCATGCTCCTGCTTTTGGACCTCGAATTTTAATGAATCGACGGTGGAACTTTCAGAGTGCTCACGGAAGTTCATAAGAGGCGTGATCAAAAGCTTAGCCGCTTCGCCTTTGTTTTGAACCTCATATGCCACGGCAGCGAGATTTTTTCCCTGTGCCAGTGCGATGTGTTTTTTTATGGTGATATCACCGGCCTCATATGTAAAGCATATGGTTCCGTCGTATGTGAAATCGCTTATATATTGGATACCGTTGGTGTGGCGTCCGCCCTTGAACTGGTCACTTGAGAGGTCGTAGGTGTGGCTGTCTGTGACTATTTTTTCGTTTGTCTTTGAGAAGCAGACGTATCTTTGCACAGGTGCATGAAGGCTTGCAATCAGATAGCCCTGATGCGTACGGTTTATCGCACCGGTGACTGAACCGCCGGCATATCCGCCAAGGCCGTTGGTTAAAGCCCACTCCCTTCTTATGTTGTTTTTGAAATCATTTTGCGGTTTTAAGTTAAATTGCATCTTAACCCTCCGAAATTTCACTAAATTTTTATAATATTTTAACCTATAACCATGAAAAAATCTATACGAAACGGTAAAAATCTGTTATCATTATAAAGATATATATTTTCAATATGCAAAGGAGAATTATAATGGAAGTATTTACATTGATTGCGCGTAAAAAAAATGTGGCGCTGGTATTTGTTTCGTACCTGCTTGTGGCTCTTGCTGCGATAAGTCTTCTGACTATCTGCATCGGCTTTGCACCGGGTATTTTATTTGCAGTAGTATTTGGACTTATTGCATATCTTATGATAATGGCACAGAACACCGAGTTTGAATATTCATATTTTGACGGAGAGCTGCGCTTTGCCAAAATTAAAAACAAGAGCCGCAGAAAGCGCCTTGGAATATACAGCATGGAGTCTGTAGCAGCAATCGCACCGGCAGGTGACAGAAGTGTATACAATTACGAGAATGGAAATGAGATCAAGAAAATAGACTATACCTCAGGTCAGAAGGATGTACCTTATTATGATATCGTCATCAAATCGCCTGATGAGAACGTACTTATAAAGGCGGAGCTTGATGACAAGTTCCTCACAGAGGTGGAGAAAAAATACAGATCAAAGGTTAAAAGAAGAGAGGAGTAATTACTCCTCTCCTTCCAAATGGTACATTTTGGATTTTGTTTTGCCGGCATCGTATCCGGTTGAGTATCCTTTGTTGCCGTTTAACAGTCTCAGACATTTGGGACAAAGAGTGCCGAAGGTAACAGGTGCACCGCACCGCTGGCAGTGAAGACCGGCTATAGTGGAGGCTGATTCAGACTGCTTGTACTCGATGCGGCCGTCCTTTATCCAGCTCTTTACCTGTCTAAGCGGTATCTTAAAATGTTCTGCAACCTCGTATTCATTTACGTCGTGGGTACGGATAAATTCCTTTACCTCGCGGAATAATGCCAGATCAAGGCATCGTGGGCAGAGATTCTCTTTATAGTCATGTGGCAGAGGCCTTTTACAGTTTTCACATACTTTTGTGTTGTTGTTAAAAAGACTTTTAGGATTATCCATAGGTGCCTCCTTAAGCTTGTTTTATTCATTATATCATAACAGATTTTATAAAGAAAGTAGGGACTTTTATAATGTCAATTGCAGTTTTCGATTCAGGAGTCGGCGGAATAAGCGTCTTAAAGAGCCTGGTTGAAGTGATGCCTAACGAAGATTTTATATATTACGGTGATTCAGCAAATGCGCCTTATGGTACCAAAACACTTGAGCAGGTGCGAGCTTTGACCTGTGAGCATGCAAAGGATCTGATTTTGAATCAGCATGCAAAGGGGCTTGTTGTCGCGTGCAATACAGCCACCAGCGCGGCGGTGCGTATATTAAGAGAGCAATATCCCGATGTCCCTATCGTAGGGATAGAGCCTGCAGTCAAGCCTGCGATGCTTTTTATGGAAAATCCGAGAGTGCTTGTGATGGCTACACCTATGACTATCAGGGAGGAAAAACTTAAAAAGCTTATGGACAGATACAGACACTTGGGTGAGATTATTCCATTGCCTTGTCCTGGGCTTATGAATTTCGTTGAGAGAGGTGACTTGTACGGTGATGATGTGAGACAGTATCTCGAGGAACTTTTGTATTCATATTCGCATGATGAGATAGATGCGGTTGTGCTGGGATGCACACATTATCCGTTTGTCAGAAAAATGATACAGGAGGTGCTTGGAGATAGGGTGCGTGTGTTCGATGGAGGAAACGGTACAGCGCGTGAGATGAAAAGACGTCTCGCAGAAAAAGGTCTGCTGACAGACAGCACTGCTGCAGGTATTGTGGATTTTCAAAACAGCCTGACCGGACAGAGCCATGAGGATAAAATACAGCTCTGTAAGGCACTTTTTAACAAAAAAATTTAGTTGTTATTTACAGAATATTACAAATCTAAAAAAAGTATAAAATAATCACGACTTTTTTAATAAAATATTTCTAAAATGTACATTGTTAGGACATAATTACCACATATACTTGTTATTGTAAGAGGAACAAAACCTTTTACATTATTCCCTTTTTATTAATAAACATTTTCATAACTAAACTCCTCGAGAAAGGATCGCGTTGTTACCGCGTGTAACATCGCGGTCCTTTCTCACGTTTTGCATGCAGGCTGCGGAGCCGCAGCCTTATTGTTTTAGTTATGCACAACGCTTCCACATATATCGTTCAGCACACACATGTCACAGTGCGGTGTGGTTCGTGCAGTGCATACGGCGCGTCCATGATCAACCAGCCTGTGGCAGAAGTCATTGCTCTCCTCGGGTGGGATGATTTTCCAAAGCTCCATCTCCACTTTTTTCGGGTCCTTTATTCCATCTACAAGTCCTATACGGTTGCAAAGGCGTATGCAGTGTGTGTCGGTGACGATGGCAGGCTTGCCGTACACATCACCCATAATCAGGTTGGCACTCTTTCTGCCGACTCCCGGCAGCTTCAGTAGATCGGTCATATTGTCAGGCACAAGACCGCCAAAATCATCGCGAAGCATTCTCATGCAGGCACTTATATCACGTGCCTTACTCTTTCCCAGGCCGCATGGACGTACAATTTCTTCTATGTCGGAAACATCAGCATCGGCGAGAGCCTCGATGGAAGGATATTTTTTGAACAAATCCACCACGACTACATTTACGCGGGCATCAGTGCACTGGGCTGCGAGCCTGACTGATACGAGCAGCTTCCAGGCCTCGTCGTACTCAAGAGTGCAATCGGTGCGGGGATATGCGGTTTTTAGTCTTTTTATTACTTCAATGGCTAATTTTTCTTTTGTCATAGGAGCCTCCTTATATTTGTTTTGTAACTATTCAGTAACTTTATTTTATAGTATACAAAAATGCGCGGAGATTGTAAAATGGATTTACGTGGAGCGGATTACGTGAGAGGAACGGTGTGAAACTGGAAAATATGAATAACGCATATGCAAATAATAAATGTACAAATAACATATATATAAACAACAGATATACAATAGAAGTAACCAGGAAAAGAATAAAAAACATGTATCTTCGTGTGAAGGACACGGATGGCACACTATCAGTGAGTGCTCCTTATGGCATGAGTGATGCGGAAATCAGGAAATTTGTGGAGAGCAAATCAGATTGGATTGAGCAAACCACACGGGAAATGCTTGTTGCAAGACAGCTTAAGGAACAGGAGCCTGTTTTAGCACCTTTCATGGAGAGAGAGCTGCGCAGGGAGCTTAAAATGCAGCTGCAGAGGCTTATCGACAAATGGGAGCCGGTTATGGGAGTTAAGTCAGCCGGCTTTACGATAAAGAAGATGAAGACAAGGTGGGGATCATGCAACGTTAAGTCACATCGTCTGAATTTCAACCTTCTGTTGGCTAAGGTGCCGTCGGAGTGCGCAGAGTATGTGGTGGTTCACGAGCTTACACATCTGCTTGAGCCAAGTCATAATGCCAGGTTCTGGTCGCTGATGGAATATTATCTGCCGGAAAGCAAAAAGCTGCGTAAACAACTTGCTGGCTTTTCTGCGCAGGATATGATATGATATTATTAAAGACTCACTTAGGGAAAGGAAGCTTCAAATGGAATTTTGGGATATATACGATAAGGATAAAAAGCCGACAGGCCGTACAATGAAAAAAAACGACTGGATACTTAAGGATGGAGAGTATCATCTTTCAGTGCTTGGCGTGATTCACAGACCAGATGGCAGGTTCCTTATCACACAGCGTGTCATGACAAAGGCATGGGCACCGGGCTGGTGGGAGGTTTCAGGAGGAGCCGCACAGGCAGGTGAGAGCTCATTTACCGCAGTATGCAGAGAGGTAAAGGAGGAGGTAGGCCTTGATGTATCACAGTGTCCGGGAGGGCTTGCCTATACCTATCACAGGGAGAATCCGGGCGAGGGTGACAACTATTTCGTGGATGTTTACCGCTTTGAGCTTGATTTCAAGGAGTCTGACGTACAGATTCAGACAGAGGAGGCACTTGGGTTTAAAATTGCCACACTCGATGAAATAAAAGAACTTGCTGCGCAGGGTGTGTTCCTGCACTATGACAGCATAAAGCAGGTATTTGAAAATTAATTGCTATGATTATGATAATAAGATAACATAGAATTATAAGATTACATAGAATTATAAGGAGCAGATTATGGCATTACCAAAGGATCCGGTTATGCTGCTTAGCTTTGTAAACACACAGCTTCGGGACAATTATTCAGGATTGAAGGAGCTTGCGGCAGCATATGATATTGATGAGAAAGAGCTTTGCGACAAGCTTGCACAGATTGATTACAAATATGACGAGACTGTCAATCAGTTTAAGTAGATTTTCAGCATACATATTAAAAGTGATGGAAGGATAAGATAATGGAGACATGCTGCGATTTTTGTGCATACAATGAATATGATGAGGATGATGAGGAGTATTATTGCTCGGTAAATATGGACGAGGATGATATGGCGAGATTTGTCCAGAGCAGCTATAAGCGCTGTCCGTTTTACCGCTCAGGCGATGAATACAGGGTTGTCCGTCACCAGATGTGAAGCATTATAACAAAATATAATAAATATAATTAAAAAATAAATTGCATTAATCAATTTAAGGCTGTATAATAAGTTGGTTATTTTAAAAATTAAGAATTTACAAATATACAAAGCATATTGATAAGGAGGAAAATTATGCCTGTAAAATACGTGTTCGTCACCGGTGGAGTTGTTTCCGGTCTTGGAAAAGGAATTACCGCAGCGTCTCTTGGACGTCTTTTAAAAGCTCGTGGATACAAGGTGACAATGCAGAAGTTCGATCCATACATTAATATTGATCCGGGTACCATGAACCCTATTCAGCACGGAGAGGTGTTTGTAACAGACGATGGAGCTGAGACAGATCTTGACCTGGGACACTATGAGCGTTTTATTGATGAGAGCCTGACAAAGAACTCAAACGTCACCACAGGAAAGGTATACTGGTCAGTATTACAGAAAGAACGTCGTGGTGACTACGGCGGAGGAACAGTACAGGTTATCCCTCATATCACAAATGAGATAAAGAGCAGATTCTACAGGGATTTCACATCTGAGGATACCACAATCGCAATCATCGAGGTGGGTGGTACAGTCGGCGATATCGAGAGTCAGCCGTTCCTCGAGGCAATCAGACAGTTCCAGCATGAGGTGGGACACGACAATGCCATCCTGTGTCATGTGACACTGATTCCATACATCAAGGCGTCAGGAGAGCTCAAGACAAAGCCTACACAGGCCAGCGTAAAGGAGCTTCAGGGCATGGGAATCCAGCCGGATATCATTGTATGCCGTTCAGAGCATGAGCTTGATCAGAAGCTTAAGGACAAGATTGCGCTGTTTTGTAATGTACCGAATTCACATGTATTACAGAACCTTGATGTGGAGTATCTCTATGAGGCACCACTTGCCATGGAGCAGGAGAATCTTGCAAAGGTTGCATGCGAGTGCTTGAATCTCGACTGTCCTGAGCCTGATCTTGCAGACTGGAAGCAGATGGTTGAGGATCTCCGTCATCCTGATAAAGAGGTCAAGATTGCACTTGTCGGAAAATATACAGCACTTCACGATGCATACATTTCAGTTGTTGAGGCACTGAAGCATGGCGGTATTCCTGAGCATACCACAGTTGATATAAAGTGGGTTGACTCAGAGGAGCTTAATGATGACAATGCAGCAGAGGTATTCAAGGGCATTCAGGGAATTATCGTTCCGGGAGGCTTTGGAGACCGTGGTGTTGAGGGCATGATTGCAGCAGCTAAGTATGCCAGGGAAAACAATATCCCATATCTGGGACTCTGCCTTGGAATGCAGGTGGCAATCATCGAGTATGCGCGCCACGTATGTATGTTCCATGATGCACACAGTATAGAGCTTGATCCAAACACTACTCATCCGGTTATCGCACTTATGCCTGACCAGAACGGAATAGAGGATATCGGAGGTACACTTAGACTTGGCTCTTATCCATGTGTACTCGACAAGACATCAAAGGCATACCAGGTATATGGTACAGAGAATATAAGCGAGCGTCATCGTCATCGTTATGAGGTCAACAATGACTACAGAACAGCTCTCACAGAGCATGGCATGAAGCTTTGCGGTACATCACCTGATGGCAGAATCGTGGAGATGATTGAGATTCCGGAGCATCCGTGGTTTATTGCCACACAGGCACATCCTGAGCTTAAGTCACGTCCGAATCGTCCACATCCGCTTTTCCATGGCTTCATAGAGGCGGCAAACAAGGTGAGCAGATAATTTTTCGTTATATTTAATACAATATTTAGAAAGTGCGGTTGATTTTGACCGCACTTTTTCTTATAATAAAGTGAAGCTTCACACTTTATATATTGTGAGGAGACGGTTTCATATACAATATATTCCTTGGAAAATAAGAAGTCTGTAATGATATTTTTCGGGGATAGGGTTTCATGGGAATGACTATAAAAATTACATGTCAAAATTGCCTTGAAGCCTGTAATAAATAAGAAAAGAACGGAGAAAATATGGATAATCAGGGACCTAATAACTATAATTACAACAATGGCCCGGGCAATAATGGGTCCGGTGGAAACGGAAATAACGGTGGTAACAGACCTGGTGGAAACGGTGGCAGAAACAACCGTGGCGGACAGGGTATCATGGCATTTATCCTGCTGACACTCGTGGCATTGTTTGTGTATGCACTTATATCAAACAGCATATCGCATGCCAGCACACAGGAAAAGTCATACAGTGATTTCATAAAACAGCTCGACAAGGGTAATGTCAAGAGCGTGGAGTTTGATTCCTACGAGATAGACTACAAGCTTGTGGATGACGGACACAAGGATTATGACATCACATATTACACAGGCCGTGTGGCTGATGATGAGCTTGTGCCGACACTCAAAAAAGCAAAGACCTCAGAGGGCAAGTCTATTGAGATAAAGGCAGCGATACCTGATAATACATCTACATGGATTTTTAATATATTAAGCTTTATAGTTCCGCTTATTTTACTGTGGGTGCTTTTAGCATTTGTTTCAAAGAAGATGGGCGGCAGCATGGGGATGGGAGTCGGCAAATCGACTGCCAAGGTATATGTGGAGAAGTCCACAGGCGTAAACTTCAAGGATGTTGCGGGACAGGATGAAGCCAAGGAATCTCTCCAGGAGGTTGTTGATTTCCTTCACAATCCTAAGAGATATACAGATATCGGAGCAAAGCTTCCTAAGGGAGCGCTTCTCGTGGGACCTCCGGGAACAGGTAAGACACTCCTTGCCAAGGCAGTAGCAGGAGAGGCAGGAGTACCGTTTTTCTCACTTGCAGGTTCAGACTTTGTGGAGATGTTTGTCGGAGTCGGAGCTTCGAGAGTGCGTGATTTGTTCAAGGAAGCACAAAAAATGGCACCATGTATCATCTTTATCGATGAGATAGATGCAATAGGAAAGAGCCGTGACAGCAGATACGGCGGTGGCAATGATGAGCGTGAGCAGACACTAAACCAGCTCCTTGCAGAGATGGATGGCTTTGATACATCAAAGGGATTACTTATATTAGCAGCAACTAACCGCCCTGAGGTGCTTGATAAGGCGCTTCTTCGTCCGGGACGTTTTGACAGAAGAATCATTGTTGACAAGCCTGACTTAAAGGGGCGTCTGGAGACCTTAAAGGTACACTCAAAGGATGTCAAGATGGATGAGTCGGTAGACCTCGATGCACTTGCACTTGCAACAGCAGGACTTGTTGGCTCAGATCTTGCCAACATGATTAATGAGGCTGCCATCAATGCAGTCAAAAACGGCAGACAGCTTGTAAACCAGTCAGATCTCTTTGAGGCCTTCGAGCTTGTAGCAGTCGGTGGCAAGGAAAAGAAGGATCGTGTCATGAGCGATAAAGAGAGAAAAATCGTCTCATACCATGAGGTTGGACATGCACTTGTATCAGCCCTGCAGAAAAATACAGAGCCTGTACAGAAAATCACAATCGTACCACGTACCATGGGCGCACTCGGATATACACTCCAGACACCTGAAGAGGAGAAATACCTTGAGACAAAGGATGAACTTCTCGCCAAAATCACAACATATATGGCAGGTCGTGCAGCAGAGGTGCTGGTATTTAACTCAGTCACAAGCGGAGCCGCAAATGATATAGAAAATGCCACAAAGATAGCCCGTGCCATGGTAACAATGTACGGAATGTCAGATAAATTCGGCATGATGTGCCTTGCAACAGTACAAAACCAGTATTTAGAGGGCGGAGCAGGATTAATCTGCGGAGAGAATACAGCATCGCAGATAGATGATGAGGTGCTCTCAATCATCAACAGCAGCTACGCAGAGGCCATGAAGCTCCTCGATGAAAACAGAGAAATCCTCGACAGTATATCAGATTATCTCTACCAGAAGGAAACAATCACAGGTAAGGAATTCATGAAGATGTTCCGCGACATGAAGGGACTCCCTGACCCGGACGAGGAGAACAAAGAGCAGGAGGCCGCACAGAATGATGATGCACAGAAAGATGTGACATCGGCAACAGATCCACTCCTCCGTAACGCCATAGACAAGCCTGCAGATACAAATGAATCTTCCGGATATACAGCGCCGGATGATACATCAAATAATTAGTACCTTATAGGGCAATTTTCGCGCAGCGAAAGAGCGTAAAAAAGAGTGCAGTAGAAAAGAGTTTCGCACACATAAACTGAAAAAAGCCGGAGGGTACACAGTGTGTTCAGAAGGAAAATATGAACTGCCGCGGGCTTCCGGGCAAGAAAAGGGACGAAAAAGCCTTGCAAACAAAGAAAACCAAACGGAGAGAAATCCCGCGGCTGACTTCATATTTTCCTGAGGAATACACTGTGTGCCATGCCGGCAACCACACAACCTGAAGGTGCGAAACTCCACAACAACCCAAAAGAGCGAATATGGAAAAAACATTTGATATCAAAGAAGAATTAAAAAAACTCCCGGATGCCCCGGGAGTTTATATTATGCATGACAAGGATGATATAATCATATATATCGGCAAAGCCAAAAGCCTGACGAAGCGAGTACATCAGTACTTTCAGGCGAGCCACAATGAGGGCATCAAGAAAAAACAGATGGTAGAGCATATAGATCATTTTGAGTATATAGTCACCGACTCTGAACTTGAGGCCCTTGTTTTGGAGTGCAATCTGATAAAGGAGCACACACCAAAGTATAATACTATGCTTCGTGATGACAAGACATATCCGTACATCAAGGTGACACTGGGAGAGGACTATCCGAGGGTGCTGTTTTCGCGTCAGATGAAAAAGGACAAATCCCGTTACTTTGGTCCGTATACGAGTGCCTCTGCGGTGAAAAGCTCGATAGATCTGATAAACAAAATCTATAAGCTTCGCACCTGCAACCGCAGGCTGCCGCGTGATATAGGAGCAGACCGGCCGTGCCTCAACTATCATATACATCAGTGCAGTGCACCATGCCAGGGGTATGTGACGAAGGAAGAGTATGCCATAGCGGTAAAGGGAGCGATAGATTTCTTAAACGGCGACTATGAGCAGACAATAAAGGCTCTTAGCGATAAAATGCTAAAGGCTTCAGAGAGCATGGAGTTTGAAAAAGCGGCTGAATACAGGGATCTGATAAACAGTGTGAAACAGGTAGCACAGAAGCAGAAGATAACAAATGCCGACGGCGAGGATAAGGATATCATAGCACTGGCAAATGACGATACTGATGCAGTGGTGCAGGTATTTTTCATAAGAAACGGAAAGCTGATAGGAAGAGACCATTTCCATGTGAGGGTTGGAAGTGAGGAGGCTGCGGATGATGTGTTAAATAACTTTGTGAAGCAGTTTTATTCCGGAACACCTTTTATACCGCGCGAGGTCATGTTGCAGAGCGAGATAGAGGATATGGCTGTTTTGGAGCAGTGGCTCAGCGAAAAGCGAGGCAGGCGGGTGAATATAAAGGTGCCGCAGAAGGGCATGAAGGAAAAGCTTGTTGAGCTTGCCTACAAGAACGCACTCTTAGTGCTCAGCCAGGATAAGGAGCGGATAAAGAGAGAAGAGGGGCGCACAATAGGAGCTGTAAAGGAAATCGAGGGACTTTTGGGCTTACATGGCTTAAACCGTATGGAGGCCTATGATATTTCCAATATCAACGGCTTTGAGACCGTCGGCTCCATGATAGTGTATGAGAAGGGCAAGCCTAAAAAGAGCGATTACAGAAAGTTTAAGCTTCGCACAGTTACGGGACCTGATGATTATGCGTCAATGCACGAGGTGCTCACACGCCGCTTTACACATGGCATGGAAGAACAGAAGCAGCTTGAAAAAGATGGCTCTCCACAGGAAATAGGCAGCTTCAACCGTTTCCCGGATATTATAATGATGGATGGTGGAAGAGGTCAGGTAAATATATGCCTTCAGGTGCTTTCCGAGCTGGGGCTCGACATACCTGTGTGTGGCATGGTGAAGGATGATTTTCACCGCACAAGAGGTCTTTATTACAACAATGTGGAGATTCCTATCGACCGCCACGGCGAAGGCTTCAAGCTCATCACGAGAATACAGGATGAAGCACACCGCTTTGCAATAGAGTTTCATAGGTCACTGCGCTCAAAGAGTCAGGTACATTCGGTGCTTGATGATATTGAAGGCATAGGGCCGGCGCGCAGAAAGGCTCTCATGCGCCGCTACCAGTCGCTGGAGAAGATAAAGGAAGCAGATGTTGAAGACCTTATGCAGACAGAGACCATGAACGAAAAAGCAGCACAGGCAGTGTATGCATTTTTCCACTCTGCCACGTAGATTTTGAAGCTAATCTGTGGTATACTAAAAAACAAATATACATCAAGGGGGACCGCGAATGGATGCATTACACTCAGTATCAGTTGCAAAGGTAGCAGAATTGCTCGATCTCAACAATCTCACAAAAGAGATGAACCTAAAGGAGAGGGCGATAGAGTGCTCGGACGTCAACAGACCGGCGCTTCAGCTCTCAGGATATTTTGATCATTTTGAGGAGAGACGAATACAGATTATCGGAAATGTAGAGTATACTTATATAGAGAAGATGAGCGACAGCGAGAAAAAAGAGCGCTATAGCCGCTTCATGGAGTTTGATATACCATGTATCATCTTCTGCAGAGATTTACAGCCGGATGAGATATTTATGGAAGAGGCCAGAGAGCACAGCATACCGGTGCTGTCAACAGGTCGTTCCACATCAAGCTTTATGGCTGAGCTCATCTATTGTCTTGGTGAGCAGCTCGCACCGTGCATCACAGTGCACGGCGTGCTGGTAGATGTATACGGCGAGGGAGTAATGATCACAGGTGAGAGCGGTATAGGAAAGAGTGAGGCCGCACTCGAGCTCATCAGACGAGGCCATCGTCTCGTGACGGATGATGTGGTGGAAATCAGAAAGATCAACGAGCATACGCTCATGGGTACTTCGCCTGAGATTACCAGACACTTTATAGAGCTTCGTGGCATCGGAATCATCGATGTCAAGACACTTTACGGAGTAGAGTGTGTAAAGGAAAAACAGCAGATAGACCTCGTAATCAAGCTCGAGGACTGGAAAAAGGAGGCAGATTACGACAGACTCGGCCTCGAGGAAGAATATGCCGAGTATCTCGGCAACAAGGTAGTGTGTCATTCACTGCCAATCAGACCGGGACGTAATCTGGCGGTCATCGTAGAGACAGCAGCAGTCAATCACAGACAAAAAAAGATGGGCTACAATGCAGCTCAGGAGCTGTATCGCCGTGTCCAGGCAAATCTTACAAAAAATTCGGAGGTATAATAAATCATGGCAATAGAAAAGAAAAACGCTTGGGAGAAATATCCCCAGGGACCTGAAAGAGAAAAATTATTTGCATTTGCAGAGGATTACAGAAGGTTCATATCCGGCTGCAAGACAGAGCGCGAGTGCACGGCTGCAGTTTATGCTGACGCCACAGGACACGGCTTTGTGGACCTTGATGAGCTCATCGAGACAGGAAAGAGCGTAAAGGCAGGAGATAAGATAATAGCAAACAATATGGGAAAGGGACTGGCGCTGTTTATCGTGGGCAGTAAGCCTCTTGAGAAGGGTATGAATATCCTTGGAGCTCATATTGATTCACCTAGAATGGACTTAAAGCAGGTGCCTTTATACGAGGACACAGACATGGCACTTTTAGACACACATTATTATGGCGGCATCAAGAAATATCAGTGGGTTACACTGCCGCTTGCACTTCACGGAGTCATCTGTAAAAAGGATGGCAGCACAGTGACAGTCAATATCGGAGACAAGCCAAATGATCCTGTAGTGGGTGTGAGCGATCTGCTTATTCATCTGTCAGGCGAGCAGATGGGCAAGAAGGCTTCAGAGGTCATAAAGGGCGAGAGCCTTGATGTGCTCATTGGAAGCATACCGGGACCAGAAAAGGACGAGGACGACAAGGATATCAAGGAGAGAGTAAAGGCCAATATCCTCACAATACTTTCACAGGAGTACGGTGTGGACGAGGATGATTTCCTTTCAGCAGAGATAGAGGTGGTACCTGCCGGAGAGGCAAGAGACTACGGACTTGACAGAAGTATGATCATGGGTTACGGCCACGACGACAGAGTGTGCGCATATCCTTCATACAGAGCTATGCTTGAGATAGAGGGCGCACCGGAATATACAAGTGTATGCCTGCTCGTGGACAAAGAGGAAATCGGCTCAGTGGGAGCCAGCGGCATGCAGTCACGCTTTTTTGAAAACTGTGTGGCAGAGGTGATGAACCTGGCAGGAGACTACAGCGAGCTTGCAGTCAGACGTGCACTGAAAAACTCAAAGGTACTCTCATCAGACGTATCAGCAGCCTTTGACCCGAATTATCCATCGGTTATGGAAAAGAAGAACTCGGCATACTTTGGAAAGGGCCTTGTATTCAACAAATATACAGGCGCCAGAGGCAAATCAGGCTCAAACGATGCCAACGCAGAGTATGTTGCAAGGCTTAGAAATATCATGGATACAGCAGATGTTTCATTCCAGACAGCAGAGCTTGGAAAGGTAGATGAGGGAGGCGGCGGAACAATCGCATATATCCTCGCAAACTATGACATGAATGTTATTGACAGCGGTGTGCCGGTGCTCAACATGCATGCGCCATGGGAAATCATCAGCAAGGTCGATTTATATGAGGCATTCAGAGGCTACATTGCATTTTTGAAGGAGGCATAGGCTAAAGGAATATAAGATGAATCAGACATTTGTAAAAAGTGTAACAGAACAATTGCCGCAGCTTGGTCTCCTGCAGGATGAGCCGATGAAAAAACACACGACATTCCGCATAGGAGGCTCGGCAGATTACTATGCAGAGCCTGATATGAGTCAAATTTCAAAGCTTATAGAGATGGCTAAGGCATGTGATATGCCGGTTACAGTGATAGGAAACGGAAGCAATCTGCTGGTAGGAGATAAGGGCATCAGAGGCCTTGTAATTGGTATTGGAAAAGGCCTGTCCGAAATCGATGTGACAGAAGCTGTGGCGCAGCAAAGCACAGCGCAGGACCTCACAGCACAAGACAACGGTCATATCATCACAGCCGGCGCCGGGGCTATCCTTGCAGCAGTGGCGGCAAAGGCAGCGGAGGCATCGCTTTCAGGTCTTGAGTTTGCATCGGGCATACCCGGAAGTGTTGGAGGCGCGGTAGTCATGAACGCAGGAGCCTACGGTGGAGAGATAAAGGATGTCCTAATCGATGCCACAGTGCTCACAGCAGAGGGCGAGCTAAAGACTGTCACAAGGGATGAGCTTGACTTATCCTACAGGCACAGTATAGTCCAGGAAAAGGGCTATATAGTGCTGTCAGCCAGATTCAGGCTCACACCAAAGCCTAAGGATGAGATAAAGTCATATATGGCAGAGCTTCGCACAAAGAGAGTGGAGAAGCAGCCGCTTGAGTACCCAAGTGCAGGCAGCACCTTTAAGAGACCGGAGGGCTATTTTGCAGGGAAGCTTATCATGGATGCAGGTCTTCGAGGTTACAGCGTGGGAGATGCACAGGTGTCTCAGAAGCACTGCGGCTTTGTAGTCAATAAGGGCGAAGCCACTGCAGCGGATGTCCTGACACTCATAAAAGACGTGCAGGAAACAGTTTTAAAGCAGTTTGGAGTAAAGCTCGAACCGGAAGTTAAGATGATTGGAGAATTCTAGTGAAATTTGTAATAGTGACGGGCATGTCAGGTGCCGGAAAAAGCACAGCAATGAAAATGATGGAGGATATGGGATATTTCTGTATAGACAATCTGCCTATACAGCTATTAGATAAGCTCATAGACTTTTCAAACACCTTCCACAGTGATGTGTCCAAGGTGGCAGTCGGCATAGATGTGCGAAACGGTTCAGGAATTGATGAGATTCCACAGACGCTCGAGCAGCTAAGGCAGAAAAATTTTCCGTATGAGATACTTTTCCTCGATGCTGAGGATGAGGTGCTTGTAAAGCGATACAAGGAGACGAGGCGTAATCACCCTCTCGCAGGCAGTGAGCGCATCAATAAGGGCATCGTGCTTGAGAGGGAAAAGCTGCAGTATTTAAAGGACAATGCTGACTATATCATAGACACAAGCCAGCTTCTCACAAGGGAGCTCAAAATTGAGCTTGAAAAGATATTTGTGCAGAATGAGGATTACAAGAATCTCTTTATCACGATACTTTCCTTCGGCTTCAAGTATGGCATACCGTCAGACTCTGATATAGTCATGGATGTGAGGTTTCTGCCAAATCCCTACTATGTGGACGGACTACGCGCGAAAACCGGCAATGATAAGGAGATACAGGACTATGTCATGCAGTTTCCGGAGGCAAATGAGTTTATCGACAAGCTTGATGATATGATAAAGTTTCTCATTCCAAACTATATCTCTGAGGGTAAGAACCAGCTTGTTATATCTATAGGCTGCACCGGAGGCAAGCACCGCTCGGTAACGCTTGCAAACGAGCTGTACAAGAGGCTTAGCGGCTGTAATGACTATGGACTTAAGATAGAGCATCGCGACATAGGAAAGGATGCATTGAGAGGTAAATAACATGTCATTTTCCAGTGATGTAAAGGAAGAGCTGGCAAAGCAGATATCAAAGAGCAGGCACTGTCAGCTCGCTGAGCTTGCAGGCATCATAGAGCTTTCGGGCCGTATCAATGAAAAAACAAAGGGACTTGAGCTCGACACCGAAAACCTGCTGCTTTTAAATAAATATGCCACACTTATGAAGCGTGCCTTTGGCACAGATACCACAAAGGCGCTGGATGAGCGGGATACCGGAAAAATACTTGCAGCGCTTAAAATCACGGCACAGCCTGTCAACAGACAGACCGCAGACGGACTGCTTCTTATGCAGACATGCTGCAAGAGAGCCTTTATCAGGGGAGCCTTCATGGCAGCAGGCTCGATAAGCGACCCCAACAAAGCGTACCATTTTGAGATAGTGTGTCATACGAAAGAGCAGGCAAAGCAGCTTCAGGAGCTCTTGTGCGGCTTTGATACGGATGCCAAGATAGTAGAGCGCAAGGGGCACTATGTAGTGTACATAAAGGAGGGCGCCCACATCGTGGACAGTCTCAACATCATGGAGGCGTATGTGTCACTCATGAAGCTGGAAAATGTGCGCATATTAAAGGAAATGCGCAACAGTGTAAACCGTAAAGTAAACTGCGAAACCGCAAACATCAGCAAGACTGTGAATGCGGCAGTAAAGCAGATAGAGGATATCAGACTGATACAGAAAATGAGAGGACTCGATGATTTACCGGCGCAGCTTCGGGAGATGGCGCTGCTTCGGCTTGAATATCCGGATGCACCGCTAAAGGAGCTCGGAGGATATCTGGATCCGCCAATGGGCAAATCGGGAGTCAACCACAGGCTTAGAAAATTATCGGCGATTGCGGAGGAACTGAGATAGATGAAGAAAAAGCTTTTATTTGTATTTAATCCCAAATCAGGCAAGGGACTCATAAAGGAGCACCTGGTAAATATCGTGGACATCATGACAAAGGCCGGATACAAAATCACCATTTATCCTACACAGTGTCAGGGAGATGCCATAAAAAAGGTCAGGAAAAATGCTGAGAAGTATGACCTTGTAGTGTGTAGCGGCGGAGACGGCACACTCGACGAGGTAGTGACCGGCATGGAGCAAAGCGAGGTAAATGTACCGATAGGATACATCCCTGCGGGCAGCACCAATGACTTTGCAAACTCTCTCGGCATACCCAAAAATATGGAGGAGGCCGCAAGAGTTGCCGTAAACGGTACTCCATTCCCGTGTGATGTGGGAGGTTTCAACGGAGATACCTTCGTATATGTTGCAGCCTTTGGCCTTTTTACAGAGGTATCCTACCAGACCTCGCAGCAGATGAAAAATATACTGGGACATGCCGCATATATTTTAGAGGGTGCAAAGCACCTGATGGATATCACCTCGTACAGGATGAAGGTGAGCCATGACGGTGAGATAATAGAGGATGAGTTTATATATGGAATGGTGACCAACTCCCTTTCGGTAGGAGGCTTCAAGGGCATATCAGGTCCTGATGTACTGCTTGATGACGGTCTTTTTGAGGTGACACTCATCAAGAATCCAAAAAACCCAATCGAGCTCAACAAGATACTTGCGGGACTGGCAAACCGTGAAAATGACAATGAGCTCATCTACTCCTTCAAGACCAGTGAGCTGCATGTGGAGAGTGAGGAGGAGGTACCGTGGACACTCGACGGAGAGTTTGGTGGCAGCCACACCGATCTGACCATCACTAATCTGAACAAACAGATTACCATTATGTGCTGATAAATACAAAATCGGACATAAAATAGTAATAGTACACAATTTTTTGTCTGATTGTGTTAAAAATTTAACTTTATTTTTATAAGGTTATGTAATATAATAACATTAGCTTTTAATTAACAGGAGGAAAAAATATGTTAGTATCTGCAACAGAAATGCTTAAGAAAGCAAAAGAAGGACATTACGCAGTAGGTCAGTTCAACATCAACAACCTTGAGTGGACAAAATCAGTACTTTTAACAGCAGAGGAGCTTAAGAGCCCTGTAATCCTTGGCGTATCTGAGGGTGCCGGAAAGTACATGACAGGCTTCGGTACAGTAGCAGCAATGGTTAAGGCTATGCATGACGAGCTCGGTATCACAGTACCTGTAGCACTTCACCTTGATCACGGCACATACGAAGGATGCTACAAGTGCATCAAGGCCGGCTTCACATCAATCATGTTCGACGGATCTCATTATCCAATCGATGAGAACGTTGCAAAGACAAAAGAGTTAGTATCAGTTGCTCATGCAATGGGCATGTCTATCGAGGCTGAAGTTGGTTCAATCGGTGGCGAGGAAGACGGAGTTGTTGGAATGGGCGAGTGCGCTGATCCTGACGAGTGCAAGAGAGTTGCTGATCTTGGTGTAGATATGCTTGCAGCAGGAATCGGAAACATCCACGGAAAATATCCTGCAAACTGGAAGGGACTCAGCTTTGAGACTCTTGACGCTATCCAGCAGAAGACAGGTGTTATGCCATTAGTACTTCACGGTGGTACAGGAATCCCAGCTGACATGATTAAGAAAGCAATCGACCTTGGAGTATCTAAGATCAACGTTAATACAGAGTGCCAGCTTTCATTCGCAGATGCAACACGTAAATACATCGAGGCCGGAAAGGATCTTGAGGGCAAGGGATTTGACCCTCGTAAGCTTCTTGCTCCAGGTGCTGAGGCAATCAAGGCAACAGTTAAGGAGAAGATGGAGCTTTTCGGATCAGTTGGAAAGGCTGAATAATATTGCCATAATTTAGTGCGTGGTGCGGCAGACTCGCGGATATACTCCCGGCTCGTCTCATAATTGTGCACGCAAGTGGCTGTAAGAATTGTATATTAAAAAAGCCCTGGCATTCGTGCCGGGCTTTTTTGTCATAAAAATACAATTTACATTGAAAATCTTATTAAGCTATGATAAATTTTAGAGATTTTATCGCAGTGGTAAGCTTCGGTTTAACCTGCTTTGGATTAGGGTATTCCTTTGGTAAGGATAACAGTAAGACACAAAAATAGTCGCCCCGACCTGCAAGTTGAGCGACTATTTTTAGTTAATTAATTTAATGGGTCAACCATCTATCGGTGGCGCCCTTTTTGTATAATTAATATATCACGAATTGGTTTAAAATTCAACTCAAAAATCACTTTTGGTAATAGGTGAGTCAATCTGATTTTTCCTTTGGAAGCCTTGGTGTTGAAATTAGAATATAAATTTGCTAATGTTGAAATAAGCATGGAAAATGTATTTATATGGTTACGAGGAATGTTTAATATTAATACCTTGAATGGTTGTAATTTAATATTAGATAAAATAGTCGGTTATGAGTTTGAAAAATATCTGTATTAAATGTGTTTGGTTGTAGAAAGGAAGATACAAATGAAAGATACAAAATATCCATCAATATTATACCATTATGCAAGCATGGAAAAAGCTATAAGCATATTAAAATATAAAAATTTTAGATTATCGGATATTACAAAAAGCAATGATGGGAATGAAATGAGTATTTGTTTTCCGAGACTTTTCGATGAGATGATAAATAGTTATGATGCATATGATGGATTTAGTTATGAGTTTACTTATAAAGAAAAAGATGGAAGAGAAGGATTTGGTATTTTGGTAAAAGAATTAAGGGAAAGAATTGAAAAAGAATTTGAAGATGGAACCATATCTACTTTTGTAATATGCCTTTCGGAAGAGGGGGATTTGTTAAGTCAATGGAGAGGATATGCGGATGACGGAAGGGGAATGTGTTTGGGATTCAATGTACATGAATTATTGGAATTTACAGATGCTTCCACCATTACAGGATATGCTTTGGAAAAAGTACAATATTTATCAAAAGAAGCACTTGACCGCTGGATAAAAAATGTCGCAAATGAATTATTGCAATTAGTGAATATTATTTTGGGGGCAATTAAGGATGGAAAGATAGTTTATAGTTCAGAGGTGGAATTTGATAAAGATATATTTGATACGTTGTACTATAATATAATAGCTGAAATAGAAGAAAGTATAAAGTTTAAAGCAGATGGATTTAAAGAGGAAAAAGAGTGGCGCTTTTTTATAAAAAATTCATTGAACAAGGATGAAATAGATAAAAAAGAGTATTCTTCGATTGGACGCTTATCAGAGGAAACACGTAGAAAATCAAGTGAGTTTGTGGATGCTAATATTGATTTCAATGTAAAAGAAAATGATATTGTGCCTTTTATAAGTTTAGGGTTCGACAAGTTTCATAATAATTTGATAAGTGAAGTAATATGTGGTCCTAACAATATGATTAGGAAAAGTGATTTGGATATGTTTTTACGCAAGTATGGCTATTGTAATTGTGAACATAGAAAATCAAGCATTACATATATTGTAAGGTAATGTATATAGTATCATAGAAGCCAGCTGACAAAATAGAATATTTACGGAAGGAATAAGAGATGGAAGATTACATTGTGGCACTAATATCGGCAGTGGCATCATTTATAGCAGCCTATTTAGGAGCTTGTTTGGCATTGAAGAATGTTAAAAAAGAAAAATATTTTGAAGAACGAAAACGATTATATTATGAACTGGCTGGGATATTACCTATTACAGATGAATTTATAGCGCAGTCGGATTATTTACAAGATTACGACTGTGGTGGAAATGCGAAACAAAAAATTGAAATTATGAAAATGAGGTTACAAGATGCAGAAGACCGGCTAAAGATAAAGAAAGTGGGAAAATATACATCTAAAGAAATATATGAAATAGAAACAGAGATTAGTAATTGGAAGTATATAATAAAGAAACATAAAGAATATTTGCAAGAAATGGAAGAGTTACATAAAAAGTTAGAAGCGTTTGATAAAAGTGGTAAGAAAAATCTGTTGAGATTGTTTGCATCTGCTGAGGTGTGGAGTAGTTATGTACATTTCGAGGTCGCGTTACATAATGAGTATTATTGTAATATAGGAGTTAAAAAAGATGATATAGTATATCATATTAACAATTTGATTTTGGGTATGAGAAATGATTTGCAAGGATAGCACATTTAATGCTTTTCGGTTGTAATACAATTTACATTGAAAATCTTATTAAGCTATGATAAAATTTTTTTGGGTGCAACCATAACGGTAGGCGGTTGACCCTCTACGGAGGGACTGTGACCCTCCGATTACATAGAAACCCGCAAGGGAATCTGAAGGAGCCAATGATTTCTTGGAAAGTAGGGCTGAGCCATATGAGTATTATAGATTTTATCGCAGTGGTAAGCTTTGGCTTAACCTGCTTTGGAATAGGGTATTCCCTTGGCAAAGATAACAACAACACACAGAAATAGCCGCCCATGTCCTGAGAAAACTGAGCGGCTTTTCTAAAGCTTAACAATTATCGGGTCAACCGTCTATCGGTGACACCCTTTTTGTATAATCAATATAACACGTATTGAGTGAAAATTCAACTAAAAAATCACATTTAGCTTTTCACAATGAGCTAGCAGATCATATTTTGTTCGATATAATATTTAAATGAGGGAGAACAACAGTATAATACGAAAGAAAGGGTGTGGTGATATGTCAATTAATGTGACAGAAGATTCGATAAAATCAGTATCTGGAATATTGTCGAAGAATGAAGAATATATGTATAAACTTAATTCTTCGATTCAGCAAGCTAAAGATGGAAAGGTAATTTCAAAATCAATGGAAGAGTTAGAGAAGCTGGCAAGTGAGTAATCTACAGTCCACGGAGTGGAGCTGCATATTCGTGCCAGGGTCATTATAGCGACAAATAGTCCAAAGGCAGATGTGGGACATTCCCACATCTGCCTTTTTCCGTATTTAAGCATAAAAAATACCACATAATAAACATTATGTGGTAAATTCCAAATTCATCTATATTATTCTACCACTTTACGGTTAAAAAACAAGAAATTTAGTCATACAAAATTCTTTTTTGTCAAATCATGACAAGAAAAATGTATCCATTTGATGATAATTATACAATTCAACAGTACTTTAGAGGCCTTTTGGGCTAAAAAATCCTACGTTCTTTACCACATAATGTTTATTATGTGGTACCCGCAGGAAGGTCATGATGCCATGAAATTAGAACTCTTTGAGCACAATCAAAAGGCATATGAAGCAGCCATTTCTATGATGGCTGAGACCGGAAAGGCAGCTATTATACATCCTACCGGAACAGGGAAGTCGCTCATAGCATTTAAGCTGGCGATGGAACATCCGCAGGCGAATGTGTACTGGCTGGCGCCAAGCAGCTACATATATCATACGCAGCTTGAAAATCTGCAGAAACTAATGGAGCCTGATTCATCAGACAAACAAATACAATCCCCGGACAATATCACATTTATCTCATATAGCAGGCTCATGCACAATGAGGAGCTGATAGAGAAAATACAGCCGGACTACATCGTACTCGATGAGTTTCACAGATGCGGCGCAGCAGAATGGGGAAAGAGCGTCAAAAAGCTGTTGGATGCTCATAAAACAGCAAAAATACTGGGACTGTCAGCCACCAACATACGTTATCTCGACAATCAGAGAGATATGGCAGAGGAAATATTCGACGGCTGCATAGCATCAGAGATGACACTGGGCGAAGCGATGGCGAAGGGAATACTTTCCACACCAAAGTACGTCATGGCGATGTACTCCTATGGAGAGGAGCTCAAGAAGCTAAAGCAGCGGATACAGGCAATGGAGAGTAGAAGCAGTGCCAGAAAGAATATGGAGCTGCTCGAACAGCTACGCCGTGCGCTGGAAAAAGCGGACGGACCTGACAAAATCTTTGAAAAGCATATGCGCATGGAAGGAAAAATACATGGCAAGTACATCGTATTCTGCTCCAGCCGTGAGCACATGGATGAGATGACAGAGCATATGCACGAGTGGTTTGATAATGTGGATACAAGCCCACACAGATATGTGGCATACTACAGTAACCCGGAGACCTCAAAGGCATTTGCAGAATTTAAAGCAGATAAGAGTGAGCATCTAAAGCTCTTGTACTGCATAGATATGCTGAATGAGGGAGTACATGTGGATGATGTGGACGGAGTCATACTACTTCGGCCGACGGTGTCGCCAATCATCTATATGCAGCAGATAGGCAGATGCCTCTCGGCAGGCACAAATAAGACATCAATCATATTTGATCTGGTGGATAACTTCGAGAGCCTCTACAGCATCGACTGTCTGACAGAAGAGATCGACCAGGCATTCTCGCTCATGCCATGTACACAGTTGGAGAGAGAAAAGTTCAAGGACAGATTCCGTATATACGACGAAGTGAAGGAATGCCGTCAGCTATTCGGACAGTTGCAGAGCAATCTGTCATCAACCTGGGACAACTACTATCTGGCAGCCTGCGCATACTACAGAGACCACGGCAACCTCAAGGTGCCAAAGGACTATGTGACAGACGATGGACTGACACTGGGAAGCTGGATACAGACCCAGCGCAAGGTGTACTCAGGTAAGATAGCCGGAGGACTCACAGCAGACAAGATAGAAAAGCTGAACCTGATAGGCATGATATGGAATGTCAGGAAAAACAGCTTTGATACAGCCTATGAAGAGCTGGAAAAATATCATGAGCAGCATGGAAATCTGGATATCAAGTCAAGATACGTCACAGAAAGCGGATATCCGCTGGGCAAATGGATCAACAACATCCGTGTGTCAGCCAAGAAAAAGGGCAAGGAAGCAGTGCTCAACAAAGAACAGCTCAAAAAGCTCGAAGCACTTGGCATGATCTGGGACAAAAACAGCGAGATATGGGATGTATATATCAGTGCTGCAAAGAAATATTATGAAGAAACAGGTGATTTGCACATACCGGTAAGGTATGTCACCGAGGACGGTGTGGCACTCGGCAACTGGCTTTCATCCATCAAGAATGGAAAGAGCGGCAGGAAAATGAGAGCGGAAACACTGACCGATGAGCAGAAAGCGCAGCTTAAAAAGCTGGGTATCAACCTGGAAAACACCAACAATACGGTGTGGAACAGCAAGTATGAGCTGGCAAAGGAATACTACACCGAGCACGGCAATCTCAACATCCCTGTGGCATATTGCGTGGATGGAGTGAAGCTGGGCAGGTGGATATCAAATATACGAAGTAAAAGAAAAAATCCAAATTCATCAGGGATGATGCTGGACGAGAGAAGAATAGCAATGCTCGACAGCATAGGGATGGATTGGAAGTAAGGGAGAAAAAATGAGTCACGAAAAACAATGGAAAAATGCGGGATTGTTTCTGTTACAGGTTTCAATTGTAGTAATCAATACCATACTCTTTGCGGCGATATGGTATGCATATTATAAGGGTCAAATGTGGGGAACAACATTTTACAGAAAAGGGGATTATCTGCTTGTACTCCTGTATCTATGCCTGTCCGGAGTGATGACAAAGCTCTATGGTGGAGTAGATTTAAAGACAAGCAGGATATCAGAACTGATATATTCGCATGTAGTAGCGATATTTATCACAAACGCACTGATGTATATCGTGATTCTTTTACTTACCAGAAGACCAAAGAGCATATTGCCACTGCTTTTGGTAACAGTAATGGAAATAATTGCAAGTGCCATATGGTCATATATGGCGAATCATCTGACAAACAGACTGTTCAAAGCGGCAGATGTACTTCTTGTATATGATAATGAGGAAGCTTTTAAAAATGGTAAAGAAATCGTAGACAGACTTGCATGGAGATTTAAGTCGGTCGGAGAATTAAAGCTCACAGGTCAGGAGGCGATTGATAAACTGGTTTCAAAAATGAAGGAGACCGGTGCATCAGCGCTCATGCTTTGCGGTCTTACATCTACACAGCGAAATGACATCATAAAGTACTGTGTGGAGAATGACATAAAAGCTTACGTCAGACCCAATATAGGAGACTTTATAATCAGTAATGCCAAGACAGTACAAATGGCTAATCTGCCGGTCATGATATGTGAAAGAGCAACTCCAAGCCTGTTCTATGTAGCGATGAAGAGAGCAATGGATATCGTAATCTCTCTCATAGGACTGGTTATAGCGAGTCCATTCCTACTGGTAACAGCCATAGCTATCAAGGCATATGATCATGGCCCTGTATTCTACAAGCAGGTGAGACTGACAAAGAATGGAAGAAAATTTAAGATACTCAAGTTCAGAAGCATGAAGGTAGATGCAGAGAAAGATGGTGTAGCAAGACTGTCATCAGAAAATGACGATAGAATCACACCGGTAGGAAAAGTGATCAGAGCTTGCAGAATAGATGAATTACCACAACTTATAAATATTCTAAAAGGAGATTTGGCTGTGGTAGGTCCTAGACCTGAAAGACCGGAAATTGCAACACAGTATGTGAAAGAAATGCCGGAGTTCTCATTGAGACTACAGGTGAAGGCAGGACTCACAGGATATGCGCAGGTATATGGAAAGTACAATACAGAGCCATATGACAAGCTGCAGATGGATCTGATGTATGTTAATCAGATGGGGCTGGTGAGTGATGTGAAGATAATACTTGCCACCATAAAGATACTGTTCATGCCTGAGAGTACTGAGGGAATTGCCGAGGGAAGTACTACAGCAATGGGAACAGGAAAAGAAAATAAAATGATTTTATAAAAGCTGAATGGAAAAGAATTATGATTAGTAATAAACCGTTAGTGTCTGTAATAATGGCCACGTATAATGAGAAACCAAATATCATAAAATCTTCAATTCAAAGCATTTTGGATCAGTCGTATTCAAATTTTGAATTACTTATTTTTGATGATAGTACAAATGTTGAAACTAAATCAGCTATTGATGATATGTCCAAAGATTCCAGAGTGTGTGTATATAGAGAAAGCACAAGGGTTGGATTTGTAGAATCTTTAAATAAGGGGTTAAAAAAAGCACAAGGTGATTTCATAGCTCGAATGGATGGTGATGATTTTGCTTTAAGAGAAAGATTGGAAAAAGAGGTAAGTTTTCTTTTAACTCATAAAAATATAATGGTAGTTGGTGGGCAGATGGATATTATGGATGAACACGATAATATTGTTTCACATAGAAATTATCCGGAAAGAGGAATAAAGCTGTGGCTGTTTTCATGTTATAGGAATCCGTTAGCTCATCCGACAGTTATGATGCGAAGCAAGATTGTCGATAGAGGTTATTTATATAATGAAAAATTAAAGATGTCAGAGGATTTAGATTTTTGGCTACGATTAATGAATGATGGATATAAGATAGCAAACCTACCTGATACAGTACTAAGATTTCGAGTTCAAAGTGATTTTATAAATAAAAGAGTAAATGAAAAACAAAGGATGTACATGTCTAAAGTCCGAAAAATGAATTTCCGAACGAAACACCCAGTTCATGGAGTTTTATCGGTTGTGGCAGGATGGATTTTTACACATATTTCCGCTGAGTCGATAAAGACTATGTATAAAAAAGAAAATAAAAATGTTTAAAGGTGGGAAAAAAGAGATGATAATAACAAGAACACCGTTTAGAGTGAGTTTTGCCGGTGGAGGAAGTGATATAGCTTCATTTTATGAGAAACATGAGGGATGCGTGCTGAGTACAGCGATTAATAAATACATGTATATTTCTATTCATCCGAGTTTCTCTAAGGAAAAAACTGTTTTGAAATATTCAAAAACAGAAATTGTAGATGATATTAAAGATATAGAACATGTTTACTTTAAGCAGATATTAGAGATGCTTGGTGTGAAAGGTGTAGAAATAGTGAGCACTGCTGATGTGCCGGCAGGAACTGGTCTTGGTTCATCTAGTTCGTTTACTGTAGGTACTCTAAATGCACTTTATGCATATATGGGAAAATATGTTTCTAAAGAAAAACTTGCATCAACGGCATGTGATGTTGAAATAAAGTATTTACATAATCCTATTGGTAAACAGGATCAATATGCAGCTGCGTATGGAGGACTTAATTTTTATCAATTTCGTAAAGATGGAAGTGTAACAGTTGATCCTGTATTGATGAGAGACGATGCCAGGGAAAAGCTTGAACAAAATCTAATGATGTTTTATACTGGACAGCTTCATTCTGCTTCAAAAATATTAAAAGAGCAAAGTACGAATATTACTGCAGGAGATAAAGAAAAAAATCAACTTAGGATGTGTGGATTAGCCCATGATTTACGTGATGAATTGCAGAACAATAACGTAGATGCAATGGGAGAAATTCTACATGAAAATTGGATGCTTAAGAAAACATTAGCATCAGGGATTTCAAATCCTGCAATAGATGATGCGTACAGTATTGCTATGGAAAAAGGAGCAAAAGGCGGAAAATTGCTTGGAGCCGGTGGTGGAGGATTCCTTTTGTTTTATGTTCCAAAAGATAAACAAAAAGAAGTTAAAGAGGCCATTGGTTTGCCACAAATGCCCATAGAGTTTGATAGACAAGGGGCAGCAGTTATTTATGTAGGCGATAAACCAGATTTTATTTAACAAACCGGCGAAAGGAAGAAAGACATGGAGAATATTTTGATTACAGGTGGTGCGGGGTTTATTGGAGCACACCTGTCACGTACATTGTTAGCAGATGGACATAAAGTTGTAGTTGCAGATGACTTTACTCTTGGAAGCAGAGAAAATGTGAAAGATTGTTTAGATAATCCTAATTTTACTCTTATTGAGATGGATGTAACAAAAACAGATAAATTAGTTGATGTTATGAAACAGAATAAAATTGAAAGGGTATATCACCTTGCAGCAAATTCTGATATTCAAAAAAGTGCAAAATGTCCTGGAATTGATTATGACAAGACGTTCAATACAACGTACAGTGTGGTTGAAGCAATGCGACAAACAGGATGCAAAAAATTATTTTTTGCATCAACTTCTGCAGTGTATGGTGATAAAGCAGGTGTGAATATGACTGAAAATATAGGAGGTTTAGCTCCAATCTCATATTACGGAGGTGCAAAACTCGCATCTGAAGCATTTATTTCTTCATATTCGTATATGAATGATTACGAAGTGCTGATATTTAGATTCCCGAATGTAATTGGACCGGGACTTACACACGGTGTTATTTTTGATTTTATACGTAAATTACAGAGAAATCCTAATGAACTGGAAATTTTGGGTGATGGTTCCCAGTGTAAGCCATATTTGTATGTGCTTGATTTAGTTGATGCAATCAATAAATACTCACATAAGGATCGTAATGGGGTAGAAATATTCAATATAGGCGTGGATACTGCAACTACAGTTAAAGAAATCGCTGATATGGTATGTGAACGGATGGGATTATCAAATGTTACATACAAATTTACTGGAGGAAATGTTGGATGGAAAGGCGACGTTCCAGCATTTCAGTATGATTTAAGTAAAATCTATGCAACTGGATGGAAACCAAAGCACAATTCAAATGAATCAGTACGAGATACTCTTTTACATGTAAAATTAAATGAGGTGTAAGATGCAGGCAGTTATTATGGCTGGAGGAAAAGGAACAAGACTTGCTTCGGTAACAAAAGATATTCCTAAACCGATGGTTCAAATTGATGGTAAGCCACTTTTACAATATCAAATAGAAAATCTGAGGGATAATGGAGTTTTGAATATTATCTTAATAATCGGACATTTGGGATATGTAATAAGAGAATATTTTGGTGATGGAAGTAAATTTGGAGTGAAAATTTCGTATTTTGAGGAAGAATCTCCACTTGGAACAGCGGGGGCACTTAGCGAAATAAAAAGTAAGTTGGAAGATGACTTTTTTCTTGTTTTTGGCGATTTGTTTTTAAACGTCAACTTTAAGAGGTTTAGAGATTTCCATCTTGATAAGGATGCGCTGATTACTTTGTTTGTACATCCAAATTCTCATCCATATGATAGTGATATTGTTGTTGTTAATGAGAATCAATGTGTTGTCGAATGGAGTTATAAAAATTCTGAGAGAAAAAAAGATTATGACAATTTAGTTAATGCGGGATTGTACGTGATAAATAAAAAGTTAATAGAGTCCTTACCGTTACATAGAAAAATTGATCTTGAGAAAGATATTATTACACAAAAGCTTGCGACTGGAAAAGTGTATGCATATCATAGCACTGAATATGTGAAAGACGTAGGCACTCCTGAGAGATTAAATAAAGTAACAGATGACTATATAAATGGCATATGTGAAAAACGCAATTTGTCACATAAACAAAAGGCAATTTTTTTGGATAGGGATGGAACAGTTAACAAGTATGTTGGCTTTTTGAATAGAGTGGAACAAATGGAACTTGAACCAAATGCAACTAAGGCAATAGAAATGATTAACCAATCAGAGTATCTTGCAATTGTTATAACTAATCAACCTGTGATTGCTCGAGGTGAGTGTACATTTGAAGAGCTAGATAAAATACATAAAAGAATGTTCACACTTTTAGGAAATGAAGGCGCATATGTTGATGGACTATATTTCTGTCCACATCATCCGGATTCTGGATTTAAAGGAGAAATTAAGGAATTAAAGATGGAGTGTGACTGTCGCAAGCCTAAAATAGGCATGATTGAAATGGCAGAAAATGATTTCAATATTGATTTGGAAAACTCCTGGTTTGTTGGCGATACATGTATAGATGTACAAACCGGGAAAAATGCAAAAATGAATACAATAATGTTAGAGACCGGAGATCCAAATAAACAAGGAAAATATAAGACAGAACCAGATGTTATTTGTAAGGATTTGTTGTTGGCAGCACAGCATATTATTAATCACAATTAATAGAGGAAAAATAAAAAATGATAAACACAATAAAGGAATATTATGAAAGAGAAATAGATACTATTAAATCATTAAATTATGATGAAATAGAAAGTGCAGTTCAGGCCATCAAGGATGCCTATGAACGAGAAGCTACTATTTACACATTTGGAAATGGTGGTAGTTCAGCAACTGCTTCGCATTTTGTATGTGATTTTAATAAGGGGATTTGCGAAAAATTAGATAAGAAGTTTAACCTCGTATGTTTAAACGATAATACACCGATAGTTATGGCTATAGCAAATGATATTAGCTATGATGATGTATTTTATTTTCAGTTGAAAAACAAAATAAAACCTACTGATTTGGTAATTGCTATTTCAGGTAGTGGTAACTCTAAAAATGTGATAAAAGCAGTAGAATATGCAAAAAAAATGGGCTGTAAGGTTGTAGGAATGAGTGGATATTCAGGCGGAAAGTTAATGGAACTAGCTGATTATCATATGCATGTCCCGATTGATGATATGCAGATTACAGAAGATATTCATATGAGCTTTGATCATATGATGTATAGAGTACTAAAAGATTTATTTTAAAATAAGTGATATATAGATAATTAATTCACAGATTTTAAATATGATGTTTACCAATAAGATAGTTTAAATTAACACTACTATTAAAATTGAGTGTTTTTGAAAGTGTGCTTTTAAGTTTTTGTTATATCAATAAGAGATAAAGATGAAAGAGATACTTTGTAATAAGGAAAAGATGTAATTTTTTGTAGTTACTGATGCATTAAATGATAATGAAAAAATTTAATTAAATATTTGAAATATAAAATAAGAAACTGCAGTGAAAGCATAATAAAGATAGTTTCTTATAAATATTTTTAGTAAGTATGATGATAGTGGAGGATGATATATTACGACAGGAATTAATATATTATTTTGAAATGAAAAGGATGGTAAAATGATTACAGCATTAGTAAGTGTATATGGATTTACAGAACAAGTATATAAAAATATAAAAAAAATTGAGAAGCAAGTTGATAGAGTAATAATTGCAGATAATAGTAAAAATAAAAGCTTTTTTCCTTTTGGCGAAAAAATAATATATCATTTTAACAATTCAAACAAAGGAATATCGAAGGCGTTTAATGAAATTTTAAAAGATAATCAATTTAACTGGTGTGATGATGACTACGTTGTTTTTTTTGATCAAGATACTGAAATACCTGAAAATCATATTAATATTTTAATTAATAACTTTTTAAGTATAGAAAAAAAAGGTTATAAGATAGGTTGTATAGGTCCTTGTTATTATAATTTGAGTTCAAAAAAAAAGGAAAAAGATATTAAACATAAAAAAATAAGTGAACATTTATATATGGTTGAGCAGATGCTTACATCTTCTTTATTATCAAGATATGGAATCCTAAGAAATATTGATTTTTGGAATGAAGCTCTTTTTTTGGATTTGTGTGATTGGGATTTATGTTGGAGACTAAATAATAAAAAATATATATGCATATTATCAGATATGACAATAATTAATCACAAAATTGGAAGAGGGGAAGTTAAAATAGGATTTTTAAAGGTTAAAGAAGGCGAACCAATTCGAGAGTATTATCAAACAAGAGATTGTATTAAATTGCTAAATAAGTCGTATACACCTTTTTTTTATAAAATACGTTTTGTGATGCAATTATCAATTAGACCATTGATACATGTTCTTGTTTTGTCAGATAAAAAGGAACGATTAAATTATATAAAAATGGGATTTAGAGATTTTAGATTAAATAGATGTGGAGAAATTGAAAAATTATGAGAGGTAGTAAAGTATGATATATATAATTACACATAAGAAATTTCATGAGCCATTTCTAGATTGTGAAAACAGTTATAGAGTTTTACATGTTGGAGAAAATTTGAATTGTAAAAGTGATTATTTAAGAGATGATATTGGAGATAATATTTCAAATAAAAATCGTAATTATTGTGAATTGACGGGATTATATTGGATTTGGAAGAATAGTAATTCGAATCCAACTGAAATTGATGGTTTAATACATTATAGAAGATTTTTTACATTAAAGAATGAATACTATAAATATATATATTTAAATAAAATGCCTTCTATATTACCATATAGTATAATAGAGCAGGATTTGAAAAAATACGATATTATACTTCCTAGGAAAAATAAAACATTTAGAACTGTTAAAGAAACATATACGTTTTTTCATAATGAAGAGGATTTGATATTACTTGGCAAAGCAATTAATAAGATAGAACCAAAATACTATGAATCATATCAAAAGGTATTGAACAGCCATTCTTATTATTATGCAAATATGATGATTTGCTACCATGATATAATGATGGAATATGCGGAATGGCTTTTTAATATTCTATTTGAAGTTGAAAAGTATATTGATATTAATAAATATAAAAATGATTATCAAAAAAGGGTTTTTGGATTTATGGCAGAGCGATTATTACAGGTTTGGGTAGAATATAATAATTTAAAAGTTAAAGAATATGATGTTTTTAACACTGAAATAAAAGATGATAATATTTTTGAAAAAAATATAGAAAGACTAAAGAGGGTTTTTAAAATTAATGAATGATAACGTTGCAATACTGTTATGCACATATAATGGAGAAAAATATCTAAAAGATCAATTAGACTCTTTGTTAAATCAGACATATAAGAATTTTGTTTGTTATGTTCATGATGATTGTTCAAATGACAATACTTTAAGTATATTAAATGAATATAAGAAAATAATGAAAAGTAAATTAATTATTTTATCATATAAAAATGAAAATCATAATGCAAGTTATAATTTTTGCTCTTTAATTCGTTATATATATGCTAATACATTAGAAGAATATATAATGTTTTGTGATCAAGATGATGTTTGGTTACCGAATAAAATTGAAAAATCTATACAAGCAATAAAAAATTATAAGGATAAACCTACACTTGTGTTTTCAGATCAATTTATTACTGATGATCAATTAAAAATAAAATATAAAAGTAATTCGGATATTATAAAAAGGAATAACAAGGATTACACTTTTAAAAGAATTGTTTTTCGCAATGTTGCATGTGGATGTACTATGTGTATAAATAGAAAGCTATTAGAGTTATCTTGTATTTATATGAATCCTGATAATATTGTAATGCATGATTGGTGGATTATGTTAGTTGCAAAATCTGTAGGTAAGGTTATTTTTTTGCAAGATTCTTTGATGTATTACAGACAACATGATTCTAATTCATTAGGTGTTGATAATAATAGATATTTAAAGAAGATTAAAAAATATTTATTTAGCTTCTCGTCTAGTATTAAAGCTAGAAAAATACAAGTTGATAAATGTATTAAACAAGTTTATGAATTAAAAAAATTAGGGGACTACTGTAATAATATTAATGAAGTAAATATATTTTGTAAAAATATGAAAAAAAATAAACTATATAGAATAGTATTTATTTTAAAAGAGCAATATATTGCTATTTCAAATTTCTTTACAATTTTATTAGTATAATTTATTTTGGAGAAAATTAGATGGAGTCATTATTATTTATTTTATTTATTTTGATTGTATTATTTATAATATCATTAAAAACATCAGATTTTTTATTAACTCCACAAATTGGATATGTTGTAGGATTCATATTACAAGTAGTGTTTTGTATTTTTTATGAAAAAAAATGGAATATACACTTACAAGGTAGAACAATATTTACTATTTTGTTTGGAGCAACAGAGTTTGTTTTTGTTTCTGTATTTATAAATTGGATAATAAGTAAGATAAAACAAAATAAAAAGATAATCACAATTTATGATATGAATAGTATATATATTGCTAGGAGCAAGTTGATTTTATTGTTTTTATTACAAGTTTTAACATTAATAGGATATATTATTTTTATGAATAACAATATGTCTGGTAGTAGTTTAGCTTTAAAAATATACAACTATAGGTATAGAACCGCAGATATGGGAGATATAATTGAAATCCCAAAGCTTTTGAGTTTTTTCAGACTTATTTCAAGTGTGGTTGGATATATTTTATCGTTTGTTTTGGTATATAATATATTACATAAAAATAAAAAAAATAGAATTTGGTATATTTGTAATATAGGATTTAGTATGTTATTGGAAGGAATATTGGGAGCTCGTGGAGGAATATTTAATTTTATAATTGCTATTTTTTCTGAAATTTATATTATAAAGTTTATATGTTTTAAGCAACGCGTATCAATAAAAATGTTTGTAAATATATTAGTAACATTAATTGCATTTTTAATTATGCTTCCTTTAATCGGCGAAGTGATGGGGCGACCTGGAATGGGACCTTTATATGAAGTGGCAGTATACGTTGGTGCTCCACTTAAAAATTTGGACACTTTTTTAAAAGATATGTCAAATTACTCAACAAAACATTTTTCTACATTTTACGGATTGTTAAATGATATCCCAGAGTTGGCTCCGAAAAATATTGATATTTCATCGCAAAGATTTAATGGTAAATGGCAGTCTGTTAATGGTTATACATTGGGTAATGTTTATACTACATATGCAAATTTTTGGTATGATGGCGGAATAAAATGTTTGATCCTAGATACCTTTTTGATGGCTTTTATCTCACAGATAATATATCAAATAGCATTTAATAATCATTCTAACTCAAAAATATGTAATATCGTTTACATGATTTTATACTTGTATTTCTTTCCTGCGATTATTTTTTCTTTTTTTACAAATCGATTTTTAAATCAGTTTTTTTCATTGTATTTGATAAAGTTTGTTATTGCGGGGATTGTGATACTAATATGGTTATTTAAAATTAAGATAATAGTGAAAAACAAATAAGATAAGAAAGGAAAAATTAATGAGAGTAGTTTATGTAGGAGACAATAGAAATAGAGGTAATTTTGGATGTAGGGGAACAAGTACAGCATTATCGCAACTTATATCTCAACAGAATACAATTGTCGGTAGAATTTCAGGAAAATATACCAATTGGGACACAGGAGAGGTGTATGTTGTAAATGGGAAAAATGAGAAATTTTATGTAAGAAAATCAAAAAATAAATATTGGAAATACGAAAAAAAGTTTTTATATTATTGGCATAAATTATGTGACGGAAAGGGAAAATTTTTGATGGGAAAACATGATTTTGCTTCATTAGATTTTGAAAAGGCCATTCAAAATCTAATAAATTGTTTACCTGCTAATCCAGATTTGAAAGAACTAGATTTGAGACAATATGATTTTGATGCTTTAGTTGTTAATGGTGAAGGGTCTTTTATTTTTTCTACACCTTCATGGATATGGAGAGAAGCAATTGTTGAATCTGTGTTAATGTATTGGGCATTAAAAATGGGAAAAAAAGTTTATTATTTAAATGGAATGTTATCAGACGATCCAAACAGCAAACATAATGATGATACTATAAAATATGTTAAAAATATTTTTAATTCATGTCAAGCTGTTTGTGTTAGAGAATACAAATCTGTAGAATATGCAAAGAAGTATTTTCCAAACATAAAATTAAAAGTATTCCCAGATGCTTTGTTTACTTGGTATGATTTGGTTAATGATAATCATGTTGTAAATAATGGAAGATATTATATTCCACATTCTGCTGAATGTGATGAAAACTATAGTATATTAGATTTTTCGAGACCGTATATATGCGTATCAGGTTCATCAGCAATTATTAAAGCTTGTAACGGAAATATCGAAATTGCAATCATGAGATATTGTAATTTAATACAGAAAATAAAAGAGAGGGTGGATTTTCAAGTTTTCTTAGTAATTGTAGATGATGGGGATGAATTTTTAAATGAAGTTGCCAAGATGACTAATACTCCAATAATTCCTATGGATATGCCTTTAGTTGCTGCTGCAAAAATTTTAGCAAATTCTAGAGTTTATATTTCTGGAAGATATCATCCAGCAATTATGGCATCATTAGGTGGTACACCTTGTGTTTTTATGAGTTCTAATTCTCATAAAACAGAAAGTATACAGGAATTATTGGAATATGATACTGTTGAAGAATTTAATTTATTACCAGATGATAATGAGTGTACTAAGATTGTTGAAGCTGCAATTAGAAAAATGAATGATCCGAAACTCAGAAAAAAAATTAAGCAAAGAAGTGAATATTTATCAATACAAGCAAGTGGATTGGCAAGAGTGATTGAATAATGGTAAACAGAACAAATAAATTAATAAGAAATACGATTATATTAGGTTTTGGGCAGTTTTTGCCGAAGTTAGTTTCATTGATTACTTTACCAATACTTACGGCAGGATTGACAACATCTGAGTATGGTATATATGATTTGATACTTTCAACACAGAGTCTGTTAATACCATTAATGACTTTACAAATTCAGCAGGCTATTTTTAGAAAGTTAATTCAAAAAGGTGACAAATATAGTAAGGAAATAATTTCAAGTGCATATTGTTTTGTTATAACTATGTTTCTTATATGGTGCCCTTTAATTATTTTTATTTATTATTTTGTGGTAGGATATGCTATGCCAGTTGTAATGGTTATGTATTATATATATATAGGAAATGCGTTATTTGATGTTTTAGGACAAACATTAAGGGGAATTGGGTTTAATTTAAAATACTCGATAGGCATTGTTATATATTCTATAATCAATACATTATTATTGTTATTAATATTTGAATTAGGAGAAATAAACGTATTAAATGTTTTTTTATGTTCTTTGATAGCATATATTATTGCATGTTTTTTTTATTTTTTTTCAGGAAGTATTTTTTCATATATAAAATTGGAGTATAACAATAAAGCGATTACTAGGGAATTATTAGATTATTCTATTCCGATGATTCCTAGTTCTATTTCTTTATGGATTGTAAATTTATCAGATAGATTGTTGGTTACGGCATTTTTAGGTGTAGGTATGAACGGCATTTATTCTGTAGCAAATAAGATTCCTAATTTGTTTGCTTCAGTGTATGCAGTGTTCAATTTGGCGTGGACGGAAACTGCTTCAAGAGTTATGGATAAAGATGCTGATGCAGATGAATATTATAGTAGTATGTTTGAATATCTGTTTCGCTTTTTGTCGGGGGCAATGATTTTGCTTATAAGCTTGTCACCATTAATATTTAAAGTTTTAATCAATAATAAGTATGATTTGGCGTATTCTCAAATGCCAGTTTTATTTATGGGAGTTTTTTTTAATGCTTTAGTTTCCTTTTATGGGGGGTTGTATGTGGCTAAGCAACAGACGAAGCAAGTAGGATATTCATCACTGGCTGGGGCTGTACTTAATATAATTATAAATATTATTATGATACGAAGATTTGGACTATATGCTGCTTCTATTTCAACAGTATTATCGTTTGCAATTATTACGGTTTATAGAGCTTTTGATATTAGAAAATACATTGAGATGAAATATAATGTAATTTTGATTATGCGGTGTATATTGTTAATGGTAATTTATTGTATTTTATGTAGTAATCGGAATATTATGATAAATAGTTTTTTGTTTTTAATAGCAGTTGTCATTAATATTATTCTGAATAAAAAAATAATTGTATTGTTTATAAGAAGAAAACAGTGGGGTAACAAATAGATGTTTTTTTCAATTGAATGATAAAATAAAGGGGAATTTTTATGTACGATTATTTAGTAGTAGGTTCTGGTCTCTACGAAGCCATCTTTGCCAACGAGGCAAAAGTCAAGGGCAAATCAGTGTTTGTTGTGGCAAGTGTCCTACTATGATATGGATACTACCATTGCTTCTGTACTTGATAGGTGTAAAAAAAGAATTGATTACTATGAAATGCTCATGGCTATATGTCATGGGCATTTCCTCTAAGGCTCATTGAGAATTTTAGGAGAGTCCAACGTATAACCAGTGTAGTTCTTTGGTAAGCGCTCAATATTCCAACGCTAGTGTTTATGATTCCCTATCTTGTCCATTACTTGATCGATTGATTGTCCGACCATAGACCATTATGCTGGTTTTATCAACAGAAATGGAACTGTTCTGTAGCCCCTCTCATAAAAGAGTGCTATTTGAAGCCCTAGTTGAGACCATATGTATTATAACAGATTTTACAAGAAAAGGACAGCATATTTTTATCACAGGATTGCGTAAATTGAATTGTATTTTGGGAGCAAATCCGCTATACTATTCATATGGTATAGCGGATTATTTTTTTGAGGCTTTTATGGCAAATACTTTGAATTTACCGGTTGGAATGTAAGCGCTCAATATTTCAACGCTAGATTTTAATTAACGCTTGCATCATCTTTGCTAGATGCAAGCGTTTTACTACATTTTAATTTTTGCAAACATTTTGAACTTCTTCGCTCCACGGAGCCAACTTCTCAAGCTGTTCATCTGACATGTCTTCACTTGGACGCTGCTCTAAAAGATATGTCAGGTATTTATAAATGTTAAGCTCATTGGCTTTTGCCATCTCAACCATTGTGTAGACCAGAGCACTGGCAGTGGCACCTTTTGGAGTTGCGCTGAACAGCCAGTTTTTCCTCCCAACTGTAAATGGACGTATGGCATTTTCACTTAAATTATTGGAAAAACTGCAGTGTCCATCCTCAAGATATGTCATCAACGTGTCTTTCCGGTTTTGAGTATACTTCACCGCTGTCTCGAAACGGCTTCCTTTACGTGGCTTCTGTTCATCAAGCCAGTTCCAGAACGCATCGAGTATCGGTTTTTCTTTTTCAAGACGATAGGCTTTTCTCTGCTCAAATGAGTGCTTCTTGTTCTGTGATCTGCGCTTACTATTGATGGAGAATGGTATTATGTTATAAAAGGCATTGTGTATAATTCTAATGACCCAATTGTGGCAGGAAATGAAAATGGATGGTGGTATGTTGGAACTAATGGGAAAGTTAATTTTAATTATGAAGGTGTTGCGCAAAATAAAAACGGATGATGGTATTTAAAGAATGGAAAAGTTGATTTCGATAAAAAAATGATATTTACAGATCCTAAAACTGGATTTATTTATAATGTTATAAATGGGAAGGCAACAATTATCAAACAAAAAGATGAATGGGAACTGCCTGTTCTGTAAATGAATAAAATACATTGAGTTTGTCAAGTAAAGTGTGTAAGTTTTTGATTTTTTTGTGGTGGCCGATAAATCGACCACCATTTTTACGTGGTTCAATCAAACGGAAGTTCTTAATCTATGGATTTTGGGTCAGATGTTTTGTAAATATATCGGTCAATTAAATCCTCTGAAATAGGGAAGTGTTCTTTTTTTATGGTGATCTCTCTTGTAAAATCATGTATGATTTTCAATGTATCTATCAGGAACTTAAGCTGTTATCATGACAAGATGACCACTATTTCCATGCTAATGTTGTGATTGATAAAAATCTGGAGTTGAGTATTTTCAACTGATGATATTTATAGCCATCCCATATCTTTTGCGATTTTTACATAACTTTTTGATTTTGCAGCTAGAATAGGTGTCATGTTCATCAAAATATTCGTTTTTTTATAAAGAAATATAATGATCAATATTTCAATTATTCCAATTAAAATCATTAAGAGAATAAACAGAGTTGTTATACCAACATCTTTATGAGACTCAAAAATAAAGCAATAATTTGCAAAAGTTAAAACTAATGTAAAAATCAAAGAAACCAAACCTAAAATTGGATATTCAGAGTTAATCATAGTTAATACTGATTTGTCCTTTTTTTTGTTATTGTATATCTCGTTTGTTAATTCGCTCACGTATTCCCAAGGATATATTATACTAGATTTAATCTTATTTTCTTTAATCAACTCGTAATAGAAATAACCAATATATGCACTAATTGCAGCCTGTTGTTTTAAGTTTTCTCCGCTTTTCAATGCTAAAGGAATTAGAATTAATAGAGCACAAAAGAAAACACCAACTTCTCCAAAACACATAATAAGATTATGCATAGCATTAAGATTATCTAAGTTAGCCACTTGTATTCCAAATAGTCCCAATCCTGCAGCCCACATTGTTAGAACAATGGTTATAGCGTTTGTTGCCTGCGAATTAATTAACAAGATTCTTTGAATAAGTTCATTTCTAAGGCTTACATATTCACTATCAGAAATTGAAAATTTATGGCTATAGTTAATCACATTTGACATATTATTGTTTATAATTCCTTATCTTGTACATTACCTGACCGTTTGATTGTCCGTCCATAGACCATTATACGGTTCTTATGAACATAAATAGAAAGGTTTTGTAGCCCTTCTCACAAAAGAACAGTATTTGAAGCCCTAGTTGAAATCATATGTATTATAACAGATTTTACAAGAAAAGGACAACATATTATATCATAGTATTCAAAGACTTTTCTGTTATCCCAGCAAGGAAATGCTGATATATGAATCTTATTGAATGAGCTGACTTCAGTGTGAGTATAGAAAGTATCAATAAAAATAATGTTTCTGCTGTAAGAACAGAAAAAATTTCAAAATATACTAAAAATATTTATGAAGTCTACCAATTAATGAGTTTTCGTTGTATAATGTCTTTATCGTACAGGGGCAGCTTTATTTGTAAGGTTGTTTTATAAGCGTTAATTAAGATCTAGCGTCGAAATATTGAGCGTTTACTGTGTTTTAACGAGGAATCCAATATACTTGAGACTATAATAGTAATTTTTGATTGAGATAGAGGATATTTAGATATGATTAAGATAGAAAAATCAATATGTCATTGTGGAAAATGTGGCAAGGAATTTGAAGTAAAATGGGATGTTGATTATGTTAGCTCTTATGAGCGCAGCATGGGTGAAGAATATGAATATGAAGGTGAAGATACTTTCTATTGCCCGAATTGTGATAATGAAATTCAAGGTAAATTATCTATATATGAGTATCCGGTAGGATGTTTTAATTACGAGCAGATAACCGATGTTGAGGATTCATTTGCTACAAAGCAAAGTTACTTTAAAGAACCAAGGGTTGCATTTTTGATTTATAGGGGGGAAAGATACAAAGAATTTTACTAAAGGATTTTTCACGAGAAAACCATTTATGGCTTTAAAGGTTGGCATATACAGTGGTGATGAATATGTTGCTTTTTGATGCAGTGAGGCTTTGCAGGTACATGTAAGATAATAATCAATAGTAAGAAAGTAGGTGCTTAAACTATGTATTTAAAAGATCTAATTGAATCATATCGTAAAAAGCTCAATGATAATTCTAATGATTATTCTTGCATTTTATTTGCATTGCAGATTCCAAGTATTTGCTCTCGCATTGAATTTCCTAAAACAGATGAAAATAAAGGTGGTCTTAAAGAAGGAAAATTCTATGGCTCTAAAGGTCGAGTATGGGATGGTAATATGTATAAGGCTTGGTTGAAAAAGCATAGTAATAGTTTTGTTAATATCTATAGTGGCTCTATGGGAATTGAGGAGTTTTGTAAAAAGCTATATGATTTAAGATGTCAAATGACACATGAAGGTGTTGTAATGACAGAAACAAATCACTTTTTCTTCACTGAAGGTAATAGAGCGATGTGTGTAAATGATATTGTGTTTTTGCCAGTCAAAAGATTATGTGATGATATGTTTGAGGCTGCTGAAAACACATTGTTTAATTCACATAAGGATATTAATATAACACAATTTGAAGATATGGTTTTACCACCAGAAATTTATAATAGCATTATGAATGATGTTGAGACAACATATAATACATTTTGGAAAAATTATTCGGATTCTGATAATATGTTGAATTGCATTTATGACCATATTATTGTTAATAGAGATGATAAAAAAGATATAAAACAAGAAATGGATAAGTTTTTTAGGGAAAAACCTGATGATATATTTGAAATATGGGATTTTAGTATAAATTTTGGTGGAATTGTTGATGATAAAGAGACATTCATTCATAAGGAATTTAACAAATCAAAATCAAAAGTATGTCTTATAACAAATAAACCTACAGATGTTCTACGATTATCAAAGACTGAATATGAGAGAATGTTACAGGTTACACAAGACCTTAGTAAGTATTCAGAAGAGAATAAATTTGATATAAATAAATATATAAGATGTATGGATGTATAAAGGGGATAAAACATGAATCGTAAAAAGTTATCGATAGATGAACAGATAATGGATATGAATTCAAAAGGAATTATATTTATCAAACAATTATTGCAATAAATATAGAAAATAATAATGGGGCGTTTGATTGACTTTTTTTGAAAAAAGCATATAATGTTTTTGAAGATCAAAAAACATATGGTTTTTCCAAGGAACTGATGCCTGCATTGGTTTCTTATTTTTTTGGAGGCTTTTATGGCGAATACTTTGAATTTACCGGTTGGAATTGAAAATTTTGAGGAAATCCGACAACTGGGTTTCTATTATATTGACAAGACTAGGCTTATTGAACAGCTCTTACAGGGTTGGGGAAAGGTGACTCTTTTTACGCGTCCACGCCGCTTTGGAAAGACTCTCAATATGAGTATGCTAAAAAGCTTCTTTGAGATAGGCGCGGATAAGTCTTTGTTTGAGGGTTTATATATTTCCGGCAACAAAGAGCTTTGTGATGCGTATATGGGTAGGTATCCTGTCATTTTTTTATCGCTCAAAGGTGTGGATGGTTTAGATTTTACTACTGCAAGACGTATGCTGTGTGCTATTTTAAAAAATGAGCTTGACAGACATTATTATTTGAAGACCAGTGATGCATTGACTGATGAGGACAGAACGCTGTTCGGCAAGATGCTTCAGGGCAATGATGATAATATTGAGGACAGCATACGCATGCTTTCAAAGCTGTTGTTTAAGCATTTTGGACAGAAGGTAGTTATTCTTATAGATGAGTACGATGTTCCATTAGACAAGGCCTTCCAGAATGGGTATTACAAGGAGATGGTTTCTCTCATAAGAGGTCTTTTCGGCCAGGCGCTTAAGACCAATGAGTTTTTACAGTTTGCCGTACTCACAGGCTGTCTTCGTATTTCAAAGGAGAGTATATTTACAGGGCTTAATAATTTCAAGGTCATGTCAATTACTGATTCAAGATTTGATGAGCAGTTTGGTTTTACTGACATAGAGGTGAGAAGGCTGCTGTCTGACTATGGGATGGATTCGCATTTTGATGAGATAAAGGAGTGGTATGACGGATATCATTTCGGCAGAGCTGATGTTTACTGTCCGTGGGATGTAATAAATCATGTCGACCATCTAAGGGATGACAGCGACGCAAAGCCACAGACATATTGGATTAACAGCAGCGGAAACAGCCTGGTGAGACGCCTTATTAACAGAGCCGATTCGTCTACGAAGGACGAGATTGAGCGTCTCATTGCAGGTGAGGCGATTGAGAAAGTCATTCGATTGGATCTGACATATGATGAGATTGAGAACAGTATCGATAATATTTGGAGTGTACTTTTTACAACAGGCTACCTCACAAAAATCGGTGAAGTGAAGCTGCCTGACAGTGAAAGCTATGCGTATAAACTTGTCATTCCCAATAAGGAGGTACGCGAGGTCTTTGTCCTACAGATACAGGAATGGTTCAAGGCTGTTGTAGCTAATGAAAATGACACGATGAAGCTTTTATCAAGAGCTATCCTTGATAAGGATGAGCAGCAGATTGCAAGGCAGCTCAATATTGTGATGGGACGCATGATTAGCATACTGGACACCAAGGCACCTGATGATATGAAGGAGAATTTTTATCATGGTCTGCTTCTTGGGCTGCTGCGAGGCAGCAATCCGGATTGGCTTATCAAGTCTAATCGCGAGTCGGGTGATGGCTTCAGTGATATTTTAATCAAGCCGGAGGACCCTGATACAGGTATCATCATCGAGGTGAAGTATGCGAAGGAGATTAAGGGGCTTGACGCAGCGTGTGATGCTGCTATGGCACAGATTAAGGACAAGAGATATGATGAGGCTCTGCGTGATGAGGACAGATGTGATATTTTAGCCTACGGCATTGCTTTTTGCAGGAAGCGGTGCAGGGTGGTGGGAGAGAAGCTATAAGCTTATCTCTCCTACACCACCATCCCCATACCATCCAGCAGCCTTCGGTGCTCATTGCCGGAGGTCTTGATATAAATTCGTGTGGTTTCTATATTGCTGTGTCCCAGTACATCTGCAAGCTTGGCTATATCATTGGTCTGCTCATAGAAGCAGCGGGCGAACAGATGACGTATATTGTGAGGATAGACCTTTGCGGAATCTATGCCTGCAGAGTCACAGAGCTTTTTCATGGAGTGCCATATGTTGCTGCGGTCGAGTGGCTTTCCGCCGGCTGTTTTGAATACACAGCCGGAGAGAATGTCCTTTTTTTTACAGTAATCAAGCAGTGCATATATCAGCTTTTGTGGATATAGTATCTGACGTATTTTTCCCTTATTGGATATGGAGGCCATTCCGGTGTGCAGTGATTCGACTGTCACATATTTGAGCTCGCTTATTCGGATGCCTGTGCTTCCGAGTGTTTCTATTATCATGGCAAGCTGGGTACGGTTCTGCGTGAGGGCTGTTTTTATCAGGGCAGTGTAGTCCTGCATGCTCAGCTCATTTTGTATTGATGTGAAGGCGCAGTGCTGGGTGCGGAGCATTTTTATATGCAGCAGGTGTGCGTCCATCGTCCTGCAGAAATTGTTGGCGGCGGCTATGTATGAGTTGATGCTTGATGTGGTATATAGGTTGGAGGACTGCAGATGCTGCTTGTAGTTTATCAGAAGCTCCTGTGTGATAGGCTGTCCTTTTGCAAAGTCGCGCAGCTTTTTTACATCGCGTATATATTTTTCTATTGTTGATGCCTTCTTTTCCTCATTTTGCAGTATTTTGCGGTATTCGTTCAGACTGTTATCGGTTATTATGAGTTGTTCTTTTGCTGTCATGTGGTGTTCCCTTTCTATAATGTTTGGTATTTTTGCACATACTACTTTACAAAATATTTATATCTTGTAGTAAAATTTTATAAAACTTAATTTTTTTAATGCAAACACTTGATTTTTGATACTCAAAGGAGTATCTTAATTTCAGAAATAATGTTAAGCGAAATGAACGAGGGCGTTCCACCATAGATGGAGTGCCCTCTTTTTTAATAAACTAAGAAGTCCGGCATAAAACAAGAATATTCGAGTTTATATGTTGTGCAGCTGTTTAAACATTATTTGAAAATAACAATTCACTCAAGGGGATTGATGAACAGAAAGGATGTAAGATATGAGCGAACAGGAATATTTCAACGTAGCAGACATCTTTGGAGAGAACGTATTTAACGATGCAGTTATGCAGGAGCGTCTTCCAAAGAAGGTTTACAAGAAGCTCCATGAGGTTATGGACGAAGGAAAGGAGCTTGATCTCGAGACTGCTGATGTTATCGCACACGAGATGAAGGAATGGGCCATTGAGAAGGGTGCAACACACTATACACATTGGTTCCAGCCACTTACAGGCGTTACTGCTGAGAAGCATGATTCATTTATCACTTCTCCAATGCCAAACGGAAAAGTACTTATGAGCTTTTCAGGAAAAGAGTTAATAAAGGGTGAGCCGGATGCTTCATCTTTCCCATCAGGTGGTCTTCGTGCTACATTTGAGGCAAGAGGATATACAGCCTGGGATTGTACATCACCTGCATTTGTAAGACAGGATGCAGCAGGCGCAACACTTTGCATTCCAACAGCCTTCTGTTCATATACAGGCGAGGCTCTTGATCAGAAGACACCTCTTCTTAGATCAATGGAAGCAATCAACGATCAGGCACTGAGACTTCTTAGATTATTCGGAAATACAACATCAAAGAAGGTTACACCTTCTGTCGGACCTGAGCAGGAGTACTTCATCGTAGACCGTGAGAAGTATTTACAGAGAAAGGATCTTATCTTCACAGGACGTACACTTTTCGGAGCTATGCCTCCAAAGGGACAGGAGATGGATGATCATTATTTCGGAGCTATCCGTGAGAGAATTGCAGCTTACATGAGAGATGTAAACAAGGAGCTCTGGAAGCTTGGTGTTTCAGCCAAGACACAGCACAACGAGGTAGCACCTGCACAGCACGAGCTTGCACCTATCTATGCTGAGTGCAACGTAGCTGTTGACCACAACCAGCTCATCATGGAGACACTCAAGAAGGTGGCAGGCCGTCACGGACTCCAGTGCTTACTTCATGAGAAGCCATTCGCAGGAGTTAACGGTTCAGGAAAGCATGACAACTGGTCAATCACAACAGATGATGGTATCAACATGCTTGAGCCTGGCAAGACACCACATGACAATGTACAGTTCTTACTTGTACTCACATGTATGTTAAAGGCAATCGACGAGCATGCAGCACTTCTTCGTGCGGCAGCAGCAGATGTAGGAAACGATCACAGACTTGGAGCTAACGAGGCACCACCTGCAATCCTTTCTATCTACCTTGGAGACCAGCTTGGAGACGTATTGAACCAGCTTATCGCAACAGGTACAGCTACACACAGCTTAAAGGGTGAGAAGCTTGAGACAGGTGTTAAGACAATTCCTGATTTCATGAAGGATGCTACAGACCGTAACCGTACATCACCATTCGCATTCACAGGAAACAAGTTTGAGTTCCGTATGGTTGGTTCACAGGATTCTGTTGCACAGGCCAACATCGTGCTCAACACAATCGTGGCTGAGGCATTCTCAGACGCTTGTGATATACTTGAGAAGGCAGACAACTTTGACCTCGCTGTACATGATCTCATCAAGGATTACGCAGTAGAGCACCAGAGAATCGTATTCAACGGAAACGGATACTCAGATGAGTGGGTAGCTGAGGCAGAGAGACGTGGACTTCCAAACATCAAGTCTATGGTAGATGCAATTCCTGCATACGTTGCTCCTGAGTCAGTTGCAGCATTCGAGAAGTTCGGTGTATTTACAAAGACAGAGCTTGAGAGCCGTGCAGAGATCGAGTATGAGACATATGCAAAGACTATTAATATAGAAGCAAAGGCTATGATTGATATTGCCGGAAAGCAGATTATTCCTGCAGTTATCAAGTATGTTACATCACTTGCACAGTCAGTTAACTCAGTTAAGAGTGCAGTTGCTGATGCAGATGTATCTGTTCAGTCAGAGCTTCTTATAGAGAGCTCAGCTCTTCTCTCAGATGCACAGGTTGCACTTGCAAAGCTTAAGGATGAGACAGCAAAGGCCGGTGCTATGGAAGAGGGCAGAGAGCAGGCTGTTTACTACAGAGATGTTGTAAAGACTGCTATGGATGCTCTTCGTACTCCGGTTGATGAGCTTGAGATGATTGTCGACAAAGAGATGTGGCCAATGCCATCATACGGCGATTTAATTTTCGAGGTTTAATCCTTGTAGTTTAAGGCCCAAAGCTTACGGAAAGCTGTTTAGAGCGGCATATATGATTTAATTTAACATAATAATAAAATGGAGACATTTTGCTGAACCACGAAGCTGTGGAAATTGGTGAAGTGTCTCTGTTTTTTTATAAATTTTATTTTCGATAAAATGAAAAAATGAAAGAAGAAACAGGAAAGAGAGGACATTACTATGACAGAAGAGATTAGTGGAGTAATTTTCGGAGTCTGGTTCCTTATTGGAGCAGCATTGGTTTTCTGGATGCAGGCAGGTTTTGCTATGGTAGAAGCAGGTTTTACCAGAGCAAAGAATACCGGTAACATCCTTATGAAAAACCTCATGGATTTCTGTATTGGTACAGTTGTATTCATACTGATTGGTTTTTCACTTTTATTAGGTGAAGATGTTCTTGGTTTTATCGGTAAGCCGGGATTTGACATCTTTACATCTTACAAAGATTTTGACTGGTCAAACTTTGTATTCAACCTGGTTTTCTGTGCGACAACAGCAACTATCGTATCAGGAGCTATGGCTGAGAGAACAAAATTTATTTCCTACTGTGTTTATTCAGGAGTTATTTCAGCACTTATTTACCCAATCGAGGCTCACTGGATCTGGGGCGGTGGCTGGCTTTCACAGATTGGCTTCCATGATTTCGCAGGTTCATGTGCCATCCACATGGTTGGTGGTATCAGTGCTCTTGTAGGAGCTGCAATTCTTGGACCTCGTATCGGAAAGTTTACAAAGGATAAAAACGGAAAGATTACAAAAGTAAACGCTATTCCGGGTCATAACATCACAATCGGTGCGCTCGGTGTATTCATTCTCTGGCTTGGCTGGTATGGATTCAACGGTGCAGCAGCAAAATCAGTAGAGCAGCTTGGTTCTATCTTTGTAACAACAACAATCGCACCTGCACTTGCAACAGTAGTTTGTATGATTTTCACATGGCTCAAATATGGCAAGCCTGATGTGTCAATGTGTCTGAATGCTTCACTTGCAGGACTTGTAGCTATCACAGCAGGCTGTGATGTAACAGATGCACTTGGTGCTATTATTATCGGTTCCGTAGCAGGACTTCTCGTCTGCTTCGGTGTATGGTTCCTTGACAATGTACTTCGTGTTGATGACCCTGTAGGTGCTGTCGCAGTACATATGATGAATGGTATCTGGGGAACAATCGCTGTTGGTCTTTTTGCCACAAACAGTGCTCCGGGATATTCAATTGCTGATTCAAAGGGTAACGAGCTCGTAGGACTTTTCTACGGCGGTGGATTTAAGCTTTTAGGACTCCAGCTCACAGGCTTTGTGTCTGTTGCAGCATGGACAGTAGTAACTATTACAATCGTATTCCTTGTTATCAAGGCTACACTGGGACTTAGAGTTTCAGAGGAAGAGGAAATCATCGGACTTGACCCAACAGAGCATGGTCTTCCATCAGCATATGCAGGATTTGCTATCATGGATGTATCAGGTGATGTTATGGATGTCAATGAAAATACAGACCTTGGTTCTTCTGAGTATGCAACAGCTTCTCAGGCAAAGAAGGATGCAGCAGTGCCTGTTGTAAATGCAACAACACCGGCTTCAGCAAGCGGTATCCACAAGGTTGTTATTATTTCAAAGCTTACAAAGTACGACAAGCTTCGTAAGGCTATGAATGACTTAGGTGTAACAGGAATGACAGTGACACAGGTTATGGGCTGTGGTATCCAGAAGGGTGCCGGCGAGAAATACCGTGGAGCTGAGCTTGATGCGACATTACTTCCAAAGGTTAAGGTTGAGGTAATCGTTGGCAAGATTCCGGTAGAAAAGGTTATTGAGACTGCTAAGAAGACTCTCTACACCGGACATATCGGAGATGGTAAGATCTTCGTTTACGACGTGGCACAGGTTGTCAAGGTTCGTACAGGCGAGGAAGGAATTGAGGCATTACAGGATGTAGAGTAATGCAAATTATTATCTAATCCCCTTAGCATATATACATCAACAAAAACCCCCGAGGATATGATCCTTGGGGGTTTTGCTTTAGATAATTAAGTTGTGAATCGTAATGGTTAACGATGAGTGTTACCGGATGAACCGGAGCTGCCGGTATCAGTACCACCTGAACCTGAGCCAGCACCGGTACCAGTTTCAGCCCCACCTGTCTGTGCTCCAGCCGCAGTGCCATCAGTACTGCCCGGTGTAGTACCGGAATTGGTAGGATCCGTGGTGGTTGGTGAGCTGTTAATCAGCGATGTTGCATCATGTAATGTACATACGGTATTCATGAACGTATCATCTGCCATGAATTCATATTCAGGGCTGCCTGATACAGCGCCTGTTATAAATACCTTTGATGTTTTATTCGGACAATATGGACCGGCAATGGCTCCAGAATCGGCACAAATCTCAAGTGCAACATGATGGTCGCAGCTGTCTGTCGGCACAGTGTCCGTATCAAAATATTCAGTTGTCAGCATTGATCCTCGAGGATCATTGTCACATGTTCCCTCTAAAGGAACAAGCCCTGATTTGCTGCATACCGTGGTATTTGTTATACCATCCGGCTGTACAAAGTCTTTGGTTTCTAGTCCTTCATGGATTCTGCTCATGGCATTCCTCCATATATTCTTAGGGTAGGATGTGAGCTTGCCGGACTGTTTTGAGTTGTCATCATAGCCGCCCCATACGACACATGTGTAGTATGGTGTGTAGCCTGCCCACAGGCAGTCGCGGTTGCTGGTTGTGGTACCGGATTTACCCGCCTGGGCTATCTGGCTGTCAAAGCGCGCCAGCTTTCCGGTTCCCTGTGTCAGAACATCCTTCATGGCATCTGTAAGAAGCCATGCCGTAGTATCCTTGATTACAGTACGTGTGTCCTGTGTAGTGGTCTTGTCAAGTAATACATTGCCATCGTGGTCAAGAACCTGAGTGTAGAACTTTGGCTCTAAGTATACTCCGCCGTTGGCTATAGTAGCATATGCACCTGTGAGCTCAAGGTTTGTGACACCCTTTGTCAGTCCGCCGAGCGCCAGTGACAGGTTTTTGTCGGAATCGGTGAGAGTTGAAATACCGAAATCCTCCGCATATTTGTAACCGAGATCAACCCCGATATCCTGTAAGGTTTTGACTGTTACAATATTGATGGACTTTGTTATTGCCCATCGGATGGAGGTAAAGCCTCCGAAAGATTTGTCATAGTTGTTAAAGGTTTTTGAACCTACTGTAAACGGTGCATCATCCTGCACGGATGCAAGTGTTTTGCCGCCTGCATCGAGAGCAGCAGCATAGCAGCCGATTATCTTGAAGGTAGAGCCGGGCTGTCTGCATGTATCTGTAGCTCTGTTCCATGTTCTGTTGCCGGATTTGTCACCGCGACCGCCGACCAGTGCCTTTACTTCACCGGTGCTCTGGTCGATGACTGTCATGGCAACCTGTGGTTCCAGCGTGATATTGACAGCTTCAGAACCCTCCACAATTGAATCGCCCTCCTCAAGTACATCCTGCTCGTACTGTGCAATAGCTGCATTGCATTCATCAGGGCTTGAGTAGTTGATGCTGAAATCATCATTGTTGGTTTTCTTCTTATAAAAAGAGAGCATGGTCTGGTTCGTGTAGGTCTTGTACGAACCGTCTGCCTTTTTTACTTCGAAGGAAAGCTGGAACGAATACTTTGCGTCGGACGGATAGTTGGATGGATTGTTTGCCTCCTCGTCGCATATAGTCTGCATAGTAAGGTCCTGGGTCGATTTGATAGTCAGTCCGCCCTTGTAAATCAGCTTGTAGGCTTCTGTCTCAGAGTAACCGGCGGCTGTGAGATCGTCGAACACGTTGTCGATGAGTGCATCAATAAAGTATGTGTTCACAGAGCCTGAGCCTGTGGTGTTGTACTCAGCAATTCTTGAGTAGACATCATCGGCCATGGCCTCATCATATTGCGCCTTGGAGATATAGCCCTGATCCTTCATGTTATTTAACACCTTTTCACGTCTCTTGGCATTTTTGTCAGGGTGTGTGATAGGGTTGTAGCCGGATGGATTCTGAGTGATACCTGCGATGACAGATGCTTCAGAAAGCGTGAGCTCTGAGACATCCTTGTTAAAGTACTTCTTGGATGCGGCCTGCACACCGAGGGTATTTGCTCCCAGATTGACCGAATTCATGTAGTTTTCAAGAATCCAGTCCTTGTCGTTTACCTGCTTTTCGAGCTCAAGGGCAAGGTACTGCTCCTGAATCTTTCTCTGAAGCTTTTCTACAAAGGAAGTTTCGCTTGTCCAGCTGGTCAGTACGTTGTTCTTGATGAGCTGCTGTGTTATTGTGCTGGCTCCCTCACTGAATCTGCCCTTTGACAGACCGGAGATAAAGGCTCTTCCGATACCATGCAGGTCGATGCCGTTGTGGTCGTAAAAGCGTTCATCCTCGATTGCAACAAAAGCATGCTGCAAATCCAGCGGAATCTCATCGATGGTGACATACTGCCTGTTTGCCCCCTGACCTACGAGTGTGGCGGTTTCTTCTCCGTTTGCCGCCAGAACGGTAGTTGAGTAGCCGGTAGGAGTGACATCGATCTTTGATATGTCAGGTGCGGAATCAATGATTCCCTTCATGACACCGATTCCTGAACTGATGCCGGCTGCGCCTGCTACAATTACTACAACCAGAAGAATCTTTAGAACAATGAGCTTGAACTTGTTTTTGACCTTAGAGCTCTTATTGTCATATTTCCGGAGCAGCTGCATTGTAGCTTTTTTGCCGTAATTCATATATAGGCCTCCTTGTCATTATAAAGATTTGTAATCTTGTTTGTATATACTGTGATTAGAAAATAAACAGTATACATTATTATATCAAATATAGCATTTAAATGCAATTTACAGATTGGTTTTCATATTATATAATACAGGTAACAACTATAAAGTGTCTTTATGATGCATGAGTGTAATCAGGCAATATCAGGATGGAAAGAATATCATATGTCAGAGAATACTATAAGCCTGTACGTGTACAAGGGCGGACAGGGTGAGATAACAGAGAAGAAATCGAGGTTTATAGCAACCGTAAGGCCGGTAGAGTCTGAGGATGAGGCTGTAAGCTTCATCAATGAGACGAAAAAGAAATACTGGGATGCAAGGCACAACTGCAGTGCCTTTGTTATAGGAAAGAGACAGGAGCTGACCAGATGCTCGGATGACGGGGAGCCTGCAGGCACCGCAGGTCGTCCTATGCTTGATGTACTCCTTAAGGAAAATATCCACAATGTCGCTGTTGTTGTAACGAGGTACTTCGGTGGGGTGCTGCTTGGCACTGGCGGACTGGTGCGTGCGTATCAGCAAGCCACAAAGGCGGGGCTATCGGCAAGTGGGATAATAGAGAAGAAGGATGGTGCAGTACTGTTTATCAGGACGGACTATACCGGAATCGGAAGACTTCAGTATCTGTTTGCACAGGAGAAGATTACGGTGATGGACACAGCGTATGAGGCGGATGTGCTCGTGAAAGCCGTTATCCCGGAAAATGATAAAAAACGCATAGAGAAAACAATCATAGAGCAGACAAACGGCACGGCAAAGCTTGAGTGGGGCGATGAGGTGACATTTGCTGAATATGATGGCGAGGTGTTGCTGTTTAAAAATTAACCGGTGCTCACATTTTAGCAGGACAAGCAGAATTTATATTCAATTACATTCAATTAAAATAAAAAAATGCTTGACACTATATAATCACATGTGTATAATATCTTTTGTTGAGACAATACATTGGCCCATCGCCAAATGGTAAGGCAACGGACTCTGACTCCGTCATTTCAAGGTTCGAATCCTTGTGGGCCAGCTAAAGAGAACTTCGATAGAAGTTCTCTTTTTTTCTTGTGTAATAATGCGATTTGTTATAAAATAAAATCGTATATGGCTTAAACAGTTATAGAAGGATGGTGTAATATGAACAAGAATTTTTTGAGAATTATTAATCTTATAGAAGAACTCGGCTCTGAAAAAAAGACACCAATTACTATACAGCAATACCAGGATATCATTAATAAAAGCTCAAATCTTTGGATGTCCAATGGTGTGGATGAAGCGTTTAGATTTATCAGAAGTTACTTCAATTTTATAGACTAGAGGAATTAGATATGGCTTTTTCATTTGACAGCAGAATACGTTACAGCGAGGTGGATTCTTCATGCAGACTGAGCCTTACGGGTCTTACCAATTATTTTCAGGACTGTAGTGTGTTTCACTCACAGTCACATGATGTGGGAATCAGATTTCTTGCGGACAATCATATAGCGTGGGTGCTTTCATCATGGCAGATCTGCATAAACAGGCTTCCACTGCTTAATGAACAGGTAAAGATATCCACATGGGCATATGGTATGAAGGCGTTTTACGGTTACAGAAATTTCACACTTGAAGATGCAGGCGGCAGCACACTGGCATATGCCAATTCTGTCTGGGTACTTGTTGATACACGAACCGGCAGACCGGTGAAGGTGCCTCAGGAGTTTGCGGATACATACGGTCTTGAGCCGCAGCTTGAGATGGAGTGTGCAAAGCGCAAGCTTCATATTCCTGATGATATGGAGAAAAAGGGTGAGATTGTGGTTCCTCAGTTTTTTATAGACAGCAACCATCATATGAACAATGAGAAGTATGTTATGCTGGCGCAGCAGCTTCTGCCGAATGATTTTGAAATATCTGAGCTTCGTGTGGAGTACAGAAAAGAAGCAAAGCTTGGTGATACAGTTATATCATACGTGAAGTACACATCAAAGAGTGTGACAGTGGTGCTTGCGGATACGGATAAAAAACCGTATTCGGTGGTGGAGTTTTTGAGTAAGCCGGTACCGGGAAAATAATTATAATTCCATTATTTAACAACGATACAGTTTTGATACAGAAAGGACGGAAAAACATGAGATTAGGAGAATATCAGGAGCTTGTATGTGTAAAGAAGGTTGATTTTGGCATATATCTGTCAACATCTTCGGCTTCGGAGGAAAGGGTACTGCTTCCGGCAAAGCAGATTCCGGATGGAGTAAAGCAGGGGGATAAGCTTAAGGTCTTTGTATACAAGGACTCTAACGACAGACTTATTGCTACGACAAACGAGCCAAAGCTGACACTTGGAGGTTTAGCAGTGCTTACTGTCAAGGAGGTGACTAAAATAGGGGCGTTCCTTGACTGGGGGCTTGAAAAGGACCTGTTTCTTCCTTACAAGGAGATGGTCAGAAAGGTCAGCGCCGGAGATGAGATACTTGTTACATTATACATAGATAAAAGCCAGAGGCTTTGCGCTACCACAAAGGGTATTTACCATATGCTGAGCACCGATTCACCATACAAAAAGGACGATATGGTTTCAGGCCGTGTGTATGATTTTAGCGACAATTTCGGTACATTTATTGCTGTGGATGACAAATATTCAGCCAAGATACCGGTTTTTGAGAATGCCGCTTATCTGAAGCTTGGAGATGTGATAGAGGCAAAGGTCACTGATGTCAAGGCGGATGGCAAGCTGAACCTGACAATGAGGGAAAAGGCATATATTCAGATGGATTCCGATGCTGAAAAGCTCCTTGAGCTGCTTGATTCATACGCAGGTGTGCTTCCGTTTTCGGAAAAGGCAAGCCCGGAGGTAATCAAGAGAGAAACAGGACTTAGCAAAAATGCATTCAAGCGTGCAGTTGGTCATTTATATAAGGAAAGAAAGATTGATCTCACAGATGGCAAAATCCGTCTTAAGAAATAACAGTCTTTTTAATAAATTTTAACAGGAAAGAAGGACAATAACATGAAAAACGTTATCAGTACAGATAAGGCACCGGCAGCAATCGGACCATATTCACAGGCTATCGAGGTAAATGGTATGGTATATACTTCCGGAGTGATACCGGTAGTTCCGGAGACCGGTGAGATTCCTGAGGGCTCACAGGCACAGGCAAAGCAGGCATTTACAAATCTGTCACATCTGCTTGAGGCAGCAGGAACAAGCATGGATAATGTGGTAAAGACTACAGTTTTCATCAAGGAGATGAATGACTTCGGTGCAATAAATGAGGTATATGCCACATTTTTTAACGGAGCATACCCTGCAAGAAGCTGTGTTGAGGTTGCAAGGCTTCCAAAGGATGTAATGCTTGAGGTTGAGGCTATTGCTGTAAAATAAAATTATTACATAAGTATTTCATGCGACATAAGTCCTATTCGTTGGAAAAAGTCAAGATTTTCTTAAGAATTCACTAAGAAAACATTGACATATATATGTTGCTTTGTTATAATGACAAAGTAATATTTGTAACAAATTCGTAATAACTGTTACAAATTCATACAACGGAGGGTAAAATGAAAGTAAATTATGTGAAACTCACAGCCGGGGTACTTACAGGTTTTATGGCTCTGTCGTCAGTGCCATATGCAGTATATGCGGCTGGACCTACTGCAGGAGTAGCTAGTTATACATCAGATATTGTTAGTACATCAAACACTCTTACAGCCGGTGTTACATCTATGTTGACAGATGTAATGTTAAAAGGTGATGAGACATCAGAGACTGCAACAGATGTTGCGGCAACAGATGCTGAGCCGGTTAAATCAGCATATGCTGATACAGCAGTTGCACAGGTTAGCGACAGCGTTAATATACGTGCGAGTGCAGATGAAAACAGCGAGTCTCTTGGAAAGCTCTATAACAATGGAATTGGAACAGTACTTGAGACAACCGATAACGGATGGTACAAAATCCAGTCCGGTTCAGTAACAGGATATGTAAAAGGCGATTATGTTGTAGTTGGTGACGATGCACTCGTACAGAGCGCAGGACGTCGCGTGGCAACAGTCAATACTGAGACACTCAAGGTCAGAACAACAGCATCTACTGATGCAGAAGTACTTGGTCTCGTGTCCGGAGAGGATGATCTCACAGTTGTGGATGAGTCAACAGACGGATGGGTAGGTGTATCTACAGCAGACGGTACCGGATATGTATCTACAGATTATGTGACACTCGATACAGAGTTCACTTATGCTGAGTCTAAGGAAGAGGAAGCAGCAAGACTTGCCAAGGAAGAGGCAGAGCGTAAGGCGGCTGAGGAAGCAGCTAGAAAGGCTGAAGAGAAAGCTAGAAAGGCTGAGGAAGCAAAAGCAGCCAAGGCAGCAGCAAAGAAGTCATCTAAGTCTTCAAGCAAATCATCAAGCAGTTCTTCATCAGAGAAGAGCTATAGCGCACCAAGTGGTTCAAACGGACAGGCTGTTGTTAATTATGCATCACAGTTCGTTGGCAATCCTTATGTTTACGGTGGCTCAAGTCTTACAAACGGAACAGATTGTTCAGGATTTGTAATGTCAGTTTATGCACAGTTTGGCATCAGCTTACCACATAGCTCATCAGCAATGAGAAGCGTTGGATACGGTGTGAGCACAAGCGATATGCAGCCTGGAGATATCATCTGCTATAGCGGACATGTTGCTATCTACTGTGGTGGAAACACTATTGTACATGCAAGCAACCCATCAGACGGTATCAAATATACATCACCGGCTAACTACAAATCAATCATTGCAGTTAGAAGAATTTTCTAATAAATTCATGCCGGATAGGTAAAAACGGATCTATAAAGACCTTCATCTCATCGAGATGGAGGTCTTTTTTACATATAGAAAATTTATTTTTGTTTATGATATTTGAAATAAGTAGCCTTGTATGATATACATATATGTTTAAAAACGGGACTAATTTAAACGGAATGGAAAACTGGGCTGTCAAGCGTAATTTTTATCACATATATCAAAATAGCAACATGCACAAAAAAGTGGATATGCTAAACCCGGTAAATTCGGATTGGGGATAAATGTGGATAACTATCAACAAAAGTAAACCTCAAAGTGCCCTAAAAATGAGTTATGCACGGAGTTATGCACATTATCCACATTTTTGAATGTGAGCAAAAGAACAACTGTTTTGTAAAGTTCTGATAAAGTTGCACTAAATTAGTAATATTTCGGAAATAATATTGACATTTTAATTGTAAATAATATGATTAAAATGCTTTATAATTGTCGGACAACTTGAAAAGTGTTGATTATGTAAGTTAATTTTGTTATACTTCAAATTATGATTAAAAAGATAGATATTGCAGGGCTACAACTTGATAACTATACAGTACGCGAGATGATCATGAGAGTCGACAGGCGTATTTCAGAGAAGATACTCACTACAATAGAGGAAGTGAATATGGATACGCTGGCATTGGCGGAGTCTGATGAAGAAGTGAAGCAGTCACTGGAGGCGTGCGATTATACTGTCATTGCGGATGAAGGCATACTAAGGGCGGTATCGGCAGATACTTTGCAGCGTCGGCATGAGATAGAAGATCATGACTTCTTTTATGAGTTTTTTAAGAGGCTTGAGAGAAATGATAAAAAAATCTTTGTGATTGCAGAGTCGCAGAAAGCTGTTGATGAGGCTGAGGAATTTCTGCTTGGATTATTTGACAGAGCGCGAATATCCGGCAAGGGTGTTCTTGATGACTCACCGGGATGCAGCGAAAATCTTGTCAATGAAATTAACATCGTTTCACCTGATGTGATTGCATCATTTCTTCCGTCTCCGTCACAGGAGAAGTTCCTTTTACACAACAGGGAAAAGCTGTTGATGAACCTCTGGTACGGAATCGGAAATAATAAGTTCATGGGGAAAAAGCATGGATTTATTGGAAAAATAAGAAAAATGCTTGATGTGAAGCGCCTTACGCATCTTATCAACACCTATGAACATAGATAAAACAGTTAGATATAGTTAATTCTTATAACAATAGAAGAAAAAATAAGAGGAAATGTGTAAAAATTGTACATTTACCTCTTTATTTTTTTGTGCGAATGTATTAAAATAATAGCAAGTATTTATGCAATTAGTTATAAAGTGACTGTGAGGGCAATGCACAGTTACAAAAAGGGGAGAAGGAGAACGATTTATGATTTCCAATCAGATACTTCAAAATACAATTGATGGCCTTAAAGGAATTACGAGAACCGATCTTTGTGTGATAGATGTTGAGGGCAAGATCCTTGCAGCTACATTTCCGAACGCAGAGGCGTTTATAGAGCCGGCACAGGCCTTTGTTGCATCACCGGCAGACAGTCAGGTGATTAATGGATGCCAGTTTTTCAAAGTCTTTGATGATCACCAGCTGGAATATGTGCTTTTAGCTTATGGTGACAGCGAGGATGTCTACATGATAGGCAAGATTGCAAGCTTCCAGATTCAGAATCTTCTGGTTGCGTACAAGGAGCGATTTGACAAGGATAATTTTATAAAGAATCTGCTTTTGGATAATCTCCTTCTGGTTGATATATACAATCGCGCGAAGAAGCTTCATATTGATATTGAAGTGCGACGTGTAGTATTTATTGTTGAGACAAACAGGGAGAAGGACGGCAACGAGCTTGAGAAGATCAGAAGTCTTTTCGGCGGCAAATCAAAGGATTTTGTTACAGCTGTTGACGAGAAGAATATAATAGTAGTGAAGGAACTGGCAGAAAATGAGACCTATGATGATCTCAGAAAGACAGCCGAGGTGATTTTGAATCTGTTCAGATCCGAAGCGGATGGGGTACATATTGCATATGGTACTGTTATCAATGAGTTGAAAGAGGTGTCGCGCTCATATAAGGAGGCCAGGATGGCTCTCGATGTCGGAAAAATCTTTTTCGAGGAGAGGAATATTATAGCATATTCCCAGCTTGGAATAGGCCGTCTGATATATCAGCTCCCGATTCCTCTATGCAAGATGTTTATCAAAGAGATATTCGATGGCAAATCCCCTGACGATTTTGATGAAGAAATATTATCTACTATAAATAAGTTCTTTGAGAATAGCCTGAATGTATCTGAGACTTCAAGACAGCTCTACATTCACAGAAATACTCTTGTATATAGATTGGACAAGCTTCAGAAAAGTACAGGGCTCGACCTTAGAGTGTTCGAGGATGCCATCACATTTAAGATTGCCCTTATGGTAGTCAAATATATGAAATATATGGAATCAATGGACTATTAAGGAGAAAGTAATGATTAAACTTGAACATGTCAGTAAGGCATATTCTGCAGGTATACCTGCTCTCAATGATGTCAATCTCGAGATTGATGATGGAGAGTTTGTTTTCGTATGCGGAGATAGCGGATCCGGTAAATCCACTTTGATTAAGCTTCTTTTAAAGGAGCTTGATCCTACAGACGGAACGATTACTGTTGACGGAAGAAATCTGACGCGCATTCGCCACAAGCAGATTCCTAAATACAGAAGAAATGTTGGAGTCGTTTTCCAGGACTTCAGATTATTAAAGGATAGGAATGTTTATGAAAATGTAGCTTTTGCACTCAAGGTTATCGGTGCATCCACAGCGGTTATTAAGAAAAAGGTGCCACAGATGCTTTCTATGGTAGGGCTTGCTGCAAAGTACAAGTCAAAGCCGAGAGAGCTTTCGGGAGGAGAGCAGCAGAGAGTAGCTATTGCAAGAGCTCTTGTCAATGAGCCGAGCATGCTGCTTGCTGACGAGCCGACGGGTAATCTGGACAATAACAATGCGTGGGAGATTATGAAACTGCTTGAGGAAATCAACGAGAAAGGCACAACTGTTATCGTTGTAACTCATAATCTTGAGATTGTTAAGGTTATGAAAAAACGTGTTATCACTATAAAGAAAGGTCTTGTTGTATCTGACAGCAAGGATGGTGATAGTGATGAGGATTAATACGTTTTTTTATTCAATCAAGCAGGGATTTAAGAATATTTTCAGAAACAAGATGTTTTCACTGGCATCCATAGCGACAATGGCAGCCTGTATTTTTATGTTTGGTCTGTTTTATATAGTTGTGACGAACTTCTCAAGCATGGTTAAGACAGCTGAGGAGGGTGTTGCTGTCACAGTGTTCTTTAATGAGGGCACTACAGAGGATGTAATAAAAGCGGACAAGGCTCAGATAGAAAAGAGGGCTGAGGTTGGCAAGGTGGATTATCAGTCAGCGGCCGATGCATGGAGTGATTACCAGAAGGAGTATTTTGAGGGCTACGATGATGCTGCAGCTTCATTTGGTGATGATAACCCTCTCAGTAATTCAGCAAATCTGCAGGTTTATTTGAATGATGTCTCTATGCAGCAGACTCTTGTCAACTATATCAAGGGGCTGGAGGGCGTCAGAAAGGTAAACCAGTCGCAGGATGTGGCTAATACACTGACCGATTTAAATAAGCTTATCAGCTATGTATCGGGAGGTATTATTCTGATTCTTCTGTGTGTTGCGATTTTCCTTATAAGCAACACAGTTACTACGGGTATTGCGGTCAGACGAGAGGAAATAGCTATCATGAAGCTTATTGGAGCGACTGATTTTCTGGTCAGGTCTCCGTTTGTGGTAGAAGGTATTCTCATTGGACTGATAGGATCAGCGATTCCTCTGGGATTGCTTAGTGTCATATATGGAAAGATTTGTGCATATATTGCTAATAAGTTTAGTTTTATAGGAAATATGATGACATTTATCCCGACAAAGGAGATTTTCTCTACACTTGTACCGGTAGCGCTTATACTGGGCGTTGGAATTGGCTTTTTGGGAAGCCGATTCACAATTCGGAAACATTTAAGAGTATAATAATAATTATGACGGCCTGGCTCCGATCGGAGACAGGCTGTTTTAAGTTCATATCATAATATAGAGAGGACAGGACTGAAATGGATAATTCAAACAACAACGGCTTAGAATACGATGATAATTCAGATATGAGCGATAAAAAGCCTCATAGAAAGGGATTTAGAAATGGGTTCGGTGTCGGGATTGCTACAGGTATAGTGACCACCATTGTGCTTGGATTGATTGTGCTCTTTGCATACACAATGATTACAGGCAGGAGCGTGCATACCGTTGCAAAAAGCGCAGATGTGCTTGACGACAAGACCGTGCAGAAAATCGATGAGCTTGCGAACTACATAGACGAGTACTACTATGAGGATTACGATAAGGATGATTTGGAAAACGGTCTGCTGCATGGTGTGATGGAGGGGCTAAATGATCCTTATTCGGTTTATTATACCGCAGATGAGCATAAGGAACTGCAAATCAGCACGACAGGCACTTATTATGGTATCGGGGCTGCGTTAAAGCAGGACCCGAACACAAAGCAGGTGACAGTTTCGAAGGTATACAGTGGTACACCTTCTGAGGAAGCGGGACTTAAAAAGGATGACGAAATAGTCTCTGTTGATGGTGTCGAGGCAACATCCGAGGATCTCACAAAGCTTGTTGCCAAAATCAGAGGTAAGGAGGGCACTAAGGTTACGCTTGAAATCAGGCGTGGCGAGGAGGCTGATCCATTTACCGTTGAGGTGGAGCGTAAAAATGTTGAGCTGCCATCAGTGGACAGCAAGCTGCTTGACAATGGAGTGGGATATATCCAGGTCAGCGAGTTTCAGACAAACACGGCAAGTCAGTTTGAGGATGCACTTGACGGACTTACAAATCAGGGTATGAAGGGCCTTATAGTGGATTTGCGTGCTAATCCGGGAGGACTACTTACCGCAGTGACAGAAATGGTTGACAGACTGCTTCCGGCAGAAACAGTTGGCAAGCTTCCGGCAGGAACCGTCGTGTATACAAAGGATAAAAACGGAAATGTTCAGACCTTTGGTGATGACGATGGCAAACAGATTGACTGTCCTATCGTAGTGCTTGTCGATGAAAACAGCGCAAGTGCATCTGAAATTTTTGCAGGAGCCATGAAGGATTACAATGAGGATGGTTATATTGATGCTACACTTGTAGGCAAAAAGACCTTTGGAAAAGGAATTGTACAGACTATTTACAATCTTTCCGATGGCGACGCTGTAAAGATTACCACATCGAAGTACTACACACCAAACGGTCACAATATCCACAAAAAGGGTATCGAGCCTGATGTAGAGGTGGACTACGAATATACAGGAGATACAAATGCAGACTACGACATGCAGTATGATGTACAGCTTCAGAAAGCGATTGAGGTGATGAATGAAAAGCTTAAATAAGATTGCATGCTTTCTCATGCTGTGCTGGATGGTAGTCATCTTTATGTTTTCGGCGGAGCCTGATACAGAATCGTCTGAGCTCAGCGGCAGCGTCAGCTATCGCATAGTTTCTGTGGTCAATACCATTACCGCAAGCCACTGGGATGAGAAGGAGCTGCTCGATAAGGCAGAGCTTATAGACTATCCGGTTAGAAAATGTGCCCACATGAGTGAGTATGCCATTCTAACATTGCTTGGCTTTTTGACATTTTCGTTCTTGCATGGCAGAAGAAGATTTTTGATTCCGATAGGCGTGACCTTCCTATATGCCTGCACAGATGAATTTCACCAGCTGTTCGTGCCCGGCCGGGCCGGCAGATTCACGGACGTAGCGATTGATACCGTAGGCGGTATCATTATGCTTCTATTTATTGCGCTTGTTACACATGTGGCGCGTAAGAAGCATACAGCAGGCACTGTGAAACCGAAAATATGAAAACATGAAGACACGAAGATAAGTGGGCTGTAATTGTTGCCAGTCACAACACTGTTAGGTGAGACCCGCAACAGACATGATAATAAGCTTGATGATAAGCATGATTATAAGTGCCAAATTTAGTTGCAGTTTTCTAATATAATCGGTATAATAAAGGTATCGACGCCGGCCGCACCCCACAACCTGAATGCGGGAAGCGTAATTAAAGCCACAAAGCGTCTAAAATGCAAAGAAAGAGGTGATTCTGTGGTAGAGTTGGATAATTTCAAGTCCACGCTCCAAGGCTACAAAGCCCCACTACAGGAAGTGAGGGATTCACTTTGACCTGGCTAATAAAGAAGAAAAAATCCAGGAATTAGAGCGAGAAATGGAAGCTCCTGACTTCTGGGATGACCCGGAGAAGTCACAGAGCAAGATGAAAGAGCTTAAGAGTATGAAAGATGATGTAGCTACATACGCAAAGCTCAAGGAACAGTACGAAGATATAGAGACGATGATTGAGATGGGCTATGAGGAGAACGATGAGTCACTCATACCCGAGATACAGCAGATGCTTGATGATTTTGAAAGCACATATGACGGTATCAGAATGAAGACTCTTTTGTCGGGAGAATATGATAAATGCAATGCGATTCTGAGGCTCAATGCAGGTGCAGGTGGTACCGAGTCGTGTGACTGGGCGTCCATGCTGTTTCGTATGTACTCGAAGTGGGCTGATAAAAAGGGCTTTACCCTTGAGGTACTCGATTCGCTTGATGGCGATGAAGCCGGTATCAAGTCCATTACTTTCCAGGTAAACGGAGAGAATGCATATGGGTATCTAAAGTCTGAAAAAGGTGTACACAGGCTTGTTCGTATTTCGCCGTTTAATGCGGCGGGAAAAAGGCAGACCTCATTCGTATCATGTGATGTCATGCCTGATATTGAGGAGGATCTCGATATTGAGGTGAAGGACGAGGATATCAGAATTGATACCTACCGCTCAAGTGGAGCAGGAGGACAGCATATCAATAAAACTTCGTCTGCTATTCGTATCACACATTTTCCATCAGGGATCGTGGTACAGTGTCAGAATGAGCGTTCACAGCATATGAACAAGGACAAAGCCATGCAGATGTTAAAGGCAAAGCTGTATCTTTTAAAGCAGGAAGAGAATGCTGCAAAGGAGGCGGGCATCAGAGGCGAGGTCAAGGAAATTGGCTGGGGAAGCCAGATACGTTCGTATGTGCTTCAGCCTTACACCATGGTCAAGGATCACAGGACAGATGTGGAGACCGGTAATGCGGATGCAGTGCTCGATGGCAATATAGATATATTTATCAATGGTTATCTGAAGTGGCTTGCAACACGTTCGGATTAAGGAGGCAAATGTGGGTTTAGTTATAGTTGTGGCGATATTAGCAGTTCTGACAGCTGCCGGAGTGACCGTTTACATTAAAGTCAGACGGTTGTCTGAAAGTCTTCTTGGTACACCTGATGTCACAGAGGGCATCAATCGTATCAGGGAGAATGTCTCTACGACTCCCAAGTCGGTTTCAGGCATGACGCGCCTTATGGAGCCACAGATAAAAAGGGATTTTCCGGAGTTTGTCTGGGAACAGTTTAAGAGAATGTCAGAAAGAGTGCTTGTGTCAGCACTTTGTGCAATCACGACTGAGGATATTTACAAGCTGGACCGTGAGGCTTCTGATGAGGTAAGACAGCAGGTGCAGGTGCGTATAGACAGCAATGAAGCAGCTGGCTTTACAGAGCATTTCGACGAGATCAGGGTGCATCAGACTGAAATCTCAAACTATGTGAAAAGAGATGGAAGGTGCGTCATCAGTATACAGAGTGCGGTTGAGTATTTTTACTACAAGACTGCCTCAGGAAAGCTTATCAGTGGTGATAAAGAGTATAAAAAGCAGACCAGATACAATATGGAGCTTGTATACATACAGGATATAGATATGCTGGATAATGCAGGGATAGGCAGTGCAGTTGGCACTACATGTCCGAATTGCGGTGCTCCGGTCAGAAGTCTTGGAGCAAAGAAATGTGAATATTGTGGCTCATATGTTGAGCCTGTCAATATAAAAGTATGGAAGCTGCAGAGCTTTCATGAAGTTGATTACAACCATATCTAAGGAGGAAGAAAATGGGAATTATTAAGGCAGTAAAACAGGCAATTGGAGGCGGCTTTGCAGATACATGGCAGGAGGTTATTGAGCCGGATAATATAGGTGACCAGACAGTCTATGCCAGGGGTGTGCTGGTAAACAGGGGGCAGAATAAAAAAGGCTCTGACGATATTGTTTCAAACGGCTCTATCATTCATGTATATGACAATCAGTTTATGATACTTGTTGATGGTGGCAAGATTGTGGATTACACAGCTGAGCCGGGCTACTACAAGGTGAGCAATTCATCTATGCCGTCACTTTTCAACGGACAGTTTGGGGATTCTTTAAAGGAAACCTTTGACCGTGTGAGATTTGGTGGACAGACACCACAGTCACAGAAGGTTTATTATATCAATCTTCAGGAAATCAAGGGAATAAAGTTTGGTACGAGAAATCCTATAAACTACTATGATACATTTTATAATGCGGAGCTTTTCCTTCGTGCCCATGGTACATATTCCATCAAAATTGTGAATCCGCTTCAGTTTTATGCAGAGGCTATTCCAAAGAATATGGATCATGTGGAGATTACCGATATCAATGAGCAGTATCTGTCAGAGTTTTTAGAGGCATTACAGTCTGCCATCAACCAGATGTCAGCGGATGGTACAAGAATTTCATTCGTCACAAGCAAGGCATCTGAGCTTGGAAGATATATGGCCAAGTGTCTCGATGAAAGCTGGAATCAGATGCGTGGTATGGAGGTACAAAGTGTTGGTATCGCCAGCCTTTCATATGATGAGAAGTCTCAGGAGCTCATTAACACAAGAAACGAGGGCGCAATGCTCTCAGATCCATCTATTGCACAGGGATATATGGTCAAAAATATGTCAGAGGGTGTCAAGAACGCAGGCAGCAACAGTGGTGGAGCTATGCAGGGCTTCATGGGTGTCGGCATGGGAATGAGCACCATGGGTAATATGATGAATGGTTTTACACAGATGGCACAAAATAACCGGTCAGCCGGAATGAATGCGCCGGGAAATGGTGCAGCAGGTATGGCAGCAGGAGTGGCTTCAGGTGCCACACAGCAGGAGGATGCGTCAGGCTGGACATGTGAGTGCGGACAGAAAAACACAGGTAAATTCTGCAGTAATTGCGGCAAGCCTATGCCACAGGAGATTACAGAGTGGACATGTGAGTGTGGACAGAAAAATACAGGTAAATTCTGCACAAACTGTGGCAAGCCATTACCTGTAAACACAGAGTGGACATGTGAGTGTGGACAAAAAAATACAGGTAAATTCTGCAGTAATTGTGGAAAACCAAGAGCATAAGATGTTGCAAAGCTGTAATCTTTGTGTTAAAATCTTTGAGTCAAGGACAAATGTCGGTGTGTGACAAACACACACCGGCCATTTTGGAGGTAACTAAATGGCGGAGAAATCAAACTACTTCGTTTTACGGGCAAAGGCTGTACCGGAGGTGCTGCTTAAAGTAGTTGAGGCAAAGAGACTGCTGGATTCGGGCAAGCTTGAATCTGTGCAGGAGGCAACAGATGCTGTTGGCATAAGCAGAAGCTCATTTTACAAATATAAGGATGATATTTTTCCTTTTTATGAGGGGCGTAAAGGAAAGACAGTGAATCTTGTCATTCAGATGGATGACGAGCAGGGCATACTTTCCGTTGTGCTTAAGTCGGTAGCCGATGCGAAAGCAAATATTCTTACCATACACCAAAGTGTACCGGTAAATGGCATTGCGTCACTCACGTTATCTGTGGATGTATTTCCCGAGTCGGATGATGTGGATGATATGGCAAAGCAGATTGAGTCCTTAAAGGGCATACATTACGTAAAAATTTTAGCCAGGGAGTAACAAAAAGATGAAGATTGCAGTTATGGGTTACGGCACAATTGGATCAGGTGTCGTAGAAGTATTAGAAATCAACAAGGAAAAAATTGCAAAGAGAGCAGGAGAGCCAATCGAGGTCAAGTATGTGCTTGATTTAAGAGAGTTCCCGGGTACACCTATTGAGAACAAAATAGTTCATGATTATAAGGTTATTGCAGAGGACCCTGAGATCGGTATAGTTGTAGAGACAATGGGAGGCGTTGAGCCTGCATTTACATTCGTAAAGGCAATGCTTGAGGCAGGAAAACAGGTAGCAACATCAAACAAGAACCTTGTTGCCGCAAAGGGCGCTGAGCTCATTAAAGTTGCAAGGGATCATGGAGTGAACTTCCAGTTTGAGGCCAGTGTCGGTGGCGGAATCCCTATTATCAGACCACTCAACAAGTGTCTCACAGCAGACGAGATTGAGGAAATCACAGGTATCTTAAACGGAACAACCAACTACATGCTTACAAAGATGACAGAGGAAGGCGCAGACTTTGATGAGGTATTAAAGGATGCTCAGGATAAGGGCTATGCAGAGAAGGATCCTACAGCCGACATAGAGGGACATGATCCATGCAGAAAGATAGCCATTCTCACATCGCTTGTTGCAGGACAGCAGGTGGATTTCGAGGATATCCACTGTGAGGGTATCACAAAGATTACACCTGAGGATATTAAGTACGCAAAGGCAATGCACCGTGCAATCAAGCTTCTTGCTTCAAGCCGCAAGGTGGGTGACAGCTATACCTGTCTTGTTGCACCGTATATGATAGATGATACACATCCGCTCTCAGGAGTAAATGGAGTGTTCAATGGCGTATTTTTACGTGGAAATGTGCTGGGAGATGCTATGTTCTACGGCAGTGGAGCAGGAAAGCTTCCAACAGCAAGTGCTGTAGTGGCAGATGTTGTAGATATGACAAAGCATCAGAACACAAATATTTATATCGACTGGAAGCCTGAGAAGCTCACACTTGTAAGCTATGATGACAGTGTAAACAGCTTCTTTGTGAGAACTGACTCACCAAAGAGCGAGGTTGAGGCTGTATTTGGACATGTAGACTACATTGAGGATGTGGTTGACGGCGAGTATGCATTCACAACAGGCGACATGACAGAGAAGGATTTTGCCGACAAGGCATCAAAGATAAACGTTATCAACAGAATCAGATTATAAAGGACAAAAATATGGTAAAAGGCTTATACACCGCTCACACCGGTATGGTTAATGAGATGAAGCGCATGGATGTTCTTGCGAACAACCTGGCCAATTCCGATACCTATGGATTTAAAAAAGAGGGAACCACCTCGCATTCATTTAAAAATGAACTTGCTATAAAGATAAAGGATACATCAAACTACGGACTGCACAAAAATCTGGGCAGCATGACATACGGAGTGCATCTCGGTGAGACATATACCGACTGGGATGAGGGCAGCTTTAAGGTGACTGACAATCCTACAGACTTGGCTATCGGTGGAAAAGGCTTTTTTGCCGTTGCATTTACTGACAAATCCGGTCAGACAAGTGTAAAGTATACCAGAGACGGTGCTTTCAAGGTCAATGCTGACGGTTATCTGGTCACAGCAGACGGAGACCATGTGCTCAATGCGACAGGTGCATTGAGTGGAGATGGCGGTGAGGCAAACTGGGTAAAGGTAGACCCGAATGAGAAGTTTTCGGTAAACTCACTTGGATATATCACACAGAACAATCAGTTAGTTGGCACAATAGGCGTTGTCGATGTGGATAATTATGACTATATTGAAAAATATGGTGAAAATCTCTACAATCTGACGGCCGGGGGTAATATTATAGCTTCCGATGCCGAAATAGAACAGGGAGCCTTAGAAACTTCAAATGTCAATGTGGTCAATGAGATGGTCAATATGATTACGATACAGCGTGCATATGAAGCCGGACAGAAGGTTATTACATCTATTGATGAGACATTAGACAAGGCTGTCAACAATGTAGGAAGAGTATAAGGAGATATGCCATATGATGAGGGCGCTTTACACAGCCGCAACAGGTATGCGTGCTGAACAGACAAATGTAGATACAATTGCAAACAATCTTTCCAATGTCAATACGACAGGCTTTAAGGGTCAGAGGACAGAGTTTAAGTCTCTTTTATATCAGACGATACAGACCCGTTCTACATCCGGAAATGGTGATGCAAAGCCGGTAGGAGCGCAAGTGGGGCTTGGTACCCGTGTGGCTGCAACCACATCCACTTATACTCAGGGACCGCTCAATTCTACGGAGAGGCCTACTGATTTTGCTTTGGAGGGCGATGGCTTTTTTGCAGTGAGAGGTACTGACAATCAGACCTATTACACGAGAAACGGTGCCTTCACATGGAGCCAGTATGGAAACGGACAGACTATACTTACTGATTCACAGGGCAATCCTGTCATGGATACAAACGGTAATATCATAGCTGTGCCGGCAGGTGTGTCTGCTGAGAAGATGAGCTTTGGAGAGGATGGTGCGGTAGGTTATATGACTGCACAGGGCAATTATATTAATCTGAATCAGCGAATTGCTGTGTATCAGTTCAATAATCCGTCAGGTCTTGAAAAACAGTCAGGGAGCCTGCTTGCAGCAACAGCCAATTCGGGCAATCCGATGCTTGAAGCTGCAAACCCTGCTCTGAAAAGCAGCAAGGTTGTGACAGGATATCTTGAGGGATCAAATGTGCAGGTAGCAGACGAGATGGTTAACCTCATTGTGGCACAGCGTGCCTACGAGCTCAATTCAAAGGCCATCACAACAGCGGATTCGATGCTTGAGACAGCAAATAATTTGAGGAGATAGTAGCATATGGATATAAGCGCAGTATCAACACTTGCAAACTCAAATAATACGTCTGCAGTGGCAGACAAGCTTAAAAATAATGTGAAAAATCTGTCATCAGACTCTACAGAGGACGAGCTCAAGAGCACACTTAAAGATTTTGAGTCTTATTTTGTGGAGCAGGTCATAAAGGAAATGAAGGATTCCATGACACTAAAGAGTGATGATGAGGATTCCTCTATGTCGCAGTACAAGGATATGTTCATGGACACTGTCATAGAGCAGATGAGTGATATGATAGTGGATAAGTCCGGAGAGAACATCACACAGCAGCTTTATGAGCAGATGAAGCGCAATTACAATATATCATAATAATTGATAATAAAAAGCCGGTTCGGCATGCTTGCATGTGGTTACCGGCTTTTTTAGTGCAAACTTAGTAATTGCAGATACGCATGCTCTAGGGTATAATATTAAAAAAATAAAACTATTCAGAGTCACAATAAAAACACACAGATACGGAGAAATTCAATTGGAAACCGAAACAGTCACAGGATACGTTGATCATATAATATACAGAAATGCAGAAAACGGGTATACGGTACTTGTTCTTGTAGTGAACGAGGAGGAGCTCACATGTGTGGGTACTTTTTCGGACATTGCTGAGGGTGAAAATATAGAGGCTCACGGTGAGTATACAGAGCATGCCACCTATGGCAGACAGTTTAAGGTAGTAAGCTTTGAAGAGAAGGAACCGGAGGATGAGATGGCTATTGAGAGGTATCTGGGCTCAGGAGCCATACATGGTATAGGACTTGCACTCGCAGCACGTATTGTCAGGCGCTTCAAGAAGGATACCTTCCGCATCATAGAGGAAGAGCCGGAGAGGCTTGCTGAGGTAAAGGGCATCAGCCAGAGAAAGGCTATGGAGATTGCGGATCAGGTCAATGCAAAAAGAGACTTAAGGGAAGCCATGATTTTTTTGCAGCAGTACGGCATCAATATGAATCTGGCTGTGAAGATATATAATAAGTATGGCGGAGAGATATACAGCGTGCTCAAGGAAAACCCGTACCGCATGGCGGATGATATCGACGGAGTTGGTTTTAAAACTGCAGATGAGATAGCAGCGAGGGTTGGCATCAAGACTGATTCTGATTTTAGAATAAAAAGCGGTATACAGTATGTTTTGCAGCAGGCTGCCATGGACGGACACACATATCTGCCGATGGAGGAGCTTACGAGGCGTGCTGTATATCTGCTCGGAGTGGAAAGCTCGCAGGTTGAGGCACATTACATGAATCTGGCCATGGACAGGAAGATTGTCATGCAGCTAAAGGATGATATAACCCAGATTTATGCTAATACCTTTTATTATATGGAGGCAAACACGGCAGCCATGCTAAAGCAGCTTGATGTGACATATGATGTGCCGGATATCGAGATAGAGGCTGCAATTAGAAATATAGAGAAAAAGACAGAGATGGAGCTTGATGAGCACCAGGCTGAGGCGGTGAAGGAGGCAGTCAGAAATGGCCTTTTAGTCATTACCGGAGGACCCGGAACAGGAAAAACCACCACTATCAATACTATTATCAAGTATTTTGAACTGGAGGGCATGGATATTTTTCTGGCTGCTCCGACAGGCCGTGCGGCAAAACGCATGAGTGAGACGACAGGCTACGAGGCGCGCACAATCCACCGTATGCTTGAGTTAAACGGCGGCATGGACACAGGAAGTACTGCGGGCTTTGAGAGAAATGAAAGGAATCCGCTCGAGACGGATGTAATCATCATAGATGAGATGTCGATGGTTGATATATCACTCATGTACTCATTGCTAAAGGCGGTTGTGGCAGGTACGAGACTCATACTTGTAGGAGATGTGAACCAGCTTCCGAGCGTGGGACCGGGCAGCGTGCTAAAGGATATTATTGATTCAGGTGCCTTCCACACGGTAAAGCTTACAAAGATTTTTCGTCAGGCGAGCACGAGCGATATTATAGTAAACGCCCACAAGATAAATAATGGAGAAGAGGTATCGTTAGATAATAAGAGCATGGATTTCTTTTTTCTAAAGAGATATGATGCCGACAAGATAATAAATGTTACATTACAGCTGATAAAGCAGAAGCTTCCTAAGTTTGTAAATGCTACAGAGTATGATATACAGGTGCTTACGCCTATGAGAAAGGGACTTCTCGGAGTGGAACGTCTAAATGGTATATTGCAGGCGTATATGAATCCGGCAGACAAGAGCAAGCGCGAAAAAGAATACAGGGGCACGATTTTCCGCGAGGGCGACAAGGTGATGCAGATAAAGAACAACTATCAGATAGAGTGGGAAATCAGGACAAAATTCGGACTCTGTGTGGATAAGGGCATGGGAATCTTCAATGGAGATACAGGTATCATTGAGGAAATCAACGATTTTGCCGAGACCATGACCATATCCTTTGACGAGGGCAGAAAGGTGGAGTATCCGTTTAAGCTTTTGGAGGAGCTTGAACTTGCATATGCGGTCACTATACACAAGTCGCAGGGAAGTGAGTATCCGGCGGTCGTTATACCTCTTTTGAGCGGCCCGAGAATGCTTATGAACAGAAATTTGCTCTATACGGCGGTTACAAGAGCAAAGAAATGTGTTACCATAGTGGGTGACGAACAGACATTTTACGAGATGATACAAAACAACTCACAGCAGAGACGCTATAGCGGGCTTAGAGACAGAATAGTGGAGGAGACTATCTGATGAAAATAAGAAAACTTACAAATGAAGAGATAAAAGGGGCATGTGCCTTTGCGGTAAGTATATACAATATCGCAATCAGAGGCTGCTTTCGGACACAGGACTGTCATCGATATTTTGATGAATATGTGGATGCAGACAGGCTGACGGACGAGGAAAGGACCGGTGTCCTTGTAGTATTTGGTGCGTTTGATAGCAATGTGCTGTGCGGAGTGTGCGGCATGACAAACGAGGGGCATATCACCATGCTGTATGTGCATCCGCAGTATTTAAGACGTGGAATTGGCAAAAAGCTTCTGGAGAGAGTCAGGATATATGCGCGCATGCAGCTTAAGCTCATGCAGGTGTCTGTAAATGCAATGCCAGCATACACGGCAGACTACTTCAGGCGTGTGGGTTTTAAGAGTGCATATCAGGGCGGCTTTTGCAATGGACAAGGCGATATGTACGTTCCTATGACAGCAAAAAGCATATATCAGGTGGAGTATACACCGCGACATATAGCTGATAAGACTTTTATTGCAATTTCAGTTGGCTTCACATGTCTTGTATTTTTCTCAGGCGTGATATATGCGGTATGCGCGGGGCTTACTCCGTAACGCTCAGATGCAGTTTTAATGGGCTGCAATAGTTGCCGGTCATACTTTGGGGTGAACAGTAACTAATATTGTATACATAAATATGCATATTTATGTAACAAAAAACAGTTGAAAAATCGGCTGTATTATGATACACTTTTTACAATTTAAGCAGATATACTATGCAATTACACTTTATAAGAAAAAAGAGACGCCCTCTTTTTTTTTGCGCAGACGTAAAGTTAGTTGCAGCTAAGAAGCTTATGGTTACAAAGTATAACACGAAAGGGCAGGGTAAAGATGAAAGCATTTTTAATTCTTGAAGATGGTAATGTATTTACCGGAACCAGCATTGGTTCAACAAGGGAAGTCATTAGTGAGATAGTATTTAACACATCAATGACAGGATATCTGGAGGTACTTACAGATCCTTCCTATGCAGGACAGGCTGTTGTAATGACTTATCCACTTATCGGAAATTATGGAATCACACCGGATATGGAGTCAGAAAGACCATGGCCGGATGGATATATAGTAAGAGAGCTGTCACGTATGCCAAGTAATTTCCGTTGCGAGGGTACTATACAGGATTTTCTCGAGAAAAACGATATTCCGGGAGTGGCCGGCATTGATACACGTGCGCTTACAAAGATTCTCAGGGAAAAGGGTACTATGAACGGAATGATTACCACAAATGAGAATTACAATCTCGATGAGATTATTCCAAAGCTCAAGGCATATACTACAGGCAATGTGGTTGACAAGGTCACATGCACTGAGAAAAAGGTTTTAAAGGGCCAAGGAAAGAGGGTTGCCCTCATGGATTTCGGTGCCAAAAACAACATCGCCAAATCACTCAATGAAAGAGGCTGTGAAGTTACAATTTACCCTGCACACACAACCGCTGAAGAGATACTTGGTGACAATCCTGACGGAATCATGCTCTCAAACGGACCTGGAGATCCAAAGGAGTGTGTAGATATTATAAAAGAAATAAAGAAGCTTTATGACAGCAATGTGCCGATTTTTGCAATCTGCCTCGGACATCAGCTCATGGCACTTGCAACAGGCGCAGATACACACAAGATGAAGTACGGACACAGAGGTGGAAACCATCCGGTTAAGGATCTTGCAACAGGCCGTGTTTATATTTCTTCCCAGAACCATGGATATGTGGTTGACACAGATAAGCTTGACCCTAATGTGGCTGAGCCTGCATTTATAAATGTCAACGACGGCACTAATGAGGGACTTAAGTATGTGAACAAGAATATCTTCACAGTTCAGTTCCATCCGGAGGCATGCCCTGGACCACAGGATTCAGCATATCTTTTTGACCGCTTTATTAACATGATGGGAGGTAACCAGTAATGCCAAGAAATAATGATATTAAAAAAGTATTAGTTATCGGTTCCGGTCCAATCGTAATCGGACAGGCCGCAGAGTTTGACTATGCAGGAACACAGGCCTGCCGTTCCTTAAAAGAGGAGGGCGTTGAGGTATGTCTGGTAAACTCAAACCCTGCAACTATCATGACTGATAAGCAGATTGCGGATCAGGTATATATCGAGCCACTTACTCTTGAGTCATTAAAAGAGATTATAATAAAAGAAAAGCCTGACAGCATCCTTCCTACACTCGGTGGACAGGCAGGACTCAATCTCGGCATGGAGCTCGCTGAGTGCGGCTTCCTTGATGAGCAGGGAGTAAAGCTTATCGGAACAACAGCAGAGACCATCTTCAAGGCTGAGGACCGTCAGGCCTTCAAGGATACCATGGAGAAAATCGGTGAACCAATCGCGGCTTCACAGGTTGTAAAGAATATCGAGGACGGTATTGCATTTACCAACAAGATTGGTTACCCTGTAGTTCTTCGTCCTGCATTTACACTCGGCGGTTCCGGCGGTGGAATTGCTCACGATGAGCAGGAGCTTATCGACATACTTTCAAATGGACTTCGCCTGTCACGTGTCGGAGAGGTTCTTGTAGAGAGATGTATCGCAGGCTGGAAGGAAATCGAGTACGAGGTAATGCGTGATGCCAACGGCAACTGCATAACAGTATGTAACATGGAAAATATCGACCCTGTCGGTGTGCATACAGGAGATTCAATCGTAGTAGCACCTTCGCAGACACTTGGAGATAAAGAGTATCAGATGCTTCGTACATCAGCACTCAATATCATCAATGAGCTTCAGATTACAGGAGGCTGTAACGTACAGTATGCCCTCAATCCTGACTCATTCGAGTACTGTGTTATCGAGGTAAACCCACGAGTTTCACGTTCATCAGCACTCGCATCAAAGGCTACAGGATATCCTATCGCCAAGGTTACAGCCAAGATTGCACTCGGCTATCACCTCGATGAGATCAAGAACGCTATCACACAGAAGACATACGCAAGCTTTGAGCCAATGCTTGATTACTGTGTAGTCAAGATTCCAAGACTTCCGTTCGACAAGTTCCTCACAGCAAAGCGTACACTTACCACTCAGATGAAGGCTACCGGAGAGGTAATGAGTATCTGCAACAACTTCGAGGGTGCCCTTATGAAGGCTATCAGATCTCTCGAGCAGCATGTTGATTCACTTATGTCTTATGACTTTACAGGTCTTACAGATGATGAGCTTGAGAAACAGCTTGCAGTTGTTGATGACAGACGTATCTGGGTTATCGCAGAGGCGCTCCGTCGTGGAGTTAAATACGAGCATATTCACGAGATTACTAAGATAGATCTTTGGTTTATCGATAAAATCGCAATACTTGTTGAGATGGAGAACCGTTTAAAGACAGAGGAGCTTACAGTTGACCTGTTAAAAGAGGCAAAGCGTATCGAGTTCCCTGACAATGTTATCTCACAGCTTACAGATATTGATGAGGCTGATATCAAGAAGATGCGTTACGACAACGGCATTGTGGCAGCCTACAAGATGGTTGATACCTGTGCCGCAGAGTTTGAAGCAGAGACACCATACTACTACTCAGTATTCGGCAGCGAGAATGAGGCGGCAGAGACAAATCCACAGAAAAAGGTGCTTGTACTTGGTTCAGGACCTATCCGTATCGGACAGGGTGTTGAGTTTGATTACTGTTCAGTCCACTGTACATGGTCGTTTGCCAAGGAAGGCTGGGAGACAATCATCGTAAACAACAACCCCGAGACCGTTTCAACTGACTTTGATATTGCTGACAAGCTCTATTTTGAGCCACTCACAGCAGAGGATGTTGAGAGCATCGTTAACATTGAAAAGCCTGACGGAGCTGTTGTACAGTTCGGTGGACAGACCGCCATCAAGCTTACAGAGGCACTTATGAAGATGGGTGTCAAGATACTTGGAACAAAGGCTGAGGATGTAGACGCAGCCGAGGACAGAGAGCTCTTCGATGAGATTCTTCAGAAGACAGGTATCCCAAGAGCAGCAGGTGGTACAGTATTTACAGCTGAGGAGGCAAAGAAGGTAGCAAACGAGATTGGTTACCCTGTACTTGTCCGTCCTTCATACGTGCTTGGCGGACAGGGTATGAAGATTGCATGGAATGATGATGAAATCGAAGAGTTTATCGGCATCATCAACACAATCACACAGGATCATCCAATCCTTGTAGATAAGTACCTTATGGGTAAGGAAATTGAGGTTGATGCAATCTGTGACGGTACAGATATCCTGATTCCGGGTATCATGGAGCACATCGAGCGTACAGGAGTACACTCAGGAGACTCTATCTCAGTTTACCCTGCACATACTATCTCAGAAAAAGCAAAAGAGACTCTGGTTGAGTATACAAAGAGACTTGCACAGGCACTCCATGTTGTTGGTATGATTAATATCCAGTTTATCGATATGGACGACAACATCTATGTTATCGAGGTAAACCCACGTTCTTCAAGAACAGTGCCATACATCAGCAAGGTTACAGGTATTCCAATCGTAGATCTCGCAGCAAGAATCATCATGGGCGAGACAATAAAGGGCATGGGCTACACACCTGGACTTGCTCCGACAGCCGATTACATTGCAATCAAGATGCCGGTATTCTCATTCGAGAAGCTGCGTGGCGCTGAGATTTCACTCGGACCTGAGATGAAATCAACAGGAGAGTGTCTTGGAATAGACAAGACCTTCAACGGTGCGCTTTACAAGGCATTTGAGGGTGCGGGAGTCGAGCTTCCTAAGTATAAGCAGATGATTATGACTGTAAAGGATGCTGACAAGCCTGAGGCAGTAGGTGTTGCAAAGCGTTTTGAGAAGCTTGGATACAAGATTTATGCTACAAGAAGTACTGCAAAGTACTTACAGGAGCACGGAGTAAATGCTCTTCGCGTAAACAAGATATCACAGGAGTCTCCAAACGTCATGGATCTTATCCTCGGACACAAGATAGACCTTGTAATCGATACACCTACACAGGGTAACGGAGACAAGACAAGAGACGGCTTCCTTATCAGAAGAAATGCAATCGAGACAGGTGTTTACTGTATCACAGCCATGGATACAGCGAATGCACTTGCACATGCATTAGAGACTGCTTCTGACAAGAAAACACCGGTTGACATTGCAACAGTTAAGAATCTTTAAAAGTATATAGAATATATTTTATCCCCGGACAGTATAGCGGATATGCTGCCCGAGGATTTTTTTTGTAAAAATTGTGATTATTAAAAAATTTGATAAAAAGCTGATGCGTCATGCCTGCATGTGAGCAGCAGGTTATAATAGCACAGGCTTTTGTTAATCTGACGGAATAGTATAAGTAATACGCGTGAAAAATATGCAAAGTTTAATAGAAATTTGACAAATTATTAACAAAACCAATTGATTTTTACATAAATTTGTAGTATAATAACTTTGTTAAAAAATTAACAGCACGGATGTGCAATACAATTTAAAGGAGATAATATAATGGCAAAGAAAGTTGTAATCGCAAGTGCTTGCCGTACAGCAATCGGCAAAATGGGCGGAGCATTAAGCAATACTCCAGCCGCAGATTTAGGTGCAATCGTAATCAAGGAGGCTTTAAACCGTGCAGGTGTTGCTCCTGAGATGGTTGACGAGGTTAAGATGGGTTGTGTTATCCAGGCAGCTCAGGGACAGAACGTAGCTCGTCAGGCTTCTATCAAGGCAGGACTTCCAATCGAGGTTCCGGCTATCACAATCAATGTTGTTTGTGGATCAGGTCTTAAGTGCGTAAATGACGCTGCTACAATGATCAAAGCCGGTGAGGCTGATATCGTTGTTGCCGGTGGTATGGAGAACATGTCAATGGCTCCTTACGCTATGACAAAGGCACGTTTCGGATACAGAATGAACAATGCAACAATCATCGATACAATGGTTAACGATGCTCTTACAGATGCATTCAACCACTATCATATGATGATCACAGCTGAGAATGTATGTGATAAATACGGCATCACTCGTGAAGAGCTTGATGAGTTCTCAGCAAACTCACAGCAGAAGTGTGAGGCAGCTATCGCAGCAGGCAAGTTCGATGATGAGATCGTTCCTGTACCTGTTAAGGTTAAGAAAGAAATCGTTGAGTTCAAAAAGGACGAGGGACCTCGTGCCGGAACAACAGTAGAGACTCTTTCTAAGCTTCGTTGCTGCTCAGGTAAAGAGGGCGGACTTGTTACAGCCGGTAACGCATCAGGTATCAATGATGGTGCTGCAGCAGTAGTTGTAATGAGCGAAGAGAAAGCTAAGGAGCTCGGCGTTAAGCCATTAGCTACATGGGTAGCAGGAGCACTTGGCGGAGTTGAGCCTGAGATCATGGGTGTTGGACCTGTAGCTTCTACAAAGAAGGTTCTTGCAAAGACTGGTCTTACAATTGATGATTTCGATCTTATCGAGGCAAATGAGGCATTTGCTGCACAGTCAATCGCTGTAGCAAGAGATCTTGGTTTCGATATGAGCAAGGTAAATGTAAACGGTGGTGCTATCGCACTCGGACATCCTGTAGGAGCTTCAGGCTGTCGTATCCTTGTTACATTATTACATGAGATGCAGAAGAGAGGATCTAACAGAGGTCTTGCAACACTTTGTATCGGTGGTGGAATGGGATGTTCTACTATCGTTGAGAAGTACTAATTTTCTTTGCCAATAGATATATGAGGGGATGCAGGTGCATCCCCTTGTAGTGTGAATTAGTTTATTCACATCAGTTTATATATATGATTAAGTTATGCTGCAGAGGCTTAGCACTTAAAGCTTTTGCGTCATAATATATTTTAGGAGGAATTAAAATGAAGGTTGGAATTATCGGTGCTGGTACAATGGGCCAGGGAATCGCAAAAGCATTCGCACAGGTAGATGGATACGAGGTAGCACTCTGCGATATTAAGCAGGAGTGGGCTGAAGGCGGAAAAGACAAGATTGCAAAAGGATATGCAAGACTTGTAGCAAAAGAGAAAATGACACAGGAGAAGGTTGACGGCATTCTTGCAAGCATCACTCCTGGTTTAAAAGAAGATCTCTGCAAGGATTGTGACCTCATCGTTGAGGCTGCTTTCGAGGATATGCAGGTTAAGAAAACTACATTCGCTGAGTTAGACAAGATTGCTAAGCCAGAGTGTATTTTCGCTTCAAATACATCATCACTTTCAATCACAGAGATTGGAAACGGACTTACACGTCCATTAATCGGTATGCACTTCTTCAACCCTGCTGACCGTATGAAGTTAGTAGAGGTTATCGCAGGTGTTAACACACCTGTTGAGACAGTTGATGCAATCAAGAAGATTGCAGAGGAGATTGGCAAGACACCTGTACAGGTTAACGAGGCTGCCGGTTTCGTAGTAAACCGTATCCTTATCCCAATGATCAACGAGGCTGCTTTCATCAAGATGGAGGGCGTTTCAGATATCGCCGGAATCGATGCAGCTATGAAGCTTGGTGCTAACCATCCAATGGGACCATTAGAGCTTGGAGATTTCATCGGACTTGATATCTGCCTTGCAATCATGGACGTTCTTTACAATGAGACAGGTGACAGCAAGTATCGTGCATGCCCACTCCTTCGCAAGATGGTAAGAGGCGGAAACCTTGGATGCAAGAGCGGCAAGGGATTCTACGTTTACAATGCAGATCGTACAAAGACACCTGTAGACGCACAGTAAATGAGATTAAAACAAAATATAAATTTCAAGGAGAATAAATCATGGATTTCACTTTAGATCAGAAACATGAGATGGCTCGCGACCTTTTCAAACAGTTCGCAGAGACAGAAGTTAAACCTCTTGCACAGGAGACTGACGAGACAGAGGTATTCCCAGCAGAGACAGTTGCTAAGATGGGAAAATATGGATTCATGGGCATTCCTGTACCAAAGGAGTACGGCGGACAGGGCTGTGATCCACTTACATACGTTATGTGTGTAGAAGAATTATCAAAGGTTTGTGGTACAACAGGCGTTATTGTATCTGCTCATACATCACTTTGTATCGATCCTATTATGACATTCGGTACAGAGGAGCAGAAGAAAAAATATGTTCCTGACCTTGCTTCAGGCAAGAAGATCGGTGCTTTCGGTCTTACTGAGCCGGGCGCTGGTACAGATGCACAGGGATGTCAGACAAAGGCCGTTTTAGACGGAGACGAGTGGGTTCTTAACGGATCTAAGTGCTTCATCACAAACGGTAAGGTTGCTGATGTTTACATCATCATCGCTATTACAAGCATCACAGAGGACAAGCGTGGACGCAAGAAGAAGAACTTCTCTGCATTCATCGTAGACAAGGGAACACCTGGATTCTCATTCGGAACAAAAGAGAAGAAGATGGGTATCCGCGGATCATCTACATACGAGCTTATCTTCGAGGATGCACGTATTCCAAAGGATGCATTACTTGGAAAAGAGGGAAGAGGTTTCCCAATCGCTATGCATACACTTGATGGTGGACGTATCGGAATCGCTGCTCAGGCACTTGGTATTGCAGAGGGCGCATTAGAGAGAACTATCGAGTACACAAAGGAAAGAAAGCAGTTCGGCCGTTCAATCGCACAGCAGCAGAATACACAGTTCAAGCTTGCAGATATGGCTACACGTATCGATGCAGCTAAGTATCTTGTATACGCAGCAGCTATGAAGAAGGCAGAGTTTGCTAAGAATCCTAAGGTTTCTTACTCAGTAGATGCAGCAAAGGCTAAATTATTCGCAGCAGAGACAGCTATGGCTGTTACAACAGAGTGCGTTCAGTTATTCGGTGGATACGGATATATCCGTGAGTACGATGTAGAGCGTATGATGCGTGATGCTAAGATTACAGAGATCTACGAGGGAACTTCAGAGGTTCAGCGTATGGTTATTTCAGGCTCATTACTCAGATAGTTAAGAGAGCTATCATAACTGTAGAGCTACTTAGAATAAATAAAGGAGAACAAATACATGAATATCGTAGTATGTATTAAACAGGTTCCTGATACAAAGGGTGGAGTAAAATTCAATCCTGACGGAACACTTGATAGAGCTTCAATGCTTGCAATCATGAATCCAGATGACAAGGCTGGTCTTGAGGCAGCACTTAGAATCAAAGACGAGACAGGCGCAAAGGTTACAGTCCTTACAATGGGACTTCCAAAGGCTGATGCAATCCTTCGTGAGGCAATGGCTATGGGCGCTGATGATGCAGTTTTAGTAACAGACAGAGTACTTGGTGGAGCTGATACATGGGCTACATCTACTACAATTGCAGGTGCATTAAGAAATCTCGATTATGATTTAATCATCACAGGCCGTCAGGCTATCGATGGAGATACAGCACAGGTTGGACCACAGATCGCAGTTCATCTTGGACTTCCTGTAATCTCATACGCAGAGGATATCAAGGTTGAGGGAGATTCTGTAGTCGTTAAGCGTCAGTACGAGGACAGATATCACGTAGTTAAGGCTAAGATGCCTTGTCTTATCACAGCTCTTTCAGAGTTAAATGAGCCTAGATATATGACACCGGGCGGAATCTTCGATGCATTTGACAAAGAGGTAACTGTCTGGGGCAGAGCTGATCTTAAGGATGTTGACGATTCAGATCTTGGACTTAAGGGATCACCTACAAAGATTGCTAAGGCATCTGACAAGGTACCTAAGGGAGCTGGAGAAAAGGTTAACCTTGATCCAACAGAGTCAGTAAACTATCTCATGGAGAAATTCAAAGAGAAACATATCATCTAGTATGGAGGAACCAAAAATGGGTTTAGAAGAATATAAGGGCGTATATATCTACGCACAGCAGGTAGACAATAAGCTTAGCGACATCGCCTTTGAGTTAGTCGGTAAAGCTAAAGAGTTAGCAGCAGATTTAAATACAGAGGTTACTGCAGTACTTCTTGGAGCTAACGTAAAGGCTCTTGCAACAGAGCTTGGTGAGTACGGCGCAGACAAGGTAATCGTTGTAGACAATCCTGCACTTGAGACATACAGAACAGAGCCATACGCACAGGCTCTTGTATCAGTAATCAACGAGTACAAGCCGGAGATCATGTTAGTTGGTGCAACAGCTATCGGACGTGACCTCGGACCAACAGTTTCAGCAAGAGTTAAGACAGGTCTTACAGCTGACTGTACAAAGCTTGAGATTGGTGATTTCCCAATCAACGCTATGCCTGGACAGGAGCAGAAGCACAACCAGCTTCTCATGACACGTCCTGCATTCGGTGGAAACACAATCGCAACAATCGCTTGTCCTGACAACCGTCCACAGATGGCAACAGTTCGTCCTGGTGTTATGCAGAAGCTTCCTAAAGAGGCTGGCAGAGCAGCAGAGGTTATCGAGTACAATCCTGCACTCGAGGAGAACAATCGTTATGTTGAGATCATGGATATCGTTAAGGCAGTTGGCAACGTAGAGAACATCATGGACGCTAAGGTACTTGTATCAGGCGGACGTGGAGTTGGAAGCGCTGAGAACTTTGAGATGCTTCGTGACCTTGCTTCATGCTTCAAGGGTGGTATGGTATCATGCTCTCGTGCAGCAGTAGAGAACGGCTGGTTAGCACAGGATTATCAGGTAGGACAGACAGGAAAGACTGTACGTCCACAGATTTACTTCGCAATCGGTATCTCAGGAGCCATCCAGCACGTAGCAGGTATGGAGGAGTCTGATCTCATCATCGCTATCAACAAGGACGAGGATGCTCCAATCTTCGACGTAGCTGATTACGGCTTAGTAGGAGATTTAAAGAAGATCGTTCCTCAGCTTACAGCAGCTCTTAAAGAGGCAAATGCTGACGCATAATAATGCAATAAAATTACATTACTAATACATTTAAACACAGTACTGTTTATCGCAGTGCTGTGTTTTTTTGACCATAAATAAAGCGTAATCTTTGTTATACTACGACATCTAGTCGCATATTATAAATTTACCCCCACATTTATGAAAAATTCGGCTAATTTTACAATTGAGTCATTTATCCCAATGTGATAGAATAACAACGTTCAATCAAATGTGGAGGAATTGGATTTCGAAAAGTTAAAAACTTTAGCGCCATGCACCGGCAGGTACGTAAAAATGATGCCGGTTAACGAGGTTTCAGGTTATCGAAAATTCGGCGGATGCCTGGACGCATATATGGATGCGCATCTCGAGCCAAATATGATGGAGACATCAAAACAAAGCGAGAGAACCATAAAAATCAAGTAGCTATTCAGTACAGAACAGTTACATATTTGTACATTTAAAATTATATATCGAAAAGGAGATCTAACACTATGTGTGGAATTATAGGATTTACAGGCCGTTTAGAGGCACAGAAGATTTTGACTGAAGGACTCGCAGCGTTAGAGTATCGTGGATACGACAGTGCAGGTATTGCTTATTTCAAGGATACAGGCAAGATTTCTATTCGCAAAACCGTTGGAAAGGTTAAGGATCTTCTCGCTATCTGCGATGATGAGAACAATTCAACCTGTGGAATCGGACATACAAGATGGGCAACACACGGCGGAGTTACCAATGCCAATGCTCATCCTCACAAGGTTGGAAATGTCGCACTCATCCACAATGGTATCATTGAGAACTACCACGAGATCGTAAACAAGTTTGATCTTGCAGAGTCTCTTATATCTGAGACAGATACAGAGGTAGCAGCTGCTCTTATCAACAAGCTCTATGACGGAGATCCAAAGGCTACTATTAAGAAGGCGGTAGCAGAGCTTCAGGGTTCATTTGCGTTCTGTATCATGTTCAAGGATCAGCCGGGAAAGATTTTTGCTGTCAGAAATGTAAGCCCGATGGTTGCAACATATTGCGATGACGGAGCATTTATTGCATCAGATCTTACAGCGTTTATCAAATATTCAAAGCGCTATTTTATACTTCCGGAGTACACTATCATGACAATGACTGCTGATGGAATTGAAATGGAGGATTTAGAGGGTAAGAAAGTTGAGCCGGATTATCTTGAGGTAAACTGGGATGTAACGGCAGCTCAGAAGGATGGATATCCGCATTTCATGATCAAGGAAATTCATGAGCAGCCGACAGCTATCACAAGGACTATCACTCCAAGAATCAAGGATTCACTTCCTTGTTTTGAGGATGATAATATTCCTGATTCGTTCTTCGAGGATATAAGCGACATAACAGTTGTAGCCTGTGGTACAGCTATGTATGCAGGAATGGTCGGAAAAGCTCTTTTAAAGAACAAGTTTGGTATTCCTGTTTCTGTTGAGATTGCATCAGAGTTCAGATATGAGCAGCCTGTTCTCACAGACAGGTCAATGGTTATTTTTGTGTCACAGTCAGGTGAGACAATCGATACCTTAGAGGCACTTCGTCTGGCTAATAAATATACTAAAAAGACGCTTTCTATCGTAAATGTAAAGGGCTCAACAATAGCCCGTGAGAGCAACTATGTACTTTATACACACGCAGGTCCTGAGATTGCCGTGGCAAGTACAAAGGCATACACAGTTCAGGTGGCAAGCTTTTACTTGATTGGATGCAAGATTGGTCTTGTATCCGGCCGTATGACCAAGGAAGAGGCAAAGACATTTATTGAGAATCTGCAGGAGGTTCCAAATCTCATTGAGTCAGTTATCACACAGGCACCTGAGATTGAACAGCTTACAAAGAGAATGACAAATGCTACAAATGCGTTTTACATAGGACGAGGACTTGATTATGCATTAAGCATGGAGGGTGCACTCAAGCTCAAAGAGATTTCTTATATTCATGCTGAGGCTTATGCAGCAGGAGAGTTAAAGCACGGTACAATTGCGCTCATCAGCGAGGGTGTTCCGGTTATCGCAGTTGCTACACAGAGCCATGTATACAGCAAGGTCATCTCAAATATCCGCGAGGTGAAGGCGAGAGGCGCATACGTTATCCTTCTTAGCAGGGATAAGGATATTACAGATAAGTCAATCTGTGATGTGCATATCTCACTCCCACAGGCACCGGATGAGTTTGTGATTTTCGAGTCAGTTATAATCTGTCAGCTTATCGCTTACTACACATCAACAGGAAAGGGCTTAAACCCTGACCAGCCACGTAACCTTGCAAAATCAGTTACCGTAGAATAAATAATTTCCCCGGACATTTATACAATGTCCGGGGATTTTTTTTCACGCTTGTGTGATACAATGCAGCATATGTAAGACATCGATGTATATGTCAGTGATTTGCAATGCAACAACACATTTTGTTAAAAAATTGTTAAAAAAATAACGAAAACTGCTTTACACACTTCTTGCACGGTGGTATGATACATAAATGCGGGTTACTCATACGAGAATCCAGCAGCCATACAATTTTCATGTGCGCTTTTATGCCGTGTGACAGAATCACAGCATAACAGAATTAGGACGAGACCCATATGGGCTTTTACCAAAAGGAGGAAAAACAATGCGCAATTCAAAAACAAACGAACTTGTACTGACAGGTTTATTCACAGCCATTATCATTATCATGGCATTCACACCACTCGGATATATTCCGCTCGTAGTTATCAACGCTACGATTATTCACATTCCGGTAATCCTTGGTTCACTTTTCTGCGGACCTAAAAAGGGAGCATTCCTTGGATTTGTATTCGGATTTACCAGTTGTCTAAAGGCAACTATAGTTGGAGGAACTCTTTCATCCTTTGTATTTTCGCCGGTGCTTGCCGCATCCCTGGTCGGAACCTCAGGTATATTTAAGAGCTTATTCATAGCATTTGTTCCAAGAATTTTAGTAGGTGTTATACCTTATTTTGTATATATAGGCATCAAAAAGGTGCTTGCGTCAGAGAAGAAAAATCTCTGGGGAACAGTTTTAAATGTGCTCATGTCAGTATTCCTTGCATTCGGAGTATATGCATTCCTCGGCAAGATGTCAGAGTCACTTTCACAGGCAGCCGCTTTAGGAATCGGCATAGCAGTCGGAGCTGTAGTATTTATAGTAGTTGAGGCTGTATTTATCAGAAAGAGCACACAGGTTATTCCGTTTGTATATGCAGGTGTAGCCGGTGCCATGACCAATACACTGCTTGTAATGGGCTCAATCTTCGTGCTTTACAAGGATGCTTATGCAGATGCAATCGGTGTGGCAGGAAACGCGGTGCTGGGCGTTATCACCGGAGTCATCAGCTTTAACGGAGTAATTGAGGCAATAGTTGCCGCAATCATCGTATACCTTGTTGGATTGGTTTTAAATACTATCAAACCAATTGCAGCAAAATAAATTCAGATAGATTTAAAATAAATGTGAAATTGTATGTACGGCGGACTGATAAGGTCCGCCTGTTTTATAAGCAGTTGGACTAGGAATGGTAAAAAGCATTTGAGTTAAAAGAAAGGCATGATACAAGGTGAAACATATGCATGAAATAGACATAATGGATATCGGCGGCTTCAAAATAGGCCAAGCCGAGGACACTAAGGGCTTGACCGGCTGTACGGTATTTCTTTTTGATAAACAGTCACCGGCGGGAGTTGACATAAGGGGAGGCGGACCGGCTTCGCGGGAGACACCACTTTTAAATCCTGTGGCAGACGCAAAGGGTATCCATGCTCTTGTACTGTCAGGCGGCTCTGCCTTTGGTCTGGATGCAGCTGGAGGCGTGATGAAGTATCTCGAGGAGCGCGATATAGGCTTTGATGTGGGAGTCACAAAGGTGCCTCTTGTGGTGCAGTCGTGTATTTTTGACCTGGTAATAGGTGATAAAAATGCAAGGCCTGATGGCAAAATGGCATACAAGGCTTGTGAGAACGCTTCTTATGATACCTTTTTACAGGGAAATTATGGAGCCGGAATGGGCGCAACAGTCGGCAAATATATGGGGCGTGAGCGCAGCATGAAGAGCGGAATAGGAGCCTATGCAGTACAGCTTGGAGAGCTGAAGGTTGGAGCAGTGGTGACACTGAATGCACTTGGTGACATATATGACATAGATACAGATAAGAAAATTGCCGGAGCACTGGATGAAAATGGGCTGCTTTTTGATGACGAGACAGCGTATTTTGAGGCAGCGGCGAAAATTCAGAATATGTTTACAGGAAACACCACAATTGGTACAATAATAACAAATGCAAAGCTTGACAAGACCGCACTCAACAAGGTGGCATCCATGGCTCACAATGGCTATGGCAGAGCAATCAGACCCGTGCACACGATGGCAGACGGAGATTCAATCTATGCTGTATCAGTGGGCAGTGTGCCTGCCGATATCAATCTGGTGGGGCCAATGAGTGCCTATGTCATGGCAAAGGCCATTGCCAATGCAGCTAGAAGTGCAAAGTCTGTGGATGGCTACAAGGCATTTTGCGATGTAAACAAAAAATGACTGCAGAATAATAATAGTTTTATACAGAGGTGAAAATCATGTTAAAAGGAAAAACAGTAGTTTTGGGAGTGACAGGAAGCATAGCGGCATACAAGATAGCAAACCTTGCGAGTATGCTTGTAAAACAGCACGCCGATGTCAACGTCATAATGACACACAATGCAACAAATTTTATAAATCCAATCACATTTGAAACTCTCACAGGCAACAAGTGCCTCGTGGACACATTTGACAGAAACTTTGAATTCAATGTAGAGCATGTGGCGCTCGCAAAGAGAGCAGACATCTTTATGGTGGCACCTGCATCAGCCAATGTTATAGGCAAGATGGCAAACGGAATCGCAGACGATATGCTTACCACCACAATACTTGCAGCCAAATGTCCTAAGCTTGTTTCTCCTGCCATGAACACCAATATGTACGAGAACAGGATTGTGCAGGACAATATCAAAAAGCTCGAACACTACGGCTTTGAGATGATAAAGCCGGCTGAAGGATATCTTGCATGCGGAGACACCGGTGCAGGAAAAATGCCGGAGCCACAGACACTTTTCAACTACATAATGAGGACAATAGCCTGTGAAAAGGACCTGGCGGGCAAAAACGTACTCATCACAGCCGGAGCGACGCAGGAAAAAATAGACCCGGTACGTTTTATCACCAATCACTCAACAGGCAAGATGGGGCGTGCCATAGCAGAAAACTGTATGCTCCGCGGTGCGCATGTTACACTGGTCAACGCTTCAGTATCGGTTGAGCCACCTATGTTTGTAGATGTGGTAAATGTGACATCGGCCGCAGACATGGCAGACGTGGTGAAATCAAAGGCTGCTGAACAGGATATTATCATCATGACCGCAGCAGTAGCGGATTTTTGCCCATCACATCCGGCTGATGAGAAAATAAAGAAAAATGACAGCTCATATGAGTCTGTAATTGAGCTTGAGCGCACAGAGGACATCCTTTCATACCTCGGAGCACACAAGGCTAAGGGACAGCTCATATGCGGTTTTTCTATGGAAACTCAGAATATGCTTGAAAACTCGAAAGCAAAGCTTGCAAAGAAAAATGCAGATATGATAGTGGCAAACAACCTAAAGGTAGCAGGCGCAGGCTTTGGAACAGATACCAATGTGGTCACACTCATCACGGCTGACGATTGCACAGAGCTTGAAATCATGGACAAGAGCTGCGTTGCAGCAAGGATTATGGACCAGTTGCTAAAGATGTAGAGCTTCGATTTTAGGTTGAGAGTGGGTGCGTGGAACGGGTGGGATGCGGATTATATATCCCACATGTTCGGAAATTTCGATAAAAGTTGAGTAAGTGCATGGAGCAGTAAGATAAATAGAAGAAGTATATTAGTGCATGGAACGCCCGGTGCACAGATTGTATGTCGCTACGTTCGATTTACGACGTGTCGTGTGGGAGTTATATGCCGTCATCAGCAAAAGCGGCGCGGGAAATACTCGTTCAAGCAGCATAGCCTGAATTTAGATATTGAGGTAAAATGCGCGTTTGATTTTCCGCGCCTGATAAGCTCTGCGGATGACGGCATTTACTCCCACTAGACTAAGGAGTTATGAGAGCGGAGTGATATATAATCTGTGCACCGGGCGCTTCATGCACTTACAGAACCTGAATTCGAAGCACTCCATGCACAAGCGATTATATAAGCCGTTACACCATGCAGTCCACAGCCGGCAGCTCCCCTGTCACATCGAGGAAGAGATTTGCAAAGGTCTGCTCATAGTAAGGCTCCACCCAGAGCAGGCCGATGCCGAGCGACAGCACGCAAAGCACAAGCATACCGATGAAGCTTACGTTAATGTAAATTACTCTGAGTATGTTGCCACGAATCAGCTTTATGGCATGAGTCAGACATGCAAATACTGATAAATCATCGCGAGAGAGTACCAGATACAGGTAAAACGGAAACAGAACCAGTACAATAAAGCTGAGCACGGCACTTGCAGCATATAAAGCGATAGCAATTCCCATAGTGTCGCCGCTTAGCTTGAAAAAGTTTCTGGCTACAAGGAAAGGCGCCTTTGCAATCATAGAAATGGCATAATATATGATGTATGCTCCAAAATATCTGTTGGAGTGATTCATAAAGCAGTAGAATACATCGCTGATACGGCACTCTTTCTTTCTTGCCATATTAAGGTGGAAACGTATGAGTCCCATCTGCAGCACGCCGACCACGATAGATAAAAGCACCTCGGCAATGTAGTAGATGACGGTCTGAACTTTTGTGGCATATACATTTCCGAGCAGATAGGTAAACGGCAGGTCACTAAACAGATTTATGAGTGTGACAGTGAGAAAAACGCTCATGCTAAGTCTGTATCTTCCGTTCAGGTTTTCTCTTGATATTCTTTTTAATTCTTTGGATTTCTTTTTTGGGTTCATTATATTTCTCCTGAAATAATAGTTTTGAATTAATGCTTAAGTTAATGTTTAAATTAATGCTTTGACAATTGTCAGATATATAGCATATACTTGTATTCATATGGTTACACAAAATCACAGGAAGGACCACACATATCATGCAGACAGATGAAACAATCGACAGATATTTCTATATAACGGGCTGGATATGCATAGCTGTATTTGCGGCTCTTGCGGCAGTGATTGGAGTATGCGGTACGCAGATACTCACAAAGGTGCCTCCATGTCCGCTGCACGCATATACAGGCTACTATTGTCCGGGGTGCGGTGGCACGAGAGCCACATTTGCGCTGCTGCACGGACATCTGATAAGGTCGTTTGTACTCCATCCGTTTGTGCCGTATACAGCCGTTTTGGGCGGCTGGTTTATGCTGTCACAGACACTGCAGCGGATAAGCCGCGGCAGGCTGCACATCGGAATGCACTTCAGGCCATTATATATGTGGCTTGCACTTGCAATTATTGTGGTAAACTGTATAGTCAAAAATATGCTTATATTATTTTGCGGTATTCATCTGCTTAAGTAGCTCATTGTAGTCGATACCGGTCAGGTTCTGGTATTCCTTTAATATACCCTTTATGCTTCCGTATTCGTGAAGCATGGCGGCAAACGAACCGATATAGATAATAAGAGTGATAACAACAGCGGCAAACGCAATCCAGAATGAGGTCATAGCCATGCTGCTCATTGAGGTGGCACCGCCTTTTGACAGTAACGCAAAAATCATGGCAAGCGAGCCGCATATGATAGACACATAAATACAGCTGCACGACGCGATGGCAATTATTGAAAGCACAAGTGCTGCAACCTCCATATTGCGTGAGCGTTTATTGTAGAAATTGTTGTTGGGATTAAAGCCCGGCCCATAATTGCTGCCGAAATTATAGTTATAATCCTGATTATAATCAAATTTTTGTGGATCCATAATAAAATTCCTTTCTATAAAGTTGATTTTATTGTATCACTTCATTTATAATACGAAAAGAATAAGTTTTTTAAAGAGGTAAAAAAATGGATATTATTGCTGCAATTGCAGAAGAACTGCAGATTAAAAAAGGACAGGCCGAGGCCGCTGTCAAGCTGATAGATGAGGGAAACACCATTCCTTTTATCGCTCGATACCGAAAGGAGGCAACCGGCTCATTAAATGATGAGGTGCTCAGAAATCTCTTCGACAGACTGACATATCTACGTAATCTTGAGGACAAGAAGCAGACAGTGCTTGCAAGCATTGAGGAGCAGGGCAAGCTTACGGATGAGCTTAAGAAGGCAATCCTTGAGGCACAGACACAGGTGGCGGTTGACGATTTGTACAGACCTTACCGTCCGAAGAGAAGAACCCGTGCCACAATCGCAAAGGAAAAGGGCTTAGAGCCACTGGCACGGACCATTTTAGCGCAGGAATCGTCTGTTGATATCATGGCAGAAGCAGCTAAATATGTGGATGCAGAAAAAGACGTGGCAGATGAAGCGGCTGCACTTGCCGGAGCAAAGGATATCATTGCAGAGAACGTATCCGACAATGCCGGTTACAGAACAAAAATCAGAGAGCTTACCATGCAAAAGGGGCGTCTTATATCGACAGCCAAGGATCTGGAGGCAGAGTCTGTCTATGAGATGTACTATGAATTTGATGAGGCTCTTTCCAAGGTGGCAGGTCACAGAACACTCGCAATTAACCGTGGTGAGAAGGAAAAAATCCTCACAGTAAAGATAGAGGCACCGACAGAGGATATCATAAAATATCTTAAAAAGCAGGTTATCACAAATGATGGAGCGCCTACAGCAGCCGTACTCACAGAGGTAGTGGAGGATGCGTACGACAGGCTTATTGCCCCTGCCATAGAGCGTGAAATCAGAAACAATCTGACAGAGGAAGCAGAGGATGGTGCCATAAAGGTATTCGGAAAGAACTTGGAGCAGCTTCTCATGCAGCCTCCAATTGCAGGACAGGTTGTGCTTGGATGGGATCCGGCATTCCGTACAGGCTGCAAGATTTCTGTCGTAGACCCTACAGGAAAGGTGCTCGATACCACAGTAATCTACCCGACAGCACCACAGAACAAGGTCGAGGAGGCAAAGGCCGTAATCAAAAAGCTTATAGACAAGCATCATGTCACTCTTATCTCACTCGGAAACGGAACAGCATCGCGTGAGTCAGAGCAGGTGATTGTCGAGCTGTTAAAGGAAATTCCGGTAAAGGTGCAGTACATCATAGTAAATGAAGCAGGTGCGTCAGTATATTCAGCCAGCAAGCTTGCCACGGAGGAGTTTCCGAATTTTGATGTGGGACAAAGAAGTGCCACATCCATGGCGCGTAGACTTCAGGATCCGCTCGCTGAGCTTGTAAAGATTGATCCAAAGTCAATCGGAGTCGGACAGTATCAGCACGATATGAACCAGAAAAAGCTCTCAGAGGCACTCGGAGGAGTTGTAGAGGACTGCGTAAATAAGGTTGGTGTAGATTTAAATACAGCATCTGTTTCACTGCTTGAGTACATATCAGGCATCTCAAAGACCATTGCCAAAAACATTGTGGACTATAGAGAGGAAAACGGTAAATTCACATCACGTTCTCAGCTTCTTAAGGTAGCAAAGCTTGGACCGAAGGCATTTGAACAGTGTGCAGGCTTCATGCGTATCTCAGACGGAAAGAACCCGCTTGATGCCACAGGCGTGCATCCTGAGTCATATGATGCCACAAAGGCAGTGCTTGAAAAGCTCGGCTACACAATGGAGGATGTAAAGAACAGAAATGTAGTTGGAATCTCAAAGAAGGTATCTGATTACAAGGCGCTCGCAGACGAGGCAGGAGTTGGTGAAATCACACTGCGTGACATCGTAAAAGAGCTTGAAAAGCCGGCAAGAGACCCGCGTGAGGATATGCCAAAGCCAATTCTAAGAAGCGATGTCCTTGAGATGAAGGACCTCACACCGGGTATGGTATTAAAGGGAACCGTCAGAAACGTAATAGATTTCGGATGCTTCGTGGATATAGGAGTACACCAGGACGGACTTGTGCATATCTCAGAGATATGTGACCGCTATATCAAGCACCCGCTTGAGGCTGTCAGTGTAGGTGACATAGTAGATGTGCAGGTTATGAGCGTTGACCTCAAAAAGCAGCGCATCCAGCTTACCATGAAAATCGGACAGGGCACAGACAAGGCCGGTAAGTCAGAACACAGCGGCAAAGACAGTGTTGCCAACAAGGCTGACAGAAGTAATAGAAATAACGGTGGCAAGAATAGCAGAAACGATAGAAATAGTACAGGCGGCAAGAATAATAACAACAGAAACAAAAAGCCACACTACATAAAGGGCAAGAAAAATAATTTCTTTGACAATATTATTCTTGATAATTAAAAACACCTTGACAAAACACTTCAAAGTGCATATCATAGGTTTGTAAATAAATAGGAATTCTTCAGGGCAGGGTGAGATTCCCTACCGGTGGTATAGCCCACGAGCCGCAAGGCATGATTCGGTGTGATTCCGAAGCCGACAGTATAGTCTGGATGAGAGAAGATTATTAGGTGTCATTACACTGTGATATTAAGTCCCGGAAGATTTTCTTCCGGGATTTTTTAAAGCAGCTATTCAGATTTTAGATAGCTGCACTCACAATATCCTCAGGATTCCTTAAGCATCAAAGGAGTGTAAAATGGACGTAACAACAAACAACACAAAATCAAAAGTAAACATCAGACTTTTAGTCGGCACAGGAATGTTAAGCGGACTTGCATTTGTACTTCAGTACCTCGAGTTTCCAATTCCAATCATGCCGGGCTTTATTAAGTTTGATTTCTCAGATCTGCCTGCACTTATCGGCGCATTTGCATATGGACCGTTAGCAGGAGTGATTGTAGAGTTTATCAAAAACCTGCTTCACTGTACAGTAACACAGAGCTTTACGGTAGGAGAGCTTTCAAACTTTATTCTTGGAGCAGTATTTACAGCAACAGCAGGACTTATCTACAAGAAGAATAAGTCAAAAAAGGGTGCAATAATCGGCGCTATAGTCGGTTCAGTGGTAATGGGAATCGTCAGCTTCCCGTCGAATCTGTTTATCGTGTATCCTGCATACACAAAGTTCATGCCAATGGAAGCAATCATTGGTGCCTACAGTGAGCTTCTTCCATCAGTAGGCAAGCTGTGGCAGGCACTTTTAATATTCAATGTTCCGTTTACCATCGTAAAGGGACTTATATCAACACTTATCACAGTGCTTATATACAAGAGACTGTCACCGGTTTTAAAGGGCAGAGGATAGAGAAAATACCTGACACAATATATATTAGTCACAAACATAAAGAGCGCAGTCAATTGCGCTCTTTTCTTTTTTTAAAAGGAATGTTATAATAAATCCAAATATTTAGTTGGGAGCAGGACATGAAGCTTGAATTTGATGTAAAAGTAACAGAAAAAGATTTATATTCATTTAATATAGAGCAGGCGTACAAGGGCAGTCAGGGTGTCATATCATTGCTGTTTGCTGTGCTCTTGGCTGCGGCAGCAGTGTTAAGCGCACAAAAAGGCAATACGGAGTATGTGGTGCTTTATATTATAGTTGGTATTCTGGTGCTGCTATATGTGCCGTTTTCGCTCAAGGGCAGGGTAAAGATGATTATGAAGACAAATGAAGTCTTTTCAAAGCCACTGCATTTTGCGGTAGACGAAAAGCACATAAATGTAAGCCAGGGAGATGAGATGGCGCAGCTTCCGTGGGAGCAGGTGTACAGATTCGTGGCAAATGATAAGAGGATACTTATATTCAGCAACAGGAAGAATGCATACATTCTCTCAAAGGAGCAGCTGGGCGACAGCTATGAGCCGTTAAAGGAGCTGGCAGGCAGTACACTGGAGAAATACAGACTGAAAATCAAATAAACAAAATAGATATAAGATAAAATAAATAGATAAGGGTATAAGCTGGTAATATGAGTAGTGAAGGAAATATAACAGTAATAGAAAGCTTTTCGGCAGATGATACGCATGCACTTGGGGTTACGCTTGGACAGCAGGCAAAGCCTGGGGATGTGTGTACACTTGTGGGTGATTTAGGAGTTGGTAAAACAGTGCTCACGCAGGGCATAGCAGAGGGGCTTGGCATAACAGAGCCGATAAACAGCCCTACATTTACCATAGTGCAGGTGTACGAGGAGGGGAGGCTTCCGTTTTATCATTTCGATGTATACAGGATTGGTGACATTGAGGAGATGGATGAAATAGGCTATGAGGATTATTTCTACGGAGATGGGCTTACGATGATAGAGTGGGCAAATCTCATTGAGGAGATACTCCCAAAGAAGAGAAAAGAGATTACTATTGAAAAAGACCTGGAAAAAGGCTTTGACTATAGAAAAATAACAATAAAAGAGGTTTTATAATGAAGATACTTGCGCTTGACAGCTCAGGGCTTGTGGCCAGTGTGGCTGTCGTATCGGACGATAATCTGATAGGAGAATACACGATAAATTATAAAAAGACACATTCGCAGACGCTTCTTCCGATGCTTGATGAGGTGGCTAAGATGACAGAGCTTGACCTTAAGACAATAGATTTTATTGCAGTCTCAGCAGGACCGGGATCGTTCACAGGGCTTCGCATAGGCTCTGCGACGGCGAAGGGGCTTGCAATGGCACTGGATAAGCAGATAGTTTCTGTGCCTACCGTAGATGCGTTAGCATACAATCTGTGGGGCAGTGCAGATGTTGTGTGTCCGCTTATGGATGCAAGAAGACAGCAGACCTATACAGGGCTGTATGATTTTACCGATGGCAGGATGAACACCATTTTGCCGCAGTGCGTAGTGATGATAGAAGAGATAGTTGACCAAATCAATGAGCTCGGCCGTAGGGTGATTTTCCTTGGAGACGGAGTGGAGGTGTTCAGGGATTATATCAATGAGCACGTAAAGGTGGACTATGACTTTGCACCTGCCATGTGCAATAAGCAAAGAGCATCGGCTGTAGCATGTCTTGGACAGGTGCTCTATGAGCAGGGCAGGGTAGAAAATGCAGCAGACCATAAGCCTGAGTATCTCAGATTATCACAGGCGGAGCGAGAGAGACAGGAAAAGGAGAGAGATTTTAGAATATGATAATAAGACCCATGGAGCCGGAGGATGCAGACTCGGTGGCGCAGATAGAAAAAGACAGCTTCACACAGCCCTGGAGCAGACAGGGTTTTTTGGATGCCATGAGGCTTCCGGAGAATATCATGCTTGTGGCACAGGAGGATGGCGAGATACTGGGGTATCAGTGCACGTATGTGTCATTTGATGAGGGAGAGCTGACCAATATAGCAGTCAAAAAATCAGCACGAGGAAAAGGCGTGGGTGCACATCTTATCAGATGCCTGCAGGAAAAGGCAAAAGAGTCAGGTGTTGAGCGCATTGTGCTCGAAGCCAGGGTGACTAATGAGGCTGCGATATCACTGTATCAGAAGATGGGGTTTGTAAACCTTGGAATCAGAAAAAATCTATATGAGCATCCGGTAGAGGACGGTGTCATCATGTCCTATACTGCGGAGGAAAATTTATGTTAGACGTTTGTTTACTTGGAACAGCAGGCATGATGCCTTTGCCAAACAGATGGCTTACGGCACTTTCGCTAAAATATAACGGCAGCAATATACTTATTGACTGCGGTGAGGGAACGCAGATTGCGATGAAGGAGGCCGGAATCAATTTCAAGCCGATAGATATTTTATGCATCACCCACTTTCATGCAGACCATATCAGCGGATTGCCGGGGCTTCTTCTTACAATGGGAAATGCCGAGCGCACCGAGCCACTTACCATTATTGGACCTAAGGGGCTTACAAGAGTTGTCACTGCACTTCGGACGATTGCGCCGGAGCTGCCTTTTGAGATAAAATGCATAGAGCTCAATGAGCAGGATGAATATTTTGAGATGAACGGATATCATATCCATGCATTCCGAGTAAAGCATGCGGTGCTGTGCTATGGCTATTCGGTTGAGATAAAGCGTAGTGGCAGATTTTCCGTGGAAAGAGCAAAGGAGAAAGAAATTCCGATGCGCCTGTGGAATCCTCTTCAGAAAGGCAATACCGTTGAATTTGAGGGCAGAGTGTATACTCCGGATATGGTGCTTGGACCGGCAAGAAAGGGCATAAAGGTAACATATTGTACGGACTCAAGGCCACTTGAGCACATAGTGGAGGCAGCAGAGGGCTCAGACCTTTTTATCTGCGAGGGCATGTATGCTGAAAAGGAAAAGATAGTAAAAGCAAAGCAGTATAAGCATATGACATTTTACGAGGCAGCAGACATGGCAAAGAGAGCCGGCGTGAAGGAGCTGTGGCTTACACATTTTTCGCCGTCACTTGTCAGGGCAGATGACTATATGCCACAGGTGAGGGAAATTTTTGCAAACGCATATCTTGGAAAAGACGCAAAGAGCGTGGAGCTCATGTTTGACGAGGACTAAGGAGGGGCGATATGAAGAAAACAGGTATAGTTATTTTAACAATAGCGCTGATTGCTGCGATATGTGGTTCGTTTTATATCGTAAACGACAAGTCTAAAAGGGCTAATCAAAAGGAAAAGGTACTGACCGAGGTACAAAGAATAACAACTAAGGATCTCGACAAGAACTATCCGCAGACACCTCGTGAGGTGGTGAAGCTTTATAACAGGATTGTGAAGTGCTACTATGGTATGCAGTATAGCGATGAAGAGCTTGATGCACTCACCGACCAGGCGCTTAAGCTTTTTGATGACGAGCTTGCAGCAAACAATCCAAAGGATACCTACAAACAGTCTGTCACGGCAGATGCGCAAAGCTACAAGGACCAGGGCATTACACTTGCTCAGACCGGAGTGTGTGACAGCAATGATGTAAAATATGTCACCGATAATGGGAGTAAAATTGCATATGTCAAGGCATCTTACTTCATGAAGGAGGGCAGCTCGTATTCTAAAACATATCAGGAATATGTACTCAGGCAGGATAAGGAAGGCTGTTGGAGGATTCTTACATTTTATAAGATTGCGGCAGATTCTGATACGGAAACAGAATAGAGTAATATAATTAAGAGTGGTGTAATAAAATGACAGAAAATACAGAAACAAAAAAAGAAATTAAAATACTTGCAATCGAAAGCTCATGCGACGAGACTGCGGCAGCAGTTGTAGTAAATGGACGTGATCTGCGAAGTAATGTGATTTCATCGCAGATAGCTCTTCATACTTTATATGGAGGGGTAGTTCCAGAGATAGCTTCCAGAAAGCATATTGAGAAAATTAATCAGGTCATAGAGCAGGCACTTTCAGATGCACAGATGACACTCGATGATATAGACGCAATAGGAGTCACATATGGTCCGGGGCTTGTAGGAGCACTGCTTGTAGGCGTGGCAGAAGCAAAGGCCATAGCATATGCAAGAAACATTCCTCTTGTCGGAGTGCACCATATAGAGGGACATATCAGCGCCAATTATATAGAAAATAAAGACTTAGAGCCGCCATTTCTGGCACTCGTCGTATCAGGAGGACACACGCATCTGGTGAGAGTGGTAGATTACGGCAAATATGAGATCCTTGGACGTACGAGGGATGATGCGGCAGGAGAGGCATTTGACAAGGTAGCGAGAGCAATAGGCCTTGGCTATCCGGGAGGCCCTAAGATAGAAAAGGTTTCACATGAGGGAGATCCGCACAGCATAGAGTTTCCGAGAGCAAAGATTGTGGGCGGAGTTTATGATTTCAGCTTTAGCGGACTTAAATCGGCAGTACTCAATTATTTAAACGGCTGCAGGATGAAGGGACTGGAAATAAACCGGGCAGACGTGGCAGCATCGTTCCAGCAGGCGGTTACAGATGTGCTTGTCGGACACGCTGAGAATGCCATAGATGAGTTTAAAATGGACAAATTTGCCATTGCGGGAGGCGTTGCTTCTAATGGTGTTATTCGTCATGCCATGGAGGAAATGTGTGCGCGCAAGGGTGTTAAATTCTATCGTCCGTCACCGATACTGTGTACAGACAATGCTGCTATGATAGGTGCGGCAGCATACTATGATTTTATAGCAGGTAAGAGGTCCGGGCTTGATCTGAATGCGGTTCCGAATCTAAAGCTTGGTGAATGATTCTGTGATTGCCTCCGGTTGCACTGGGGTGCAAACATAATGTGCAGATTTATCATGGATAGGAAAAGGAAAGAATATGGACAAGAAAAAGTTCACAGCAATCATACTGTCAGCCGGTACAGGAAGCCGGATGAAAAGTAATATGCCAAAGCAGTACATGCAGCTTTTGGGGCAGCCTGTGATTTATTATAGTATAAAAGCATTTGAGGATAGTCCGGTGGATGAAATAGTCATAGTCTGCAGTGCAGATTATATTGAGTATTTCAGACATTCGATAATTGAAAAATATGGCTTTAAGAAGGTGAAAGCAATAGTGCAGGGGGGAAAAGAGCGCTACAACTCTGTATATGAGGGGCTTAAAGCAGCAAACGGCACGGACTATGTGCTGATCCATGACGGCGCACGCCCTCTGGTGGATAATGAAATAATAGTCCGTTCTATGCATACGGTTGAAAAAGAAAAAGCATGCGTAGCAGGAATGCCTGTAAAGGACACAATAAAGGTGTCAGATGAATTGGGATATTCAGCAAATACTCCTGACAGGAAAAGTCTGTGGCAGATTCAGACACCGCAATGCTTTGAATATGATTTGCTGGCTCAGTCCTATGATAAGCTGTTTAGTGACATGTCATATGGGAAAAATGTGCCGGCAATTACGGATGATGCAATGATAGTAGAGTATGGGAGTGACACAAAAGTAAAGCTCATAGAGGGCTCGTATGAAAATATAAAGGTCACAACTCCTGAAGATATGGGGATTGCAGAACTTTTTTTAAAGAAACGCAGAAAAATGTAAAAAAATTAGAAATTAGTGTTGACATATTGTAACATTGATGATAATATAAATCCTGCGCTGAACAAGTGCAGACAACTAAACAATTAAGTATTAATTGTGACACGCAGGGGTATCGAAGTGGTCATAACGAGGCGGTCTTGAAAACCGTTTGTCCGCAAGGGCGCGTGGGTTCGAATCCCACCCCCTGCGCTTTCTTTTGCCTTAAAACAGATATGCAAAAGAAAACAAAAAGTTCTTGACAAATGAAAAACATTTTGATAGAATAAACAAGCTGTCGCAAGACAGAGAATTTAAAACAGAGTTCAAAAAAATAAAAAAATGCTTGACAAACGAACAGTGATTTGATAAAATAATCAAGCTGTCGCAAGAGAGCAAAACAAAGAACATTGATAACTGAACAGTGAGAAACCTTGAA
>ENA-ORLU01000057-ORLU01000057.1-human-gut-metagenome-genome-assembly--contig:-NODE-57-length-116966-cov-5.260033_pt1 | contig 116966 bp, 116 predicted proteins | sample MGYA00243009_ERZ508833 | MGnify/ENA primary metagenome ERZ508833 (study PRJEB26277, sample SAMN04329763) | human gut metagenome | biome: human-associated habitat | host: Homo sapiens | place: USA...
GAAGAGCTGATGTTCAGCTCATCAATTAAATGTTTTCAAATAAATCTGACGTGTATCTGTTCAGTTTTCAATGTTCTGTCTCAGCCCGTCTCCCGGACTGCCTTTCTATAATACCCAATATTCCAACACTTGTAAAGCATTTTTTTAAATTATTTTCTATTTTTATTTCAAAATGTTTATTTTTATCGATATAATCAATGTTTTTCTATTTTAATTATTTTTTATCCTCTTTTATATATGTCTCTTGTAAGCTCTCTATACCTAATTTAAATATATAAAAGACTGATTCAATATGAATCAGCCTTCTATGAATTATAATTCTTCACCATTAGTTTCAATAACTTTTTTATACCAATAATATGAATCCTTTGGAATTCTCTTTAGAGTACCAGAGTTTTCATCTTCATCACGATCTACATAGACAAAACCGTATCTTTTCTGATAACCATTTGACCAGCTTAATAAATCAGTATATGACCATGTGCAATATGCAAGAATACGGCATCCATCATCACATGCTTTCTTTAATTCTTCAATATGGTTACGTAAATATTCAATACGATATGAATCATGGATCTTTCCATCTTCTAATTTATCAAATGCGCCAAGTCCGTTTTCTGAAATAACGATTGGTAAATCATAACGTGAAGTAATCTTACGACACGCAAAACGTAGTCCCATAGGATCAATAGTCCAGTCCCAGTCAGTTGTAGGAAGATTCTTATTCGCAGGTACCTTATACATACCAGGTACACCTTCCATTTCTGCAGTGCCCTTCTTACCTGTATTGTTTTCTCCACCAAGAGAATCAATACCATCTAGTGGGTTGTATTCAATACTACATGTCTTATAGTAGTTAACACCCATGAAGTCTACTTTAGATGCAGCTTCTTTTAGAATTTCAGCATCGCCTTCCTCAAAGTGTGGGGCAACACCTAATGATTCTAAATATTTCATTGCAGATCTTGGATAACGTCCATAAGCATAAACATCCATCCAGTAGTAAGACTTTAAGTCTTCATAATCAACACATGCCATCTGATCTTCTGGTTTATCAGATACTGCATAAGCTGGACCATAAGCGAATGATGAACCGACTAATGCATCAGGATAAAGTTCCTTTAATGCAAGTACTGATTTTGCATGAGCCATGAATGCATGATGATTCACCTGATAGTAAGTCTTCATATCCTTAAATTTTCCTGGTGGATGTTTAGCAAGCATCCAGCCATGTCCAGTGAAGACATTCTGTTCATTTAAGATAATCCAATGTTTAACACGATCACCATAACGTTTAAATAATGTAGTTGCATAATTCACAAAATCATCGACAATACGACGATCTTCCCAGCCATGATATTGATCTTCTAATGCCTGTGGTAAATCCCAATGATATACAGTCACCATTGGTACAATATTATACTTTAAGCATTCATTGATTAAATCATCATAGAACTGTAAACCTTTTTCATTCACCTGTCCATTACCATCTGGATAGATTCTTGACCAGGCAATTGAGAAACGATAAGTCTTTAACCCCATCTCACCCATTAGTCTGACATCTTCTTTATACATGTGATAATGGTCAACTGCCTTATCACCTGTAGTAGCTTTGAATGTCTTACCTGGGATTCTTACAAACTTATCCCATACCGAAGGCTTTTTGCCGTCTTCAGCCCAGGCACCTTCTACCTGATAAGCAGCTGAAGCACTTCCCCATAAGAAATCCTTTGGGAACCCTGTTGATTCTTTAAAATACATTTTAATCCTCCTATCATCCATTTCTATTTAAAAACTCTGTAAGAAGATCCTTATAAGGATGCTTTTCATCAAGAGCATAAAATGGCTTATCTTTTAATGGCATTAATTCTTTAACACATAATGCATTATTGTATAAATCAAATACATCATTAAAATCTACCTTATTGTTGTTTTTGTTTTGGATAAATAATGTCGGAATAGTATTCCTTCTTATATATCTCATGATATCTAAATCATCTAGAGGTACATCCAATGCTTTTCTTAATACAATAGAAAGTAAAGGACGTGTAATAGATTCTGGATATCCATCATTCTTCATTAAATATGCAAAATAATCACGCACATTCTTAAATGTACTTTCTACAATTAAGCTTGTTGCATTCTTTAATAAACCTGCACTGCCTGCACAAAGCAAGGCTGTCGCACCTGTTTCTTTACCATAGAAGAAGACCGGATGATCTTCGCCATACTTTTGAATAATGAAACGATTCCAATAGTTAATATCCATAACATCTTGGAAACCAACGCCTCTTGTCACACCATCAGATGATCCATTACCATAACAATCAATCATTAAAATATTAGTATGAGGGCAAATTGACTGAAAATAGATTGCTTCATTTTCTAGAGAAGATGCATCTTTAGTAAAACCATGAACCATGATTAATGTATTGTCTGCATGATCCACTTCAAGTAGATGACCAGTTAAAATCGCATCATTCATATTCTTAATACGTACTGTCTGAGGCTTTAAAGTCTCAAATAAGGTACGTTTAATATGTGCACGATATAAGCGTTCATCTACAAACTGACTTGTTTTCTGATATAACCCTGCACCTGCAAGGACAGCAGTTCCAAAGGCTGCTGTGACTATATTTCTCTTTTTCATTTATACCAATCTCCAAAATTATCTAATAATAATCTATTGATATTTAATACCTGTTCAAATGAGCTGAGCTTATACTTATCATTATTCATTCTACCTGCAAAGAAACGAATAGCGGCAACGAGTTCATTACGAACTGATGTACGCATCTCTGTTGGGAATGAACTAATTGGGAAGCAAGTGAATATAAATGTATTGTAATCATTGCTGAATAAATCGAGCAACACATCATAACCTTCATTTTTTAATAACGTATTACCTAATGCAAGATCTAGATCATGATTTGCATAAACAAGAATTGCATCAACAATAGTTCTAAACACCTGTTTGATTACTTCTCTAAAAGGTTCTTTCTTATTTAAATAAGAATAAAATAAATAAGAATAAACAAGATTACACTGATTTAAATTATTAGCTTCCTTATCATATAAAATAAAGTGCTTTTTCAAATTGTCTGATAAAGCCTTTAAAACAACCTCATTATAATTAAATAATGAACCAAGATTGCTCATAATACAAAATGCGAATAAAGTATGCTGACATAGTAGATGCATAAGATGGAACAAATAGCTTGCTGCATGCTTATAGAATACATCTAGATGGTCAATAATTTCCTGAATCAATTCTCTTACATAATATAAATGATATTGATATTCCGTATCACGATATTTAGAATTTGGTCCATCCCAGTCATATTCATAAAGTATGTTACGTAATAATAAGATCAATGAAGAAATATAAACATCATATTTTTGTGTCTTGATTAAATCATGCATAACTGGAAGATAAATTTCATAGAAAGAATCGGTCGTCTTTTTATTAATCCCCTGATGATACTTCATGTACTCCAATATCTCAATATAATCAATCGGTGCCATGTTTGTATCAATGAGATGATGTTCCTTCACTATCTTTGGAATCAAAGAATAATGAAGGATATGTGTAAACTTCTCTTTATAAAAAATATGTACCAGTGCATCTTTAATAATAAACTGCTTTTCCTGATCATTTAAATTTTCTGAGAATTCTGCTTCAACCTTATCACCATATGATAATTCAACATAAATATCGATATTTCTGAAGTTTTCATCAAGCATATAATAATGAAACTTCATCGCAGTATCACTAATTCGATAGCTACATCTATAACGATATTTTCCTAGATAATGACTTTTATGTTCATCCAGGTACTGTTGGATAACGTCTTCTATTTTACCCATACAATTCCTCCTTAAAAATCATTTTCATGAGCCATCTTAAAACGTGCAATTGATCCGCTCTTAATAAAACGTTCCGCAAAGAAACGAATGTTATCTAAATGAAAGTCTCCTCCCATTGTAAGAGAAGTATCCATGATTTCTTTCGTAAGAGCATAAAGAGCTTCTTCAGTTAATCCATAATCATCTGGATTAATGATTTCTCTCACCGCTTCTACACATTCTTCAAGATGTGCTGTTTTATCTATATCTGTAATATGTTCCATTTTTATCACCACCTTTATTATACAGCCTTTAATCAATACTAGGCACTTTATATTGTAAAGGTTTTTTTAAATAAATGAAATAATATCATTCTTTTTAATATCTAATACATACTTTCTAATTTAGAAATATCACTATCGTATATTATATTACTACATTTTTCTCATGCATCTAATTCAAAATAAACATGAATATATCAATGCTTTTTAAATTTAATGTCACAATAACTGTCAAACCAATTCAGTTACTGACATATAGTGCCTGATATGAGCAATCTTAATCAAGCGAGATACATTACTACATTTTCTACATACATTTAAATCAAAATAAGCATGAATATTCCATAACTTTTTCAATTTGCACTCAAGGGAACTGTCAAAAGAAAAAAAGGCTTTCTCAAGCCTTCTATCTCAACATCTTAATATCTTCAGTAATTTCTAAGCCACTTTCCTTTAAGTAAGCATAAGCACGATTGTATGTTTTAGTATCTTTTAATGCACTTGGTTCATGCGCATCTGTTCCGATAATAATACGGTTATGATGTTTCTTACATAAATCAATAAATGGCTGACTTGGATAATGACGCATAGCCTTATATCCTAATAAGTTAAATTCTAAAGGCATATCTATTTCAGCCGCATGAATACAGATTTTCTCTAACTCATCAATATGTTCTTGAATCTTTTCATCATAGAAAACAACATCAGGATGCGCTACATATGAAAACAAGCCTGTATCCATAGCCTTAATCACCTGTGATACATATCTCTTTAATTCTTCTAAAGATACTGGATGACCATAATAAATACCTGTTTCATCACTGCCATCAAAATGATTCCCTAAAACAATATAATCAAGCTTATACTTTTCAAGCTGTTGCTTAAGCCATTCCATCTTATCTTCAAAGTATTCACACTCCAAACCAATCTTGATAGAAATCTTGTCTTTATACTTATCTCTTAGTACTGATAATGTATGGACATAATCTCCAAGTTGTGATTCATCCATACGCATTGTAGCATGATATCCTGATTCATAATGCCATGGTGTATGGTCTGAAAAGCCTAGTTCTGTATATCCAGCTGAAATGGCTGCTAGAATATATTCTTCTTCACTTCCAATTGCATGCATACATCTTGTTGTATGTGTATGATAATTCTTCATTTGATCCTCCTGAAAAAAATACCTGACAACAGCCAGGTATTATAAAAAGTCACATGTAAATCCACGTTCATCTAATTCTAACTTTTCCACTTGCCATCCGTCAATTAAAGATCCTAATTCTTCTTTAATACGAACAACACCCATTGTATCATCAGCACGAATTAAAGCCATAATAGTAGGCCCTGCACCTGATAGATAAGCACCTAATACTCTTTCATCCTTCTCTAATGTTTCCATAATAGGGAAGAAATTGTCAATTAGATGTCCACGATATGGCTGATGGAAACGATCCTTGAAGCCTAGTTTCAAACCTTCATCATATCCATTAATAAGTGATGCAACCATTAATGCAAGATGAGATACATTCTTAATCGCATCTGCACGATCTAATGTCTGTGGTAATACAGAACGTGCTTTTTCTGTAGATAATGTGAAAGGTGGAATAAGTGCGACATAACGATATTCCTGTTTAACTGGAATAGATAATGTAGTGACTTTATGTTCTTCCATAACAGATACAGTTAATCCACCAAAGATTGCTGGGGCAACGTTGTCTGGATGTCCTTCAATCTTAGTCGCAAGTTCAAGAATGTTCTGACGTTCTTCATAACGATTCTTGAATGCGAATGCACCAACAATACCAGCGACAATACATGTAGAAGAAGAACCTAATCCTCTTGTATAAGGAACATCTCCTTCATTGGTAATACGTAATCCTTTATAATCTAATCCTACATAACGTGCACCTTCTTCAAAGGCACGATAAGCTAAGTTATCTTTGTTCGCAAACTGTTCAGGACATCCTAAGATTTCTAATCCTTCATCTAATAATTCAAAAGTGAATGTATTATATAAAGTCACTGCTAGACCCGCAACGTCAAATCCAGGTCCTAAGTTTGCGCTTGTTGCAGGAACTCTTACCTTTACAAACATAATTAGTACTCCTTGATCTTTTCTGCAATAGTATCTAGAATTGCATCTCTATCAATAACACCCTTATGAAGGATTTCACGATCCTTAATACCTTTTAATGGGTAAGAAATTTCCATACCAGTTAAATCATGTAGTTTTTCAATAGCTGTATAAACATCTACTTCTTCACCAGTTAATGCCTGATATACAGATTCTGGGAACTTATAAGGTGATGCAGTAGAAAGTAAGATTGTCTTAGTTGTATCACCAGTGTTCTTAACATATTCTTCATAAACACCATAACCAACAGCTGTATGTGTATCTAATAGATACTTGTTTTCATTCCAGCAGTCATGAATAACTTTAAGTACATCTTCTTCTCCAAGACATCCTGCCTTGAATTCTTTCTGAACTCTTGCAAGTGTTTCATCATCTACTTTATAAACACCTGTTTCTTTAAGTTCTTCCATATACTTATTCACTTTTTCACTATCACCATTCACCATGAACCATACTAATCTTTCTAAGTTACTAGAAACTAAGATATCCATAGCAGGCGCATTAGTCTTATAGAATTCACGTCTTGCATCATAAGTACCAGTAGTGAAAAAATCAGTTAAGATATTATTCTTATTAGAAGCAACAATGAACTGGTTCACTGGTAATCCCATATTCTTTGCAATCCATCCAGCTAAGCAGTTACCAAAGTTACCTGAAGGTACTGTAAAGTTCACTGCTTCTCCTAGTTTGATTTCATTTCTCTTCACAAGTGTTAAATATGAATAGAAGTAATATACAATCTGTGGAATTAAACGTCCAATATTTATTGAATTAGCTGAAGATAAGAAGATATGATGTTCATCACAAAGTTCTTTTAATTCTTTAGAACCAAAAGCTTTCTTAACTGCAGACTGGGCATCATCAAAGTTACCTCTAATACCGATAATTTCAACATTCTTACCTGTTGTAGTCACCATCTGCTGCTGCTGAATAGCTGATACACCATCAATTGGATAGAAAACCTTAATACATGTACCTTCTACATCTTTAAATCCTTCTAATGCAGCTTTACCTGTATCACCACTTGTAGCCGCAAGAATCATAACTTCACGTTCTTCACCTTTCTTCTTTAAAGAAAGAGTCATCATTCTTGGAAGCATAGATAATGCCATATCCTTGAATGCAGCTGTAGGCCCCTGATAGAGTTCTGCAACATATACATTTCCTGCTTTCTTTACAGGAACCACTTCATCACAGAATAAACCTTCACCATAAGCCTGATTGCAGGCTGTATGTAATGCTTCTTTTGCATCACTTGGTGCGAATGTACCAATAATCTCAGTTGCAAGATCTACATAGTTTAATGGAAGTAAATCTTCTAGGTTTTTCTTCTCAAAATCAAAGTCAGGTACAAGTAATCCCCCATCACTTGCGATTCCCTGAAGAATAGATGTATAAAAATCAATAGGTGTCTGATTGCCTCTTGTGCTCTTAAACAATTTTTCCATTGTGCATCTCCTTATCTTGTGTTTTCAACATTGTATTAAATAATCGGAAATAAGTCAATCAAGTTCATCATTTTTTAAATTTCCCTAAATTATTACATATTTTTAAATAATATAAGAAATACTGTTTTCTTTCTTTCTTTTTTATTTTTTTCTTATATAATCATACATAAAGGAGTAAAAGACTTATGAGTAAAGTATTTGTACCAGAGAACTATCATTCACAACTCAATCTTATTGAGACTGAAGTTGCGATTAAGATGATTAAAGATTATTTTGAAAGACGTTTATCAGAAGAATTAAGACTCACTAGAGTATCTGCACCACTATTTTTATTAAAAAACACAGGATTAAATGATGATTTAAATGGAACTGAAAGACCAGTAGCTTTCAACAGCTATGAGTTAAATAATGATGATGAAATTGAAATCATTCATTCACTTGCAAAATGGAAGCGTGATGCGCTTTATAGATATGGCTTTGAAGCACATACAGGACTATATACAGATATGAACGCAATTAGAAGAGATGAAACAATTGATAACCTTCATTCTATGTATGTAGACCAGTGGGACTGGGAATTAGTGATCAAACCTGAAGATCGTACTGTTGATTTCTTCAAACAGACTGTTAAGAAGATTTATAAAGCTTTATTAGATTTAGATTTCTTAATGATTCGTCATTATCCAAAGTTGGATAAAGGATTATTACCAGAAAAGATTTTCTTTATTACCACACAGGAATTAGAAGATGTTTATCCTGATTTAACACCAAAGGAAAGAGAAAGAGCTATTACTAAGGCTAAAAAGGCTGTATGTTTAATGAAGATTGGGGATACCCTTAAGTCAGGTATTAAACATGATGGACGTGCACCAGACTATGATGACTGGACACTTAATGGTGATATTCTTGTTTATCACCCTATTCTTGATGATGCATTTGAATTATCTTCTATGGGGGTACGTGTTAATGCGAAAGCTTTAGAAGAACAGTTAAAGAAAGCACATGCTGAAGAGCGTACTGAACTTCCTTACCATCAGAACGTTTTAAACAATGTTTATCCATTAAGTATTGGTGGCGGTATTGGTCAGTCACGTTTATGTATGTTCTTCTTAAAGAAAGCCCATATTGGTGAAGTACAAGCTTCTTTATGGGATGAAGATACAATGCGTATCTGCGAAGAAAATGATATACATTTATTATAAAGTTCACTCATGTGAACTTTTTTTGATATAATGAGAGGGAAATTGGAGGAATGTTTATGAAAGATGGTTTTATTAGAGTTGCAGCTGGTTCTTTTAAAGTCTCTATCGCAAATGTGAAAAAGAATGCGCAGGAGATTATCCGTTTATCAAAAGAAGCCAACGCAAATCATACACAGGTTCTTGTATTAAATGAGTTATGTTTAACTGGTTATACAATTGAAGATCTTTTCTTTCAGAAAAGAGTATTGAATGAATCAGAAACACAGCTTCAATATATTCTAGATGAAACAAAAGATCTTGATACAGTGATTGTTATTGGAATGCCACTTGTCATCCGTAATGATCTTTACAATTGCGCTCTTGTATTACATAGAGGAGATATTCTAGGTGCTGTACCTAAGACATATATTCCAAATTATCATGAATTCTATGAAGGTAGACATTTCAAGAGTGGTCGTGATTTAGATGAGTATATTACTTTATGTGATCAGGAAATTCATGTGACAACTGAACAGATTTTTGAAGATGTAAATCATCCTTGGTTAAAGATTGGGGTAGAAATATGTGAAGATGTATGGGTACCTCATACACCAAGTACTGATGCATGTTTAAATGGAGCAACACTTATTGTGAACCCTTCTGCATCTAATAACTTAACTGGTAAGAGTGATTATAGACGTAGTTTAATTAGTGCAACAAGTGCAAGACTTGTATGTGGCTATGTTTATAGTAATACAGGTCTAGGTGAATCAACAACAGATGTGGTATTCTCTAATCATCATCTTATTTATGAAAATGGTACATTACTTAAAGAATCTACTCAATATTCTACAGGTTTAATCTATGCAGATATGGATTTAGAAAAGATTCATACAGAACGTATTGAAATGACAACTTATGATAGTGAAGATTATTTTGATGCCGTACCATTTGCATTAGATAATGAAGAATTAGATTTAGATCGTTATTATGATCCTCATCCATTTGTCCCTAGTGATAAAGATAAACGTGCTGCACGTTGTGAAGAAGTATTTAATATTCAGACTCATGGCTTAATGCAGAGACTTGAAGCAGCTCATATTAAGAAAGTCGTTGTTGGTATGTCTGGAGGACTAGATTCTACTCTCGCATTACTTGTAATGCATAAGGCTTATAAGATGTTAGGACGTCCTGTATCAGATATTATTGCGGTGACTATGCCTTGTTTTGGAACAACTGATCGTACTTTAAATAATGCCTTAACACTTATGAAAGAACTAGAAGTCACTTCTATGACAGTCAATATCAAAGATGCCGTTAACCAGCATTTTAAAGATATTAATCATGATCCTGAAGTTCATGATGTCACTTATGAAAACTGCCAGGCACGTGAAAGAACACAGGTTCTTATGGATATTGCGAATCAGGCAGGTGGTATTGTCGTAGGTACAGGAGACTTATCAGAAGTTGCACTTGGATGGTCTACTTATAATGGTGACCATATGAGTATGTATGGCGTTAATGTTTCTGTTCCTAAGACACTTGTAAGATATCTTGTAGATTATGTATCTACTTTATATAAAGGTGAAGTATTAGAAGCTACATTACAGGATATTCTTCATACACCAGTCTCACCTGAATTACTTCCTGCCAAAGATGGTGAAATTACTCAGAAGACAGAAGATATTGTAGGACCTTATGAATTACACGACTTCTTCCTTTATCATCATGCAAGATTCCATTATGAACCACAAAAACTATTACGTATTGCGATTCATACATATGGTGATAAATATGATGAAGCAACAATTAAGAAATGGCTCACTCTATTCTATAGACGTTTCTTTACTCAGCAGTTCAAGCGTAGCTGCATCCCAGATGGACCTAAAGTTGGTTCAGTGGCTTTATCTCCTCGTGGAGATTTACGTATGCCTAGTGATGCAGATGTATCTATGTGGCTTGATGAGTTACGTTAACCTGAAGCTTTCCACTTATGTGGAAGGCTTTTTTTCTTAACTCCATTATATAGGTGTTATAGAGACTGAACTTAATGCATGATTTTAGATGCAATGATATAATAGTACCAAAGTACAAATGAAGGAGAATCATTATGCAGATTATTAAAGGGATGCACCTCAATAAAAAACTCAATGAATTGGCAGAACACTTACAGGGGCCTGCTTATATCATTACAGAAAATACAGAATATGTAGAAGATCTATTCTTGAATAAGTATTCCTGTTTATTTGATATAGAAGTTCTAACACTTAAACAATATATAGATAAGATTTTGATTTCACATAAACAGTTTGCCCGTCATATTTATTCACAGGCAGATCTTGTTTTTATAATGCGTCATATTCTTTCTTGTCATACATTTAATACAATACAGTTTAGTTCTAATTCTTATGAGATGATTCTTGAACTCATTAATACACTTAAGAAGATTCATAGAAATAATATAACTCTTGAACAGTTTTTCGAAGATACTTTATTAAGTAAAAAATGTGAAGATTTATATACAATTAATTCTCTTATTCCAGGGGGATACTGGACAATTGAAGAAATGGTAGAAGATTTAATAGATGATTCTTTAAAGACTCCTCTTTATATTATGAGTGATGATTATCCTCATATTGCATCCAAAGAGTTGTTTAAGAAGATAGACAATTATGTTCCAGTCACATTATTAGAGATAACAGATGCAGATGAAGTATTAAGTGAATATGAAGAGGCTATTATTCATCACTTATTTGATAATAGTGATGTACATAAAGTTGCAAAAGGACGTGTTATTACAGGTGGTCATCCTATGCAGGAATGTATGAAGATTGCCTGTGATATTAAATCACGTATTGTGAATGAACAGCTGCAGTATGAAGATTTTATGATCATCACAAATCAGGCAAGCTATTCAGATTATTTGACTATTTGTTTTGATGAACTCAATATTCCTGCCACATTATCACAAAATGAAACATGTCATTATAATAGTGATTATCGTAAAATGTCTCGATCATTATCAGAGTGTATTGGACATACTTTTAAAGAAATTATTCAATTCCTTCAAAAACAGGATATCAGTGCCTCTATGATTAAAACTCTTGATGCCTATAAATGTGATGATGAAATTAGTCCAGAAGAGTTTGATTTATTCCTTCAATGTATTATCCCAGGTAATAGAGTTACAAATAAGACAGGTGTTATTGTGACTTCACTTGAAAAGGGACTCACTGCAACACAAAAACATATTTACTTAACAGGAATCAATGAAACATTCTTACCTTTAGAAATCAGTGATAAAGGATTCTTAATGGAGGAAGACTATAAACAGTTTAATCCTCATCCTCTATTATTAGATGAACAGTTACAGGCACATTATAAGCGTATTATACAGGTTCTTTTAAATCCTTATTTATCTTATACATTCTCTTATAGTAAGAAGAATATGGCTGCCAATGAGTTAATTCCTTCTATTCTTATGTCACGTTTGAGCGATCTCTTTGAATTAGAATATATCAATCCTTCATTGAATCTCATCAAGAATAACCTATATTTAAATCAGTCACGTATAGATGAAGATCCTATTAATCGATTGATTGATCATTATAAGATGACAAGTAACCAGCCTGAGTTTATTAAAGATACAAATAAGCTCGGAAGAGGGGTCAGTGTATCTCGTTTAGAAACATATAATAAGTGTCCTTTCTCTTATTACATTAAATATGGATTAAAGATTACAGAAAAGAGAGAAGATACTTTACAAACAAGTGAACTTGGTTCTTTATGTCATTATTTGATGGAGAAGTGTTTAGATAATGAATCTCTTGTAGATCAAGAAGCAATGCACTATATAGAAGAGAATCTGAAAGAGAAATATGTTGGTCATCCAATGAACCAATACTTTATTGATAATCTCATTAAAGATATGAAGATGACAATCAAGATTATTCAGAAGCAGTTAAAAATGGGTGGGTATGTACCTGTATCTAAAGAAAAAGAGATTTCTGGACAGATTGGTGATGTTCCTTTTTCAGGTATTATTGATAGAGTAGATGAATTTGGAAATTATGCACGTATTGTGGATTATAAATCAAGTAGTAAAGAAATTGATTTAAATCTTGCGATGCAGGGATTTAATATTCAAATGCTTGTTTATCTAGATATGTTATGTAAACAGGAGAATAAGGATCGTGCAGGTATGTTATACTTTAATATGAAGAAACGAATACTAACACGAGATACAAGTTATGCACTTAGCGATGAGGATGTATTAAAAGAATATCGTATGGAAGGCTATATGGTGGATGATGGATCTACTAATTCTGTAAAAGGACTCGGATCTACTCCTGAATTAATTGCACCTGTTAAGGTAAAGAAGTCTGGAGAATATGCGAATAGCGCAAAGGTTATTTCCCCTGATGAACTAGATTCAATTATGGAATATGTGGAAAATCATATTTCCGAACTATATAAAAAGATTCATGCTGGATTAATTCCTATCCATCCTACCTTAACAGATGGTGCCCAGCCAGACAGTGATTTTAAGGTTTATCCATGTACTTATTGCCCTTATAAGTCAGTATGTTTATTTGATGTATTTGAAAATGAAAATAGAATGATTGCGAAAGATATGTATAAAAAACTAAAAGGAGATGACGAGAATGCCTAAATACAATAAAGAACAACAGGCTGCAATTGATTTAAGAGGGAAGACTATTCTTGTCAGTGCTCCTGCTGGCTCAGGAAAGACAAGAATTCTTGTGGCCCGTTTAATTAGTTTGATTGTGAATGATCATTATTCAATGGATCAATTTCTAGTATTAACTTTTACTAAAGCAGCAGGAAATGAAATGAAACAAAGATTGAATGTGTCTTTACATGAAGAAGCTTTAGCTAATCATGATGAAGAAACATTGAGACATATTCAAGAACAGATTCAATTACTGCCTCATGCCTATATCACTACGTTTGATAGTTTCTGTAAGACACTATTAGAGAAGTATGGCTATTTAATTGGTGTGATGCCCGGATTTAAGGTGAACCCTTCACCTGATTTAATTAAAGACCAAGTACTAGATCAGTGTTTAGAGAAATGGATAGAAGATCCAGATTTCAAGGATTATGCTTACCGTCATAACACAAAAAATAACTTTGATGATTTAAAGAAGACTTTAATAGACTTCCAGAATATTACCAATTCTTTTGTGGATTTCCATCAATTCCTTGATCAAGTTCATGAAAGATATTATGATTTTAATCTTTCTAGAAACATGCCTATTCTAGAAGGCATGACTCAATTATATAGAGACTGCTGTCTTAAAAGTTTAAGTGCCTATAATATTTTATATCGCTTCTGTGAAAAGCATGATATTACTTATTTCTTTGAAACTGTTGAAAATGCGAAAAAACCTGCACCTGCCACTGCATTATATGATTATTATTCTGATCTCTACGATGCCTTAAATAGACCTCTTACCTTTGATACATTAAATAGTTTACTATCTCAAAAGTTAGAAATGGCAAGTATTAAATGGAGTGAATTAGGTGTAGATGATTCTGTTAAGAAACAATATACAAAGTTAAAAGGAAATGTCACTGATCCTCTTTCAAAATTAAAGAAGTTTTTGTCTTTTACTTCAACAGAGGAGTTCAAAAAATATCTTGATTATTCTTTTAAAGATATTGAATTCTTACTTGGTAAAGATGGATTATTGAATCAGTTCAATAAAGATTATAGTGAAGCAAAGAAAGCTAGAAATGAATTAGACTTCCATGATCTAGAAGAATATGCAACAAGACTGTTGCAGCCTGATCTTCCAGTTGTAGAAAGATTGAATCATACATTAAAGGAAATCATGGTGGATGAGTATCAGGATACCAATGAAATGCAGGAAAACCTTGTCTTAAAGATTGCGAACTATGATGAACATATTCCAATGTTTATGGTCGGTGATATGAAACAGTCTATTTATCGTTTTAGACAAGCTGATCCTTCTATTTTCCAGTATAAGTTTGATACATTCACTAAACTAGAAGAGATGACAGAATATGATACAAACATTCGTATTGATTTAAAGTATAACTATCGTTCTGAAAAAGTTGTATTGGATAGTGTCAATTATATTTTTGATTGTATTATGGATAGTTCTGTAGGTGGATTAGAGTATATCCATGGTGATAATGCGATTTTAAGATATGATTTTGATGCGAAAGGTACAACACTTCCTGAACTAGAGAAGAATCATGATTTTGATACAGACATACTTATTTCTCTTTATAAGAATCAGGAAGAATATACAAAATCTGAAGTAGAAGCCCATATGATTGCCCAGAAAATCATCAGTATGAGAAAGTTAAAAGATTATAAATATCATGATTTTGCGGTACTCATGCGTTCTACAACTGAATTTATTACCTATAAGAAAGTATTTGAACGTTATCATATTCCTGCAAATATTACTTTATCGAGTGGTTTATTTGAGTCCAATGAAGTCATCAGTATGATGACGTTATTAAAGGCTTTGGTTAATCCATATGATGATATTGCGATGTTATCTGTATTACATAATAACTTCTTATTCTCTCATTTTACGGAAAATGAATTATTAGAAATCAGAGACGCAGAAGATCCTCTTTACATCAACCTCACACATCATACCAACAATAAAGTTCTTCATTTCTTAGAAGTGTTTGATGATTTAAGAAATACGGCCATGACATCTTCTCCTTATGAAACATTAAAGAAATGTTTAAAAGAAACAGGATACCAATCTTTTGTATCCCAGTTAATGAATGGTGAACAACGTAGCGCAAACTTAGATATTCTATTAGAAACATTCCGTACAAATGAAGAATATCCTTATTTAAAGGATTACCTAGAACTATTAGATTATTCTTCTAACCAGGCACCTGGTTTTATTGCGAGTGATGAAAATGATGCTGTAGAGTTCATGACTATTCATAAGTCTAAAGGGTTACAATTCCCTGTTGTTTTTGTGAGTGCGATGCAGAAGAAATTTAATACTTCTGATGAAAAAGCGGAAATTATTATTTCTCAGCACGATGGAGTGGCAGGAAGTGTATGTAAGCTAGAAGAATCTCCTTTTGGTAATATTGTATGTAAGTATGAACATCCTTATTCAAAGATGTTGAAGATGTTCATTCGTCAAGAAACAGTGAATGAAGAAATGCGTATTCTTTATGTTGCCTTAACACGTGCAGAAAAGAAACTCATCCTAACCGGTACAATCAAGGATGAAGAAGAGATTATTTCTATTGCCCGTCAAGTACAGGCCAATGATACAGATCCTACTCTAAAGAAGGGACAGGGTGTTGTATATAACCTTGCCATGCGTTCTACGAATAATTATTTGAATTGGGTGATAATGGCTTTATTAAGACATAAAGACTTCCAAAATGATTTAAAGATACTAATTCCTGAAATTAGACCTTATCTTTCATTAGATCGTTCTTCTTTTAAAGAACTAGATAATAAAGATACTCAGTTAGCGCGTTTCCATTGCACAATACAAGATATCAGTGAAACAGTACAACGTATTCCACCTTATGCGAAAATAAAGATAGAGAACCAATATCGTGCCTATAAGAAGTATTATGATTTTGAATATCCATATCCTGTTGAACCACGTAGCATTGCGGTCACAAGTATGGAAGAAATGAAGAGTGATGAAACTCACTTTGATTTCAGTAATGAAGAAACACACTATCTAGCAACAGATAGAGGAACACTCGTACATAACTTGTTAAGCTACTTTAATTTCAAAGATGATGATCCTCAAGAATTGATTGAATCACTTTATACGAATCAGATGTTTGATGAAGAAGGATTGAGTGTACTAAAGAACTATCTTCCTCATATCAATGATTTTATCAATAGCGATACATATCAATTGATTAAAGATGCAGATCAAATTTACCAAGAAAAACAATTTAGATACAAAGATGAGAATGGTCTCATCATCAATGGTATATTTGACTTAGTCTTTATAAAAGACAATAAGGTTTATGTATTAGACTATAAGACAGATAGAGTATCAAAAGATAATAGTGATGAAACACTTAAAGATCTCCATCGCACACAGTTGTCTTATTACTCTAAAGTACTTAAAGAAGTATTCCATACAGATGTACAACCTATTATCTACTATCTTCACATCAATAAAGCTATTTACTTATAGAAAAAGACTGATATCACTTATGTGATATCAGCCTTTTATTTTTCTACAGTATTGTTTTCTTCATCTCTAAATAATTCTTTTTGACAATGGGGACACACTGTTAAACTACCTGCATCTTTTGTGGGAAGGTAGTTATGACAATAAGGGCATCTCCAATAAACGAGACCAAGAATAAAATAAATAACTAAACAAATAATAATCGCGATAGTAAGTATAATCGCAATTGAGGCGTAACCTATGAAATAACAGACTAATGCTGCAATCGCAAGGAGACTAGCTAGATAACTTTGTTTAGACATAAAAAACTGTACTCTTTTTAGTTTCATAAGATCACCCATTCCCTACTTGACTTATTATATCAATATTCAAAGTAGAATAGAACACCTTTTTCTGTATTTTCTACTCCAAAATGATATCCATGTCTCTCTAATATCGCTTTTACGATAGGAAGACCGAGTCCTGTTCCACCTTGATCCTTAGAAATATAGGCTTCCCAGATAGATTCCATCTCTTCCTGAGAAAGATGATGTCCTTCATTTTCTATCTCAAAGCGATGCTTCATAATACGATATGTGATTGTACCATGTTCTTCGGTATGTTTAATCGCATTAGATGTGAGGTTGTTAATGACTCTTTCTATCTGAATAGGATCACAATCTAAATCAACAACTTCATATTCCTTTACTACATGAAGTTGTTTCTTTTCTAATTCATATTCAAAATCATCTATAACTTCTTCTACTAATTCAGATAATGAAACATAATAGTTATTGAGTTCAATCTTACCTGATTCTAAACGTGAAAGTTCCAACATTGTGAGTACAATACCATTAATACGCTCTATCTGTTCATTGATGATAGAAATATATTTTTCTCTTGATTCCTGTGTTGTAGCATCTTCTAATAATTCAGAATAACCGGCAATAATACCAAGAGGTGTTTTGATCTCATGTGTGAAGTTCGCAATAAACTGTTTTCTTGTATGTTCAAGTCTTTGGACATGTTCTAATTGTTCAGTAAGCTGATTGATTGTATTCTCTAAGTTCGTACTCATAATGTTAATATTGTTTTCTAATTGTCCTATTTCATCATGACGTGTAATTAAAAACTTCTCACTGAAATCATTTTTCGCAATTTCACTTGTAACTTCTGATACATGTCTTAATGGTTTAGTAATCATATGTGAGATTACAATAGAAATCACAACATTTAACCAGAGCACAATAATATAAATATACCAGGAATGTTCAAAATAGTTCACAGCAGCTCTTTTAGTTAATTTTGGTATAAAGCTTGCAGATACAAAATAACCTTTTACACCACTTGTATTTGATACAGAAGAGATTTCCTGATTAAGTTCTGAAAGCACAATAGTCATTGTACCATCACCTACATTAATACTCTTAGAATGCACATAATCAGACCCTTTTGAATATTCAATACTATCAATCTTCTTGATTTGTTTCTCTAATGCCTTCTTTAGCTTCTTATAATCCGTAAACTCTCTTCCACCACTTGAACCATTTCTTTCATAAAAACATCTTTCTGACATATACCAAGATATTTTATACTTCTTCAATGATTTATGTGAGTTATTAAGTAACACCTTACCATTAATTGCAAGATAAGCAGGATGAATACCTGTTGTATCCATTGATGTATAGTATTCAACTTCTTGTTCACCATCATTAATATAATATTGTTTCTTTTTAGACTGTGCACCGCCTATAACTACTTCATAATTCTCATCCGGATGGGCAATCATATATTCATTGATTTTCTTTACTAAATTATTTTCAGATATATCTACCATGATTTCTTGACTCTTATTTTCATCAAGAATCCATAATTGAGATACATGTAAAGAAGCACTGCTCACAAATGACTTAATATTATTATCACTATCAACAATTGCAGACATACCTTCATTGGTTAGGTAGTAATTCTTTAAATATTTAGTCATATTCTTATTATCTAATGAATATTCTGTTTGATAAATACTCTGCAAACCTGAAGTGAGTGAAGCATCGTAAGTTGAACTAATAAGACGCTCTTTGTATTCTGTAATACCTTGTAAGGACATAAGTCCTAGAATAATAATAAATACAAACAGCATTAAGAAGAAAGTACGCTGTACAAGTCCAAAAGACCATTTAGTCTTCTTCATCCGTATATGTATAACCTGCCTTCATAATAGTCTGAATACGATGTGAATGTACACCTAACTTTTTTCTTAGTTTCTTAATATAAGTATCTACAGCACGTCCATCACCATAATAATCATAACCCCAGACCTTATTTAAAATCTGAGAACGAGTAAATAACTGATTCTTATTATTTAAAAACAACTCCATCAACAAATATTCTTTATTAGGAAGCGCTACCGCTTCACCATCTACATACATGAGATGCTTACTTTCATCTAACCAGATTGTTTCTTTATCTTCTTTTTCTGTCTTCTTGCTTCTATTTAAAATAGCCTGACATTTCGCATATAAAACAGAAGGTTTAAAAGGTTTAGTAATATAATCATCTGCACCTACATGATAACCATCTAGCATATTATCAGTTTCAGATAACGCACTGATAAAAATAATAGGCATATCATATTTTTCACGGATCTTCTTACATGTTTCATACCCATCCATTCCTGGCATCATAATATCAAGTAAGACCATATCAATATCCTGATTCACTTTATCTAAAGCATCATAACCATCTACAGCTTCAATGACTTCATAATCTCTTGTTGCGAAATATTCTTTAATAATATCTCTAATCAGTACTTCATCTTCTACAACTAATAATTTATACATTTTACACCTCCAAATAATAAAGGACTCTATCGAAGATAGAGCCCCCATATGAGTTATTCACCAATTAATTCCATCATTGCTTTATGGAATACTTCTGTCTTATCAGCAGCATCCTTAGCATCTTTACCCTTAATTGAGAAATAGAATTTACATTTAGGTTCTGTACCAGAAGGTCTAGCAGCAATCCAAGAACCATCTTCTAGATAATACTTTAATACATTTGACTTAGGTAAGTCAATTGTAGTGCCATCAGAACGTTCACTTGTTGCATAATCTTCACTTAATACAACCTTTACGCCACCAATTTCAGTAGGCTTATCCTGTCTTAAAGTATCCATCATTTCTTTAATGCGTGCAGCACCTGCAGCGCCAGCCTTTGCTAAGGCAATCTGTGATTCCTTGAATGTACCATACTTAGCATATAATTCATTCAATACATCAATAAGATCCTTACCCTGCTTCTTATAGTAGTTACCACATTCAGCAGCAAGTAATACAGCCTGTACAGCATCTTTATCTCTTACGAAGTCTTCTACAACACAGCCATAGCTTTCTTCATAACCGAAGATGAACTGTTTTTCATGAGTCTTTTCATACTTTCTGATTTTATCACCAATGAACTTGAATCCAGTTAATGTCTTTTCAACATCAACACCATAGTTTCTCGCAACTAATTCACCAAGATCACTTGTGACAATAGTATTATACATAACTGCATTATCAGGTAATGTACCCTTCTCTTTTCTCTGAGATAAGATATATTCAAGATATACAGCAGCACTCTGGTTACCACTCATTAATACATATTCACCATTGTGCTTTGCGACAACACCAAGTCTATCACCATCTGGGTCTGTAATTGCGACTACATCAGCATCTACTTCTTTCGCAAGCTTAATAGCTAATTCATAAGAAGCGTCTACTTCTGGGTTTGGAGACTTAGTATTTGTATAATCTGGATCAGGTGCACACTGTGCAAGTACTGGCACAATATCATAACCTAATCTCTTTAAGCATGTTCTTACAGGGATGTTATCTGCACCATGCTGTGGTGAATAAACAATCTTGAAATCAGACTTATCTAGTCCAGGATTGATTTCAATACCCATTACAGCTTTATAATAAGCTTCATCTACTTCTTCTCCTACCCATGTAATGAATGGATAAGCTTCTTCATCACTGATCTGTTCGATTTCTAATTCGTCATCAATTTCATTTACATAATCAACAACGATATCACCCCATTCAGGGATTAACTGACAACCAGTATCATCATATACTTTATAACCGTTATATTCCTTAGGGTTATGAGAAGCAGTAATCATGATACCACCTGCACATTTTAAATAACGTACTGCGAAAGATAATTCTGGAGTAGGTCTTAAAGATTCCATGATATAAGACTTAATACCAAACTTTGCGAGAATCTTTGCAGATTCAATCGCAAAACGATATGACATATGTCTATTATCATAACTGATTGCCACTCCACGTTCTTTACCTTCTGGTAAATTAGCTACATATTTCGCAAATCCCATATTTGCTTTACGAACTGTATAAATGTTCATACGGTTTGTACCAGCACCTAAAATACCACGCATTCCTGCTGTACCGAATTCAAGATTCTTATAGAAAGCATCTTCCTTCTGTTCTTCTGTCATTCCGGCAAGTTCTGCCTTTAACGAAGCGTCCATGCCTTCATAATTTAACCATTGCTCATATTTCTTATTAATATCCATTTTTAAGCGTCACCTCTTGGTTCTATTATACCATTTTCAAAAACCTATAGAAACAAAAAGCGCTACAGTTACATTATTTTCTCATAACTTTCACTTATATTTTAGATACTTCTCTAAATAAAATAGCAATATTTACGAATATCAATAAGTTTTTGTCGATAACTCCTAAGTAAACACTTACAGATATATAAAAAGGGTTAGTGATCTCTCACTACATCCCCTATTTTTGCATCACAATAAGTTGTAATATCCTTTGATGAAACAATCATCTGATAGCCTCTTTTACCTGCTGAGAGAGCGATAGGACGGTCTTTTTCTATGCTGGCATCAAAATATGTTGGGAACTTCTTTTTCATGCCAACAGGAGAACAACCTCCACGCATATAACCTGTAAGACCTAGTAAATCCTTCATATGAAGCATTTCTACCTTCTTATGTCCAGATAGTTTAGCGAGCTTCTTCAAGTCTATTTCCTCTAATACAGGAATACAGCATACTAAATAATCATGGTCTTCATGTAATACAAGTGTCTTATAGATATCACCTGCATCCATATCAACTTGTGATGCTACATGTTCACCACTTAAATGTTCTTCATCATATTCATATGTTTTGATCTCATAAGGAATCTTATCACGATCTAACATTCTTAACGCATTTGTTTTAATTTTACTCTTTTTCATATATATCACCTTGGATGATATTATAGCACTTTATCGTGGCCAATGTTCATTTTCTACAAAATAAGTAGCTTCCATATCCGCTGTAGATAATGCGAAAGCTTCAGGGAAGCGACCAAATACATTACCTACAGTTCTGGCATCATCCCCATAGCTAAAGCCCATATGATAGGCAATAGCTGCTGTTTCTATATCTGTAAGCTTTAAATAGCGATTCATAATATAAACACTCTTAGAACCATGTCCTACAGGGAATGCATCTTCTATTGTATAGAAAGGCACCTGTTCCCATTGTCCTTGCGCATTCTTCTTGTTACGCATTTCTGTCTTATAAATATCAACCTTGCATAAATCATGAAATAAAGCACATAATGCTATACTTTCTTCACTCATAGATAAATGATAACCTGGTTCACAACGCTTTTTTACATAGCTTCTAAAGCAGAAATAGACATGGAGACTATGGTCACATAAACCACCCTCATAATCTCCATGATAACGTGTACTTGCAGGTGCTCTATAGAAATCAGTACCTTCTAGCCATGAAAGAAGATCATAAATTCCTTCTCTTTGTATATACTTATGACAAATATCATTAAATAAAGTTTTTACTTCAATAGAAGATAAATCATCCTTTTCAGGATACATATCTTTTGCGAGTCTTAATAAAATACCATCTTTACCAATTGTTTTCATGTTTACATCTCCTCGTCTCTATTATACCAAACTTTTTTGTAAGAAAAGTGTGATTTTGTTTGATATCTCTACTATACTATTTTTAGAGGTGATTACATGAACAAACTACATTTGGCCCAGCTGCCTACTCCTATTGAAAAAATAGACTATCTTTCCAACAAATATAAACCAAGTATTTTTGTGAAAAGAGATGACTTAACAGATAGTGTGGCATCTGGTAATAAGATTAGAAAACTAGAATACAGTGTTGCAGAAGCTTTATCTTTAGGGTGTGATACACTGATCACTAATGGTGGATTCCAATCCAACCATTGTCGATCTACTGCCGCAGTAGCCGCAAAACTAGGATTGAAGTGTATTCTTATACTTAGAAAAGAACCTGGTGAAAATATTGAAACAGCCAACTTCCTTTTAGATCATATGCTTGGTGCTGATATAAGAGTAAAGGAACATGATGATTTTCAAGCACATAAAGATGAGATGATGCAGGAAGTCTACCAGGAAGTATTAGATAAAGGTGGTAAGCCTTATATTATTCCTATGGGTGCTAGTAATGGAATCGGTACTTTAGGCTATATTGATGCTTTTGATGAAATACTAGAATATGAGAAAAAGACCGGTATTGTGTTCGATACTATTATTGATGCAGTAGGTTCTGGAGGAACTTATACTGGTTTATATTTGGGTAATGAATTAAGACAAGCTCATAAAGATATTGTAGGTATTAATGTATGTGATGATGCTAATTTCTTTATTAATGAAATTAATAGTATTATTGATGATACATTACCTCATCTTGATGTAAAAGATGTAGAGAGAAGTCATATTCATATTATTGATGGATATGTAGGAAGAGGATATTCTTTAAGTCGCAAAGAAGAATTAGAAGCTATTTCTGACTTATCTAGACATAGTGGTATTATTCTAGATCCTGTATATACAGGCAAAGCGTATTATGGACTAATCTATGAATTAGAAAAAGGTACATTTGATCATGCAAAGAATATACTATTTATGCACACAGGTGGTATATATGGTTTATTCTCTAAATCAAAAGAAATAATCTCAGCCTAGGCTGAGATCTTTTTCTTATAAGCGATAATCACTGTTTCTAAATACATAATAGATGTAATACCAATAGACTCTATTAATATTCTAGGTGTATAGGTTGTTTTGATCTTTCTTGTTTCTTTTTGTGACATATTCACATCATGCTGAGATAAATAAGTATTAATTGTATATTTAGAAAGAGATGGACTTGTGAAACATGAAATAGTAAATGAAATCATAAAGATAATAAGTATCTTACTAAGATTATGTGTTTTAAATAGTTTATGGCATATAAGTATTAAAAAGAGCGAACTAATAATTAATATAATCAAAGGAATCATCTTTAACTTATCACATATATTTTCAAAGATAGAGACACATGCATTATATTGTGCATCATTGGATGTAAGCTGGAGATGATTCCAATCCAATGGTTTTCTTTGTGCTTTCTTTATAAAGCCTTCTGTATGGCTTTTTTTATTTAAATAATAAGTAACAGAAGAAACAGTTTGTTCAGCATGACTTAATGACTGCGCTTTTGATAAAGAGATAAAGATAGTATTATAAGGCTTTAAATGACTTAATAGTCCTACTTTATTCTTATAGATTCCTACAACAGATAATGATACATCTCCTTTTTCTGTGTTTAATTGAATATCGTCTCCTAAACTTAGATTATTATTTTTCGCAAGTGCATAAGAAATCACTGCATTGGATGTATTCTCATCATTCTTGTTTAAAAGTCTTCCTTCTTTAAGTTTATATTCTTTTGAATTAAAGTCCTGGATCAGCGTCATAGAGGAATAACCTGCAAGAAGAAATGTATCTTCTTGTAATTCTGTCAAACAAATACGAGGAAAAGAAAGACGTGTATTGACTGATTTAAGTGTATGTGAAGATGCATTGACTAGTTGTTCATAGTTATAAGTTTTAACATCTTTAATAGTAGTTAATTGTTTGGCATCTCTGATGCTTATTCCATTATCAGATGATAGTGTGACTTCATACTTTAATTGTTTCTTATACTTATTAATAACCTGTGATGATCCCTGCTTAATGAACAAGCACATCATAATAAGATTCATTGTGATACATACAATGATAAATAACGACAAATAATGTAGACCCTCTTTCCCTTTAGACATAATAACGCCTCCTTATAAATATAGTAAGAAATAATATTTGCGTTATTATGGAGTAAATATGGGAAAAATTGTGTAAAAAAAACAGTGGATAAAATCCACTGTCAAAAACAAAAGTATATTATTCAGCAACTTTCTGTTCTTTGATAACCTTAGCGATAGATTCGATTACGTCCTTTTCGTCTTCACCTTCAGCTTCGATTTCTACAGTAGCCTTAGTTGGAACACCTAAAGACATAACACCCATGATTGATTTAAGGTTAACGCTCTTACCGTTATAGATTAAGTTAATATTGCTAGAGAATTTGCTAGCCTGGTTTACTAAGATTGTAGCAGGTCTTGCATGTAAACCTACTGGGTCAGATACTACGAATGATAATTTTTCCATTTAAAAAATTCCTCCTTATGAATATGGTCTTATTATATCACAAATCCTAATTTTTTCTATACCTTTATGTTATTTTTTACTAACGCTTACAAAAGTATTGATATATACGCTATTTTTTTGATAATAATTTTTTATAATTGTATAAATCCAACACCTAAAACAGAACCACAATTCCATTCTTTTGTATGTCCAGGGTGTTTAAAAGCTAATGCAAGATTACCCATTTCATAGACCATTACGCCACCTTTTGGGATATCTACAACTTCTACATAATCTAATATTTCAGGTCCAAACACCTTTTCATCACTATATACTGCCGCCTGCATATTTGTGATTGTCAGAAGTTTTCCCTTAATGATAAAAGAGAATTTATAAACATTCTGAGAACCTTCTAAAGGAATCTTTTCGACAAGAATCTTATCAGGATCAACGCCTAATGTTTCAAAGATACGAGACTGCTGGAAAGACATAGCTTTCTTTAGTTCTTCATTTAATTGTTTCTCTTTAGAATAATCATTTTTACTATAGTCATGCTGTGTTGCATTAACATCTACATCTAACATCCATGGATTAAATCTAAATTCCATTTTCTTTCTCCTCTAATTCATTTTTGGTTTCCGTACGATATTCTACTAATCTTTCAAACCAGATCTTACATAATGCACCTACTGGTACAGAAACGAGCATTCCTAAGAATCCACCAATCATACTACCGAAAATAAGTGATACGATAACAAGTACAGGATGAATATCAATACTTGCACTTAATAATCTTGGGTTAATAATATTACCATCTACCCCCTGAATAATAAGTAATGCAATCAAAGCTCTTAAAGCCATATGTAAATCAGCTGTCACAAGACCAATAATTGCGATAGAAGCATATCCAAGGAACGGGCCTACATAAGGTATTAGATTACCTATACCAACTAATAATGCAATCACAATCCAGAATTTAACATGCAAGAAGCCAAATGCTACACTTACCATGACAAACATAAGAAAAGCATCAATCACCTGACCACGTACATAACCAGAGAATACACCTTCAATATCAATTAATAATTGATGAATAGCAGTGTCTACTTTCCTACTTGTAAAAACTTTAATACTCTTACTCCAATAATTCCATAATTTTTCTCCATCAAGCATAAAATAAATCGCAAAAATAATAGAGAATAGTAAATTAGTGAAGAAGTCCGACACTTTAGTGATACCGCCTAGAAGATTACTTGTAACACCATCAACTGCTGTCTTTAAGAACTGCTGTACTTGTACTGTAGAAATACTCATAGATTTAAGCTGTACGATGATTGCCTCATAAATCTCATTCACATTCTTTGCGACAATACGTAAGAAATCACTCATATCCTTAAACCGTGTGACTGCAAGTTCTTTACCAATACTTTTAATCACAAAAGTAGATAATAACGCAAAAACAAATAATACAATTAAAGAAGTAATCACAACAGATAACTGATGAGTTAACTTCTTCTTTTCTTTAAAATAAGAAACATTTCTAAGAGATGATTCTACCTTTTCTACTACTGGCTTTAATAAATAGGCAATCACAAAACCAATGAGTAATGGTGTAAATACCTGGCTTAAAAATCCCAATCCCTTCTTAAGAAACAAAAGAATATCTGATATGTTACTTCCTGCTGCAATCACAAGATAGATTGCAATGACAGTAAGTACTACATAAATAGATATCTGTGTATATTTTCTATTAGGTTTAAAACGAAACATAGTACCTCCTTACATAAGAGGGCTAAAGAAACGTAAAATACATCTCCATCCTCTTAATACAACACTTGTATTTATATACTTTTCTGATACATCCTGACTTATTTCAAATAGTTCATCGAAGTCTTCTCTTAATTCTTTGACTGCATGATTATGTGTAAACCAGCATCCATTTTCAAAGTGTAGATAAAGACTTCTAAAGTCAAAGTTAATTGTACCAACAACACCGACCTGATCATCAACCAAACATTGTTTTGAATGAATAAATCCAGGAGTATATTCATAAATATGAATACCTGCCTGCACAAGATGTGAATAATAGCTTCTAGTCATTGCAAAGACAACTGCTTTATCAGGAATACCAGGTGTAATGATTCTTACATCGACACCTCTTTTTGATGCAAGAATAAGTTCTCTTTGCATTTCGTCACTTAATATCAGATATGGTGTAGTGATATAGATATGATCAACAGCATGTTTAATCATATTTAAATAGACATTCTCACCTGTTTCTTCATCATCTAAAGGTGTATCCGAGTAAGGGATGATATATCCTTCTCCTGATACTTTATGACCTTTTAAATAAAGTGTGAGGTCTTCATTATCTTCTTTACTTGATGTCTGCCACATCTCAAAGAATATCTTTGTGAGAGAGTCTACTGCATCACCCTCTAATCTTACTCCAGAGTCCTTCCATAGTCCATAAGGATGTGTGTAATTGAAGTATTCATCGGCAAGATTATAACCACCAGTATAGCCTATTAGACCATCTATGACAGTAATCTTACGATGATCGCGATTATTCATAAAGGGATTTAAAACAGGAAAGATAGGGTTAAATACACGGCATTGTATACCTTCATCATGAAGACGTGCTCTAAACTTATTATTAATAAATCCTACGCTTCCCATATCATCATAAAAAACTCTTACATCCACACCCTGTTTTACTTTCTCTACAAGGATATCCTCTATCTGTCTCCATGCTTTTGAATCTTCTATCGCATGATATTCCATGAATATGAATTCTTTAGCGTTATTTAAATCATGTAGTTGTGCTTCCAATGCATCATTTGTAGAACTATAGAATTTTATCTTTGTATGATTAAAAGTAGGAAAACCCAAAGATTTTAGATAATAAGCTTCTGTGGCATGAAGAGGATCATTCTGTTGAAGTTCTTCATAACCTTGTGTTTCAATCTTATAACTGTTGAGATCATCATTTACTTTATTGAACTTCTTCTGTACTGTCTTCAACAATGAAGGTCTACCAAACAAGATATATATAGCTAAACCAAAGACAGGAAAGATGAGAATCAAAACAATCCAAGATAGCTTAAAAGCACTATTATCCGGTCTACCATAAATACGTAGTACACATATAAAGGCAATTATACTCATGATTGTATCAAAAGCTGCATAGTATTCAGAAAGATGTATCGCAAGATTCACAATCATAAATACCTGAATAATAATCAGAAGTGCAGCAATTATTACTCTTACAATACTATTTTTTACATCATTTTTATGCTCATATGTATTCATAAAATCCCCCTATTTAAAAAAGGCTTTCAATTAAGAAAGCCTATTAGAAATTCTTCTTTGCGACAACTAAGAAACGATATGTTGTCAACTGGAAATATGTATTCTGTTTAATCTGATCTAATGCATTCATATAGAAGCTCTTATATTGTGCGACATTTTCAGCCACTTCTGGAGCCACCTTACGGAAGTAAGTCTGTATTTGGCGAAGATTATGGAAACGAATATAACCTTTATCTTCTTTAGTTTCTACAACTTCAAATCCTGCCTCAGCAAGAGTCATTGCACAGCTGTTCATATCCCATACACCTCTCATCTTAAAAGGCATATACATAGATAAGAATTCATGAAGGTTTTCACTACCATTCTGATTCACAATGAAAGTACCATTTGGTTTAAGTACACGTAATACTTCATTCTTATCATAGTTAGAGAATTGATCCATTAATACATCGATACGTTCATCCTTAAATGGAAGCAGGTTAGATTCTGTCAATTTAGTTGCCTTAACAGGTAATCCTTCTAGAGTTGCTTCTACTTCACTTGTTTCAGTATAAGGTTCAATATCAAATGTTGCTGCTGGATAATCTTTATAATCCTTTACAAACTGCCCTTTATCCACTGTCATAAAGGCTAAATGATCTTCTGGATGAACATAGCTCTTAGTAATAGCGACTTCATCATAAAGTGGTGCAGAGACTTCATAACCATAGTCTTCTTCATCTCCACGTTTTAATTCTTCAATTTCTTTCATTAGATGTGTAGCTGATTGAATCTGCTGACGACATCTGAACTTACCATACTTAATAATAATAAATTGTACGATTGCATCCGCAATCACACCACATGCCACAAAGATAATGAGTTCTAAGAACCACAGTGCTGACATGAATGGTGCATCTGTACCACCAATCATATAACAGATAATACATAATACAACCATGCTTGCTGTTCCTGTATAGTTGAAAGGACGATTGAATTGTTCAAACCACACTAAGTTATTCACTCTTAATGCACGTTTACGGCTGATTTCAAAGTAAATCAGCTGGAATGTTAACATCAATCCAACAAACGTTAATAAAGTTGCGAGTAAAATTGCCATAGAATTCCCCCTTATTTGATCTTCTGACCTGTAAGAGTATAGTATTGATCTCCAATTGTGAAATAGCCTTCATCATGAAGAACGATTTCTTTTTCAATAGAGTAAATTTCCTTCATATCATTATCTACATCATAGATATAAGAACGCCCATTCTTTTCTAATGCAAGATATGGATGTCCATCAAAGACAATTGCTGCCTTTTCAGGAATCTTTGTATAAACATCTGAAAGTGCTTCTTTTCCATTACAGTCATAGACCTTAAATTGGCCATTCTTATTATATGCTGCATAATATGAATTGCCGATGAATTCTAAACGTGGATATGATGATTTTAATACATTTTCACCTTCCGCATTAATTAATTCATACTTACCGTTTTTAAGCTGTACAATAGCACACTTGTTTTCATCATACTGATTGGCTTCCTGATAATAAGGACTGACCTTCTTACCATTGAAGTCATAATAAGCATAGCCTTTACCTTTTACAAAACCTGGATAACGAGACACCGTTAATTCATGTGCATATGGATAAACCTGTACATTCTTTAATTCACTTGTCTTCTTACCGTTATAAACTGTATGAGGTCCATAGGCAATCTTCTTATTTCTAGAAATGAAATGTGTATTGTCTTTAAAGTTAGAGTTTGTAGGAACAATCTCTCCCTTTCTATAAAGACTGACAGTATCATCTGCAGTTAATACGATATTGTTTTTGTTTGTGATCTCTGCACCAGTTAGTACATAATCATTTGAATAAATCTTAGTACCAATTACAGCTAATGTATTCTGGTTATCTGCATCATATAAAATAGCCTGATTCTTACGTGATGCAAGAATAGAATAGTTACCTACTTCCTTAATAGAAGATTTCTTACCATTCTTTAAATAAACATTAATAGAATCTTCAAAACCTACAATAGATGCATCATCTATACTAGAAGCATAGTAAACCTTCTTCTTACCAGCATATAGAGTCTTACCATTATTTACAACTTTATAAGTCTTACCCTTTACGATAACAGGTAGATCAGTCTTTAATAAACCGCTCTTAGTAGATGATTTATAAAGAACCTTACCTTTTGTATTGAGTACTTCAATACCACCTAAAGAAATATCGGCCGCTCTTGTTTTAGTTTCTGTTTCTGGATTTCTTATAACAGTTACTTCACTTATATGCTTCTTCTTACCTATAGTTGCAGTAATAGTTACTTTACCTGTTCTTATACCATATACAGTACCATTTTCTACAGTCGCAATATTCAAATCACTTGAATCCCATTTAACCTCTTCAGGATTTACATTAGTCACAGAAAGCTGACCCTGTCCACCTTTAATAACAGTCATTTCCTTCTGATCAATCACTTTAATAAGCTTATGAACTGTAACATCACATGTATAATCCTTCTTATCAATCGTTGCAGTAATAGTCACTTTTCCTGCTTTATTCGCATGAATTGTACCATTTTCTACAGTCGCAATTGTCTTATCAGAAGTTGTCCATTTAACCTTCTGATTTTCATAATTATTAATAGAAAGACCATAATCAGATTCTTCATCCATCTCAATCTTAGTTTCACTTAAAGAAAGAGGTTTAGCCTTAACAGTAATTTTAGCCTTAGCCTTTTGATTACCAGCCTGAACAGTAATAGTAGCCTTACCAGGTTTCACACCTGCAATCTCTCCAGTATCCGGTGCTACAATCACAACCTGATCATTACTTGTAGTCCATACTGCCTGATCTTCATCCTTCTTATTTAATACTTGTAAGAAGATATGCTGATCCTTTTCAATAGTAGTCTTAGAAGGATTAATCTTAATCTGTCTCTTCTTTACTGTAATAGCAGCCTTATATTTCTTCTTGCCGACCTTTGCAGTAATAACAGCTTTACCCTTCTTTAAACCTGTTACTTCACCAAATTCATTGACTGAAGCAATCTTTTTCTTATTAGAACTCCATTGTACAACTTCTTCTGGATTCTTCTTATCTAATACATTTAATACAACCTTCTGTTCAGTTAAAAGAGTCACCTTAGTCTGATCAAGTCTCTGTGTTCTCTTCTTTACAGTCACCTTAGATTTAACTGTCTGACCATTACTTGTTGCCTTGATAGTCGCTTTACCTGGATTAATAGCCCAGATATGTCCATCAGCAACAGTCACTACATTCGCATTACTTGTTTCCCACTTAATATCAGGATATGCATTTTCAATGCCATACTGACCTTCTTCACCTGTATAAAGTGTTGCTTCATTTTGAGAAATCTTTAAAGTCTTACGTTTTACTTTAATCTTACACTTTAAAGTATCATCCCCTACTTTTGCGATTATTGTAGTCTTACCAGGCTTTAATCCCTGAATGACACCATTGTCTACTGTTGCAATCTTAGGATCCTTAGACTTCCATTCAATTGTACGTGCACCAAAATCATTCACTGTAAGTGTAGCAGGTTCTGATGTATATACATCTAAAGATTCCTGAGAAAGATATGGATGTAATGCTTCTACCTTAATCACACAAGTCACTGATGCATTATCTTTAGTTGCAGTAAGTGTTGCAGTCCCTGCATGTTTTGCATAAACATAGCCTTCCTGATTAATATCAATGACATCATTATCATTTGTAGACCATACAACAGCATCATTCGCAAATACCTGTGTTAAAGTGTTTTCTGTCATATTAAGAGAAGATGCACTTAAATAAAGTCCAGTCTGTGGCTGAGATTCACCTACAAGCATATTACCCTGTGTTTTTAAGCTTGTATAACGTCCTGGTTTAATAATTGTTTTACCTGTATTAGAAATATAACCAGTCTGATCACTCTCATTAGTCACTAAATATCCACCTTCAAAAGGTGTATATGTCTTATACATATCTTTGGTATAACGCTGCCCCTTAGTATTATAAAGAGCATATAAACTATTCTTTCCTTCTTTCATGAAAGAAGTCTTCTTAATCTCATGATTATCGGATGATGATCCACAGCCACTTAATATTAATGCAGTAGCCAGGATTCCTATTACCTTCTTCATAGTCTGCCTCCTTGTTTTTTTTCTACAACATCATTATAACATAATTCTTTACGTAAAAAAAATGAGAGATAATCTCTCATTTTAGAATCTTTCTGAAACGATAATTTACATTCCATAGGAACATAAGAAATACAACGACTAACATACCAAAAGAGACTAGTGTTTTACATTTTACACTACAATAGAAAAACAAGATACAAAGTACAGTAATCAAGAAACTCATAAGTAACATCATGAGACTTTTTGATTGTCTTCTTAATTCAAAGAAAATAAGAAGCTGTAACGCAATGGAAATTATGAAATATAAGTCATTATAATTCATAAGCGTATCTCCTCTCTTTTTTCTTATTATATACCAAGCAACAAAAAAAGGCCTTATAAAGGCCTCTTTTACATTAAATATGTAATGGATCGTTGTTTACACCATAAACCTTTTTATCTTTTGTAGTTGCTACATAATATACTGCGCTATCTTCAGGTTTATAGTAAACTTCTAAAGTTTCAAGAGTGTTAAGCTTGATTCCGTTAGCTTTGATATCTTCTTTAACTAATTTTTCGATATCAGACACATTAACATCTTTATTCATGAACTGTACTTCAATTTTTGTTTTCATGTTTGTATCCTCCATTTCCTAGTATGATAAAAACCACCTTTAATATAACACTTTTCCTTTTACAATCAACCATTTTTCTTGAAAATATCAACTATTTTCACCATTTATACATTTATATGTAAAATAGTAACTGTTTTTACGCTTGTCATATATAAACAAAATAATCAAAGTAATGATCATCAAAATAAGACCATAAAGTAAATACACAAGAAGTAATCCTATCAGACTTGAATCAAACATCATCCCTGGTACAACAACTAATGCCTGAATAAATGAAACACTTGATGTACCAATACGTTTAAAGGCTGCCTGAACAGAGAATGCACATGAAGCATATTGTGCAAAGAATAATACAAGAATATCTATTAAAGAAATAATAATCTTTGCCTTTTGATCAATATAGTGTCCTAGCTTCTTATATCCAATAAAGCTAAGCAATGATAATAGTATGGCATCTAGACAGATGATATAACCTAGGTTATAACCAAAAGCCCATATAATACCTCCAATGACTGCACCAATAAAAGCACCAAGTATTCCAAGTGGTGAAGCAGTGTGTTTGGTAATACGTTCATGTTTTTTAAAGCAGTCAGAACATAATATATCTATTTCATCATCTAATAAATAGACATTTAATGGTTTGCTTTGATGACAGTGATGACATTGTGGTGACTGATTAATTTCTTTCTTGAGTGTTAAGATAATATTCTCTAACTCTTCTTTTTTAATGCGCTTAGATAAAACAAGTCCTGCACCTTTCTCATTAGAATATATACGTTCTACATCATCTCTTTTAATAAAGAGTTGTTCTAGTATATCTCTTTGATGCTTACTATCTTCTGTAGTCAATAATAAAGCTATTTTATGATGAGGTAATACCTGTAATAATAAATAAAAATGATCTTGAATGTAGTAATAATAGTCTTTTTTAGGGGTTGGTTTAAAACCAATAGTTGTGAGTTCTTTAATTTTCATAACGTACTCCTGTTAAAAAAAGAGAGAGTAATTCTCATTACTCCCCTTATTCTGATGCTGAATTTTTAGATCTATAAGCTCTCTTACGATCAAGTTCAGAAAGATATTTCTTTCTTAAACGGATATTGTTTGGAGTGACTTCTACTAATTCATCTTCATTAATATAGTCAAGACAAGCTTCTAGGTTGAAGTGTCTAGGTCTCTTTAATACAACTGTTGTATCTTTTGTAGATGAACGTGTATTTGTCTGCTGTTTACCCTTAGTAACGTTTACTACTAAGTCATTGTCCTTTGCATGTTCCCCAACAATCATACCTTCATATACTTCTACACCTGGACCAACAAACATCACACCACGGCTTTCTACACCACCAAGTGCATAAGCAGTAGTCTGTCCTGTTTCAATAGAAATAAGAACACCTAACTGTCTTTCACCTACTGCTTCACCTTCTAATGGGCGATATTCTAAGAATGAGTGGTTAATAATACCATAACCCTTAGTCATTGTTAAGAAGTTAGTCATGAAACCAATTAAACCTCTAGAAGGTACAATATAATGAACCTTAGTCATACCATCCATAGAATCCATGTTTTCCATGATACCTCTTCTTAAACCTAATGATTCAATAACTGAACCAATACAATCATCTGGTGCTTCGATTTCTACATCTTCATATGGTTCACATGTTACACCATCGATTTCCTTTAAGATAACATGAGGTCTAGATACCTGTAATTCATATCCTTCTCTTCTCATTGTTTCAATTAAGATAGATAAGTGTAATTCACCACGACCACTTACCATCCATTCTTCTTTATTCTGAATACGTTCTACTTTTAAAGATACATCCTTGTTTGTTTCTTTGAATAAACGTTCTTCAATCTTAGATGCAGTCACAAACTTACCATCCTGACCAGCAAATGGTGAAGTGTTTGTACCAAAAATCATCTGGATTGTTGGTTCATCTACATGAAGTAATGGTAATGCTTCTTCACAGCTTGGTTCACAGATTGTTTCACCAACACCAATGTCAGCTAAACCTGCAACAGCCACGATATCACCAGCACTTGCTTCTTCTACTTCAAATCTATGCATACCTAAATAACTGAATAACTTCTGAACACGGAACTGTGTCTTAGAACCATCTGCTCTTAAACATACAACATTTTCATTTACTTTAATAGAACCTCTCTGAATTCTACCAATACCAATTCTTCCTACATAATCATTGTAGTCTAATAAAGCTGGCTGTAACTGTAAACCACCTCCAACATCTACTGCTGGTGCAGGAATTTCATTGATAATCATATCAAATAAACAGTCCATATTAGGAACCTGAGTACTAATATCAGGATCTAATGAGCTTGTACCATTTAATGCTGAAACGAAAACAGTTGGGAAATCAAGCTGATTATCATCAGCACCTAATTCCATAAATAATTCAAGAACTTCATCCATAACTTCCTGAATTCTTACAACTGGACGGTCAACCTTGTTGATAACAACGATAGGTTTAACATGAGCAGCTAATGCCTTCTTTAATACGAAACGAGTCTGAGGCATTGTACCTTCATAAGCATCAACTACAAGTAAAACACCATCCACCATGTGCATGATACGTTCTACTTCTCCACCAAAGTCAGCATGGCCTGGTGTATCCATGATGTTGATCTTATAGTCTTTATAATGAATAGCTGTATTCTTTGCTAAAATAGTAATACCACGTTCTCTTTCTAAAGCGTTACTATCCATAGCACGTTCAGCTAGTTCTTCGTGTGCTTCAAGTGTTCCAGATTTCTTAATAAGCTGGTCAACCAATGTTGTTTTACCATGGTCAACATGAGCAATAATTGCTATATTTCTAATATTCATAATCGCACCTCTTTCAATTTTTAGATTATATCATAGTTCGTCTTCATTTCAATAAAGAATAGTTTTCAAGATGAGAAAATTTATTAAATATTGAATAACTCAACTCTTTTTCAAAAAAGAACAGGCTTACATAACCTGTTCTTTTAAGAATTTATAAGTTGTAGAAAGAACTTCATGAATATGATCCGCATTATCATAATTATGAGATGCACCAACAACTGGATGGAAAATCATCTGCTTACCAAATAGTTTTGTATATCTTTCACTGATTGCATAAGGTACTGTTTTATCTTCAGTTCCATGAATGACTAATAAATCATTCTTATATGTATCTAAGTTCTTATAGAAATCTCTTTGAAGCATATCCTTTACAAAAGCATCGCTGATTTCAAATCCATTATGATCATAAACAGGTGCTTCTTCTACTGATCCTGTAAGATAGTCTAAAGAATCTGGTAAACTGAAGGCAGGAGCCCATAATACAAGTTTTTTAATATCTTCAGGATAAATTTTAGCAAGTTCACTCGCAATTGCACCACCCATAGAATGTCCTAAGACATATATATCTGTTACTTGAGGCATCTTCTTTAATTCTTCTAATAGAATACGTGCACATGATAATTCATCATCAAATGTCATTTCTTTAAAGGTAAGATCTGATTCACCACTACCTAGAAAATCCATTCTTAAAGTACCGACACCCTGCGCTTCTAATAAACGTGATAAAGAAACATAGGAAAACTTAGTTCCTGTGCATTGTCCTGTAAAACCATGGAATATTAATAATACAGGGAATTCTTTTCTATGAGGCACATGGAAGAATCCTCTCATAACACCCTTAGGTGTCGCAATTTCACAATACTGCTGCATAATTAAGCCTCCTCTACAAGTGAAACCATTCTCTTCACTTTCTCTTTATCTACATAATCATAGTTAATACCATTATAGCTAAATGATACATAATCATTGGCTGTAGTAGGATCTGCTCTCCAATTCTTACATGAAGAATGAACCTGATGAATACCTGTATAGTGAATAATGTCTACGACATTTGTTTCATTAATTCCAGAACCTGCCAATATTTCTATTTGATTGCCATATTTCTCCTGCAGTTCCTTAATAAGCTGAACTCCTTCACTCACAGTAGACTTCATACCACTTGTAAGTACTCTATCCACACCTAATTCAATTAATCTATGAATTGTTGCATCTGGATTATCACATACATCAAAAGCTCTATGAAATACTGCAGTCTTACCATAACTATGAATAATAGAGACCATTTCACCTGTACGTGCACTATTGATTTTACCATCAGGATCCAAGAACCCAAACGCAATACCATCAGCCCCATGTTCTAATAGTTCTTCTGCTTCGATAATCATCTGTTCAGATTGTAATTCATTATATACAAATCCTGCACCTCTGGGTCTTACCATGCAAATAACTTCTAGATCTGTATTATTCTTAATAAGTTCTAATGATGCAATAGTAGGTGTTAATCCACCTAACGCTAACGCACTATTTAATTCAATTCTTTTCGCACCACCATGATATGCATTCATTGCATCCTCATAGCTGCCACAACATACTTCTAGCTTATTCACTCACTTCTACCTCTACTTCATACTGTTCTTGATCTACAGTCATATAAATAAGATCTTTAATGGCTTTCTTCACTTTAGTTTCAGTCTTTTCTAAGAACTGATTCTTAATCGCTTCTTTTTCTACTTTCTTCTTCTGTTCTTTCGCGAAAGTCTTATAGTCTGTAATAGAAATCTGATTAAAGATGTTCTTTGTTTCATCATAAACCTTAATAGAATTCTCATCGATTTCATTAGATAAGATCTTTACTGCAGATGTTTTCACGATAATCTTATTATTTGTTTTTTCTACCTGTACATCAGAAAGATCAACACCTGCTTTCATCTTACCTTCATAAGTAATTAAGAAAGACTTCTGTGTTAAAGGAACAGTCCAGCCATTAAACTTTAATGAATTAGAAAACTTCCCTACTTTTGTATAATCATATTCAGATACAGCTAATTCATTAATATCTCTTATTTTCTGTGTTAAAGCTGTTGAAGTGATTTCTTCTTTAGCTGGTGTACTACGTCCTCCAAAGTACATACCACCCACAAACACAACAATAACTAACACAATAATGACTATAATTGATCTTAAACTAAATTTGTTTTTCATTTTCATCACCAACCAAATTATAGCAGATAAAGAAAAATATATACAGTTTGTTTTATAGTCTAGATGATTTGACAACAAATACAATAAATGATAGTTTTTAAGTAGGTGATGAAAATGAATTACGATAATGTACATATTTCTAGATGGGAAGAAATACCAGATTTTCCACTCTATATAGATCAGGTTGTATCTATTATAGAAAAGAGTTTGTCTTTCTTAAAAAATGACAATGACGCTATTATCACAAAAACAATGATCAATAACTATGTCAAACATAAGCTAGTAAAAGCACCTATAAAGAAGAAATATGAAAGAGAACAGATTGCTTATTTCACATTAATTTGTTTATTAAAGTCGGTCTTCTCTTTAGATGAGATTTCTAAGCTTATTCAATTACAACAGAGTCAGAAAGAATTATCTGAATTCTATAATATGTATTGTGACGTATTTGAGCGTATCCTTAAGACAAATTATTTAGACTCAGAACTACCAGACATATATAATAAATGTATCTTAAGTTCTGTCTATAAGATCAAGGTATCTGATAATCTTCTTGGTGAAGAAACAATGGAAGAAGCACTAAAAAAGGATTGAGTTTATTCAATCCTTTTTTACTTATCACCAAAAATGACATTCATATATTTTTCTTCATTTGTTAGAATACGGATGATTGTTACTGTGTCATGATCATATTTATAAAAAATACTATATTTTCCTGCAATGACATAATAAAGATCTGTTGTCCATCCAGTTCTATTAGATAGCTGACCACCTATTTCAGGGTGTGTTTTTAATACAGCACATAGTTTCACTATCTTTGGATTCAAACGCATAGGGTTTCTTAAATCAGCACGTGCTTGTCTTGTATATCTTAGATTCATAGTTCAATTCCAAATTCTTTTAAGATATCTTCTTCAGAAATACTATCATCTGCAAGTGCTTTTTCACCTTTATCTAATTCAATCATTAACTGAGAGATTGCCTGTTCTCTTAATGCCTGTTTACTATTTGCGGTTACTAAGAAAGGCATTCCTTCTACATTAATAGACTGCTGAATAAATGCATTAATAGCATCAGTAAGTGTCATACCACATTGTGCATAGATTCCTTCTACCTGTGCTTTGATTTCTGGATTAATACGCATCTGAAAAGTGCTTGTTTTGGGTGCTGTCGCCACTGTTAGTGTTGTTTTTTTCATAGTTCATAAACTCCTTCTCAACTATTATAAACATCACTCAATTAACAGTCAACACATTGTATATACAGAAAACAAATAAAGGAAAAAACTGATCAGAAATGAAATCATTTCATCACAGTTTCTTAATTAACGCTTTTTAGATTTATGTCTAGGTTTCTTAACAGCTTTTCTAGCACGAGGAGATTTCTTAACTACTTCTTTTAGTTCTTCTTTCTTCTCTTCTACTACCTTTACTGTATCTTCTACAGCTGCTTTTACTTCTGCTTTCTTTGTTTCCACAACTGCTTTAACTGGTTCTTTAGTTTCTTCAACCTTCTTAGTCACAGCTTTTACGGTCTTTTTAACCGGTTCCTTCACTGCTTCCTTTACAGGCTCTTTAACTTCTTCTACCTTTTTAGCCACAGCTTTCACTGTCTTCTTGACTGCTTTCTTAGATGCAGCCTTTTTCTTCTTATGTGCAATAATCGCCTTAGTAATTTCATTTAACTTTGCTTTAGTTTTAGCACGGAAAACAAATATATGGTTACCTTCAGCCTGTGCAAGAACCTGAGGAATATCTGCTTCAATCTTGATATATTCTCTATACTTATCAGCAACTTCTGCATCAGATAATTCATAATCAATACCAAGACGTCTTCCTACATAACCTACATAATACTTTCTTTCAATTTCATAGAAACAAGTATTATAGATCATCATATCTGCCCAAATAGTATATGTATCTACATCATAAGCATAGTTCATCATATCAGGAATAAAAGCACCTGGTGCTCTCATATTCACTTCTAGAGGAACTAAATCACCTTTTCTACCTAATCCTGGTTTATCTTCAGATAATTTAATGAATTCAAAATGGAAGAAACGGCTTCTTGTATCAAATGCTTTAACAACCTTTTCACCAATTTCATAAATAGGTTTACCTTCTACAGGTTCAGAATGGAAATAGATATCAGATGCATCATTGACTGTATCCATAATAGAAGTATCCATATAATGACTTGTAGAGAATAAAATATTCTTATCCTTATCAGTCACACCTTCGAATGTTACAACATCACCAGGCACAAAATCTTCTAGAATATAATCAATATAATCCTGTTTATGATTATAGAAGTCTTTTAATTCTTCATCATCTTTCAATTTATAAGTATGAGTTGCTCCTACACCATTATCAGGCTTTACAATCACTGGATAACCATTCTTTTTAGTAAACTCTAAAGCTTCATCAAGTGTATCTAACTTAATATAGTCAGCCACCTTTAAATCAGCACTCTTATATACTTCCTTCATAGCTGATTTAAATTTCATCCAGCGCATATCCTGAATCTGTGGACCAGTAGTCACATTAAAGTCTCTTCTTAATGTTGCTTCTAATTCTAGCCAGTATTCATTTTCAGATTCAATCCAGTCAATCTTTCCATAATGACTAGAGAAATAAGCACATGCACGATATACTTCATCATAATTCTCTAAAGAACCTACATAGTAATATTCAGTCAATGAATTCTTTGTGTCATCACTGATTATATCATATGGGCAATCTCCAACACCTAATACATTCACACCACGATCTTTTAAACGCGAACAGAAATTATGATAATATTCTGGAAAATGTGGTGATATAAATACGACGTTCATCTATTCTTCTCCTCCTAGATTACTCTCTTTACAAAATATGGGAACTGTACTCTCCACCAATCCCAATCATGGTTTACATCATATCCCCAGAAATCAATCCATGCTGGAATATTCTTATATTCCAATAGTTCTTTCATTCTACTAGTTGAACGAACCATTTCGTCTTCCCAAGCACCCTGGCCACAACATAATACGATACGACGTTTTCTATACATTTCTACATATGGGTGATCATAACTCATACCTTCAATATATTTAATAGGACTATTACAATAAACATTATCATCCACATAATCATGGAAGAATAAATCACTATCATAATATCCACTTAATGCGATACATCCACTAAAAATATCCGGTCTTCTAAATAAGAAATTAGCTGCATGTGATGCACCTAATGAACATCCTGTAGTATAAATACCCTTTGCATGTGTACCACACATCGCATTAATATCAATAATTCTAGGTACTAATTCATCTACAATATAATGATAATATTGTTCTAACATATGTGAACGAGATCCAACATCATGACCGCCTTCTTCACTCCATGTTTCTAGATCAATACTATCACAGCAGAATAATTGTATATTCCCATTATCAATAAGGTCTTCTACTGTAGCGACCATGCCATTGTTTTCAAAATCAAAAAATCTACCGTTCTGTGATGGAAATACAAGTATAGGTGTTCCCGCATATCCATACACCTTATATTCCATATCTCTTTCAAGACATGGACTGTACTCTTTATAATATTCTACTTTCATTCCCAAAGCCCCCTTTGCCTTTGCCTATTATATCATATTTACTAGATAATTCACTTATTTATCGGTATTTCCTATATACTCATTTAATTCTTTAGGAATATGCCTAGCACTTCTTATAGTTCTTAATTGATATGTCTTAAGTACTTCCAATGGATAAAGAGTAGGATCATATGTTTTTAGACGTTTAAGAAGCATACTTGTTTCATTACTTTCTACTACCTGACACTTATACATAATTGCAGAATAAGGAGCACCATAATAGATATATACATTCGCATCTTGATGAATATTCCCTTTCTGATGCCATCTTATATAATCGCTTTGATGAAATGCCTTTATTAAATCAAAACGTTTAGGAGAAGCAGGAATAACCCAATCTTCACATATCACAGTAGTATGATAGCTTTGATCAACAAGAGACATGATATCTTCATCACTCAATGTTTCATCTAATAGTATACTGATCCAATGTTTCTTATTCATATGAAAAGCTGGATAGATAGAAGGATGATTCACTGTATCCATAGAAATCTTAATATTCAAACATTCTATTTCTCCTTGTTTATCACAAAACTTAGAATAGTCTGTATGCATAATAAGTCCAAACCACTTATCATTATTTCTAAATACAAATAAATCACCATTAGTAAAAGGACAATCTGGAAGAACATGATACTTTTCTTCAATAAGATGCATCAAACGTTTAGATTGAGGAAAAATAAAATAATCATATACAAAACAATGATTCAATATATCCTCTATACAGTCTTCATATGCAGTTCTCACTTTTTGTACAAACTTTCCCTGCTTACCTACCAGATGAATATTTGTATATTCTTCATCTGTATCAGTATCATAAACCTTTGCATCTAAAATACTATTTATAATGACTTCTATCCTGAAATCACCATCTAGTATATCTTTCTTATATATATAATTATGCTCCTGTTTCTTAAATCCATAATCAATAAGTTTATTCTCATCACAGTGATAACGTCTATAATCCTTCATTATAAACCTCCAAAGAATGCCTTACATATCAATTTTGATATTCTTTACTTTCTGTTTCGCTTCTTCTTTCATATGAGGAATAGTCAGATTAGGAAAACCATGCTTCTCTACTAACTTATTTGTATAATCCTTTAAACGATAAACAGAAAAATCATGTCTTTCTTTTTTGCCCGTTAAAGTATAGTAATTCACAAATGGTGTAAAGACCACGTTCTTAATTTTCTTTTTTTCTATATCAAAAGAAAGCATACCTTCTAATTGACATGATTCTTCCAACATGCCACTTACAAAATTACCTAAACTATAAGCAACTAATGTACGCTTACCATCCGCTCTTTGAATATATTCTACATCCTGTAATGTATGTGTATGTGTTCCAATAATCACATCTGCGCCTGCATCTGCAAGCTGCTTAGCCATATTCTTCTGGAATGTATTAGGATGATAATCATACTCAATACCCCAATGACAGGATACTATCACAATATCCGCATTTTCTCTTGCTTACTTTATATTCTCCATCATAGTGGATTCCTGAAAATTAATCATATAAGGTAACTGTTTCTGATAAGTCACACCATTCACATATTGATTAAAAGATAGAAATGCAATCCTAATACCATTCTTTTCTACTATATTAATATTCTGTTTCTCTTCTTCATTCTCATAGAGTCCTAAATAAGTCATCTGAGGATGTTTATTAAATACCTGGATAGAATGTAGTATGCCAGATGCCCCCCTTGATCATATGCATGATTGGTAGCACCATTCACTATATTAAATCCTACCTTTTCTAAATCATCTGCCACACTATCAGGTGCATTAAAGAGAGGATAACCAGAAGGTTTTCCTCCCCCCTAATATTGTTTCCTGATTCACAAAACAATAATCTGCCTGGATATACTTCTTAATATTCTTATAATAGTTTGAAAAGTCATAACCCCTAGAAGTCTTGGCTTCATCAAGCATACATTGATGATAGAGATTATCTCCTACAGCAACAAAAGAAACACTTGGTGTCTCTTTCTTTACTTCTTCTTTAGGAGGTGTACTACATCCTGAAAGAAGTAACATAATTGCAAGAAGAAATTTATATTTCATAAATTATTTAGTTGTTGATCCAAATCCACCATTACGTGTTTCAGTGGCATCATCATCTTCAGTAATACCATATGTCATGAAGATTCCCTGGGCAATACCCTGGCCAGCCTGAACATCAACTACTTTTCCTTCATTTGAATCATTTGTCATCTTAATAAAGATATGACCTTCATTATCTGAATAGAAGTAATCACTATCAATTACACCGACAGTATTATTTAACTGTAGACGATATTTAAATCCCAAACCACTTCTAGGATAAATCATTAATACCCATCTTTCATTCATTTCACAACGGATTCCTGTAGGAATCTTTACTGTTTCTCCAGGCTCTAAATGTATATCAATAGGTGTATAAAAATCATATCCTGCAGATCCTTTAGTTGCACGACGTGGAAGCTTAATCGCATCATAGATGTCCTTTACATCTTCCTTTTCCATTCCTGTTTGAAATTGTTCATAAGATACTTTATAAAATTTAGCGCTATTCATTTCAATCTCCTTTCGCTCTTATATATATTATACACAAAAAGCCTAGATTTTACTCTAGACTTGTGAGTCAAAACGATATTTAAATTCTTTATAAGTTTTCTCAGTTTTTGTATCCTTCACTACAGCATTACAATAATGATCACCCTGGTTTACTTCTATACTTATCGCAACATTTCGCTTATCTGAAAAAGTAAATGTAGACTTTTCTACACGTGGACTATTTAAATCATTATTAGGAACTGAAATAGTAAGAAAATACTTAAGAGAAGAATTCTCTCCTGTCTTCATATTTCCATGATAACAACGCATAATCTTATTATCCTTCTTCATTGTATAAGCAATATCTAAATTCTTTTTTACTACATAAGAATCAATATCCTTAAATTCCTTCTTATGTAGGTTCTTATTCATTTCTTTAAAGAAAGCTGTCTTATAATCTCTATCTTCACATGTAATAGAAATTTCTTCCCCATTCAACATACCTGAATAGAATGTTCTTACTTCCTGTGCAATATAATTTGAATTGGCACGTGTTGAACACCCACCTGTCAACAAAAGTGCGATTAACCAGAGTATCTTCATGCTTTATCACCTGTAAGCATTATACATATTTATTATGGAATAACTGTGTATTTTCAAAAAATGAAGCACTTATTTGTGCTTCATTCATACTTTTATTAAAAGAGTTACTGTGGTAGGTGATCAACCGCATATTGTGCTTCTTCAGCAGTGAATTTTTCTCCATAGCTTGAAGTTAACTGTTCATAGATAGCCGCCTTAGACATATGCATCATAGATGAGTAAGATTCTGCTTTTGCGAGTGCATTCTTATCTTCCATAGTAGGTTCTTTACCTTTTGAATAATGAACAGTGACAGTACTTCCCTTTTCTAATTGTGTACCTGCCTGAGGTGATTGACTAATAAATCCTCCCTGTGCAATACTATCAGAGAAATCTTCTTCTTTACTTAACTAGAATCCATTTTGATCACACCAAGCCTGTGCATCTGTTTGACTCAAATCAGCAACTTCTACTTTCTCTACTTTCTTTTTCTTCTTAGCTTCCTTTGTAGTAGCTACTTCAGGTGAAGATTCAATTGGTTCTGGATCACTGATACTGCCTGCATATGCAAAAACCAAGAAACCTGCAAGAATCATACATAATGCTTTTTTCTTAGGCTGTTTCTTAAACAAGCAATATACAAGATAACCGATTCCTAATACAAAAGCGATGAAGCCAAGCATCACAAATGCATCCACTGATACACAGCGAATCACAAATAATACAAAGAAAACAAGTGAAGCCAGTAATGTCTTTTTCGCCTTATCATTTGGTTCATTGTTTTTCTTTAATTTAATGAAATACACAATGCCTAGTACAAGTAAAACTAAAAATAATAGAAATAAAATCATATCAACATACCCTTCCTTGGACAACTATATTGTAGTACTATCCATCAAAAGATGTATTGAGTAAGTGCTGGAGAACAACTATTAATAGGTGTCTAGAAAAATTAATTAAAAAAGCTGTACGATGACAGCTTATGATTTGTTAGGAAGAGTAATCGTAATACAAGTCCCCTCTCCTAATTGACTATGTAATTTCACTGTTCCTTTATTATAAGAAACAATATGCTTAACGATGGCAAGACCTAAACCTGTACCACCTTTGATTCTACTACGTCCCTTATCAACACGGTAGAATCTTTCAAAAATACGGCCTTGGTCTGCAAGAGGTATACCAATACCTGTATCCTTGACTTCAATGATCATGTTATCTTTCTTACTATAAATATGAACATAAACATGACCATCTTCTTTGTTGTACTTAATAGCGTTACTTACAAGATTAGAAATCAATGTTTCTATTTGAGATCCATTTCCAATATAAGTAATGGGTTCTACGTCTATATGAAGCTCTACATTATATTTTATTAATAGACCTTCATAATCTTCAGAAATATCTTTCATTAATGCCTGCATCTTAACAGGAACTTTTTCAACAATCAAATCATCACTATCTAGTCTAGATAACATCAAGATATCATTAATTAAAGAAGACATATTAGTCACTTCGGTTTGAATCTTAGAAAGCATCATCTTCTTCTGATTTTCATCATTGATGAATCCTTGTGATAATAATTCACTATAACCTCTAATAGCTGTAATAGGTGTTTTTAATTCATGAGATACACTAGAGAAGAATTCTTCTCTCATCTTCTGTGAATTCTTCATTGCAGTAATATCTACAAAGAAGAGTGCTGTACCAAATGGAAGGCAGGAGATTGCACATTGGTAATCAAAATCATGAATCTTTAATTCTATACGCTGTTTCTTAGGTGCACTATTTAACGCATTTATAAGATTAGGATAAGTAATATGATCTATTAAGTTATCCTTTTCTTTTAAAGGTCCTAGAATCTTTATAGCACTATCATTGACACTTAAGATCATGCCATTCTCATCAAGTAAGATGAAGCCTTCCTCCATCTTTCTTAATATCGCATTGATCTTATCTTGTTCAAATCTTGTTTCTCTCATAGATTTTCTTAATCGATGAGAAAGTTTTTCTATTGTATCAATAATAGGTGTAAATTCTTCATAATCTGTTGTTGGGAGTTCAAAACGATAGTCTTCAGTCATGTTATTAAGAGACTCACTGATTTCTGTCAAAGGCTGAGTGACTCTCTTAGAGAGTTTACGTGCAACTATGTATGAAAATAATATACTAATCAGTATAGAAATCGCAAATGCAGGAGCAAGTTCTGGAAAATAACCCCATACCCCTGAATAAGGGATGGACAATCTTATAATGTGGGTATCTTTATAATATGCAGCATAGAGAAGTGGCTGATTGGTTGTCTCAGAACGTCTCATTGCATACCCTTCATGATTTGAAGAATGAAGTGCCTGTTGTACTTCTTCTCTTTTCAAATGATTAGAAGAGATGTCATTCTTATATGTATCTGCAAGAACTTTACCTTTTTCATCTATGATAGATATTCTTGTATCATCAGAGAAAGCAAGTGGATTAAGTGTTTCTATCTGTGTATTGAGATCCTTAGAGTAGTCTAGATTATATTCTATAAGTTTTACAGAATACATCATTTCTCTTTCGGAATCTTCTTTCATTGAACCAGAAATAATAAATATACTCGTTGCACTACAGATACATAGAGATACTAATAAAAGTGAGATAAAATACCTCAATATAGATTGTCTCATTATTGACCATCCTCAATAAAACGATAACCTACACTTCTGATTGTCTTAATATAATGATGTCCATCATCACCAAGTTTTGCACGTAAAGAACGAATATGAACATCTAAGGCTCTTGATTCGCCTACAAAATCATAACCCCAGATATTATTTAAAAGTTCTTCTCTTTCTACAACACGTTCTTTATTTTCTACTAAATAGAGTAATAACTGATACTCTTTATGAGTTAATTCAAGTTTTTCACCCTGCTTTAAAATAATATGCTTAGACTTATCAATTTCTAAAGATGTTGTCTTAATAACCTTTGAATGATGCTGGCTTCTTCTAAGTAATGAGCGAACACGTGCAGCAAGTTCCAGCACTCCAAATGGTTTCGTCATATAATCATCACAGCCTGAATCTAAACCTCTTACCTTATCTATTTCACGATCCTTTGCAGAAAGAATTAAGATAGGTAAAGTTGTATTAGTCTTTCTAATCTGTTTAATGGCTGAAATACCATCTAATTCTGGTAGCATGACATCAAATATTGCAAGATCAGGTGTATCTTCATGAATTGCGACAATAGCATCTATCGCATTATTAAAGAGGGTAATTTGATACCCACTTGATTCAAGAGATAACTTGATAATTTCCTGAATATTCTCATCATCTTCTATTACATATATACGTTCGCTCATTGGTTATATCCCCCTTAAATAATACGCTGCTGGTTGATAGATCCTGTTTCCATGAAGTCTAACCATTCACAGATATTAGATGCATGATCACCAATTCTTTCAAGATATTTAGCAATCATGAAGTAATCTAAACAGTCATCTGCATTTTCACTATTTTCTTTCATAATCTGGATGATTTCATTCTTAATATCCAAGAATAATGCATCAATATCATCATCCATTCTAGAAATGTTATGGGCTTTATCTACATCACCTTCTACAAAGGCTTCAATAGACTTATGCACCATTTCTTTTGCAGTCTTTAACATTTCTGGAATATGTTCTACTGTTCTATAAATATGATCACCAGATAAATCCAAGATAATTTCACAAATATCAGAACACTGGTCACCAATTCTTTCTAGATCAGTCACAATCTTTAATGCAGTAGTTACAATACGTAAATCTCTTGCCACTGGCTGCTGTCTTAACATTAATTTAAAACAAATAGATTCAATAGAACGTTCCATATCATTGATCATACGATCATTTTCCATAACTTCTTTCGCAAGCTTAGTGTTCTTGTTTTTAAATGCAGCAATAGTATTTTCTAACGCATTTTCTACAAGACCACTCATCTTTTGAAGATCTACATTAAGCGTATCTAATTCTCTATCAAAACGACTTCTCATAATATTTACCCCTTCATTATAATATATTGATTTAGATTATTAAATATTAACCGAATCTACCAGTGATATAATCCTCTGTTCTCTTATCCTGAGGGAATGAGAAGATCTTTTCTGTATCACCAGTTTCGATAATTTCACCCTGTAAGAAGAATGCTGTATTGTCTGCAATACGTGAAGCCTGCTGCATGTTATGAGTCACAATCACAATTGTATAATCTTTCTTAAGATCCATTAATAAGTCTTCAATCTTAGATGTAGAGATTGGATCTAAGGCACTTGTAGGTTCATCTAATAAGATAACATCTGGGTTAACAGCTAAACATCTCGCAATACATAATCTCTGCTGCTGACCACCAGATAAACCTAATGCACTTGTATCTAGACGATCTGCAATTTCATCATATAAAGCAGCCTGCTTTAATGATCTAATCACAATTTTTTCTAATTCAGCATGATTCTTAATCCCATGAATTCTAGGTCCATAAGCAATGTTATCAAAGATACTCATTGGGAATGGGTTAGGCTGTTGGAATACCATCCCTACTTTCTTTCTCAATAAAGTTGTATCTACTCTAGGATCAAAGATGTCTTCACTATCCAATGTCACCTGACCAGTAATCTTTACCCCTTTTACATAATCCTGCATACGGTTTAATGTTTTAAGGAATGTAGATTTACCACATCCAGAAGGACCGATGAACGCTGTGATCTTATGTTCTGGGATATCTAGACTTGTATCCTTTAAGGCATGCTTTTCACCATACCATAAGTTTAAATTCCTAATTTCCATTTTATTCATATATATTTACCTCATTATTTTGCTTTTTCTACATTAAACTTACTTGATAGCCACTTAGCGATAAAGTTCATGATTAATACAAGAATAATTAAAATCATCGCAATCACAAAGGCCTGTCCATATTCTGCGTTACTCATTGCCATATAAAGCTGGATAGTAAGTGTTCCACCACTTTCCATTAAGTGAGTGAAAAATCCTCTTGGCATAAAATAACCACTACCTGCTGTAAATAATAAGGCAGCTGATTCAGCCACAATACGCCCCATACCAAGAATCACACCAGTTAAGATACCAGGCATAGCACTTGGAAGAATAACAGTACGAATCATATACCACTTAGTTGAACCAATACCTAATGCGGCTTCACGATATGAAGAAGGAACTGATTCTAAGGCAACCTGAGTGTTTCTAATAATAATTGGTAAGATAAGAATAGTTAATGTGAGGCATCCATTTAAAACTGAATAACCAAGTCCTAACATTTCACCAAAGAAGATCATACCAAATAGTCCAAAGATAATAGATGGAATACCTGATAATACTTCTGTTGTAAATGAGACAGCTGCAACGAACTTCTTATTCTTTGCATATTCATTTAAGTAAATGGCTGCACCAATACCAATTGGGCAGGCAAATAATAATGTACCTACGACAATATAAAGAGTATTGATGATGTTACCTAATAAACCTTCAGGGTTCATTAACTGACTCATTGGTTCAATTAAATTCTTGAAATGGAAATGGGGGATGGCTTTAGAGAATACATAACCAATGATGACAAGAATTAAGATACTAGAGAAACCAGCACATAGGTAAATAAGTCCACGTAGTATAGTGTCTCCTATTCTTTTCTTTTTATGATATAACGTTCTATCCACAGCATTCACTTCCTTTAATGGGGATGTAGCTGACACTTTTTTTAGAATCTGCTTTATCCATTTTCTTCACCCTTCTTTAGAATCTTCATTAATATGATATTGATAATCATAATGAAGATGAATAATACTAAACCGATTGTAAATAATACTTGTCTATGTACACCACTTGAGTAAGACATTTCAGATACGATAGCTGTTGTTAAGAAACGTACTGAGTTGAATGGTGCAGGTAAATTAACTGCGTTACCAGCAACAAGTAAGATAGCCATTGCTTCACCAATAGCACGTCCAACACCTAACACAATAGCACTCATGATTCCATTCTTAGCGGCTGGAATAACTACTTTAAAGATTGTCTGAATTTTAGTTGCACCAAGTGCATAAGAACTTAATCTTAAATGATTTGGAACAGTTTCTAGAGCTGTTTCAGAGACATTGATTAATGTTGGTAAAATCATGATCACTAATACAATAATTGCGGCAATGAGGTTTGCCCCACCAGTGAACTGATGTGAATGAGATGTATGATAAAAAAACTTTTCTAACTTATACATCTGTGGGTTAATGATCAAGATACCAAGTAACCCATAAACAACGGATGGAATACCAGCTAATAATTCAATAGCTGCTTTCATAATCTTCTTTGGAGTACCAGTGACCATTTCACTTAATGCGGCTGCAGTAAATAAACCAACAGGTATTGCGATTAAGACTGCAAGTAAAGTACCAACAATAGAAGTTAAGATAATGTAAAGAATACCAAACTTTCCTTGAGAAGGAACCCATTCTGTTTTAAATAAGATATTTCCGATACCAACCTTAGCAAGTGCAGGTGTGCCGCTATAGATCATGTAGGCAGTAATAGCGACGACTGCAACTATTGAAAAAGCAGCACATACACTAACGATTAATGCGGCTGCCTTTTCTGATGCTTGTCTACTTTTATTGGTACCGACAATGCTATTTAGCACTGATTAGACCTACTTTTTTAATGATAGCCTGCCCTTCATCACTATCAATGTAATCGAATAATGCCTGAACTAATTTAGACTGCTTTTCAATTTTACCTTTAGTAGCCATTACGAATGGTCTCTGTAATGCATATTTACCAGCTTTGATGTTCTTAACTGTACAATCAACACCGTCTAACTGTAATGTGTCGATTGATTTATCAACTGCATCTAGTGATACATAACCAATAGCACCTTCAATAGAAGCACATTTCGCAACAACTGCACCAGTATTATCTAATTCCTGTGCATATTTACATTTATCTTTTACTTCTAATAATTCTTCGAAAGCACCTCTCGTACCAGAAGCAGCTTCTCTACCAATAACAACGATCTTTTCGTCTTTACCACCAAGTTCTTTCCAGTTAGTGATTTCACCAGTATAGATCTTAGTTAACTGTTCTTTAGTTACATTCTTAACAGTATTATTTTTATTAACCGCAACTGCGATACCATCAATAGCTACGATGTTTTCTTCAAGACCCTGGCTCTTTTCTTCATCTGTTAATGCTCTTGAAGAATCACCGATATCAGCCTTACCACTTAATACTGAAGCAATACCAGCAGATGAACCTGTAAACTGAGATTCAACTGTAACGTTAGGGTTCTTTTCTTTGAAAGATTCGCCTAAGGCAGTTACAAATTTTTCCATTGATGTAGAACCATCAAGTGAGATCTTTCCTGATAAATCTCCTGAACCAGCAGTTGAAGAATCTTTAGATCCTCCACAACCAGCAAGTGAGAATGCAAGTGCACATGTAAGTACAAGCGTTAATATTTTTTTCATATTTACTTTTTTCCTCCCGTCTTCTTAAGACACCTACATCATAAATTTTTCTCCTTAACAAAAAAATCATATTTGTGTATGTATTATCTTAAGATTATGTAAATGTGTTTTTTCACTTTTTACATAATTACGGTTGTTTTATAGTATAAACAATAGTACAATTTGGTCGAATTTTCGGAGGTAAATGTTAAATTTATGTTATATGAAAAGGAAATACAACAAAAAAAATCAATAAAAGCCCTCAAATCATTCGTATGCGTCATTCTTGCGTCATGTTTAATGGCCTTTAATATTAAGACGTTTGTACGTGCTGGTGAATTAGTCCCTGGTGGTATTACCGGTATGACTCTATTAATACAGAGAATAATGTTAAAGTATGCTAACATTTCTGTACCTTATTCTGTGCTTAATATTTCATTAAATGCGATACCAGCTATCATTGGTTTTAAACTTATTTCAAAACGTTTTACTGGTTATAGTGTATTAATGATTGTTTTAAACTCATTCTTAGTTGATTTGATTCCTTCTTATAAGGTGACAACTGATCCATTATTAATTGCTTTATTTGGTGGTTTATTAAATGGTTTGGCTATTTCTATTGCTTTATATGGTAAAGCAAGTTCTGGAGGAACAGACTTTATTGCAGTCTATATTCATCGTAAGTGGAATATCTCTTCTTGGAATATCATTTTAGGTTTTAATATTATTCTATTATTAACTTCTGGAATGTTATTTGGATTTGAAGCATCTCTTTATTCTATTGTCTTCCAGTTCGTATCTACTCAGGCAATAGATACTTTCCACAAATCAGATCAGCAGATGACTTTATTCATCATATCTAATAAAGCAGATGAATTAGAAAGAGAATTATTAGTTAAGACACATCATGGTATGACTCGTTTTACTGGCGAAGGATCTCATACACATGAAGATCGTGTCATGCTTTATACAGTTGTCAGTGCTGCAGAAGTCAATGATGTTTATGAAATTATTAAAAGTATTGATAACCAGGCTTTTGTGAATATAGTCAAAACAAATGCTGTTAAAGGAAGGTTCTATCAGGAACCTATTGATTAACCTGGATTTATTCCAGGTTTTTTAAATGCAAAAATAAGTAGGTCACCCTACTTATTAATACATTGAGATATCAGATCGTGAACAACGTTTTCTTTGCCTACAACTAAATTTGTGATTAATTGGTTTTTAATTGGATGTCCACGATAATCACATAGTATACCGCCAGCTTCTTCTAATATCACCTTACCAGCAGCATAGTCCCATAATTTGACACGACGTTCTAAATAAGCCTCTACACGCCCACACGCTGTCCATGCAATATCTAATGCACAAGAACCACTACGACGTATATCAGAACAATGTTTCATAACTTCCTTAATCGTATAGAAGTTCTTATCCAGCATTTCATCATTTTTATAATAAGGACTTGTTCCTACAGCTACTAAGCTTGATGAGAGGTTCTCTTGATGGCTTACATGAATAGGATGTTCATTCAAATACGCACCTTGTCCTTTAATACCATAAAACAGTTCACCCATATAAGGGTTATAAATCAACCCTATTGTTGGTTCACCATTTTCCAACAATGCTAACGAGATAACACTGCAATGGTAATCATGAATAAGATTTGTTGTACCATCTATTGGATCTAATACCCAGCATGGTTGACTGAAATCCACTTCATTGATCTGTTCTTCGCTCATGAACTGTACATCAGGATATTTATCCATTAAACATGTCTTAATCTGATCCTGTACAATGAGGTCTATTTCGGTTACATAATCATCTTTCCCTTTAGAATAGATTGAATCATCCCTTAACTGCCCCATAATATATTCACCAGCATGATAAAGCACTTCTTTTATATAATTGACATCATAATTCATATAATTTCCTCTCTGTGCACAAGTATAGCACCTTATACAATAAGTATGGTTATCATCGAGTGAAGAGTATATTAATAATTGGTTAAAAAAAGAATCCTCCATAAGGAGGATCATGCACTACATAAATATTCTTTTGGCTTGATATGGATGAAATATGAATGCAGTGGCTGTTTTTCAATCAATGCCCTAATGATTAAAAGGATCAGCGTTCCTAGGAAAATCAAAGTTATAATGAGTTAAAAGTATGAGGGTTTCATTAATTACTCACTTTATATCCATGTTCAATAAGGGATTTAATTATTAGCAATACTCTTACGAGCAGTGATCATTCTTATCCTCGCACCCGAATAAGAATGTACAGGAGATGCAGATATATCTGCACAAGATCATGAGGTCCCTACACCTCACGATATGTATAACTAGATTTTCCTATCTTAAGACCTTAATCTTAAGATGATAATATATTATCATCTTATCGGTATTTTATCAATGATAATAATAAAAAATGTCATGAGCTGGACATCTCATGACGATTTAGGAAGCAAAAATTTATTTTCTTTTTGCATCTTTATAATAATCTAACAAAATGATTAAACAAGTATTCTTAAGGATGTTGTATAGTTGTTACAAAAAAAGCGAATTTGTATGCATAAATCCACTCTTTTTGTCACTTTAATAGATATATTCTTCTTTCTTCTGTTTTCTCTCATATATATAAATAAATGGCGCATACACAAGTAATGAGATACATATACATATGAGATGTGATATTGCCCCATAGATACTTCCTCCAGTAACTAAGAAGCCAAATAAAATAGGTGGCATAACCCAAGGTACCTCCATGATCACATGTGGACAGAATCCTATTTGAATAAGGAAATATCCCACTGTAAGAGAGATAAGTGGTGCAAGAATAAATGGAATAGATAATAGAGGATTAAGCACAATGGGCATACCAAAGATCACTGTTTCATTGATATTCACTAAACTTGGGAATAAAGAAATATTTGCTATTAAACGATTATCATGTCTTTGAGAAAAAACAAGAATATATATCACAACCCCTAATGTACATCCTGAGCCACCAACTTCTCCAAACATCTGAAACATCGTTGAATTGAATACATATGGTATATCTTTTCCTCTTAACCCAGCATTAAATGCTGCCATATTAATATAGAGTAATGGTCTATACAAAGATTCAACGATAGGCAACATAAGATTCTTCCCATGGAATCCAACAGTCCAAAACAATAAGATAATAAAATACAAAACAAGAACCGCAATTAAATTATCCCCTGCCATCAGCTGTAACGGAAGCTGTATAAGACTATATATATTTGTATTAAGTGTATGACCTGTGCTTAGAATACAAAGATAAGAGACAGAACTCATAATTAAGCATGTCAAGAACGTAGGAACAATATTCATGAATGATAATACCTGATTGGTAGAAACCTGACTAGGAAGCTTAATTAAGAGACAATCGCAGTTTCTTAATAAATGATAGAGTTCTGTCGCAAATATAGCGACAAACATTGCGGTAAAGAGTCCTGATAAAGATGTATAAATTGAGCCTATTCCCTGCGTAGTAAAATCTTTCAAAGTGATTCCTATAGAAGGTGGTATATGCACAAAGGTGGATAGTTTTGTATGTATAATAGCACCACCACCTGTATGTAATAGCACATTAATATGAAGACCATCAATAATATGTGGTGTGACAATCAACCAGCATATAAAACTAACAATCACAGGATAAATATCATAATCCCCATTCGCCTGAGCAATTTCACTAGATAATAATAATACAATTATGATAGAGATACATGAAATAGCTGCATAATTCAATGCTTCAAAGATTGGATTAAAAATTTTTAAATCCATAATAAGTGGAAAAACAGTACCTAATCCCCCATGATCATTGACTAGTACATTTATCCAAAATATTCCAACAGCACCTGTAAGGGATATTGGCATATAATTCTGGAAGGTATTTTTAATTGCATTTAAATATTTATTCTGAGTACATTTCATAGCCACCCAGGATAAAGCATCTACTAATTTATTCATCCCATCACCCCTTCGCACTCCCATCTTACATTTTTCAATAGAAAAAGTCCATCACTAAGATGGACTATTCAAAAAGAAGGATTTAGAAAACAATCTTCGCAATAATTCTAGCTTTAATAACACCTTCATGATTTTCAATCACTTTGGTGATATCTTCTGATAAATCATTTGTATCAATGACAGTATATGCATATTCACCACGTGCTTTATTGACCATGTTTTCAATGTTCATGCTCTTTTTCGCAAATGCGTTCGCAAATACAGCTAACATGTTAGGAATATTCTTATGAATAATACATACACGATATGTTGTAGTACGTGGTTCTACAACTGTAGGCAAGTTAACAGAGTTCTGAATATTACCATTTTCTAAGTAATCAATCATTTCTTTTACAGCCATAGTTGCACAGTTATCTTCTGATTCTGGAGTAGAAGCACCTAAGTGTGGCAATACAACTGTATTTTCAGTTTCTACAAGTTCTTTAGAACCAAAGTCTGTAATATAACGTGCCACTTTTCCTGACTTTAATGCTTTAATGATATCTTCAGTATTTACTAATGTATCACGTGCAAAGTTCAAGATACGTACACCGTCTTTCATCATTGCAAGTGACTTCTTGTTGATCATATTCTTTGTATCAGGAGTTGCTGGTACATGGATAGTAATATAGTCACATTCCTTGAATAATTCTTCTACAGTAGCTGCTTTATGAACCCATTTAGATAGTTTCCATGCTGCATTGACACTGATATATGGATCATAACCATATACTTCCATACCTAATTTAACAGCTGCATTGGCTACATTCACACCAATTGCCCCTAAACCAATAACACCAAGCTTCTTACCATCAATTTCAGGACCAACAAACTGGCTCTTACCTTTTTCTACAGCTTTTCCAAAATCATCAGCTGGTAATGTCTTTACCCATTCAATACCAGGAATCACCTGTCTTGAACTTAAGATTAAAGCACATAATACTAATTCTTTAACCGCATTCGCATTAGCCCCTGGTGTATTAAATACACAGATCCCTTTTTCAGTACATGTATCTACAGGAATATTGTTGACACCTGCACCTGCTCTTGCAATAGCCTTTAATTCAGCTGGAAAATCATAGTCATGTAATTTAGCTGATCTAACTAAGATCCCATCTTCATGTTCTAAATTATCACCGACTTCATAATTATCGTCAAAGATTTCTAAGCCCTGTTCAGAAATCTTATTTAAAGTTTTAATCTTATACATACTATTTATGTTTCTCCTCGAATTCTTTCATGAAATTAACTAAATATTCTACACCTTCATAAGGCATTGCATTGTAGATAGATGCTCTAATACCACCTACACTACGATGTCCTTTTAAGTTTGTCATACCTTCTGCAATAGATTCCTTTACAAATTCAGCATCTAATTCCTTAGATGGTGTTGTGAAAGTCACATTCATATTAGAACGTGCATCTTTCTTTGCATGTGGTTTATAGAAATCAGACTGATCTAAGTAGTCATAAAGAAGTTTAGCTTTCTTTTCATTCTTTTCCTTCATCACTTCTAGTCCACCCTGTTCATCAATCCATTTCACTACAAGACCTAACATATAAATAGCCCAGCATGGTGGTGTGTTATACATAGAATCCTTTTCTAACATAGTATCTAATTCAGAAAGAACTGGAATATTAGCTGGATGTGGTTTTACTAGATCTTCTCTAATAATCACAACACCGAGTCCGGCAATCCCCATATTCTTTTGTGCACCGGCATAAATAACACCATATTTAGAAACATCTACAGGTCTTGATAAGATATCAGAAGACATATCTACTACAAGTGGTGCACCCTTTGTATCTGGTACATAGTTCCACTCTGTACCATAGATAGTGTTGTTGTTACAAAGATGTACATAATCAACACCTTCACGAATATCTAACTGATCCTGTGTAGGAATTTCTGTAAAATCGTTGTCCTTACCGTTATAGGCAATATGAACATCCCCAAACTTGGCCGCTTCTTTTGCAGCTTTGCCAGAGAAGCTTCCTGTAACGATATAATCTGATTTACCATTCACCATAAGATTTAAGGCAATGTTTGTGAATTCCTGTGTTGCCCCTCCTTGTAATAATAGAATCTTATAGTTATCTGGAATATTTAAAACTTTCTTTAAAGTTGCTTTTGTATCATCAAAAATCTTTTGGTATGTTGAGGAACGATGACTCATCTCCATTACGCTCATTCCTGAGCCTTTATAATTCAGCATCTGATCTGCTGCTTCCTTTAATACCTCTACAGGTAACTGAGATGGTCCTGCAGAAAAATTATAAACTCTCTTATCTGTCATTTTCGACGTCCTCCTTTTTAATTTATATGCATTATATTAGTTTATTACAAATTTGTCCACTGATATTATTAAAAAATACAAATAATTTAAAAATTATTTCAGATTGTATACAATATAGGCGCATTTTGATAGAGATAGACTCATTTTGATAAATCATTATAATTAGAATTAAGAAAGAGGTGGCGTATGAAGAAATTTAAGAATGCGACAATGAATGATATTTTTGCAGGTATTATTGTTGCTTTTATATCTATTCCTATATCCATGGGTTATGCTCAGGTAGCAGGTCTGCCAATGGTCTATGGTTTATATGGTTCTTTGGTTCCTATTCTCGTATTTAGTTTTTTTACTACGAGTCATGATTTTGTATTTGGTGTAGATGCAGCCCCTGCAGCTCTTACTGGAAGTGCTCTTGCATCTCTTGGTATTACTGCAGGAACTAAAGAAGCAATGCAGGTGGTCCCTGTTATTGCACTCATGGTGGCTTTATGGTTGATCTTCTTTTCAATTATTAAAGCAGGACGTGCTGTTAAGTATATTTCTACACCTGTCATGGGTGGATTCGTAACAGGTATCTGTTTATCTATTATTATGATGCTTGTTCCTAAACTCTTTGGTGGGACAACAGGAACAGGTGAAATATTCGAATTAGTCAATCATATTATTAAAGAGTTACCACTCTTTAATGGTTTATCTTTTGTATTAGGTATTAGTACCCTTGTCATTATTCTTGTCGTAAAGAGAATAAATAAGAAGATTCCTATGCCTATTCTTATGATGTTTATAGGGGCTTTATTGACTGCCGTATTCCCTTTAGAAAAATATGGAGTAAAACTGTTACCTCATGTTGATTCAGGTTTACCAAAACTTGTGATCCCTTCTATTGCCCATGTAGATATTTCTGCTTTATTCTTTACTACATTATCTATTGCGATAGTTGTACTCGCACAGACTTTATTATCTGCACAGGGTAATGCAATGAAAGATGGCTATAAATTAGATGGAAATAAAGAAATATTTGCCTATGGTATGGCTGAACTGGCTACTTCACTTGTAGGATGCTGTCCAACGAATGGTTCTGTTTCTAGAACTGGTCTCGCAAGACAGTATGGATGTAAGACTCAGGCGATGAGCTTATCAGCTGCTGCAACTATGGCACTTCTTCTATTATTTGGTACAGGGTTCATTGAATATCTTCCTGTTCCTATTTTAACTGCGATTGTGATTACTGCCTTACTTGGTGCCTGTCACTTTGCGTTAGGTAAACGTTTATTTAAAGAAAGTAGAAATGAGTTCTATATCTTTATGGCAGCATGTTGTGGAGTACTTATCTTTGGAACTATTTATGGTGTTGTAATTGGTATTGTCTTATCATTCCTCGCTGTAGTTATTAAGGCAGTCACTCCACCAGCCCATTTCTTAGGTGTTATTCCCGGACAGACAGGTTTCTTTAACCTAGAGAAGAATGCGAATGCAAGACCAATTAAACATACTATTATTTATCGTTTCCCAGGAAATCTATTCTTTGCGAATATTGATAAGTTCCAGGAAGATATAGAAAAAGCGATTAAAGAAGATACTGAGCAGGTTATTGTAGATGCTTCTGGTATTAGTAATATTGATTTTACTGCAATTGATCGTTTGGTTATCTTCTATAATGATCTACAGAAAAGAAATATAGATTTCTATCTAACACGTCATATGGATCATCTTAATCAGGCATTAAGAGAAAATGGTGGTATAGAAATAATTACAAGTGGTCATGTAAGACGTACAATGCAGCAGGCTTTATTAGATTGTGGGCTTGTACCTCCTTATCCATTAGAAGATTTAGAAACATCTCATATCTCATTTATACAACCTGAATTAGAATGGGCCTTTGGAAATGAAGCTGAAAAGTATAAACAGAAGATGACTCAAGAAATGTTGGATAAGATTCATTCTAAAACAGACTTATCTCCTGATCTATTAAAGGATATTGAAAATCATACAAACTTTGGTGAACTAGGTTTGATTGAAGCGGATGAATTCTTATCAAGACTAGAAATGCATATTCCAGAAATCATGGAAAAGATTCATGAAAATGAGCAGTATGTAGAAGAACGACTCGAACAATATCGTGATCGTATTGAAGAAAAGTTACAGGAAATGAATCCTGAAACATTACGTGTATTAAAACAGTACCGTAGCAAATATGAAAAGAAGCTGCAGGAATTAAATCCTCATGCTTTTAATCATTATAAAGAGCTCCATCAGAAACATTTAGAAAGACTGGAGAAAAATAAAAAGTGAAGATGAACCCATCTTCACTTTTCACATTAAGGAATAATACAATTATCAAATATTATCCGAGGATTTTCAGAGCAGCATCTAAAACCTTTTCACCATTCATCATACCATAGTCACGCATATTGATAACTTCAATAGGTGTAGATGTTAATTCTCTTAATCTCTTTTCCATATGACGAACTTGTGGACCTAACATAATGACATCCCAGTCATTGAGTTCTTTTTCTGCATCTGTTACTGGGAGAGCCTTTACTTCCATTTCAATACCTTTATCCTGTGCTGCTTTTTCCATCTTGAATACAAGCATACTTGTTGACATACCAGCATTACACACCAATAAAATCTTCTTCATAAGTTTCTCTCCTTCCTCTATATTTATTATATATTCATTAAATTCCAGTGAATCATTCAATATAAAATTAGAAACAAACTTATCAATATTTGTATATCATTCAAGTACTATTATGATAAAAATATATCAAAAAAGTGAAGATAGTCTTCACTTCATTGTTTTATCCCAGACATCCGCTATATTACGACCTACATCTTCTGGATGATGCGCATCACTTGCAGTAATCATCTGGACATGATGTTTTTTAAAGGTCTGTAATAACTGATCGGATAAGCCTATATCAAGTGTATGATAACGATAGTAACATCCTACATTGTTTTCTGCTTTCATATGATGTTCATTTAATAATTCAGCAAGTTCATCATATGTAGGCTGTAAGTCATAAGTAGGATAATGGCCAAACATCTTAATCGTATCTGGATGTGCAAGCTGTGTAAATAAATCAGATTTTACAAGTGAGAAAACACATTCATAGTATCTCTTATAGATTTTATCCACAGGATACTTGTTCCATAAGATTTCTTCTGACCATTTCATATCATAGAGTTTACCGTCGATAGAATGAATGGCTCCTACTAAGAAATCAAAATGATAAGGTTTTAATATTTCTCGAATTGTTTCTTCATATTCAGGTACATAACATACCTCTAAACCAAAAGACACCTTAATAGGTAAATCCATTGCCTTGATTTCTTTAATCAAAGCACAATATTCATCTAAAGTACTATGAAACTTCATTTCTTTATTGTTTAACCATTCTTCTTGATAAGGAGATGCTTTTCTTACGCCTTCATAAACAGGTCTAAATTCCTTAAAACGATGTGTGTGATCAAGAATCTGTATTTCATCCATACCATTCTTTACTGCACTTTCCACAAACTGTAGTATATATTCTTTTGAGAGATCCCCATATTCTAGATGCATATGTCCATCTATCATAAATATCACCTTCCTTTTTTGGGATTATAACACATACATATACATAGTTATAGAAATATAATAAATATTTTACATAATTCTAAGAAAGTGATTCATATGTCTAACCAGAAAATAAGTGAAGCAGGTTTTAATGTAATACATTAGGATTATCTGATTTATAAGAATCATGTCCCTATTGTACTGATTTCTTCTACTGAATATGATCTTGAAATTGAGATTACGTTAAAATAAAATCACTATAAGAAAATATCTTCCTATAGCACAAGATTAAGTCTATTATTTGTATTAGATACTCTTTATACAGCTTATTTAAGAGACATTATGAAGAGAATATTGAAAAGAAGACAGTGTACTATAATAAAAATGACGGAGGAATAAATATGGATATACGTGCTATTGTATGTGATGTAGATGGAACATTACTGACTAGTAAACAGGTCGTAGATGAAAGAACTGTTGCAGCTATCAAGAAAGCAAGAAGTAAAGGTATATTATTTGGAATATGTACAGGTAGAGATGCAGATAGTGTAAGAAATCATATGAAATCATGGGGTATTGAAGGATGTATTGATTTTGTAGTGGGTTCTGGAGGTTCTGAGATTGATGATTATATTCTTGATATATATCAGGAGAATCATACTTTGAGTCCTGAATTGATTAAAGAAATCATGAATCATTACAAAGATATGGATTGTAACTTTACAATCTGTCATGAAGGTATTCTATATGCACCTAAGGATGATGACTATATTAGAAATATGGCTGAGGGTGATGGAATTGAATATAGAGTTGTAGATTTTGATACATTCTTAACACGTCCTTATCGTAAATTGATGATTATATGTAATCCAAGCTATATGCCTCAGATAGTAGAACGTTCTAAATCATTTAAGAATAAAGAATATAAAGCGTCTGCCTTAGTGACTACCAGTTTCTTATATGAATATATGAATCCTCATGTGTCTAAGTCTAATGGTTTGAAAGAGGCTTTAGCCCTTCATGATATTTCTATATCTCAATGTATGGCTTTTGGTGATGAAGACAATGATATAGATATGTTGGAAGAAGCAGGTGTTGGTGTAGTAATGGAAAATGGGTCTATTCATGCGAAAGCTGTCGCTAACTATATCACAGAGGATAAAGATTCTAATGGAATAGGCTTATTTATTGAAAAGTTTATATAAGCTTTTTTATCATTTTATGAGCGTTTTTTAAGAAAAATGATATAATGTGAGATGGTTAAGAAAGGAGTCAATAAAATGGCAAAAGTTGATATTATTTCTGGATTCTTAGGTGCTGGTAAAACAACACTTATTAAAAAATTATTAAATGAATCTTTAAAAGATGAAAAGTTAGTACTCATTGAAAATGAGTTTGGTGAAATTGGAATTGATGGTGGTTTTATGCGTGATGCAGGTATTACTGTCAATGAATTAAGTCAGGGTTGTATTTGTTGCAGTCTTGCAGGGGACTTCGAAACAGCTTTAAAGGAAGTTGTAGATACATATCATCCTGATCGTATTATTATTGAACCAACAGGTGTTGGTAAGTTATCTGATATTATTGCGGCTGTACAGAAGGTACATGGTGCTGATTTAACACTTGATCGTTTCTTTACTGTAGTAGATGCAAAGAAATGTAAGATGTATCATAAGAACTTTGGTGAGTTCTTTAATAACCAAATTGGAGCAGCAAGCTGTGTAATCTTAAGCCGTTCACAGGATGTATCTGAAGAAAAGATTGCGGAATGTTTAGATATTATTAGAGAATTAAATCCTCATGCACCAGTCGTTACTACTCCATGGGATCAGATTACAGGTGATATGATTCTTGAAGCAAGTAATCATAAGGATGCTTTAGAAAAGGCTTTGATTGCGGCTGAAAAGGAACATCAGGAAAGTGTTCATGGACATCATCATGAACATCATCATCACCATGATCATGACCATGAATGTGAATGTGGTCACCATCATGATCATGACCACGAATGCGAATGTGAACATCACCATGAACATGATCATGAATGTGAATGTGGTCATCATCACGATCATGAACATCATCACCATGATGGAGACAGCACATTATACTATGATGAAGAAGATATGCATGATGCAGATGAAGTATTCAATAGTATTGGTATTGAAACAGCACATCCATTTACTAAAGAAGAACTTGATGATAAGTTAAAGACTTTAGGGACTGATGAATCTTTAGGTCATATTCTTCGTTCTAAGGGTATTGTAAAGGGTACTGATGGTAAGTGGTTTGAGTTTGACTTTGTAAGTGGTGATTATGAAATCCGTGAATGTACACCAGATGTTGGTGGAAGAATGTGTGTAATTGGTGAAAAGCTTGATGCACATAAAATCTATGATTTAATGAAAGGTTAATGTATGGATAATTTAGAAACAAGAATTTATCTATTTACTGGCTTTTTAGAAAGTGGTAAAACAACATTTATCAACGATACAATTATTAATACTGACTTCTGTGATTATGAGACATCTGTGCTTATTGTGACAGAAGAAGGTGAAGTAGAATATAATGAAGCAGCTATTAAGGATCATAACTGTGAAATTGTTTATGTAGAGAATGAAGAAGACTTCACTGCCGACTTCTTTAAGGATTTAAAGGAGAAATATCATCCTACACAGGTTCTTGTAGAATTTAATGGTATGTGGAATGTAGATCAGTTTGTAGAATCACCATTCCCTGAAAACTGGGATGTTGTACAGATTCTAACTACTATCAATGCCTCTACTTTCCAGCTTTATGTGAATAACATGCGTGCACTCTTATTCCAACATTGTGCTAAGAGTGACTTAGTCATCTTTAACCGTATTGAAGATGGTATGAAGAAGTCTACTTTAAGAAACAACATCAAGGCAATGAATCCTGTATGTCAGATCATCTATGAAAATAAAGATGGTTCTGTAAATACTATGCAGGATGATGAATTACCATATGATTATACACAGGATCATTTAGAAGTTGCTGATCATGATTTTGGTATCTTCTGTTATGATGCGATGGAACATCCAGAACGTTATGATCAAAAGACAATTAAAATCAAAGGTAAGTTCATAGGTCGTGATAAAGTGATTCCTAATGGTTTTATTCTTGGTCGTTATGCAATGGTATGTTGTGAACAGGATACTTCATTAATTGGTATGCTTTGTGTAAGTGAATATGCCTCTAAATTCATACCTAATGAATGGCTTCTATTAGAAGGTCATACACATATTGAATATGATCCATCTATGAATGCGAATATCTGTGTTCTTGATGTAGATCATGTTGAAGGGGCTAAACCTTTAGATAACGAATATGTTACATTTGATTAATCCAGGATATTTCCTGGATTTTTTTGTTTTACTTTTTCAAAGGAGAGGATAATGATAAAATATATATGTAAGAAATAATACTTCAATTTGGAGGAACATATATGAAGAACAGTCTTGTAGTAAAATTTTTCATTTGGTTTATTGCATCACTCTTAGTTTTATATATTGCAAAACATATGGTTGGTATTTATCCTCCTTATGAAAGAAATATTAAAACCTATGGCTTAGTGATTATTGGAATCAATATTATCTTTGGCCTTCTTATACTAAGAAAGCTTGATAACTTAAAAAAAGGATAATATTAAACATATCGAGACAATTAGGGAGGGCTGTATTTCAATTATCATTACAAGACGAGAGTCCTAACTAATTCTTAAAATAAATTCCATAATACAAAATGGCTATTCAAAGATTCATATTAACCTTGAATAGCCATTTAAATATTATTATTGTTTTAATTAAGCATATCAAACAGGTGAGATATATCTTTATTAATTGTTATCTTTCATTATCTAAAAATGCTTAAATATAAGTTGATCTTGGGAGGATTTTTTTCCACTCAATTTCTCCATGATTTTTACCATCAGCATCAATATTGAAACTAATACCTATATTTGCATTTTTACCACTTACTCCTATACTCAGTCCAACCGAAGGTATTGTACCTTTAAAATGAGCATAAGCTGCACCATAATCCATCAATGTATTTTTTCCATCAGCATCTGCAGTATATGTCATTGTAAATTTCTTGAATACGTGCGCAGGGTCACTGCCAATACCAAATTTATAAGTTTGTCCAGCTGATGATTTATACTCTCCATAAGTATTTCTCACAACACTACCGTCATAATGCGTTATTGCATTTGAAGAACTCTTTTTTACAAATCTTGACAATGACCCTATCATACCAATACCAATAGTATCTTGCTGTCTGAAAAAAGGTGTTCCTTTCCAGCTACCACTAAAAGTTGCAGATGCATGCGTTCTATTATCACTAGCCGTATAATTAAATTTTGTTAGTTTTAAGGTTGCAGAAATTGTAGCTGAAGCTCTCGTAGCCATTTCATCTGACCCATCAAAATTTTTAATTGCATTAATTTGATTATTATCAAAATTCAAATCAATTAATTCAGTTTCAGATAATTCCTTAAGTTTGTAAATGTAATCTTGATACTCTTTTCTCTCTTTCATAATTTCCAATAATTCATCATCTTGAGAGTTAAAACTGGAAATACCTTTTGTTTTACTTCTCTTATAATCTGTCAGTTTTTGCATAATTGCACCATATTCACTTACTTGGTAATGCTTTGTTGGTTCAGAAACTGTAGATAGTAAATTCTCATCTTCAAATGCTGAAACTGGAAAAACAGGTATTAATAAAGCACACAGTAAAAATGATAATAAGATCTTGATAGATTTACATTTCATAAATTATTCCTCCTCTCGTAAATCTATTAATTCCTATATTTATTTTATACTTTTTATTTCAAATATAATAGACTATTATTATAATTTTTATTATGATATAATATAAATAATCAATGGTGTCTTGCCCCCCCACTAGTCACGTTTTAAATGTTAATCATAAAAGATGAATCAAATTTTATTTTTTCAGAGTATGAACATCTTAAATGCATTGCTGTTTCATCATTTTTAGGAGGTGAATTTCATGAAAAACAGTCTTGTAGTAAAATTTGTCATTTGGTTTATTTCATCACTTTTTGCTTTAGTTTGTGTCGAACAAATAGTGTATATTATATCCCCTTATGATATAAATATCAGAGCCTATGGCGTAATGATTATTGGACTGATTATTATCTTTGGTCTTCTAATCCTTAAAAAACTGGATGACTTAAAAAACAGATAATATTCCGTCATTTAAAACTAACTAGAGGGGTTATATTTTCTGTATAGAGTAAAATGTTAACACCTAAATGCTATTGTCAGGAGTTTTATACTCCTGACATTTTTTATAGTTTGAGTAAATTCCAAATCTATTGAGTTACCCTAATATGCTTAACGTTAGGGAGCTTTCCCCTTTTTTATTGATTTAATGCGTATTTTTTCGTATAATATCCAAGGTTATCGAGGTGATTAAATGAAAGATTTTTGGTATGAATGTAAACACGTATGTAAACAGACAGGCGCAAGATATGGGATTCTTCATACACCACATGGTGATGTAGAAACACCTATGTTCATGCCTGTAGGAACACTGGCAACAGTAAAAGGTATTTCTCCTGAACAGCTTAAAGAAATGGGCTCTCAGGTTGTACTTGCGAATACTTATCATTTATGGTTAAGACCAGGAAGTGATATTGTAAGAGATGCAGGAGGGCTTCATCAGTTCATGAACTATGATGGACCTATTCTTACAGACTCTGGAGGATTCCAGGTATTCTCATTAGGTAAGACACGTAAGATTGAAGAAGAGGGTGTTACCTTCAAGAGTATTGTGGATGGTTCTAAGCTATTCTTATCTCCTGAAAAGTCTATCGCAATTCAGGAAGATTTAGGGGCTGATATTATTATGAGTTTTGATGAATGTGCACCTTATCCATGTACTCATGATTATATGAAGAACTCTGTAGAAAGAACATTAAGATGGGCTAAGAGAGGTCAGGAAGCACATAAGAGAGAAGACCAGGCTTTATTTGGTATTGTCCAGGGTGGTGAGTTTGCGGATTTACGTGAACTAAGTGCTAAGACTTTAGTTGATATGGATTTCCCTGGTTATTCTATTGGTGGTACTTCTGTAGGTGAACCTAAACCAATCATGTATAAGATGATTGAAGATAGTGTTAAGTGGTTACCTGAAGATAAGCCTAGATATTTAATGGGCGTAGGTAATCCTATTGATTTAATCGAAGGTGCTATGAGAGGTATTGATATGTTTGACTGTGTACTTCCTACACGTGTCGCAAGACATGGTGCACTTATGACACATCATGGACGTATGAATATCAATAATGAAAAGTATAAACGTGACTTTACTCCTATTGATGATAAGTGTCATTGTTATGCATGTAGAAATTATACAAGAGCTTATTTAAGACATCTTCACAAGTGTGATGAAATCTTTGGTAAGTCTTTATTATCTATTCACAATGTTGCATTCTTATTAGATCTTGCAGCAGATATTAGAAAAGCAATTCAAGAAGACCGTTTAGCTGATTTTAAGGAAGAATTCTTAGAACAGTATGGTCGTGATGTTTATGAAAGGGCGTTTTAGTTTTATGGATATTGAATTATTTGATTATGATCTTCCAGAAGAATTAATTGCACAGACACCATTAAAGAAACGTGATACTTCACGTTTAATGGTTCTAGATAAAGAAACAGGAGATGTTGAACATAAACATTTCTATGATATTTTAGATTATCTAAAGCCTGGTGATGTGCTTGTAAGGAATAATACAAAGGTTATTCCAGCACGTCTTTATGGTCTTAAGGAAGAAACTGGTGGACATGTAGAAGTTCTTTTATTAAAGGATCTTCATGATGATTTATGGGAATGTTTAGTAGGTAATGCGAAGATTGTAAAACCAGGTACTGTGATTACTTTTGGTGATGGTCGTTTAAAGGCTCAGTGTACTGAAATCAGAGAAGAAGGTATTCGTATCTTCAAGATGATTTATGATGGAATTTTCTATGAAATTCTTGATCAGTTAGGTATTATGCCTTTACCACCATATATTAAAGAAAAGTTAAATGATCCTGATCGTTATCAGACAGTCTATGCAAAGGTAGAAGGTAGTGCTGCTGCCCCTACTGCAGGCTTACATTTTACTGAAGAATTACTTCAGAAAGTAAGAGAAAAAGGGGTTGAAATCCTAGATGTGACTTTACATGTTGGTTTAGGTACATTTAGACCTGTTAAGGTAGAAAATGTATTAGAACATCATATGCATAGTGAATATTATGAAATTAGTGAAGAAGTAGCTGAAAAATTAAATCAGGCTAAAAAAGAAGGTAGACGTATTATTGCGGTAGGTACTACTTCTTGTCGTACACTAGAAGCTAACCATTCTAAATATGGATGCTTCAAAGCAGCTCATGAAAATACAAATATCTTTATTTATCCTGGTTATACATTTACTGGTATTGATGCATTGATCACAAACTTCCATCTTCCTAAATCTACATTAGTGATGCTTGTAAGTGCTCTTGCAGGTAGAGAACATATCTTAAATGCCTATAAGATTGCAGTAAATGAGAAGTATCGTTTCTTCTCATTTGGTGATGCAATGTTTATTCACTAATGAAACAGAATTATCGTTTAGTGATGTTGGAGACTCTTAAACATTTAGAAGGACGTCCAAAGTTATTGCTTCATGCATGTTGTGGTCCTTGTTCTTCTAATGTAATTAAAGAGTTATGTCAGTACTTTGATATTACTATTTATTATACAAATAGTAATATCTACCCTGCTGATGAGTATCATCGTCGTGAATCTGAATTAGAAAGATTTGTGAAAGAGTTCAATGATAAAGAGAACCAGAATGTGCAGGTGGTAGAAGATACCTATAATCCTGAAGAATATTTAACGCATATTGCGCCATATAAGGATACTGGAGAAAAAGGCTATCGCTGTTATGTGTGTTATAAAGTAAGAATGAAGAAAGCAAGAGATTATGCTAGAATGCATGGTTTTGATTATTGGACAACTGTGTTGTCTGTTTCTCCTCATAAGAATAGCCAATGGATCAATGAGATTGGTGATGATTTAGATCTAGAAGCACCAAAATTCCTTCATAGTGATTTTAAGAAGGATAATGGTTATTTGAAATCAACACGTATGAGTGATGAATATCATATGTATAGACAGAACTACTGTGGCTGTGTTTATAGCTATCAGGAGATGCAGGAAAGAGAAAAAACAGACCTCTAATGAGATCTGTTTTTTAAGTTATCTAAGAATAGTTTAATCTTCTCAGTCGCAATTTTTAATTCTTCTAGTGAGTATGCATAAGAGACACGAATAAATCCTTCTCCAGCATCACCAAAGGCTGTACCTGGTACACAGGCTACCTTCTGATCATTTAATAGTTCTTCACAGAATTCTTCAGATGTAAGTCCTGTAGAACGGATACATGGGAATACATAGAAAGCACCCATTGGGTTAAATGTATGAAGTCCCATATCATTAAATGTTTTTACAAGGAAGTTTCTACGTGAGAGATAAGAAGCTCTCATTTCTTCTACTTCTTTATCACAATGTCTCAGTCCATCTATTGCACCATATTGTGCACCAGTAGGTGCTGACATGATAATATACTGATGAATCTTACACATTGCCTTAGAGAGTACTGGGTTTGCAAGGACATAACCTAATCTCCAGCCTGTCATAGCATAAGCTTTAGAGAAACCATTGATGACAACAATCTGATCTCTGATTTCTGGGAATGAAGCCAATGTACTAAATGGTTCTTCATAACTTAATTCTGCATAGATTTCATCTGATATAACAATAATACCTGATTCTTTAATAATAGGTACAAGTTTCTCATAGTCTTCTCTTGTCATTGCCCCACCTGTTGGATTTGATGGGAAGTTGATCAACATGACCTTTGTCTTTGGTGTAATAGCTGCTTTGAGCTTTTCAGGTGTTAATTTGAATTCATCTTTTTCTTCTAGGTGAATTCTTACAGGTACTCCTCCTGAAAGAATAACACTTGGTTCATAAGCAACATATCCTGGGTCTAAGATAATCATTTCATCACCTGGATTCATTAAGGCTCTTACTGCGATATCGATACCTTCTGAACCGCCTACAGTCACAATAATTTCATTTTCAGGATCATAATGTACACCAAAACGACGATAATAATAATTACTAATTTCCTGACGTAATTCTAATAAACCTCTGTTTGCAGTATAGAAAGTACGTCCTTTTTCAATTGAATAGATTGCAGCTTCTCTAATCTTCCAAGGTGTCGCAAAATCAGGTTCCCCTACACCTAATGAAATAACACCTTCCATCTGGTTTGCAAGATCAAAGAACTTACGAATACCACTTGGTTTAATAGTTTGTGCTGCGGTACTTAATTTCTTCTCATAATCCATTTTATGGAGTCACCACCAGTCGCGTATTTTTACCATCTTCATCATCTACTAGGACATGTCCATCTGTCTTATATGGCTTTAACACAAATGTTGTTTTTGTTCCTGTAACACCAGGAATACATGCTAATTTAGATGCAACAAAGTGCGCGACTTCCTGCATAGTACGACCCTTCACAATGCACATAAAATCATAATCACCTGATAATAAATACATTGTTTCAATTTCTTCATACTTATAAATATGTGACGCAATACGATCATAACCATATTCTCTTTCAGGAATAGCATTAATCTCAATCATCGCAGTCACAAGTTCAGTATTTGTCTTGTCCCAGTTGACAATAGTATGGTAACCACAAATAATCTTCTCTTTTTCTAGTCTATTTAATCTTTCTACAATGCTGTCTTTAGATTCTGCTAGCGCAGCGGCTAGGTCAGAAACCTTATATCTTGCATTTTTCTGTAATAATTGAATTAAAAGACCATCACTCATAGATAAAAGTTCCTTATTATCCAACCTTTTGTCCTCCTTTGACTATTGTACAATCATTTTATAATAATGAAACTCATTAGTAAATAGAGAATAATTGTGATAAAATATTTTCATGTGGAGGTGTCCTATGAAAACGTTTTATGTTGCAAGTTACGGTAAAGGTAACGATAAAGGAATCTATATCGTTTCTTTTAATGAAGAAACATTAGAATTAAAGAAAATACAACAGATTTTAACTCAAGATTTTCCATCATATCTGATTGCGAAAAATAAAGAACTTTATGTATCTTATAAGAATGCAAAATCTAATAATGAAGGTGGAGGATTAGGAAGTTTTAGTATTCATAAGAATGAATTGATTCTTAATAATAACTATTCTTCTTCTGGTAGAAGTTATACACATTTATGTATCTCTGATGATAATAAGTATATCTTTGCAGCTAATTATCATGTTGGTGCAACAGCTGCCTATAAACTAGAAAATTATCGTATTGATCATAAGATTGGTGCTGTGAGACATACTGGTATGGGGCCTGATTTATTAAAGAGACAGACTGCACCTCATGTACATAATGTTGGTTTTACACCTGACAGACGTTTCTTATATGCTGTAGATTTAGGGGCTGATAAGATTGTAATGTACAATTATAAAGATGGTGTTCTTAAAGAGAATACAGATTATACAGTAAATGTTGTACCTGGTTCTGGTCCTAGACATTTGATTTTCTCACAGGATGGGCGTTATGGTTATCTCATTAATGAGATTGCAAATAAGATCATGGTCTTTAAATATAATGAGGGTCGTATGAGTTTAGTTCAGGCCATTCATTGTGTTCCACGTCATTTTAAGGGATTTAATGCAGCTGCCGCAATTCATCTCACAAAGAGTGGAGAACATCTACTTATTTCTAATAGAGGTCATAATTCTATTGCCTTATATAGAGTCAATAAAGAGAATGGTAAGATTTCTTTACTTTATATGGTACATACTGGTAAAGAACCTAGAGACTTTAATATTATTGACGATAAGTATGTTATTGTAGGTGCACAGGAAGATAATAAGCTTCAGGTACTTACTTTTGATGAAGAGAATGAAAAGCTATTGATGACAGATTCTGAATTAGAGATTCCAGCACCCGTATGCGTATGTGTTGAAGATTGAGCTTAGCTCAATCTTTTTTATTATATCATTAAGTAATTTAAAGTTTCTTTGAGAATAAATATATAGGAGGTACCCTATGGAAGAATTAATGAAAAATTTATATTTATTCTTAACAGAAGCAGAAAGAGGTGATGTATTAAGAATACATGTGACTGAAACAGATGAATGTTATGAATTTAGTTATGATGAAGTTATGGATATTGTGTTCCATAATAGAATTCCAGAAAGATTTAAAAAAGAAGTAGGTCCTAATAATTAGGATCTACTTCTTTACTTTTAGAGTAATGATGACTTCGTCATCTGTTTCATCGATGTTTTCTTCTACATCAGTTCCTGCATCAGTGACCATCTTTACTGCCTGATTGATTGTATTGATTGCGATTTTAACACTTCTAGAAAATTTACGTACACGTGGTTTTTCTTTTTTAGGTGTTAATAGTTTCGCAATTCTTTTTTCTGTTTCATCGACAGTTAAATTCTGTTCAAGAATCTCCTTCAACATATTATTTTGTTGTGCTGTATCTTCTAGTTTTAATAAAGCACGGGCATGTCTTTCAGAGATTTCTTTTTTCTTAACTGATTCCTGTACTGTCATAGGAAGCTTTAAGAGTCTAAGTTTATTAGCTACTGTAGACTGTTTCTTACCTACTTTTTCAGCGAGCTGGGCTTGAGTTAAACCCTGTGTATCTAGAATCTGCTGGTAAGCTAAGGCTTCTTCTATTGCTGAAAGATTTTCTCTTTGAATATTTTCTACTAATGCGGCATTGGCTGTCTGATTGTCATCAAGTTCCTGAATGATACATGGCACTTCTGTAATACCTGCTAGTTTGCAGGCACGGTATCTTCTTTCCCCTACAACAATCTGATATTTACCTTCATATTCTCTGACTACGATAGGCTGTAAGAGACCATTCTGCATAATAGATTCAGCGAGTTCCTGGATCTTCTCATCTTCAAAATGAGTTCTTGGCTGTTCCTTATTCGCAACAATATCATTGATGTCTAAGAAACAATAAGCATCTTTAATAACGTTCTTTTTCTTTCTATAAAGGCTTCTTCTTAATTTGTCCATAGTTTCTTGGGTACTTTGCAGGTGTTGATTTCACTTTCTTGATCACGATGTTATGACGATGATCATTCTGATCACTTAAAGTAAAAGTAAAATCATCCATCACTTCTCCTCCAAGTACCTTTATGCCTCCCTTCGCATCTTTTAATTCTTCAGGGGCTTTGAGTCCTTTTAATGAAAGGAAGTAACCATCTTTCTTCACTAATGGGAGACAAAGTTCATCTAAGATATTTAATCTTGCAACTGCACGTGCCATGACAATATCAAATGATTCACGATGATCTTTACAGAAATCTTCAGCACGTGATGCAACTGCTTGAATATGATCTAATTCTAATTCTTTAAATAAGTGATTCAAGAATGTGATTCTCTTATTCAAAGAATCTACAATAGTGACATTTAATTCTGGATAAACGATTTTAAGTGGAACTGAAGGGAATCCAGCACCTGCACCTACATCACAGATTGTTTGATTAGAGAATGGGAAATCAAACGCAATTGTAAGAGAATCATAGAAGTGTTTTAAATAAACACCTTCTCTATCTGTAATAGCGGTTAAATTCATCTTTTCATTCCATTCTACGAGTATTTCATAATACTTTTCAAACTGTTCAATCTGTTTCTCTGAAAGCACAATGCCTTTTTCTTCTAAGCTCACAATAAATTCTTGTTGTGTCATATTAATCTCCGTATTGTGTTTTTAAGTGAATAAGTAAAACAGAAATATCTGCAGGATTAATACCAGAAATACGTGTTGCCTGACCAATAGTTACAGGTCTGACCTTCTTTAGTTTCTGTCTTGCTTCTAATGATAAGTTTAATACATCATCATAGTCTAAGTCTGCAGGAATCTGCTTTTCTTCCATATTCTTTACTTTTTCTACTTGTCTTAATGTTTTTTCAATATATCCCTTATATTTAATAAGAATAGTGACTCTTCTCATTTCTTCTTCAGTTAAGTCAACATGTTCAATATAAGGTAATAAGTCTTCATAGACTAATTCTGGTCTTTGAAGAATAGAACGGGCAGTTACACCTTCTTTTAAACGTGTTGAGCCCTTCTCTTCTAAGAGGTCATTGATTTCACTCTTAGGTGAGAAATGAATGGTATCTAGACGTTCTATTTCAGCATGAATACGATTCATTTTATCTAGATAAAGTGAGTAGACTTCATCATTTACAAGACCTGCATCATGGCCATATTTTCTTAATCTTTCATCCGCATTATCATGTCTTAATAATAATCTATATTCAGCACGACTTGTTAACATACGATATGGTTCTTTAGTACCTTTAGTCACTAAGTCATCAATCAATACACCAATATAGGCTTCATCACGTTTCAAGATTAAAGGTTTATTACCCTTTACCTTCTTAGACGCATTAATACCGGCAATAAGACCCTGACCTGCTGCTTCTTCATAACCTGAAGTACCATTGATCTGACCTGCAGTAAAGAGATTCTTTAAAACCTTTGTTTCTAGACTAGGCCACAACTGTAATGGATCAATCGCATCATATTCAATCGCATATGCATATTTTAAAATAGTACAGTTTTCAAGTCCTGGTAATGAATGTACCATCTTTTCCTGAATATCATGAGGCATTGATGTAGAGAATCCCTGTACATAGATTGTATTCATTTCCTTAGATTCTGGTTCTAGGAAGATCTGATGTCTTTCCTTATCCGCAAACTTAACAACCTTATCCTCAATAGATGGACAATAACGTGGTCCAATACCTTTAATAAGTCCTGAGAACATCGCACATTTATCTAGATTATCTCTAATAAGTTTATGTGTTTCTGCCGTTGTATATGTTAAGTAACATACAGTCTGATCTTCTACTGGTGTGAAATGTGTTGTTTCATATGAGAATGAAAGTTTCGCATCTGTACCCGGCTGTACTGTTGTTTTTGAATAATCAATAGAATTAATTTCTACACGAGGTGGTGTACCTGTCTTTAATCTTTGGATTCTAAATCCATAATCCTTTAACTTACTTGATAAATATAAGCTTTCCTTCTGTTTATCTGGTCCACTAGGAGTCTTAGAATGACCGACAAGGACTTCAGCCTTTAAATAAGTTCCTGTAGTAAGAATTGTAGTATGAGATTCATAGCATGTACCATCTGCAAGGATAACACCCTTACACTCATCACCTTCTACAATCAAATCCTCTACCATTGCTTCTACAATATCAAGATTTTCTTGTTCCTTTAATACTTTCTGCATATAGCGTGGATAAGCTTTCTTATCTGCCTGTGCACGAAGAGACTGAACACCTGGTCCTTTTGCAGTATTCAACATCTTCATCTGAAGGTAAGTCGCATCTGTAGTTTTACCCATCTGTCCCCCAAGTGCATCTATTTCTCTTACAATAATGCCCTTTGCAGGTCCTCCAATGGATGTATTACAAGGCATGCTTCCTGCATTAGAGAAGTTGCTTGTAATAAGTAATGTTTTATTTCCTGTTCTTGCACCAGCAAGACATGCCTCAATACCTGCATGGCCAGCACCTACAACTATAATATCGTACACTATAAACGACCTTCCTTTCTTATTTAATACGTGTCTATATTAACATATCAATTCGCGTTTGTCATTATACCACAAATGCATTATTATGGTGTAAAATTCAATCAAAAATGTTGGTGGTATGATATAATGAAAACGGTGATGAACGATGAAAGAAAGAGATATTTTAAAGATCTATAATAATTATTGTATCATTGGGATGAGTCCTGATCCCAAGAAGTATAGCTATCAATTATATCAGTGCTTAAAGAATGCAGGTAAGCATGTCTATGGTATATCTCCTAAGTATGACACAATAGACAATGATAAGATGTATACATCTCTGATAGATATAGAGTATCCTGTAGATGTTGTTGTTTTTGTCGTCAATAAAACAATTGGTATGACTTATATCAGAGAGATGAGAGAGCTTGGTATTAAGTATGCCTGGATGCAGCCAGGAACTTATGATGAAGATTTACTTCATGCTTTTCATGATCAGGGAATAGAAACAATAGAAAATTGTGTATTACAAGTCATGAATGGTTAAATCAAATATAGATTCATGTAATGGGAAGGTGATATCGACTTGGATATCATCTTTTTTAGTATCCTTTAAATCTACTGTACCTAATGTTTCTTTTCTATCTGATATCACTTGATAACCAAAATCATATTGTTGGGATAAAGAGAAACCAATAGAACTCATAATCACAGGATCACCGTGTAATTGAATCATCTGCTCTGTCTGTAGTCTAAAGAAATTCTGATAAGGAATCTGGTCAATGCCCGTTTCTAATGCCTGTTCAACAGCCATAAAGAAATAAGAAGAGAACTTCCCATAAGGGAATCCTACAACATAAGGTGTGCCATACTTCTCTTTTAATAATTCAGCAATCTTTAACCCTTTGACTGATACTACAATATTTACATCTGCATAACCGGCCATATCAAGTGATGTATCATGATATAAGAATGTTGTAAGGACATTGTATTTCTGCTCAGTAAAATAATCCTTTAATATTTCATAGACTTCTTCATCAAATAAATCAGGTGTTAAGCCTAATAGATTAATAGAAGTCACAGGCATTTGTAAGTTATATTGAATATCCGGTAATTGATCTACTAATGTGCATAATTCTTCTTCTGTATAATTCATATATGTACCTCATTTTTTCTTCATTATATCATAGTTTTTAGTTTGCACGAGCTAACTATTTGGCTATAATATAGTTAGGTAAGACTAACATAGGAGGAGATGTTATGATTTTTTTAGAGATTAAGGGGTTAAAAAAGTCTTTTGGATAAGGAGAAAGCCATATTGATGTATTAAAGGGGATTAATATGACTATTAATAAAGGAGAATTCTGTGTATTGCTTGGTCCTTCTGGTTCTGGTAAATCTACACTACTTAATATTATTGGGGGTATTGATAGTTTAGATGAGGGAGAACTTATTATTAATAAACATCATTTAAAGACAATGAAAGAGAAGAAATTAAGTCAATATAGACGTGATCATTTAGGTTATATATTCCAGATGTATAATTTAATTCCTAACTTAACAGTGAGAGAGAATATCAAAGTAGGTGCTTATTTAAGTAAGAAGCCTTTGGATATTGATGATTTATTACATACACTTGGTTTATATGAGCATCAAAATAAATTACCTAATCAATTATCTGGTGGACAACAACAGCGTACTGCAATTGGACGTGCAGTCATAAAGAATCTAGATATACTTCTTTGTGATGAACCGACTGGCGCACTCGATTATCGTACTTCACAGGATATATTACAGTTAATCTGTGATATTAATGAAAGATTTGGAAATACAATCATCATGGTGACACATAATGAATCTATTAAGTATATTGCGAATCATATCTTTGTATTACATGATGGAAGAATTAAAGAAGACTATATCAATACAGATCGTAAACGAGTCAATGAGGTAGATTGGTAATATGAAGAATCCATTAAATAAACGTTTCATACGTGAATTAAAAGAAGACTGGAGTAAGTATCTTGTCATCTTCTTATTGATGACAGGTATGATTGGTCTTGTATCGGGTTTTATTGTGGCAGATGAGAGTATGATCAAAGCTGATAATGAAAGTTTTGAGAAGTATACAATTGAAGATGGTCACTTTAATGTAGATAAGAAACTAAATAATCAGTCTTTGATCAATATTTCTAAAGCCGGTGTACATCTCTATGATCATTCTTATGTAGAAGAAACATTGATCAATGGAAATAAATTACGTATCTTTGCGACACCTCAAAGCGTAAATAAAGTATGTGTCATGAAAGGAAGACTTCCTCAAAATGATAAAGAAATTGCGATAGATCGCATGTATGCCGTCAATAACAAGTTATCTATCGGGGATACTATTAAGAGTCAGAATCATTCATTAAAGATCTGTGGTTTAGTGGCTTTACCAGATTATTCCGCATTATTTGAGAATAACAGCGATACGATGTTCGATGCCATCAAGTTTGGTGTGGCTGTTGTACAACCTTCTTTATTTAATCAATGGGATACAGCACATATGACCTATAGCTATTCATGGCTTTATGCAAATAAGCCAAAGAATGAAGAAAAGAAATCTGAATCATTCTTAAAGTTATTAAATAAAGAAGTACATCTAGAAGAATATATTCCTCAATATGAGAATCAGACCATTCATTTTACTGGTGATGATATGGGTAGTGATGGCGTGATGGTCAGACTTCTCTTATATATCATGATTGTGATTATTGCATTTGTATTTGCGGTCACTATGACCAATACAATCCAGAAAGAAGCCAATGTGATTGGGACATTACTTGCATCTGGTTATACAAAGAAAGAATTGATCAGTCACTATATGACACTTCCTATTATTGTGACACTTATGAGTGCCTTAATAGGTAATATTCTAGGCTATACCTATTTTAGAACGACTATGGCGAATTTATATTATGCCAGTTATAGTTTAACGACTTATCAAACAGTATGGAGTGCAAGTGCTTTTATTCAGACAACAGTTGTACCTGTTATACTCATGTTTATTATTAATCTCTTTATATTAAATAGACAGTTGTCTCTATCTCCTCTTAAATTCTTAAGAAGAGATAGAGACATAAACAGTCACATGTCATGCCTTTGTCCACACGTATTCCTTTTATTACACGTTTTAGAACACGTATTATTCTTCAGAATAAAGCCCATTATCTTGTCATGTTTATTGGATTAATGTTTGCGAATATGATCTTATTATTTGGACTTGCGATGCCAGATATTATTAATTCCTATGGAACCAATATTAAACAGAATATGTTTGCGGATTATCAATATATTCTTAAAGTACCAGCAAGCTTGCAGTCTAGTGAAAAGAGCTTTTCTAATATGATAGAAGCTTATACTTTCACAAAGGGAATAGAAACAGAAGAAAAGACATCTGAGAAGTTTAGTGCTTTTAGCTTAAAGATAGAAGACAATACTTTGGATACGGTGACTGTATATGGAGTAAAAAAGAACGGTTGTTATGTTTCTATTAGTGATGGTGTTTATGTATCAAGTGCTTATGCAGATAAATATCATATCCATAAGGGCGATGTACTTCACTTAAGGACAGAGTATACAGATAAGAAGTATACATTAAAGGTCAGTGGTGAATATAACTATCCAGGTGCGATTGCGATATTCATGAATCAGAAAAAAATGAATCAGTTATTTGATTTAGATGATGATTATTTTTCTGGTTATTTCTCAAAGAATCCTATTACTGATATCAATGAAAAGTATATAGGCACAACTATTGATTATGATTCATTAAGTAAAGTATCTCGACAATTGAATGTATCAATGGGCGGTATGGCTTATTTACTTTATGGAATGGCTGTCATCATGTTTATTGTGCTTATTTATCTTCTTACAAAAACAATTATAGAAAAGAATGCACAGTCTATTTCTATGACTAAGATTCTTGGTTATACCAATCATGAAGTAAGTTCTATTTATATTGTATCGACATCTATTATTGTATCTTTGTTTATTCTTCTCACTGTGCCACTCGATTATGTGATATTAAAGCCTATATTTGAGGCAATGATGAAAGAAGAGATGGCAGGATGGATGCCTCTAACGGTAAGTAACCTTACTTTCTTAAAGACAATTGTTATTGGTTTTATAAGTTATTTTATAGTGATGTTGATTGAGTATAAGAAGATTAAGAAGATTCCAATGCAGGATGCATTGAAGAATGTGGAATAGGAGGTACTTGCATGAATAAGAAGTTAATAGCGATACTATGTTGTATCATGCTTACAGGATGTACAACAGAGACAAAAACTAATAAAACAAAGACTATTAAAGAAGAAACACCTGTTGTCTTAACCACAAAAGGACATGATGTAAAGGAAGCCGTGAATAAGAGTGAAACAATTACTGTAAAGACAAAAGCATCTGGTGAAATAAAAAGTACTAAATCCGAAGTAACTATTCCTTCTATAAATGAAGGTGATCTTATTCAAGATACAACTATATTAAAGGATATCAGTAATAAGGGTGATGAAAATATCACCTTGAATGATCATCAATCATTGATAGAGAATAATAAGAATAGTATTCAGTATGAAGGTACTTTAGATGCAGCACTTCCTGTTGGTGTAGATGTGACTTATTATTTGGATGGACAGAAAGTGACAGATATCAAAGGTAAAACAGGGACATTAAAGGCTGTATTTAAATATAAGAATAGTACTGAGACTCCTTTCGTAGCAACTACTATTATGCTTCTTCCTCAAGAAACAGTGAGTGATATTGAAGTGAAGAATGGGAAAAGTATGTTGATGGATGATTATCAAGCCATTATTGGATTAGGTTGTCCTGGTTATGAACCATTTAAGGATTCTATGGAAGTGACTATGAAGATCAAGAACTTCCAATGTGACTATATGAGTACCGTATTTACTAATGGTATCTTTAAAGATTTAGACTTAAGTGAACTCACAAAGACAACGAATCAATTAAATCAATCAGCCCAGAAGTTAGTAGAAGGTTCAGCACAATTACTCGCAGGATGTACAACGTATGGACAATACCTTCATACATATATGTCCAATGTGTCTAAAGTGAGTGATGGAGCCAATGCATTATTAAAGGGTTCTAAACAATATGATGCGTCTACACAGGCACTGATTAAAAACTTAATATCTTCTATGAAGGATCCTACAGAACTGATTCAATCTAAAATAAATAAGATTGATCTCACTGATGAAAAGCATGCTGCAGTAAACAGAGCAATCAGTGAAGATGTTCAGGAAAGCTTAATACAAAATAAGAAGAGTTTAGAACAACTCTCAGAGTTACTCTCTCAAAGTCCTGTATCAAAACAATTAGAGACATTATCTTCTAGCTTATCAGAGTTGAGTCAGGCTGGGAATGAACTGTCTCAACAATACCAGACACTTGTAACTGGATCAAAAAGCTTATCTGAAGGAATGAGTCTATTTGATCAGGAAGGTATTCAAAAGATCACTGATATGACTACAATTAAGAAGTTAAAAGAAAAAGACCAGTATAGTGGTCTATCAGGAAACAATATCACAAATACAAAATTCATCTTTGAGATGGCTATCTAGAACCTTGCATTCGCAAGGTTCTTTTCATTTCTATCACCGTTAATTTAGTTTGTATGATATATATTTTTCATTTTTCAGGCGTTACTGTATTTAAGGATTGAGAGTATGTTAAAATATGGACATGGAGGTGATATTCATGGATGATTTCTTAAGTGATATTTATACAATACTCTTTGCGAAATGGATTCTATTGCAGGAAGTGCCTGACTTTGAAACAAAAGTGAATGAAGACTATACAGAGATTCATTTCTATAATAAGCATGCCGATATTGAAATTGTCTTTAATCCATTGAATATCATAGAGTTTAAAGCAACCAATACACAATCTGGTGAGACTGAATATTATCTACATTTCCAGATGAAAACATTGAATTATGCAATGAAGTTATTTAGAGAACTCACTCATTATATGAAGCATATTGGTGATACACCTACTGTTAAGATATTGTTGTGCTGTAGTGGTGGTTTAACAACTAGCTATTTTGCGATGAAGATGAATGAAGCCTCTAAATTAATGAGTCTTCCTTATGTAGCAGAAGCAAGTGGTTATAATAATTTATACTATGTAGCACAGGATTATGATGTAGTTCTCTTAGCACCACAGATTTCTTATTTACATGCTAAAGCATGTGATATTCTTAAAGATAAGATTGTCTTAAATGTACCACCTGAAGTATTTGCGAAATATGATGTAAAAGCCGTCTTTACACTTGTGAAAGAATCATTAGAGATTAAAAAGAACCAATCTGATCAGAAGATTCCTTTACCTGTTATGTTGGATGTAGAAATTAAACATAAGACATTGGCTCTCTCTATTTTCCGTAATAAACAATCCATTCATGTTGCTTATCGTGTATATGATAAGCATCAAGAAATACTATTAGATAACGAAGTAATCAAACCTGTAGTTAATCTTCAAGATGTTTGTGACATTATAGATATTGCCCGTCTTCATTATCCACGTATTCGTTATATTGGTATTGCGACTCCAGGTATTATTGATGATGGTTATGTGTCTTCTACAAGTTTAGTCGGATGGGAAACACCAGAGAGATTAGAAGACGTCCTCACTGAACGTTATCATTTGCCTGTATGTATATGTAATGATGTCAATGCAGCAGCTGTAGGTTATTATTCTTCACAGGATCAAGTAAGTTCACTGGCTTTCTTATTCCAGCCTGTACATGCAATAAGTGGTGCAGGTATTATTGTGGATAACTGCCTACTACATGGTATGCATAACTTAGTAGGAGAAGTACAATTTCTTCCTTTAGATTTAACAGAAGATAAAATGACACTCAGTATGTTTCCTGAAGGATGTATTGAGGTTGTCGCCCGTTATTTAGTATCTATTATCAGTTTATTAAGTCCTGAGGAACTTGTATTCTATTGTGACTTTATTCCTCATGTACTCCCATTATATGAAGAAATGGCTACTCTTATACCAAAAAAATATATTCCGCCTATTGCCAAAGTAGATAACATGCAGGAATATATTCTTCTTGGGACTATGATATTAAGTACAACACAGAACTATGAGAGTTCTATATAGTGTTCAATACGATAGTCTATATTCTTTTCATAATCTTTATTAAAATAGCATGCATAGAGACAGTCTAATAAGAACTGTAATGAAGCTCTTGAAGAAAAAGAAGCAATCTTTTCTTCTGAATCTTCATACGATGCAAAATAGAGATGATAATCAACGAGTTTAGATAATTCACTCTCTTTAGTAGAAGAAATAAGAACAGTTGTCACCTGGTTCTTATTCATCACACGGATGAAGTCTTCTACATGAGGTGTTCTATTAGCATGGGAGATCACGATTGCGAGGTCTCCTTTTTTTAATGTTTCAGCCACCTTTGTTTGATAGAAAATCTGTTTTTCTACTGTGACATCCTTACCTATTTCTAACATGTTCTGTCTAAAACACTCAGCCCTGAAGAAATTACCTATAGAAGGAAATAACGCTATCACATTCGCATCATACATCTTCTGGACAATTTTACCAAATTCATCGAGATTCACTAGGTTTAATGTGGAATGAAGTGTTTGATCATAGAGATTCAACATTTTAGTCATAATTTCATGGTTCGTATTATTGATCCTGAAAGGATAGTTATAGTCCACTGAAATAAGTTCTTTCTGGTATCTTTCACGATCAAAATGAATATGGGATTTAAATGCCTGTAAACCTGAAAGTTCTAGTTTATCAATAATTCGATAAATAGTAGAAACAGACACATAGCTATTCTTAGAAATATCTGAAGCAGACATATTCATAATATCTTCTGAATGTTCTATAACATAATCTATAAGTTTTTTTCACTTTCTGTAAGTGATAACTGTTCGAGCTTATCATAAATGTTCATAAAAAGCCTCCTGATAGACTATATTATACTCTATTTTAATTACTATTTCTTTAACTGGAATACTTTAAGGGCATTCTCTGTTGTCTGTTTTGCGACTTCTTCGTAGCTTAATCCTTTTAGTTCAGCAATCTTTTGGGCAACAAAATAGACATTACCTGGTTCATTCTGTTTTCCTCTATAAGGTGCTGGTGTGAGATAAGGGTCATCTGTTTCTACAAGTAGATAGTTTAAATCTACGCCTTCAGCGACTCTTTTAGGAACCTTCGCATTCTTAAAAGTAACAGGACCTGCCAAAGAAATATAATAACCAATCTTAATGAATCTTAAAGCCATCTCATAACTTCCGCTATAACAATGCATAATACCCTTTACACCTGACTTAGAAAGAATATCCAATGTATCTTCATAAGCATCTCTGGCATGAATAGTAACAGGTAAAGATAATCTCTTGGCTATTTCTAACTGTTTCTTAAAACAGTCAATCTGTTTTTCTTTAGATGCTTCATCCCAATAGTAATCTAATCCTATTTCACCCACAGCAACAACCTTAGGATCTTTTGCAAGTGATTCTATTGCCTCTAAATCCTCATCTGTTGTCTCTTTACAATCATTAGGACTAATACCTACTGCAGCATAAATAAAGTCATACTCATGCGCTATCTGTACTGCAAGACGTGAAGACTCTAAATCATAACCTACAACAGTAAAGTACTTCACACCTCTATCTATTGCATTCTGAATATATAAATCACGATTTTCAAATAATTGTTCACTATTTAAATGTGTATGTGTATTAAATAACATTTTTCTTATTACCTCGCTTTTAATCAAGTATACATAAAAAAAACAGGGGAATAAACCCCTATTAGAAAATGAACAATCCTTCTATCTATTACTACTTTCTAGATGAGTGTCTAGTGTTTAGCCTCTTTCCACTTCACATTAGGTATACTCTGTAACAGATTTAATAGTTCATTATTATCTGCAAAACAACATTGCCCAATATGTTTAATACAACATTTATTTTCCCTTTAACAACTTTATATTCATACGCTTTATTATTTCATATATTTTTTCTTTTTCATCGCTTTTTAAATTATCTTTTTGACAAATAATAAAAAAGCTATGTTTTCTTATAAATACAAAATCTTTTGGTGTATCAATTACCTTGTTAATATCTTCATACTTTATTTGACTTGTTTTATCACTTGATACAATTATATTGACACCACTATTTCCAAAGATCAACGAATAAAATACTTCTTCTTTTCCTGATATCTCAATTTGTTGAGATAAAATTAAATTGATGTTTCTTTTAGTAACGTAAATACGAGCGAAGAAAAACACTGCTGCAACTGTAAAAGCAGCAAATGCATATAGTCTCATTTCAGAAGTTCCCTGTATTAAACAGATTATAGATAATACAAGAAAGAATGTAATATATATTCTTGCTAAATTATTCTTCCAATTAGGCATTAAATATTTTTTATTCCTTTCAAGAACTTCTTTATTAATTACATTATTTTGAACTTCAATCCTCATTCAATATCACCCTCTAATGAGTAATTTATCATATCATCATTATCTGTCAACTATTTTTATATACTAAATTTAGGCAATATAAAAAGAATTGTATTTATTTTTTAAGATAGATACAATTCTTTAGTAATTTTATGCAACAACACCTAACGCCATTAAATATTCTGTAGCTAATGGTGCAGTTCCTGGATTAGATAGAAATGCTATTAATCCAATAACAGCTGCAACAGATAGTGCACATTTAGCTAGAGTTATTTTATCCAATTTATAATCCACATCAGGTGTTGGGTTTGGAATAATTTCAAAACTTATTTCAACTGTAATTTCTTGATCTACAGCAGCAGAATCTGGGAAAATATCTTTTGTAGTAATAACAAATGTTAATTTTGGATAAGTTCCATTCAAATTCACTTTCACACCTATTTGTCCTGATGTCACTGATTTAGCAACATCTTTTAAATCATTGATAGTAGAATTAATAAGATCAATATTTTTAAAATCTTTAATTTCCATACCTGCAATCATACCTTCTATTTCTGCTTCACAAGATGCTGTTAACTCTCCTTCATTATTTAAATCGATTGTAATCGGAGTACTATCAAAATTAGTAGTTAATGTACCAGATACTTCCGCTGTTATTTTTATTGTCAAACCATTTAATAAAATAGTATCTAATAAAAATTCTTTCTTATAAGTAAGACTGCTATTATAAACTTTATCTAAATAACCTAAAGGTTCAAATACATTATAAACATATTGATCTCTTTGAATATCTAAAATAATATTGGAATTCTTTTCTGCTAATTGATCCGGTGACATATAAGGCATTTTATCAAATGTTGTAATACCCTTATCACTACCCGAATAGCCTACCTTATCTAAATCAAATGAAGGACTTGAAGGGAATTGCCCACCTGTTCTCTCATTAAATTCAAAGAACTGATCAAATGCCCAGTTCTTCGGAATACGATAACCTAAATTGCAACTGTATCCGCTTGACATATCAGCTACAAATGAATATTTCGCTAAGCCTTTTTTACTGATATAAGAACAGATATATCTTGGTGCATAAATTCCTACCTTATACTTTTTATTATTTGTTTCACTATTAAATACAAGATTCAGTTTCTTGAAGTATGGAACTATAAATGATTTCATCTGATAATCATAGCAGTCAAAGTCTACTGCAAAATAGATGGTTGTTCCATCAGGAACACCGATTCTCTTAGCTTCTGTAATTGCTGTATGTGCATCTACAATGCCCTGTCTAAGATTCTGAAAATACTGTACTTTATATCCTCCATCCTGATAGATAGGGAATACTCTTAATCCAGCACTTTCAATGTTTTTGATTTCTTCAAATGTGATGAACTTTCTCTTTCCATTTGCTGTTCCTGTCAGATATCTACCTACCACCTGATATCCCGCATTCTTAATATCTAGTGCCTGCTGCTTATTTAATACTGTTGAGCAGTCACATGCCTTTGCTTTTCTTCCTGTATCACCCTTACTTGTTAAAAGTGATTTCATTGTTGCACAGTTTACTTCTCCAGATGTCACTAGTCCAATTCCCGTTAATGCATAGAACTCCTGGAATGCTTCAACCTTGGACTTAGTGCTACTGTCAAAGTTACCATCAAATCTTCCAGCATCATATCCATTCAAGTACAAGCCGTATTGAACAAGCTTATTATACTTTACATAACTTCCATTCTTTCCCTGTTTTAATACACCAGGAAATTTTGCCACTGTCTGATCACCAAAATTTCTTTTGTCGATACTGCCAATAAAGCTTGTATAAATACCTTCAGCAGCCTGTAGTGCTGCAATTAATGCATAAGAAGTAAATCTTGAGACAATACCATCACATGGACCTACACCAATGATATCAGACCACTCTGCATTCAACTGCTGCTGGATTTTTACAATCATCTTGTCTCCATCATTTGTCTTTTTAAACCAGTTGATTGATACTAGTCCCATCCAAACTTTCCAGTCAATGATGCCTGTTACTGGAAGTCCTGCATCACTCTGGTACTGCTTTACAGCATTCACTCCAGTCGTATAATAAACTCCTGTAATTCCTCCAGCATTATACCCCTTTACAAACAATGCGCACTGCAGAATGCATACATTTGGATTTCCTGGATCATTAGCATTCATTTTTGAAATATCACTTAAAGATCTCATTTTATTTAAAGTGATATTTCCTACTGTTCCTGTTACTGGAGAGATTCCATTTTCAATCTGAAAGGCTCTGATAATCCCCTTACATGTACCTGTACCAGTCATACCGTCCTCATCCAGCTTTACCCATTCGGAACGATGACCATACATACTGTTTAAATATTTCTGTGCCTTTCTAACATTTTCATCTGCCATTATTACTATCCTCCTATTTTGATAACTACTTTACGTAGAATTCATACCGGTATTCGTTCTACATTTTTATCATACATTCATTCAGAAGCACCATTGTGCCTTTCGCATCTCATTAATATAAACTATCTAATGAAATTGCTCCTGTTACTTTACCGTTTACCCCAATTACTACTCTATCACCTTTGATTTGAATTACTTCATATTGATTTTTAAATACACAATTTGCGATTGACTGACCATCATACCACTTTGAACCAGCCTTAACACGCACACTATCTCCAACGTTTAAATTACTAGCTTTGTTTTTTACCTTATAAAAAGTATTAACCAGACCATGATCATAACTACAGTCCAAAAACTTTGAATCTATTCCTTTTATATTTCTTAAAACACCTTTTCTGGCATTCGAAGTGAACTGATGCAATAATACATTTCCAAAAGGATTGTATTGAATCTTATTGTCCCAATTATTATACCCATTGTTAAGCCCATAATTAGCAATCCATAACGTCCATGCAGAAAAGCCATTATTTGTAAGCTTGTTTTTAAACCAGTCCTGATTGGCATATATTCCAGCAGAATAACCTGCTCCTTCAATAACATCACAAAATGCTTTAGCAATCTTATAATACATGTCATTACTCAAACTGCCCTGATAATCAGAATACTCAATATCATAATAAATAACACATACCTGATATTTACTGCATGCCTGCAAAGCTAAATATGCTTCTCTTTTAGCTTCATATTCGTTTCTAGCATAGCAAAAATGATAAGCAAATAATGGAATGCCTAACTCATTTGCTTGTTTCGCATTATTGTTCCACTGCTTGTCAATATTTCTATAACTCCATCCATAAGAGCATCTAGCTACAACACCAGAAATAGATTCCTTTGCTTTGCTTAAATCTACTTTCCCGTTATGATATGAAATATCTATAATATAATTACTCATTGTTTTCTACCATGCTTTCTATGTTTTGAGAAGCTACTTCTAAACCTTTAACAAGAATCTGTGGCACATCAAATCCAGCTTCTACAAGATTTTCTAAAATACTACGATACTCATTAATGATTAACGAAATTAAAACATACCAGCCTAAAAATGTTAATATTGCCAAATCGATGTGAATTATATTTCCTAATTCTTCAAAACATACTGGAATTATAAAAGACAATAAAACTAATATCCATTGAGCTACTTTCTTTGCAATTCCTTTCAATCCTGCCATTGAATTTTCTTTATTATTTATTCTTGATTTTATCCATCCTGTTAATGTATCAAGAACATTTAATAGCAATAGCACCATAAATAAAATCCAATGTTTATCCATAGCAATTGTAAGAATAGATAATACAAGAGAATACACTTTATCTATATTCCTAATAAACTTGTTCATTATTCAGTTTTCTTACTTTATTAATAATACTCTTATATTTTCTTACAATAGAACTATGATTGGCATATGCCACATGAATAGAAATAAGATCAAATGTTTTATTCTCAAAATTACGCAAAGCAATAATTTCAAGTTCATCTGGTAATAATTCTTTTAACCAATAATTAACTTTAGAGACAATATGTGCGTAGAACATATATTCATTCTTTTCGTAATCATTTAATTCTTTAAACTGTAGTGCTTGATTTAAGTTATCTATATGTAATTTAGCAATAGAGTAGAAGTTTAGAGTAAGTTCAATTTCTTCATTAGAATAAACCATTGCCTACTTACTCCTCTTCTTATAAATTGTAAAACGTTTTACAAATATATTATATTATATTTAATCAACACAATTGTGCTTTTATGATTATTATAATAGTTCAAATTAATTGTTCCTGTTTATCACAACTATTAGTTCTGTATATTTAAACATATTATCCAGACAGTTAATCAAAATAGAATTTAGATTTAATACTTCCGTAAAATATAAGTTCAAGTTGATATACCATTGGATGTAAAAAAATATTCTGTATACAAGCACAGCCAAGATCATGAAATGATTATCTTATCAGAATAAATAATCAATCGAAAAAGGAAATCATAATTTGTAATATATATCAGATATACTTGGTGCAATTGTTACTTATCCATGTTAAAATTAATATATTATGAATAGAGAGGTATCAAATAATGGAAATATTAACCGTCAAAAATAATAAAATTGATTATTTAACTCTTAAAAAAGTTGTCTTTTACACATTTCCTACATATTATATACTGTCACTAGTGGCTATGTTTTGTGGTGCATTGATTGCTTTGTTTATAAATCTATATACAGGAGATATTATTGAAATTGCAACATGCATTATTATATTACTAATTGTAGCTACAACACCTCTTATTCAATCAAGAATGACCGCAAAAAAATACATAAATCAACTTAATGATTTGTATCACACTGATGTAATTTTCTATGATCTAGTCTTTGATGAAAGTAAATTAACCTCAACTGAATACTCATCAAAAAATGAAATTCCCATGAAATACAAGAATATTAAAAAAATATTAGAAACCAAAGATGTCGTAATATTCACAAGTAAAGCAGAGTATACAATCTATTTTGAAAAGAAGAATGCCAGCAGTGAAGACATTGAGAGATTACATGCATTTTTTGATAAGCAGAACATCACTTGGAAAAAATCAATTCTATAGTAAAGAAAACCTCTTTGATTCTCATATCAAAGAGGTTTTCTAATGCTTATAATTCTACTTTCTTACCGCCATACTTTCTGACTTTAAGAATATGACAAGAACCTTCACCAAAATACTTTTCAATTTCAGTCTTATATGTTTCTACATAATCATCTTCTACAAAGGCCTGGATCGTACCTGCAAATCCACCACCATGTACTCTACATACACCTTTATCACCTAGAATATCTTCAGATAAGCCTAAGGCAATAGAAACAGCCTGGTTTGTTTCATCATGGTTAGAATAGATATTCTGTAGGTATTTATAAGAACTGTCTCCTGATGATTTGATGACTGACTTGAATGTATCAAAGTCATTGTTCTTTAAGGCTGATACTGCTTTTTCTACTCTTGCATCTTCCTTAAAGAAGTGTAATGCACGGATGACACAGCGGTCACTCATCTTTTCACGTAATTCAGGAATATGTGCTTTAAATTCTTCTTCTGATACTTCTCTTAGGAATTCTTTTCCAAAGAAGTGTGCTACTTCCTTCATTTCTGTAGGAATGGCTGCATAATCATCAGTTAAGTCTGCATGAGATGCATGAACATCTACAATACATAAACTATGATGGAAAGAAGAGAAATCAACATCTACTTTTTCTACAACAGGATGAGCATTGTCTTTAAAATCAATATGAATAAGAGCACCTACTGAACTTGCACACTGGTCCATTAATCCACATGGTTTACCAAAATATACGTTTTCTGTATACTGACCAATCTGTGCAATCAATACTGGACTCACTGTCATATCATTATATAAACCTGATAATACAGTACCAATCATGACTTCAAATGCGGCTGATGAAGAAAGACCAGAACCCTGTAATACTTCACTTGTCATATAAGCTTCAAAACCACCAATATGAAGACCTAATTCCTTAAAGCGTGCAAGAGTACCTCTAATTAATCCTTCTGAAGTACCTTCTTCTTCAGCTTTCTTATCTAAGTCATCTAAAGCTACAGCCTTTAAGTCATAGTCATCAGATAATACCTTAATTTCACCATCTCTAGGTGCTGTAATCGCAATAATATCTAAGTTAATTGCAGCAGCTAATACTTCGCCATGCTGGTGGTCTGTATGGTTACCAGATACTTCACTTCTACCTGGTGCTGAGAATACTTCTACTTCCTTATCACCGTAAAGTGAGATGAACTTTTCAATAGCAGCAATATATCTTTCTTTCTGAGTATCTAATAAAGACTCATCTACATAAATATCAGTTAATAAAGCATCTGCCTGACCATTTTTAATATCTTCAATAATCTGTGTTGCAAGTTTCATTATTTAATTACCTCTAAACAATAAGATGTCTGTGCATCAAATGTTTCTCCCTTTCTTAAAATAGTGCTTGGATTCTTTTCAATATGAATAGCGTCTGGTAAGTTCTGTGTTTCAATACATACTGCATCTCTCGCATTATAAGGTTCACCATTCTTACCAATACGTCCATCTAGATAGTTTGCTGTATAGATCTGTGCTCCTGGTAAAGTTGTAGATACTGTTAATCTTCTACCACTTTCTTCATCTTCTAATACAACCTGGTTCTTATCTGTAGTAAAGAAGAAATGATGGTCAAAACCATTACCAAGCTTTAATTGTGGATGATCCACTTCTACACGTTCACCAATCTTTGCAGGTATTCTAAAGTCAAATGGAGTACCTTCTACAGCTTCCTTTTCACCTGTAGCAAGACCATCTGCATCTACATGTTCATAATAATCAGCATCAATCTTTAAAGTATGATCATAAATATTATGTTTATGTCCTGATAAGTTGAAATATGAATGGTTAGTAATATTAATTAAAGTGTCCTTATCACTCGTAGCATGATAAGAAATAGTTAATGTAGTACCCTCTAAATGATAAGTAGCACTAAAATCCATATTACCTGGATAACCTTCTTCTCCATCCTTTGCATGATAAGTAAACTTAATAGTATAGTCATCTAAGATTTCATAATCAAAAATCTGATAACTAAATCCTTTAATACCACCATGTAAGCTATTAGGACCATTATTAATAGGTAAATGATATGTTTCACCATTTAATTCAAATGTTCCTTTTCCTATTCTATTCGCAACTCTACCTACTAATGCACCTAGATAAGCATCTAGAGTCTGATATTGATTAAAGTCATCATAACCTAATACAACATCACCTTTTACTCCATTCTTATCTTCAATAATCATCTTAATAATAGTACAGCCAAATGTTGAGACAACAACTTCCATCTTATCGTTCTTTAATGATAAATTTTCAATATTTCCAATTTTTTCTATTACTTCTATCACATTTATTCACCTCATCTTCGGAAACATAGATAATTCATACCTATTACTCTATATATTTTATCATGTTATGAATAATTATGTATACGCTTTCTAGAAAAAGTGAAGATTTAATAGACTTTTCTATGAGTTGTAAAGAGCGTATGTCTTTTACGCAAGAAAATATGTCTCTTATGCAAGAAATGTAGACTATTTAATAATAATAATAATAATAATATATTATTTAAGTAGAAGAGATTGGATAACCTAGCATTTAAGATGTAACATAATAGGAAAAAGTTTTAATAGAATCGAGGTGAATAAAATGATGCATTTCTTACTGGCTTTTTATAGCGCTTTATTGCTCAAGGTTCTACCATTATTAGTTGTATCGCTGTTACTTACATTCTTATTAGTTAAAGCTAAAATGCCAAAGTTTTTCTACCTTCTCATAGTTGTAGAAGTAATCGCAATATCTGTACTGCACTATAGCACTGTTGTCACATCAATAAGCTTATATATGGAAGAGAGAGTCTGGATTATACTCTTTAATATGGCTATCCTTGTTGGTATATATTTAATGATTCCTATCCTTTCAATCATCCTCTATAGAGTATTAAGAAAAAGAGTATATTAATGTGGACCCCGTGTTAAGGACACTAAATAAAAAAGCACTTAAGTAGAAATGAAAATATCCTCTAGGTAGGTAACCAGGAGGATATTTTTACGTACTATGTTTTTAATGCACTTTTCCAATTCACTACTTGTCTCATATCTAGTTTGATATCGTCCTCCTTGAAAGGGGGGGTGATACATTTTTTTTGAGTTTATCATAACCGTCATGGCAGGTGTTCTTACATATTATATTTGCAAATAGTTAGACGAATTTTTCAAACGATAACTAGCCTAGTGTTAACCCACTCTAAAAGTTAGAAAAGGTAAGGATTGGTGGATCCTTACCTTTTCGTTTGATGCAGTTTGTTTTTTGAATTCAGTTGAAGTTTAACACTTAACCACTTCATAGTCAAGTCGTCGTAGCATAAAAACGATATAAGTCATAGTAACATAAAAATGATATAAGTAATTATTTCACTTCATTTTCATATGCTTATAGTTTGATGTTCGACTTTTTCATAACCGTCATGGTGGGTGTTCTTACCTACTACATCTGCAAATGGTTAGACGAATTTTTCAAACGATAACTAGCCTAGTGTTAACTCACTCTAAAAGTTAGAAAAGGTAAGGATTAGCCGATCCTTACCTTTTCGTTTAATGCAGTTTGATTTCTGAATTCATATGAATTCTAACACTTAACCACTTCATAGTCAAGTCGTTACTGCATAGAAACCACAGGAGCAGTTTACTTATTTCGCTTCATATATTTGGTCTAAAAAAGGACTCATAATGAGTCCTCTACATTAACAATCATACTGAGTGAATACGTCACTAACTGGTAAATCGTTTTCGATGTTTTCAATTGTATGTGCAAGTAATCCTGCAACAGATACAGAAACAAGTTTATCAAATTTCTTTTCTTGTGGAATTTCGATAGTGTTAGTAATAACAACTTCTTTTGCAGCACAAGTAGATAATCTTTCAATAGCAGGTCCAGAAAGTACACCATGAGTACATGCAATATATACATCCTTAGCACCTTTCTGTTTTAACATATCAACACCAGCTGTAATAGTACCAGCTGTATCGATCATATCGTCAACTAAGATACAGTTCTTACCTTCAACATTACCGATGATACCCATAACTTCAGCAACGTTTGGTTTAGGTCTTCTCTTATCGATGATAGCGATAGGGCAGTCAAATGCTTCAGACATCTTACGAGCTCTAGTAGCTCCTCCGTGGTCAGGAGATACAACACATAAATCCTGAACCTTCTTTTTACGGAAGTATTTGATTAATAGTGGTAAAGCCTGCATTTCATCAACTGGAATATCAAAGAATCCCTGGATCTGAGCTGCATGTAAGTCAACAGTTACAACACGGTTAACACCAGCTGTAGTTAATAAGTCTGCAACTAACTTAGAAGTGATTGGCTGTCTAGGTTTAGCTTTACGATCCTGTCTAGCATATCCGAAATATGGAATAACTGCAGTAATTTCACGAGCAGAAGCACGTTTTAAAGCATCAGTTAATACTAAGATTTCCATTAAGTTTTCAGTTACTGGATTAGAAGTAGACTGAACAATGAATACGTCCTTACCACGAACAGATTCACCGATTTCACATAAGATTTCACCATCTGCGAAGTGATGAACTTTGCAGTCTCCAACCTTAGTACCTAAAATGCTTGCGATATCCTGAGCTAATTTCTTGCTTGAAGATAAAGAAAATACTGTAATTTTGTTTTTCATATGTGTCCCCTTTTTTATTTCTTGTTTCTTTCGTTATAAATCTTCATACGTTTTTCTTCTAAAACCTTTGCATAGCCAGGTTTGTTCACCTGTCTAGCACGTGCGATAGACATTGCGCCATCTTCTACAGTTTCTGTTACAGTAGATCCAGCTGCAACAAATGCGCCTTCACCAACAGTCACTGGTGCAACGAGATTTGAATTACATCCAATAAATGCATTGTTTCCAATAACAGTCATTGACTTATTCTTACCGTCATAATTGCTTGTGATAGTACCACAACCAATATTAACGCCATCGCCTACTTTAGCATCACCGATATAAGTAAGATGAGCAGACTTGCTTCCCTTACCAAAATCAGCTTTCTTCATTTCCACAAAGTTACCAATGTGTACATTCTCTCTAATATGACAATTAGTTCTTAGTCTTGCATAAGGACCAATATCAGTACCGCTTTCTACAATAGAATCGCTTAATACTGAGAACTTGATTTCCACATTATCCTTAATATCTACATCTGTAAATTCACAATAAGGACCAATATGACAGTGTGCCCCTATAGTAGTATGTCCCTTGATAATACAACCTGGTTCAATGATTGTATCTTTACCAATCACAACATCAGTACCAATATATGTGTTATCAGTATCTACAATAGTTACACCATTTAATAACCAATTCTTATTTACTCTCTTCTGAAGTAACTTAGTTGCTTCAGCAAGCTGAACACGGTCATTAATGCCACCTACTTCACTGAAATCCTGAATCTTATAGCCATCAACCTTCTTGCCTTCTTCATTCATGATTCCAATTAAATCTGTAATATAATACTCACCCTGAGCATTGTTGTTTGTTACTTTCTTTAAAGCTTCAAACATTGATTTGTTATCAAAACAGTATTCACCTACGTTCATCTCAGTGATACCCATCTGAGATTCCTGTAAGTCTTTGAATTCTACAATTCCTGTTACCTGGCCATCTTCCTTGATAATACGACCAAATGGAAGTGACAAGTCACAATCACATGTCATCACAGTACCACTATTCTTACCATTCATATGATAATCAATAAGTCCCTGTAATGTTTCCGCAGTAATTAAAGGTGCATCTCCATTTAATACAAGAGTCATACCTTCTTTATCTCCTAGAACACTTTCTGCCATCATGACAGCATGTCCAGAGCCTTTCTGCTCTTCCTGTAAGACAGTAGTGACGTCGTTATCTAACAAAGCCTTGACCTGGTCAGCCCCATGTCCAACAACAACGACTGTTTCTGCGATATCTAACTTCTTTAATTCATCCACCACATGATTGATCATTGGTTTATATAAAACTTCATGAACAACCTTAGGTGCATCTGATTTCATACGAGTGCCTTTACCCGCTGCTAAGACAACTGCATAAACTTTCATCGACATATCTCCTTTTTTCCCCTACATTCTAGCAAAATTCAATTCAAAATAAAAGAGAAAAGGCGCAAGTTATCCCTTTTTCCTTTTCTCTGGATAGTAAATCTGTGTTTTTACTGCAAAACTATATTTCTTTTTAAAATATGGAAGCACTTTATCAATTAATTCAGAATCTTGAGTCATACCAAAAACAGATGAACCACTACCTGACATAAGAGCACCATCAAAACCAAAGTTCATCATATCATCCTTAATAGACTGAATATCCTGTACCATCTTAATAGAAGGCGCTTCTAAAGTATTACCTAAACAATCTACAACACCCTGATAATCATTCTTTTCAATTGCATGCTTCATTAAGTCAATATCTGGATGAACAGCTGTTTCGATATCTAAATCATCAAAACATTTCTTTGTAGAAACACCTTTCTTAGGTTTTACAATCAATAAATGACAATTAAAACGTGAACGATCAATAAAATGTAGATTTTCACCAATACCACCTACAACCGCAATACGATTCCATACACAAAATGGAATATCTGCACCAATCTCTTTACCCATTTCACACATATCCTGATAAGACATACGTAAATGGAATAAGCTGTTCATTGCACGGAAGATAGCTGCACCATCGGCACTTCCTCCACCCATTCCAGCTTGTGAAGGAATATGCTTATAACAGTGGATTCTTACACCACTTTGGATATCAAACTTCTTGATTAATGCATCAGCCACCTTATACATGATGTTACGTTCATCAGTAGGTACACGGTAAGTGTTTGTAGTAATTTCTATACCTTTTTCAATAGGATCAATAAGAATTAAGTCATGAAGACCAATAGGGGCCATAATCATATTTAATTCATGATATCCATCTTCTCTTTCACTTACTACATCTAATGCAAGGTTTATTTTCGCGTAAGCACGAATCTTCATAGTGTATGACTCCTTTCTAGTATTCTTATATAGTCATCAATGTTTAATTCCTCAGCACGTTTATTGGCAGGAATACCACATGATTCTAATAATTCTTTTGTCTGATCATGATATAAAGGCTTTAAGTTATTATAGAGTGTTTTTCTTTTTGCAGTATAACTTGCTTCAATCAGATCAATCAATTCCTGTGATATAACACGTTCTTTATGAATAGAAATAACAGCACTATCTACATGAGGTGCTGGCATAAATACATGTCTAGGCACATTCAATTCATATTGAACATCTCCTACATAATCAATCATCATCTTTAAAGGACTCTTTTCTTCAGAACAGAGCTTTAGTGCAACTTCCTTTTGTACCATAGCGACTAAACGATTAATAGGTGTAGAAGAAGACACAATCTTTGTGATGATTTTAGATGTAATATAATAGGGAAGATTTGTGACAACACAGATATCCTTATAGTCCTTTAGTTTATTACATGCTTCTTCTAAATCAGCTTTCATGAAGTCCTGGAAGATGATTTCTACATTATCACGTCCTTCTAAAGAGAATGATAATACTTCTTTTAAACGTTCATCTATTTCAAAACATAATACTTTACCAGCTTTAATAGAGAGCTGTTCTGTAAGAGCGCCTATACCAGGTCCTATTTCAATAACTGCTGTCTCCTTATCCAGCGAAGCATGATCTGCGATACTTTGAATAATACCTGGATCTACTAAGAAGTTCTGTCCATATTTCTTAGAAGGCTTTAAGTTAAATGTATTTAATATAAATTCTGTATTTGATTTTTTTGCGATATTTTCCATATCATTTATTATATAGGATATGTAAAGAAAAGACCATTGAGTTCCCCGAAAAATTCTTTTATAATGGTCAAAAAGGTGATGTATATGGATAGAAAAACAAAAATAATGGAAATAATAAGTAGTAGTGATAAACCTGTTTCAGCAAGTAAAATTGCGAAAGAATTAGGTGTTTCTAGGCAGATTATTGTAGGAGATGTTGCATTACTAAGAGCATCGGGAGAAGATATTACTGCTACACCTAGAGGATATATATTAGATACAAATAGGAGTAATCATTATACGATTGCAGTAAAGCATAATAACGATCAATTAGAAGAAGAATTAAATACTATTGTAGATTTAGGTGGTAAGGTTGAAGATGTAATAGTAGAACATCCTCTTTATGGAGAAATCAAAGGAAATCTTCATATATATTCACGTTATGATGTATCTAAATTCATGTCTGCAGTTAAAGATAATGATATTGCGCCTCTTTCTCTATTAACGGATGGTGTTCACTTGCATACAATTACAGCACCTGATGAAGAAACATTAGAACGTATTAAAGAAGCATTGGATGAAAAGCACATACTATTAAAATAAGGCTGTGGTAAACAGCCTTTTTATTATATCGTGAAGAAGTTTTTGATTTCATCTTTAAAGAAATAGATGAATAATAATGTATTTCCAATAAATGGTAAAACTAACTTAAAACATAATATTGTAGGTAGTGAAGAAATTGAATATACATAAAAAAGGGTCAGCAGATAATGTCTACTGACTCTTTAATGCTTTAAGTACTTCTTCTTTTGTAATACCCATCATATTCAATCTCTTAAATAATGCTTTCGCATTACCATAACCTAAATGAAAGGCATCATAGACCTGTAGTCTTCTCTTCTTATTTCCTAATACATCTAGATCAATAAATTCATCCCATGAAATAGATTCTTTAGCATCACTAAATGTGACTGCATTCTCTAATGCTTCAATAATTGCATCATGTCTTGCTTCCGCAATACCAAGCTTCTTCACACCCTTGGCATCTTTTTTTGCGACAAAGGCATGCTTTGCATTAGGAACAGCCTGAATGACTTTATTTCTAATCTGTGTACCAGGATAATCAGGATCTGTTAAGACAATGACACCACGTGTCTTGGCAGCAGTTTTAATGAGAGATAGAATATCTTCGTTGATTCCTGACCCAGATGTTTCAATTGTATCTACATCAAATAACTGTTTAAGTGTTGCTGTATCTGTTTTACCTTCTACTACAACAACTTCTTTAATCTTTCTCACAATAGTCTCCTAACTCAGCAAGTCAATCATACGTTCTATTGTACGCTTGACATCTCCCTGATCATAATAATAATCGAAATCTTTCTCAACCATTACAGTGAGTATAAGGCAGCATGTATCATAATCAGCCTGTGAAAGGGTTATATCCTTCACAGGCTTCTTTTTATACTTGTAGTCGCCTAATTCTTGTAATACACGTCTATATATTACAGGGTTATTCTTACAGGCTAATTTCTTTAATACAGAAATCTTATTATAATTCAGTTTTGATCTTATAAAGCCTAGAATAGCCCTACCTCGCGAGGGCGGGGTGGAATGTCCATCTTCCATATCTTCCTCCACTATTTAGATGATTCCATGTTCTTAAATGCTGTTGATAACATTAATTTAATACGGTTAAGCTGGTTAGTTTCACTAGCCCCTGGATCGTAATCAATCGCAACAATGTTAGATTGTGGATATTTTCTTCTTAATGCCTTAATGACACCCTTACCTGTTACATGGTTAGGTAAGCAGGCAAATGGCTGCATACATACAATATTTGGTGCACCTTCATCAATGAGTTCAATCATTTCACCAGTTAAGAACCATCCTTCACCTGTCTGGTTACCAATAGAAACAACTTCACTTGCTTTCTTTGCAATTTGATCAATAGGATGTGGTGCATCAAAACGATTTGATGCTTCTAATGCCTTAATCATATCTTTTCTTAAGAAATCTACGAGTTTAATTGCTACATTACATAACTTAGCTGATTTCCAGCTTGCATCATAATGTTCATGTTCATATTGAGTATTGTAGAAACAATACTGGAAGAAGTCAATTAAATCTGGCATAACTGCTTCTGCGCCTTCTTCTTCAATAATCTTTACAATCTCATTATTGGCAGTAGGGTGGAATTTTACAAGGATTTCTCCTACAAGACCTACTCTAGGTTTCTTAATATCTAGAAGTGGTAATTCATCAAATTCCTTTACAATCTGATAAACGTTCTTCTTGAATTCCTTCATAGAACCATTTTCAACGTTTTCTTTACACTTCTCTACCCATGATTCATATAATTCATTAGCTGAACCTTTCACCTTTTCATAAGGTCTTACACGATATAAGACTCTCATGAATAAGTCACCATACATAGCCCCAATAATAACCTTCTTAGCCACCTTATAAGTAATCTTAAAGCCTGGGTTAGATTCTAATCCCTGTAAGTTTGCTGAAATAACAGGTACATAATCCATATGTGCATCCTTTAATGCTTTTCTAATAAACGCAATATAGTTTGTTGCACGACATCCTCCACCTGTCTGTGAGATGATCAATGCCACCTTATGAGGATCATACTTACCTGAATTCAAGGCATTCATCATCTGACCTGTTACTAAGATACTTGGATAACATGCATCATTATTGACATACTTTAATCCCTGTTCTACAGCATCTTTATCTACAGAAGGTAATACGACAAAGTTATAACCTTCTGAATTCATTGCAGTTTCTACAAACTGGAAATGAATAGGAGACATCTGAGGACATAAAATACTCCATCTATCATCCTTCATTTCTTCTGTGAATGATACTTTTTCAGATTCATATTTATTTTCTAAGTGCACAGTATTGTCTTTCTTCTTTACTGTTGCTTTAAGTGATCTAATACGGATTCTGATTGGTCCTAAGTTAGAGGCTTCATCAATCTTAATAAGTGTATAAATCTTACCTCTTGCCTGTAATAATTCAGCCACCTGGTCACTTGTAACTGCATCTAATCCACATCCAAATGATGTTAACTGGATAAGTTCAAGATCTGGCTGAGTTGTTACGAATTCTGCAGCACGATAGAGTCTAGAATGATATGTCCACTGGTCTACTACACGTAAATCTAAGTTTTCTTTATTTAAATTACATACAGAATCTTCTGTTAATACACAGAAACCTTCACTTGTAATTAAGCTGGCAATACCATGGTTGATTTCTGGATCCACATGATAAGGACGTCCTGCAAGGACAATACCCTTCTTATGGTTTTTATGCATCCATTCCAATGCTTCCTGACCCTTTACTTCAATATCTTTTCTTGCACGTGCTAATTCCTGATAAGCCTTATCAATCGCATTATGCATTTCCTTATCTGAAATATCATATTCAGCTAAAGATTCCTTCATTACCTTAAATAATGTCTTAGGGTTATTTAAAGATAAGAATGGGTTCTTATATTTCACATGTTTTTCTTCTAAGCTGTCTACATTGTTTCTAATAACTTCTGGATAAGAAGCAACAACTGGACAGTTATAGTTATTACCTGCATCTTCATATTCTTTTCTTTCATATGCTACTGATGGATAGAAGATAAAAGGAATACCTCTTTCAATTAGGTTTTCAATATGTCCATGAGAAATCTTTGCTGGATAACAGGCATTTTCTGATGGAATAGATTCAATACCCTTTTCATAGATTTTCTTAGAAGATCTTGCAGATAAGACAACTCTAAAGCCTAACTGAGTAAAGAATGTATGCCAGAATGGATAGTTCTCATACATATTAAGTACTCTAGGAATACCCACTTCTCCTCTTCTTGCATCATCTTTAGAAAGTGATTTATAACCAAAGATACGACCATATTTATAATCATAGAGGTTAGGTAACTTTTTAGATGTCATTGGAAGGTTAGCCCCTCTTTCACATCTATTACCTGAAATATATTCTCTACCATCATTAAATGATGTAATAGTTAACATACAGTTATTTGTACACTTACCACAGTTTCTAATCTTCGTATCATAGTCAAGTGCTTCTATTTCTTCTAATGAAAGAATAGTAGAAGGTTCATTGTCATCATTTTCAATCGCAATACGGGCCATACCATAGGCACCCATTAATCCTGCGATATCAGGTCTTACTACTTCAATACCTGTTTCTTTTTCAAATGCACGTAGTACAGCTTCATTATAGAAAGTACCACCCTGTACAACAACATGCTTACCAATATCTTCTTTACTTCTTAGCTTAATTACTTTATATAATGCATTCTTGATAACTGAATAAGATAAACCAGCACTGATATCTTCTACAGAAGCACCTTCTTTTTGTGCCTGTTTTACCTTTGAGTTCATGAATACTGTACATCTAGAACCTAAATCAATAGGGTGTTTAGACTTTAATGCAAGTTCTGCGAATTCTTCAATCTTATAACCTAATGATTTTGCGAATGTTTCTAAGAATGAACCACATCCTGCAGAACATGCTTCATTTAATGAAATGTTCTGAATGACGTTATCTCTAATAGTAATAGCCTTCATATCCTGACCACCAATATCAAGAATGAAATCTACATCAGGTTCATAGGCTTTTGCGGCAGTATAATGGGCAATTGTTTCTACTTCACCAATATCCACCTTTAAAGCAGCTTTAATAAGAGCTTCACCATAACCAGTAACACCTGCTTTCGCAATATAACATCCTTCTGGAAGCATCTGATAGATTTCCTTCATCAGACTCATAATTAACTGTAATGGATTTCCTTCATTAGAACTATAGAAAGAATATAAGATAGCACCCTGATCATCAGTCATGATGATCTTAGATGTTGTAGAACCAACATCGATACCTAAGAATACTTTACCTTTATATTTCTTAAGTGTTCTTTTCTTAGTGATATGAGTAAAGTGTCTTTCTCTGAATTCTTTTAATTCTGCTTCATCATTAAATAATGGTTCTAAGACATTTGTAAGTTCTGTAGGAGAATCTGAAAGACCTTCTAAGTCTTCAATAATCTTAGAAATGTTTAATGGATTTTCTACTTTTTCTTTCGCATTTAAACATGCTCCCATAGCAACAAATAGCTGTGAATTCTGTGGGAAGATGATTTCATCTTCAGTTAAACCTAATGTTTCAATAAAACGTTCTCTTAACTGATCCATGAAATATAGTGGACCACCTAAGAATGCAACATTCCCTCTAATAGGTTTACCACAGGCAAGACCAGAAATAGTCTGATTGACAACTGCCTGGAAAATAGATACCGCAATATCTTCTTTAGATACACCTTCATTAATTAAAGGCTGAATATCTGTTTTTGCAAAGACACCACAACGTGATGCGATAGGATAGATTGTCTTATAGTTTTTCGCATATTCATTTAAACCAGCAGCATCAGTCTTTAATAAAGTAGCCATCTGGTCAATAAATGCCCCAGTACCTCCTGCACAAGTACCGTTCATACGCTGTTCAAGCTGTCCTTCAAAATAAGTAATCTTGGCATCTTCTCCACCAAGTTCTATAACAACATCAGTTTGTGAAATATATGTTTCTACTGTCTTTGTACACGCAATAACTTCCTGTATAAAAGAAATACCAAGCTTATCTGCAAGAGATAAACCTCCTGAACCAGTCATAACGGGATATAAATCAATATCACCCATCTGGTTCTTTACTTCAATTAATAACTCATAGATTGTTTTTCTAACATCTGAGAAATGTCTTGTGTACTTAGAAAACAAGCATTTATCATTCTCATCTGTCAAATAGAGTTTTACAGTTGTAGATCCTACATCAATTCCTAAATAATATTTCATATTTCCACATCCTTCTCTCTTTTTTTGAGTATTATATCGAACCTATATTAAACGAATTTTAAGAAATAATCTAGTTTTTTGCATAATAAAATTATAAAATATAACGATAAATACACAAAATTTAACTATTTGTAAGGAAAAGTACAATGCTTGTCTAACAAAGTCAAAAAGAGGAAGGAAGGATGAAAATATCATCCTATCTCGTCCTCTTTTGTATGTTCTACTATTCAATTATATAAATAATTCACACTCTTTTCTAATTAAACAAACCTTTGCGATTGCTGTTTCTATGACTGCCATCTTCTCTTGATCTAGACTTCTTGCTTGTTTTGGACAAACAGCCACACAACGCATACATGAAATACATTTATCCTTGTCTGTCACTTGTGGGTTTTCTTTACTAATTGCACCTGTAGGACATTTTACTACGCATAAGCCACACTTTGTACATAAGGTATTTGCTTGAGGAATCGTTCCTCCACCTGCTTTCTTATAAGGTCTATGACCTGGAATATTCGGTTTAGCATTAATCTTATTAGATGCTTTTTCTAGAATCTGATCACCAAATTCCTCTAATTGATGACAATCATTCTCATTCGGTCTTCCTGTCGCAAATTGATGGAAAATAGAATGTTCAGCAATGGCTGATATAGCCCCAATGACATCAAATCCAGCCATACGTGCATAATCTTCCATTTGAACAAGTGTATCTTCATACGCCCTATTTCCATATACCGCAACAATGACACATTTACAGTTATGTGCATTGATTTTCGCAAGTCTATCTAATGCGACTTGTGGTGCTAATCCAGCATAAGAAGGCATGGCAATCACTGCAATGTCATTTTCTGTCAATGATATATCTTGATAGTTCTTATCTACAATTGTAAGATCTATGTCTTCTACATAAGCCCAATTCTTTGTGATTGATTTTGATACCTTTTCAGTTCCTCCTGTTGGACTGAATATAATTCTATACTTATTCATCATATTCTCTAATCCTTTAATAATTTCACTATTCTTTCACTATTTTTACACTAACTATTCATTATCACACTTTTCTATATCCTCAATATCAGGTATTGTACCTAATTCAAATACATCACTATAATACTCTCCATTGCAACATTGAACAGTTCCAGTAAACCCCTTATCAGATAAAGACTTCATTACACTTTGTACCTGTTTTGCATCATCATCACTCATAGAACCATCAAAATACAACATTAACTCAATATTTGTATCCTTATCACTTATAAACTTATGATAACCTTTGATAAATTCTTTACGTTTATTACATTTTACACTCTGTACATCGTATTTTATTGTGCCAGGAATCGTATTACTTATATCTTCCAACAATGTCTCATAATGATATCCTTTTGATGCATCCGTCTCTAATGTCTTATTCTTAATATCATATTCAACACCAAATTCGTACTTCTCATCTTTCACATATACAGTAGCATAAAAAACACCTTCATCAGTCGTACCATAATCAGAACAATACAACTTTTCATTATCAAAGTAACAGCTATACTTCTTATTTATTATTGTTTCTACATATTCGGCCACTTCTTCATCATTCTTAAATTTACCTGAATATTTATCTTTTTTACAACCTGGTATAAGTATTACAGAAACAAGCACTAAGACATTTAATATACGTTTAACCATACCTGTATCCTCCATATTCATATTATAACAGTAGAATATGATGGAGTCGGTAAAATACAATTTTTATAAAATCTTCATCAATCTAACACCTTTCTATTTCTGTTACTATATAATATATCGATACAACGAAAGGAATATAATGCTTATGGACTATCTAGACTTTAGTGAACAAAACGAAGACACAAATCATGAATACTTACTTCTCTTTCAGGAAGATCTTGAAAATGCAGGATTAAAACAAAAAAAACATCTACAATCATCTATCTAATGCAGATTTGTCCATTAATGACTTTTCAGGTAATAGAATGAATATAACTATGGAGGAAGGCGTTACTACGTTAGGTGACTTCCTTGGAGATTATTTCATCCGCAAATGTATGTGGTCTTCTCCTTCAACAGTCAAAACAACTACTGCAAGTTTAAAGAAATTCTATAAGAGTATGGCAAAACATGGAAAGATAGAGAAGAAAGATTATGATTATGTATGTCGTGATATCAAGGAATCTATGGAATACTGGCAGGAATCTTGTAAGTCATATAATAATCCATATTTCCCATTCTAAACACAAATCCCTAGAAACATAAGTTTCTAGGGATGTTTCTAATTATTCATCAAATAATGCATGACCGAGTCTTACCATTGTACTACCTTCTGCAACCGCAATAGGGAAGTCATGTGTCATACCCATTGATAGTTCAGTTAATTGATAGTTAGGATAAGATTCCTGCAGTTTAGTTAATAGGTCTTTAGTTGCTTTAAAGTATTGTCTTGTTTCTTCTACTTCAATATTAGGAGCCATCATCATTAATCCTCTAGGATTTAAATGTGGTTTATCTTTTAAGTAGTCCATCACTTCATTCATTTCTTCTTCATTAAAGCCATGTTTAGATTCTTCTTTCGCAATATTAACCTGTAATAAGATATCCATAACTAAATCATGTTTAGCTGCCTGTTTCTCTATTTCATCAATTAATCTATAGTTTGCGACAGAATGAATCATCTGTACCTTATCAATAATATACTTTACTTTATTGGTTTGTAGTGTGCCAATAAAATGCCATACACCTTTTCCATGGTAGTCTTCATACTTCTTTAAGAAGTCCTGTACTTTATTTTCACCATAGATCATAACACCACATTCTTCTAGCTTTTCTACTTCTTTTTCATCAATATATTTAGTTGCTGCAACAAGCTTCGCTGGTTTAACAGCTTCTAATAATCTTTTGGTTTCTGTTTCATTTACTCTCATCATTTATAACCACCTCGAAAATATTATAATTCATTTAAGGTAAAAGAAAAAGGCTGATTATCAGCCTGATTAAGGATTTGTGACAAAGAATAGCCCTGCTCATAAAGGAGTATGAATTCTTTTTTACAACAGTCAAATTGTTCAAAGAGACTTTCTTTTTCACGTTTATTTTCATATACCTTCCAATAGCCACAACATTGACACTTCTTATGATGTATAAACCCCCATACATCAGCAAGTGGATAACCCAAAAATAACCCTATTTCGTGTGGATATTGACTCATCTCAAGACGTTTCTCTAGATGAGATAGAATATCATGATCAGGATAATCATATTGTTTCAGAAAGGATTGAATGTCTTTGTTAGTCATTAAGTAATTGAGTGAGGAAGGCAGATATACATATACTGTATAACAACCATGAGTATAAAAGAGATTTATTCGTAATCCTTGAAGGTTAAGAATCTGATCATAATATTCTACAAGTTCATGAACATCTGAATATCTATTATCAAGATGAAACATACTACCTAACTTACGCTTGATCAAGGTAGGTGTGCAATGCGTAAGAAGAAGATGTTCAAATTGATGATATCCTAAGGTCATATTAAAGTAACTCTTTGATGGCTTCTACATCTTCATCAGTACCATCATTTTCTACTTTGTAAAGACATGGAACATGATAGTCTTCACTGATTTTATCACCAGCTAAACAATATGCTTCACCATATCCTGTATCACCAGAAGCAATAACACCTGTAATAGATGGATTGTTTTCTAAGAAGTCTGATACTTCATAGGGAACATCTCCAAAGCCATCTGTATAAGTAAATAAGATATAGTCTTCAGAGACTTTTTCTGTACCATCTTCAATATGTAATGCGTCTGTAATACCTAGTTTTCCAATTAATACTTCTACATTTCCAGTTCTTGATGCATAGACTACTTTCATTGTTGACCTCCTAGTTAGTTCTTACTAACTATCTATAGGTTAGCATATGCTAACTATATAATCAAGTGTTTTTATAAATTAAAAGACTGTTGAATATTCAACAGCCTACATAAATAGAAATAATAGTGATTGGTCTTTCCCCGTGTATTAATTCTTTTTCTTATGCAAAAGATACATAGTTATTACAACTATAGCACAGGCAGTGTATATGCTAAAAAGCACATTATAAAATTCAAAATCCTGCCATGCATTAAATACATACATGAATATCTCTAAATTAATTAGAGTTAGTATATGACATCCATAGGTTACTAAAAAGAATAAAAATATTATCATCAATAATTTTTTAAATGTATTCATTCTATTTTCTCCTTATAATTCATTAAGATTATGAACAAGTCACAACGCCACCACTTTTTTCAGGATACCCTGTATGGCGAGATCTCTTTGTGAGTACTATTCCTGCAGAAGACATACCTCTAGATATACTAATTCCAAATCCTGTTGGTACTATAGATGATTTATGACTATATAGGTAACGCACATTAAAATATTTTAGTTTTCCACTTACTACTCCTGTCATAGAAAAAGATCCCTTATACAAATACGCAAAGTATTGATCACCTTTTATTCTTAAAGGAAACGACCATCCATATGAACCAATAACACCTTGATCACCTTTCTTAACCGCTAACTTCGTCCATGTTTTTACACTCTTATAGGATTTGAATTCCTTGTATTTTAATAAAGAACTAACAGATGAAACTTCCTTAAAAATATGATTATTATCTACTTCATATGCCATCGCAAAAGCATCATTTCCATAATCTTCAGGTGTTCCATTCCAGCTAAAGCTTACTGTTGCTTTTACAGTAGACAATCCTGTTTTCGCATCATAACTTAATATATTCTTCTTAACGCTAAACTTGATTTTTGAAGAGGCTTTTACAGACATTTCCTCTGTTCCATCATAATTCTTTATCGCATCAATTTGATAATTTGTATACTTATATCTTTTCAATTCCTCTCTTGATTTACCTTTTAATTCATAAATGTGATTTTTAAAACGATCAATATCTTTTCTTGCTTTATTTAACTTCACTGCATTACTATGAGTTTCAGACAGCATGTATCTAGATTTAGTTATATTGTATTCATTTTTTAAAAGAAGATATTGATTAATAACTGTATTATCTAAAGCAGACACTTCAGTATTAGCTAACGATACTGCACAAGCAGCAACTAAAAAAGAAAGCACAATTAATTTTTTCATATCTTAACACTCCATTTTTTAGCATCAATGTAAACGTTTACTATAGTTAAATATTATCATGTGGTTATGTATCCGTCAACTACTATATAGTTTTTCTTTATATTGTCTAATAAATATATTCATGATACCATTTTTACATGGAGGTAACATTATGCCAAAAAAGAACAATAACTTTTTTAAACTAGAAATGTTGTTTCTTAAGATTCTTTCAATAAGAGATTGTTATGGGTATGAGATCACTCATTCCATTAAAGAACTTACAAATGGTAAGATAGATATCAAAGAAGGAAGTATGTATCCTGTTCTTTATAAGTTTGAAGATCTAGGCTATATATCAAGTGAGAAAAAGCTTGTTGGAAAGAGAATGACAAGAATATATTATCATTTGGAGCCATCTGGAAAAGAGTACCTAGAGGGCATATACAAAGAATACAAAGAGATGACAAGTATTATTGATACATTTATGGAGGAAGAGCATGACTTATAATAAAAACGTTAAAAAGTATATTAAACAATGTAAGTATCTATTTGCTTCTTATGGTAAATCTGAAAAAGAATATATAAGAAAGCTCATAGATAATATTGATGATGGTTCTCATGATATGACATATGATGAAATCGTAGAAAGACTTGGTACACCCAAGGAAGTGATTATTAGTTACTATGAGCAAGAGGATATGGATCGTCTGATTGAAAAAGCAAAGGTAAGAAGATTATTAAAGAATTTCTTATCAGTTGCGCTTGTTGTATTATTAGTATTCTTATGCTATAAAGCATATATTTACCAAAAGACTTTTGAAGAAATAAGAGATTCAAAAGGTGGATATTTTGAAGAAACAATTGAAATCAAATAAGGAGAATGAACATGATAAGAAAAATAATCACCATTTTATGTATTTCTTTTTTAGCATTTTCTCACTCTGTCTTAAATGCATCTGCTTTCGAAACAAATCCAACTAGGATATATGCAAAAGAAGAGTTAGAAAATGGTTATTACTTAGAAACTGTTATTACAACAAATTATACACAAGCAAGGTCTTCTATTAGAAATGGCACAAAAACTGCAACTTATAGAGATATCAATGGAAAAGCTCTATGGTCTATTACCGTTAATGGGAAATTCACATATAATGGAAAATCAGCAACATGTACTAGCTCAACATATAGTAAAGCCAATTATTCAACAAGCTGGAAATTGAGTAATGCGAAAGCTTCAAAAAATGGTGCAGCTGCATCTGCAAGCATAACAGCTAAGCAATATCATCAAAATGGATCACTACAAAAAACAATAGATAAAACTGTAAAACTTACTTGTAGTCCTAACGGTTCATTATCTTAAAACAATCTTCTTACATTTGAAACAATACAGACCAATGTTTCAAGAAACTATTATTTGTTTAAAACTTCCACCAATTAGATGTATATCAAAACACAATAAAGACTGTGAGATCCAATGATCTCACAGTCTTTATTTTTACTTTGTATAAAAGCTAAAAAAATGGGCATCACTATGAGTGATGCCCACTTTGGTTATGATCTTTCTTCTATATACTTTCTAATATTAGACACGTTTACATATTTCGCATAGCTCTTATCATTCGCAACGACAAGAGTAGGCGCCTGCATAACAGAGAATCTCTTTGTGAGGTCTACTTGTGCTTCTGCATCTATTAATTCATAGTCTACATGTTCATCTTCTAATATCTTCTTAATAATACGACAGTTAGGACATGTTTTTGTTGTGAATAAATAAAGCTTTTCATTCTGTATAACAGGTTGTGCCTGTTCTTCTTTGATCTTCTTCATATGTCTGCCACTTAGTACTGAGTGACCCATATCATATGTTTTACGTTCCTTGAATTCCTGTGCTTTACCTTCATTCCAGTTCTTAACTGGTCTATAGTAACCTGTAATACGGCTCCATACTTCTGTTGGTTTACCACATACAGGACATATAGGCTGTTCACCTACAAGATAACCATGATCTTCACAAATAGAGTAAGTAGGTGAAATGGTATAATAAGGAAGTTTATAGTTTTCTGCAATCTTTCTTACAAGTGTTGCAGCACCTTTCCAGTCTGGTAGTTTTTCACCTAAGAAAGCATGGAATACAGTACCTGATGTATAGAGAGTTTGTAATTCATCCTGAATATCTAAGGCAGTAAATAAGTCATCTGTATAACCTACTGGTAAATGAGATGAGTTTGTATAATAAGGTGTATTACCCTCTTTAGTGGCAGTAATGATATCTGGATATTTCTTCTTATCATGTTTCGCAAGACGATAAGATGTAGATTCTGCAGGTGTTGCTTCCAGGTTATATAAGTCACCATATTCTTCCTGATAGATCACTAATCTTTCACGCATATGGTTTAATACATCCTTCGCAAACTCCTGTGCATCTGTATGTGTTAAGTCTTCTTTAAGCCAGTTCGCATTGAGTGTGGCTTCATTCATACCTACTAAACCAATAGTAGAGAAATGATTCTTAAATGAACCTAAATAACGTTTTGTATAAGGATAGAGACCTTCTTCTAATAACTTACTAATCACATCTCTTTTTACCTTTAATGATCTTGCAGCAAGATCCATTAAGTGATCTAATCTTTCATAGAACTCATGCTCATTATGAGATAAATAAGCAATACGTGGAAGGTTAATAGTAACGACACCGACTGATCCTGTTGATTCACCTGAACCAAAGAATCCTCCACTTTTTCTTCTTAATTCTCTTAAGTCAAGTCTTAATCGACAACACATTGATCTGACATCACTTGGTTCCATATCTGAATTAATATAGTTAGAGAAATAGGGTGTACCAAACTTTGCAGTCATTTCAAATAATAGTTTATTATTTTCTGTTTCAGACCAATCAAAATCCTTTGTGATAGAGTAAGTAGGAATAGGGTACTGGAATCCACGACCATTCGCATCGCCTTCAATCATGACTTCAATAAAGGCTTTATTGATCATGTCCATTTCTTTCTGACAATCCTTATAACGGAAGTCCATTTCTTTTCCACCAACTATCGCATTGAGTTCAGCTAAGTCATTTGGTACTGTCCAATCTAAAGTAATATTAGAGAAAGGAGCCTGTGTTCCCCAGCGTGAAGGTGTATTGACACCATAAATAAATGATTCAATACATTTCTTCACTTGATCATAAGGAAGATTATCTACCTTCACAAATGGTGCTAAGTAAGTATCAAAAGAAGAGAAAGCCTGAGCACCTGCCCATTCATTCTGCATAATACCTAAGAAGTTCACCATCTGGTTACATAATGATGCAAGATGTTTTGCTGGTTTAGATGTAATCTTACCTGGAATACCTCCTAAACCTTCCTGAATTAATTGTTTTAAAGACCATCCTGCGCAATAACCTGTTAACATACTTAAATCATGAATATGGAAATCCCCATCTCTATGTGCATCCGCAATCTCCTGATCATATATTTCAGATAACCAATAATTTGCAGTAATTGCACCACTGTTACTTAGAATCAACCCACCAACAGAATAAGTGACAGTAGAATTCTCTTTTACTCTCCAGTCAGTCGCATTCACATAACTATTCACTAGATCCTTATAATCAAGAATCGTAGACTTCATATTTCTTACTTTCTCTCTCTGTTTACGATATAGAATATAAGACTTCGCCACATCACTATAACCTGCCTGTGATAAGATATCCTCTACACTATCCTGGATATCTTCTACTGCAATCTTATGATCCTTGATCTTCTTTTCAAAATCACTTGTAACCTTTAATGCAAGCATGTCAATCACACTAGGATGATATTCTTTCTTTAATGAAATAAATGCTTTTTCAATCGCACGGGTTATTTTCTTTAAATCAAATTCTGTAATCTTACCATCTCTTTTAATGACCTGGTACATATTATCATATCCTTTCTTCTATCCCTCTGATTTCACATTCATCAACATATTCTTCTAAAATTTTTTTATAACTCTGAAGTGTTTCTAATGAGCATGCATGTAAACCTTCTTGAATCACATTCTCATTATCTTCAAAGTTTTGAAGATAATAACGCTTAGCACCTTTGATCCATTCTCCAATTAGTCTCATATCATTTTCTGTATGAAATTCTTTAATGATTGTCGTTCTGAATTCATAATCTACATGATTCTCTAATAAATACTGGACTGTTGTCTTAATAGAATCAAGACGATACCCTTCTAAACCAATTGTCTTATTGTATTTCTTAGGCGCATTCTTGATATCTACAGCTACATAATCAACAAGACCTTCTTCTACTAATTCTTTTAACTTATTAGGAAAAGATCCATTTGTATCTAATTTAATAGAGTATCCCATATCCTTGATCACTCTTAAGAAATCCACAATACCCGCCTGTAATAAAGGTTCTCCACCTGTAATACATACGCCCTCTAGTATATTCTTTCTCTTTTCTAAGAATTCAAGAGCATCTTCCTGTTCAATCTCTACCATATTTTCTGGTAAGAAGACTAAATCAGAATTATGACAGAAAGGACATTTAAAATTACATCCTCCAGTAAATAGAGTACATGCCATTTTTCCTGGATAATCTAGAAGAGTGAGCTTTTGAAAACCAAAGATACGGAAATGATTCTGGTATGTTGGTTCTTCTATTGCTTTCTTAACTAAAAGATGCATTGTCTTTTCTAATTGATCTACTTCTTCTAAAGTCAAATCAGATGTTAAATGAGACCACCAGTCTTTTCTCGCAAGATACATTTCTGTAATCACATCTTTCGCTTTAGGTGTTGTTTTAAGTATCTTAGAACGTTTATCTAGATTATTCTCTTCTATACGAATATAACCTGCATCATGTAATTTAGATACACTCTTTGTGATTGTACCTTTATCTACAGAACCACTAGAAGACAATTCCTTCATAGTAATACCAGGATGTTCATGAATCATCATTAGATTCACAACCTGTCCATAACCTATATCATATTTCTTTAATCTATTATCATAATACTTAATAGCTGCACGATATAGTAATGCATTATCACTCATGAAGTTCTCTTTCTTATCCATCTCTCTCACCTCTTTAGTTGACTATCCAACTATATTAAGTCTAGCACCAAAAGAGAGCGTATGCAATTGTTGTGAAAATGTTTGCACATTATCATCTCCTATATACAGTATATACTAATTAATTAAGTAATGCATTGAAGTTATAAGCGATAAAACCTATATAAAGGAGTTAAGAAAAAATATTTGATTATATCTTAGCTAAATGGTTCCATGATATAATTATTATTAAGAAGAAAATCTAAGTAACTGAATATATTGACTGTTGTGTTTGAATGTGCTCATAGGGGAATGTTAAAATGAACACATCAAATATCAAAAATTATAAGCCAAAAGATTTTGCTGAACTTTTAGGTGTTTCTGTTAAGACATTACAACGTTGGGACAGAGAAGGTACTTTAAAGGCAAACCGAACTCTAACTAATAGGCGTTATTACACATATGATCAGTATCTACAATTCAAAGGTATGAATATTGAAAATGATAAACGTCAGGTGGTTATTTATGCCAGAGTGTCTACAAAGAATCAAAAAGATGATTTACAAAATCAAGTTGCATTTTTAAGACAGTTTTGTAATGCAAGAGGAATTATTGTAAATCAGTGTATTGAAGATTATGGAAGTGGCCTTAATTACAACTGTAAAAAGTGGAACGAATTATTAGATGAAGTAAGGGAACAAAAAATCAAGACAATAGTAGTAACCCATAAAGATAGATTTATCAGATTTGGTTATGAAGGGTTTGAGAAATTCTGTAAAAAGTTTAATACAACCCTAGTGGTAGTAAACAATGAAGAACTATCGCCACAGGAAGAACTCGTGCAGGATATTGTTTCAATACTCCATGTGTTCTCATGCAGGCTGTATGGGCTTCGTAAGTATAAAAAACAGATAGAAAGGGATGAGGAAATTGCTGAAGAGCTTCAAGACGGAAATAAATCCAACAGAGGAGCAGAAAGTCAAGATTCGTAAAACAATAGGTACTTGCAGATTTATCTATAATTTCTATCTTGCTCATAA
>ENA-ORLU01000067-ORLU01000067.1-human-gut-metagenome-genome-assembly--contig:-NODE-67-length-107839-cov-7.077402_pt1 | contig 107839 bp, 150 predicted proteins | sample MGYA00243009_ERZ508833 | MGnify/ENA primary metagenome ERZ508833 (study PRJEB26277, sample SAMN04329763) | human gut metagenome | biome: human-associated habitat | host: Homo sapiens | place: USA...
AAATAGGCAGAGTACTATGAAACAACGTATGTATAATAGTCTTCCGTTGTTGCAAGATTTGGTACCACTGAACTATCGTTCAACCAATCAAGGCTTCATCCTTATGTGTGTCTTTTCGTCTTGCCCCTCAGTCGCCACCTGACTATTAGTGGACTTGGAGCTTTAATCAGTATGCTACACTCCCCATCGGGTTTCCCCTTTGGATAAACTGATTGACGATAGGATTATATCGAACCCAATCCTAACTTCTTGCTAAAGAAGTATTTATTAAGCGACCATTCTGGGCGCACCAGCATAGATTTGTGTTGTTGCAACATTCTTATGAGTAAGCATTTTTGACACTGTGAAGATGTCCGTACCGGCTGCAATCTGTAGTGTAGCATACGTGTGCCTAAAGCAGTGGAATGTTATATGTTTTTGAATACCAGCTTTCTTTATCCATGCTTTAAGAGGATATCCAGTCATGCAACGTCGCAGTTCTTTGAACACTTTACCTGTGCCCGGTTCTCCACAAAGTGCGTATGCTTCATAACTGATAGGTAGTAGAGCTTCTGTCTGTGTTTTTTGCGTACGAAGACGAATGCAATGTCCCAGATCAGGGGCTATGCATAAATTTTCCCACTTAAGATTCAATATATCACTGATGCGTAACCCGGTAAGACATGAGAAAAGGGATGCATTTCTTAATACAGGTATATCGCATGGAGTTGAAGCCAGAGTTTTTAATTCATCTTGTGTTAAAAACTCTTTATGAATATCCCTGCTTTCTATCTTTTCAAGAAAATCATTGGGATTTTCACGTAAATATTTATCTCTATACGCAAGTTTCAAAACTCCTCTGAATAATGAGAAATAACTGGCAGCTGAATTACGGGAAACCATTTTATCAGTATGCTTTAGTTGCCTTGCATGGAGAAGATAGTCTCGGAAGCGGTTACATAGGTCAACAGTTATTTCACCAAACATACATTTGCCATTGACAAATTTCTCAAAGTGCAGATAAACGATATGCCATTTATGATCTTTCTTACGACATACTTCTTTGAAATATGCCATAAAATCGGCTCTCATTTTGTGTCGATCCATAAATCCAAATTCTTCATTGATTACGGCCTCTTGCCGGCGGCATCTGATAAGTTCGGCTTTAGCTAGGATTTCATTATTGTAATCTAGCTCAATTGCATTTTTGGGGGTTGCATAAATGTAAAATCCTAAATATTCACGTCTGCTCAGTTGCATTGTTTTAGGATTACGTACAGCAGGGTAGTAGTCCAAGTAAAGAGAGATTCGTCCGTTTCTTATGGGGCGTTGTCTTAATGTTACAGTAGTACATGTTTGTTGTCTCATAATATATAATGTATTAAAATTTATATTCAGGTTTAATTCTTATTGTGGTGATAGCAAAATAAACAAGTGTATTCCTGGTGATGTGGTTATTTTAAAGTTAACCACAGGATAACCAGTAAATAGCATTAAATCGAAGGTGGAGCAAGCAGATCATCAAGCTCTTTGCGCGATATCTTGATATATTTTCCATCCTGCACTTTACTAATATGATGCCATTTTACATAGTGATACAATTGGTCACGTGTGAGATTGTATTTTTCCATAGCTTCGGCTGTCGTATAATATTCTGGTTCAGCCTTAGCAAGACCTTTGGCGATATCTACATGCTTTTTGGAATAGAATACTTGTCGCTTGATTTTTTTCTTTGGAATAGCAAATCGGGAAACAAAAGAATATATAGCACTTGTTGTCATGCCAAACTTTTCAGTTAGATCTTCTACTGAATACCATTCCGTAATGTTGGAGTCCGGTGCTTTAGATGCAAAATATTTATCAAAATGCTTAGCACTCCAGTATGTTTTTCCTCTTTTGAAAACTTTGGGTATATTTTGTTCTTTCCCTACTTTAAATATCCACGATTCGTTTACTCCATATTTACTTGCAACTTCAGCGGTAGTATAAAAATCAGTAATAGGAGTGTGAGAGATTCTGTTTCGTTTTACATAAGGGGTAGAACTCATCATTGAGTCTATGTCAGACTTATGTATAATGGTAAGTCTTGTACTCAATTTTATTGCCTTCAGTTGTCCACTATAAATATAATTATATACTGCTCTTGATGTGATTCCTAGAAGTATTCCAACTTCTTTTATTGAAAGATATTCTTTTTGATTAATTACACTAAAGGTATGTTCTTGAGATACTGTTAGATTTTCTGATTCTGCCTTTTTAACAGTATTGACTCTCTGTCTCATTTTATACGCCCTATCATTACATGATTTTGAACAAAAGCGTGTAGATGTTTTCAAGGCATAAAATTCTTGTCCGCAGTATTCGCAGATTTTTCTAATTCTAATTTTGCTTGCTGCCATTTTACATTCATTTTTTTATGTTAAACACTATATTTATTACTCCAATTATGGACGCAAATAGTTGTATCATATTGAACTATATTGTACCATATTGAAATCTCTCTACTACCTTGCAAATCTCAAAATACCCAAATCAGCCCATGCGGTACAAAATCGACACAAAAAATGAATGAAAAACCATTAGAAACCATTATTATATGGTAGATGGCAAAAAGAAAAGGCGCTCTAAATGAACGCCTTACTAATTAAATATGATAGATGTTTATGGTTTGTAATACTACCTTATTTCCCGATGCAAAATCTTCTTTATTCCTTGTATTTAATTGATTATCATTTGGTTATGGTATTTGTTGCTCTTGTTTAACAACAAATTAGCAACAAAAATGTAAAAAACAGCCTTTTTGTGGGTGCTTACACCTCCAAATATAACCTTTTTTGAAATATCCGCAAAATTCATTTCCGAATGTCATGTGTGATAATGTCTCCTACTATTTCGCCCGGATAAAGGAGTGGGGGACGAATAAAAAAACAGGGTATCCGCAAAACGTGGACACCCTGCATCTGTATATGATAGTTATTTTTTGCTGATTCGCCGTATGTGCCGTTCAAATGTTTTCCTGCTATAAGTTATAACCTCAAAAATTATCGGGGCGCATTCGCCGCCATTCGGCTTTGCTATTTATCACGCCAATCATAAACCTTGCATTCGCTGTTCATTATAGGATGCAGAGTATCTGCAAGGTTCTGCGTTCTCCCATCGTTATATTTTAATACCGCCTTGAGGTAGGCTTTATAAAGGTAAACAGGCTTTGGGGATTTTCTGTTGTCTATTCGCAACCATAATAGGCTGTCACGCTCTTTGTAAAATAGCATAGAGTCTTTGTACGATTCCATTGCTTTTTGTTCTTTCTCAATCTTGTCAATACTCATTTTTGAAAGAATATTGTCCTTACCTGCTACGGAGGTATAAAGTTCACTTGCACGGGCGGCTTCTTTGAGATTTTCAAAATGTTGTTTCGTCTTTTCAACCAAAAGGCGCATCTTTTCGTTGTTTTCGTTTATGCGCATTGTGTCTAAGAAGTTTTCATCTCTTGTCTTGTATTCGACAGGTACGTATTCCAAAATCTTAATTTCAAAATTATTTTTGAAAGCCTGTTCCTCCAAATATTTTATATGAGCCTTTTCCATTTTATCCAAGTTCTTTTCATACTCGGTTTGACATGAAAGTACCATAAACGACAGGGCAATGATTAAGAGTTGTTTCATGGTTACAGATATTTGTTTGCTGATTCTATAAGTTCGGCTTCATACAGGTAAAGGTCGTTTATCGACTTTATCTTGTACATCTTTTCGCTTTTGTTTTCGTCTATGATTGCTATGCGTTTTCTTGTGGGAGGGTCAAAGTAGAAACGACACACAGTTTTACGCACGTTATTATCCAAGGATATTCCGAAGTATGATCGGGTGTCTTTGTAGGTTATCCGTTCAGCCGGGCATACACTCCGCAGGATTGACTTAACAATATAGAAGCCCTCCAACTCTTCCTGTGTCGTAACAATACCGTTATCCGGGGTTTCCTGTTCCGGCTGGATATGCTGGTTTGCTGTTTCAACCTGTTCAGCCACCGGGGTATCGTTGTCTTTTATTGCTGCTTTCAGCCGTTCCGAAATAATGTCGTTGATATAATTGTTTATGGAGCGTTTTACCAAAGAGGTAAACTGTTCAAGAACTTTAGGCGTAAACACTCCATCGTAAACCTGTTTTCCAAAGTATTTCACAAAATCGGGGGTGGGAGATGCGAACTCCTTACTTATGGCTGTTTTCAGTTCGCCCGTGTATTTCAGTTCACTTGCGGAGCTTAATATCGTATCGACATCGAAGTATGACCTGTGGAACTTTTTCAGTTCCTCTATCTGTGTGTCTTTCAAGTCAAGCAGGTTTACCTCCAAAAACGGCTTGTCATCCATTATATTTGGTTCTGCAAGGTCTGTATAGAACCTGTAAATTATTCCATTGGTAAGGACACCGAATTTCGCCTTTGACACGTTGAAATAGCGGAGCAGTTGGTTGTCATGCAAGTTAAGGTCTTGTTCCCAGTGCTTGCACTCAATAAGTATTATCGGCTCGCCGTCTTTGAGTATGGCGTAATCTATCTTTTCGCCTTTCTTTGTGCCTATGTCGCAACTCATTTCCGGCAGGACTTCCAAGGGGTTGAAAATATCGTACCCCAAGGCATTGATGAACGGCATTATCAGAGCCGTTTTTGTCGCCTCCTCCGTGGGGAGGTTAGCTTTCAAATTCTCGATGCGCTCCGAGATTTGTTTGATTGAATCTTTGAAATCCATACATCTGTTATTTAGCGGTTTATGGTTTGCCGTTGTTCACAGATGCGCATAAAAAACGTGGGCATTCCTTGTCGGTAAGAGGCATCGCCAAACGCTCGAACACTCCACAAGGAAAATGCCCACGTATATGACGTGGGCATTCACCATCGTTTTTGAGTGTTCTGAAATTTTGGCGATTTTCTTACCTCAAAACAATAGCAAACGCTATACTTTTTCAATATGTTGGTTCAAAGATACTGAAAAATCTAATTTTTCCGATACTTTTTCCGATTTATTTGATTATTTGATAATCAGATAAACCTCCGGGCAAGGGCAAATATCTTTTTCCTGTACACGATAAGCAGGATAACAACAAGACCCCAAAAACCGTATATCTGTGTCTTTTCCCACCACAAAAGTTCACGCTCCACCTCCACAGTAACCTCCCTGTCTATGTATTGGGTTCTGTAGATAATGCTGTCTTTCCTTTCAACAGGTTTTTCAATCGGCACAGGCTTTTCCTGCGGCTTTGTTTTCAAATCATGGTACAAACTACCGTCCGGGTTAATTCGAGCGTCAGACAGGGCGTAATCGTTCTCAAGGTGCGATGTACTGTCTTGTGTCGTGCGCTCGGCAGTTTGTGCAGGAATTTCAACAAAGACCGTGTCGGGAACATAAATAACCGTTTCCCGTATTTCTATTCGTGTGCTATCCTGCTGTGTGGTTGTCAGCTTTTTGGGAGTTCCGCAAGCAGTTAAAAGCAAAGCAATGAGTAATAACAGTGAAATATTCATTTTACCTCTTTTTTGAATAATTCTTTAACATCAATAAATGGTTTCATAGCCTTTTCACGTTCAGCCTTAGTTACTTCACAGGCTTCTCGTACAGCTTTTTCAGAGGCTCGTTTCAGTTCTTTTATATCAAGTTTATACTCCTTGTTAAACTGTTTGTCTGCTTGCTCAAAGGCTTCTGTAAACCTATTCATTGGTGGCTTTTGGGGCTGTTGTACTGCTGTGATACATATCAGCACAACAAAGATTGTATCAGCTATCATACAAGTAAATCTTTATATTCGTCTTTTGCATCAAAGCAAGGACACGCCTTTATATACTCTGATGGTTCTACCTCTCCATTTCCGTTTATATCCGGCGATGTATCACGATGACCGATTATTTCTTTAATGTCGGGGTACTCTTTAAGCAATTTAGCAATCAATTCACGGAAAGCCTTTTTCTGTTCAGGAGTACGTGTATCAGCAGGTTTTTTATCCTTGTCAAGTCCTCCTACATAGCAAATACCGATACTGTGCTTGTTATAGCTGACACCACTGAAACCTTTTGTATTGCAGTGAGCACCGTCAATATGAAGACTTCTACCAACTTCTATTGTTCCATCTAAGCGGATAATAAAGTTATATCCTATTGTGCTAAATCCTCTCTGCAAGTGCATCTGAGTGATTTCCTTTTTCCCAATGTCCTGTCCGGCTACCGTTGCCGAACAATGGCATACAATCGCATCTATCTTATTCATCTTTTCTCATCTTTTATTGTCTTGATAATCTTTTCAGCTTCTTCTTTTGTGAGACATTCTATAATGTTTTTTGCAACCTCTGCCACATCTGCAGCGTGGCTTTTCTTTTTCTTGAAGTTCTCAACTATTGAAACACCCTCAATACTTATAACAGCAGCGGTGCATATTATAGCAGCATAAGGAAGGTGATACCAAGGGAAACACAGACCAAGAATGTCTATCAGAACAAATATTACGAATATCCTATAATAATCAAGCATCTTTGTCCCGGTTCTCCTTAATGGTCTGCTTCTTACTCTCTCCTTGTTAGCTCTTGCTGCTTCTATACCAGTCCATAAATCTATCATGCAAGCCACTGCAATAGCAACAAGGCAAACAAACATTACGGCTATTCCATGATGTATATCTTGAGTAATGTACGATATATACTTTTCCATATTCTATTTAATATGCTTATCATACCAAACTTTAGCGAACCAGCCCATCAACACTCCAAACAAGAAAGCTCCTGTACTTACGATAGTAGCCCAAAACGGAACATATTGGTAATAAGCCAACAGTCCTACAACTACGGCTATCACGATAGCCAACAAAATTAATTTCTGTTTCATACCTAATTTGAATTAAAAAACTATACTGTTATATATTCAATACTTATCTTTATTGACAAAGATATTAAAACTGATTATAAAATAATCATATAAGGGCAAAAATTATATCTTTGTTTCAAGATTATTGATACTATCCCTTAATTCCTGTCGCGTTTTATGAAGCTGATTTATGTCATAAGGAAGTTTTTCTCCTGTTAGACTTGCTTCCATACATTTAATAACTTTATAATCAGTAGCGGCAAGTTGCTCTTTGAGATTATTTATATTATCTTCTACGAGTTCTTTATCCTCTACAAGCTCCCAACTTTGTATGAGTTTGAAATCTTTAATCTCATATTGGTCTTGGGGTTTATAACCTGCCCTTGCTTTTGGCTGCCGGGCAGGTATAAACTCGCAATATCCGGCTGCAAGATGTGCCGTAATATCCTTATCTCTCATGTGGGCGGTATTTATCAGTTCAAGCGTACCATCCTCCATTAATTTTGCTAATTCCATGACATTATAATCTTATGTTCCATAAATTACCATGTAATAATCTCCATTATTGTATCGCAATAAAAGGCTGTCCCCTTGTGCCATATCAACACTTCCATATCCTCCGTTAGGATGATTTGCATTGTTATCACATAAATAACACCCTGATTGTCCTTGTACACTTATCCTGTTTCCATTTCCCAAGTACCCGACTTGTATATGTAAAAGGAATGTAACTTGCGATGTTCCGGCAGCAGACTGTATTTGGGATGAAGTCGGCAATCTAACCCTTACGTAAGAACCACCTATACTTGTGAAAACATAAGAGTGTGTAACCCCTATATTTTTTTCTATAATATTTGTATATGCCTGTCCTCTATAAGTGTCTTCAAAAAGGCAGAAGCCTCCTTTTAAATACGAATTGCCATCTATATTCAAGGCTTTAGGCGGATTCCACCAATTCCCATAATTTCGTGGTCTAAATTTAATGTACAATCCTAAACCGCTTGTATATCTGCTACCTGTATATTCCAGTCGGCACAGCCCCATCATTCCGGATGATGCAGGCATTACATTTGTTCCAAATCCTGTCCATAGGTCTTGTGCTGAATATTTGATGAAACTCGAAAGAATAGATAGACCATCATACGAGCCTCCCATGCTTCCTGATTCTGCTACGCCAATTCTACCTTGTCCTATCTCAAATCCTCCAATAGTTCCATCATCGGCTTTGATAGTTCCCTCAAGATTTACATCAACTCCATAAATTGTACCATCTTCAAGCGTCTTGAATTTTCCGTCCTTTGAATAGATGTTCTTTACAATCAAGTTGTTGGTATCTATCAAGTCATTTTTCAGATAACCGCCTTCAATGATAGTTTCTTTCAGTACGGCATTCTTTTTCAAGTATGCCGTTTGGTTGTTGAACTCATTCTCGAAATCGCTTAAATCTTTTTCTGTTCCGTTGGTACTTCTGAACTTGATACGACCGCCGATAACAGAATTAGCCAAATCGAAATAGGTTGTTCCGTCCGCTGAAACAATCTTGTCGGTGGTTATTCGTCCGGGCAAAATCTCCGTGAAACCGTACAGGGTTACAAAGGAGCGTTCCCCGTCATACTCGCTGTTAAGTAGTCCAACGAGCAGATGATAGAACCCAGCAACATCATCCATGCCTATGGCGGTCGGGGACAGCACAAATTCGCCCTCTCCCGTGCCTGTCGGAACTTTGGCATAGAAGTAATATTGCTGCGATAATTGGTCTAATACGGGGCTTGTATAGCCTTTGATATTCCAATGTTTGTACTCCGTTTTGCTCCGGTCTGATGTTATGGTATCAATACCGAGTGTCATGTGCTGGAGTATTGTTGCCGGAGCGATAAGCTGCTTTGTTTCCTGATTGTAGGTTATGTGATATTGAATAGGGCGCAAGGAGCTATCCACGAAACGGAACTGCAAACTTTCATCGCCGACCAACATAGCCATAGTCTGTACCGTTATCGGGGTTATGGAGCTTGTGAAATTTTCCAATAACGCATCCTCAAGCATTTTCATCGTTTCCACCGCATCACGGAAACGGCGTTTGGTAAAGCGGATGATTTCCTTGTCGTTGTCCTCTACAATCACGTTGCCGTTTTGTATCTCGTCTATGGTTGATGACAGGCTTTTCCCCTGTACATCGTTTGACAGCTCAATGGTCGGCGAATACGGAGAGGTAGGGTAGTCCTTAATGCCTGTTATACGAATAGGTATGCCATCCGGGGCAAACTGATTATCAGAAAACAGCACATAACCGCCAACAACCAACTTGCCGCCGACTTTCAGCCAGTTACGTTTAGCCCACATTCCCTGCAACTCGCCTGTGAACGTGAATTTGACATCCTCTTTCTCGTACAGGGCTTTTGCCGTTTCCCGGAACATATCCCATGAAGCCCCTGTTTGGGAAGCGTTGTCGCATACATACGCATCCGGCAGCATACAGCCGAAAATGGCGTATGTATCGCCCACACGGGGAATATAGACACCGCCCGGCATGGTCTGCCCGTCTATCTCCTGTGGGACGATTTCAAAGCGTCTTTCGGCGTGTTTGTATTTCAGTTCAAACGCCTTGTCGTTTCCGGCAAGCATACCGCTTTGGAAGATGATAGTCATATTCTCACCCTCAATCAGATAGTCGTTGTAATCAAGGTTTGCAGGTATGCTTTCATCTATGATGTCGTAGAAGTTGTTGGCTTCATCTATAATCTCAACCTTGCTTACTGTTCCCACACGTGAGGGGTATATTTCCGAGCAGTCCAAACTATCTTCGGTCTTGTATTTAAGGGGCTTGTCTTTACGTTGAATGGAATATCCCTCCGCATCTGAAATATATGTGCGCCCCTCGTATTCCAAGGTCTGTGATTTTGGTAACAGTAGTTCCGGCGCACCGTATTTGGAGCGGTCTATGTTCTTTGAACCTCCCTGTGCGAACATTATTTCAATCGGTCGGCTTTCTGATTCGGTAGATCGTCCAAGCCCCGGCACGAAGCCGTTACCCTTGCCGTATGACAAAGGTAACGGGTCATCCTTGAAATATTCAACCTTACGCAGATGAATGACCTTACCGACAATCTCCCATTCGGTATTGAACGCATCTGCCACGCTCTGCAGGGCAGCGTCTATGTACGAATGGTCAAACGGTATGGTCTTTTCGGTAGATATAATACAATCCCCGACACTCCAGCCGCTATCACGCTGATTAAGGTTATCCACTATGGTTTGAAGAAATTCCTTTGGTGTGGCGCACATGGAAAATTTGAGCCGCTTATCCACTGTATTACGGAGCTTGTATCTTCCCAGCTGAACCTGTACGCTCTGCATGAGCAGCGTGTACTCAAAATTTCGGTTGCCGTGCTTCTTGAAATTAGCCGGGACTTCAAGAGTGTATTTTACCGCCATATACTCGCACCATGTTCCGATAGGGAATTCTATATATTCCGGCAGGGAAAATTTCAGCGTAAGGCTGTGTTCCCCCATAATGCTACGGTAGCGATAACTTTCCTCGCTTTCGTGAACATCAAGCGATGTGTCGTTGAAATATAGTGTTATCATATCATTTCAAAATTAATCCAATATAGACTGTTAGGAACGCTGTAATTTCGCCCCAAAACAATGGCTTTATATAGATGAAGCTGTTAATAAGATGACCGTTCCATAGTCTTTTTATCATTATAATCACATAAGCCAGCCATATAAGCCAAATAAGATACATCCAAGTGGTAAATACCAACCCGACCCATAACTGGCTGCACACGGCGCATATTGTTGTTGAGGTTATATGTACGGGTCTATCCAAACCTTTTTTGAAATTAGGTGATACCCCCACAAAACATAACGCAGCGCACATAAGGAACGCTAAGAATTGCAAATTATCCGGTGTCCTTTCCAATATGGCTGGCATCAGTAATAATGCGGTCGCACACATTGTAAACCCAAACCAAAACTTATGTTCCAGACTGTAATATGTATCTGATATGGAATATGGTATTCCCAACTTGAATATCATCGCACCTACATAAAGTGCGATGATAATAAATGAAACTGCTACTAATATCATACCTCTAAATTCAATCTTTCAGGATAACCGCTTTTATAATCGTAGCTCTCCACATCTTCCAATGTCTTCAACTTATCGACAGCCGCTTTATGCTCTGCTGTTTTGTTATAGCATTTTTTCGCATACACCTCAAGCTGTGAAAGCAACCCTAAAACAATTTCGCACGGAAGCACCATAGACTTGCCCCCAAGCCAAATTGTTGTCGTTTCATTACCAAGGGCTTTTTCTTGCGATGTGGAATATGACACCGACATACGTGTTTCACGGTCTAACCAAAATAGCTCTCCGTTCAACAAGAACCCGTTTACTTCATCGGATTTGTCATATTCACTTATTTTGTTGAATAGTTTTTCCTTTGCAATAACCAATGCTTCTTCAAGTTCAAGGTCACGCTTTACAACCATCTTCGCATTGAAAATATATTTCAGATAGTCGTTATATTCATCAACCCCGGCACTGTCAATCGTTACACTGTTCTGATAAGAGTTATACTTGTTTACCAAAGCCATTTCCTGTTCCGCTGTGTATTTATCCCTTATTACAGCTTCTACACACTTGTCGTATGTCGGTGTGCCGATAATTGTAGCCTCGCAGCAGGAATATTGTACTCTCTTGCCAGGCTCTATCGGTTCATCGCTTTGTTCCTGAACGATTTCAGACAGTATTTCCTCCTCTTGAATATCCCAACGATAAAGATGGTTACCATTGCCAACAGCTTCTAAAGCCTGTGGCTTGACATCATAAAATGCACGTTTCATAATACTCTTTTTTAATGATTGTTCGTAATAAGTTTTTGCTATTACTGTGCTGTGCCCATCCCAACCAAGGGGCTACCGCCTGTTTGTATGCCATTACATCAAGTGGTGGCTGCTGTTTGTTGAGCCGGGATGCAGTACGGCAAAAGTTTTTCTTTATGCTCTTTCGCATTAGTTTCTGTTTTCTGTAGAATTTGTACCCGACATAGTCCAAAGCCCGTCCGTGCTTGTCATATTTGTTTTCTGCTATCGGAAATATTTGATAATTGCCTTTTACTTGCAATTCAAGTTCATTTTCGATATACGGCTTTATAAACCCGTGAAATGCGCTGTATAAAGTTTCCTTGCTTTCACTGTAAAAAGTCATATCATCTGCATATTCCTCGCAGTCTATTTTCAGAACCTCGTTTACGTTGTGCATAAAGTAGGCAAGGTTCAAGTTAGCCAAATATTGCGACAGATAGTTTCCGATAGGCAGACCCTCGGCACTGTCTATGATTTCATCAAGAAGCCATAAAAGGTCTTTGTCCTTAATCTTTTTGCGTATTATCCGTTTAAGCACATGATGCTTGATTGACGGATAATATTTCTTGATGTCTATTTTAAGGCAATACAGGGGCTTCCCTTTGTATTTTCTTATAACCTTGTCAACGTGCCGGGCACATCCCTCAATACCACGTCCTTTGATACAGGAAAACGTATTGTGGGTAAATACTTTCGTCCATATAGGTTCAAGAACATTCATAATCGCATGATGAACTATTCTGTCAGGATAATACGGCAAACGATAAATGACACGCTCCTTTGGTTCATAAATCGTGAATACATCATAAGGCGATGTCCTGAATGTTTTCAACCTCAACGCTTCATGCAGGGATTGTATGTTTGCTTCCCGGTTCTTGTCGTGAACCCGGACACCATAAGTGCGAGTTTTCCCACGGCGAGCCTTTTCATCGGCAAGCCGCAGGTTCTCTACAGAAATTATCTTTTCGTATAAGTTTCCTATACGCTTCATAGCTTTGCTTTCTTAATCAGAGTCTTCGGTAGCCCATACAACAGGCGTTCCTACCAACACTTTTAGGGTTACTTGAAATTTTTTGCCAAGAGGCAAGGTCGTCGTTCCGTTTGTATTGTTTTATACTTTTCCTTTGAACCAATTTTTAAGCATAGGTGAGAGCCGATGTTCGCATTCGTATTCGAGGGAACGTTATTCGAATTCGCATAGCCGAAGCCGCAATTCGCACCGTTATTCGCATTACCGCTGAACAGCACCCCACAAGAACGACCAACCTGTATCATTTATTCAAAATAAAATCTGTTACCGTTTCCTCTTAGTGTTACCCGGCGAGGGAACTTATTCATTTCCTTAATCTTCTTCAAAACATACAAGATGTCAGCTGAACCCGTGAAGAATTTCTTTGCTTCCGATTCCGGGCTGTCTTTATTAGTCTTTATTTTTACAAGTGTCTGTCCTTTTACACCTTTCGCTTTACTAAAACGGGTGGGGACATCCTCTATAAAATCAACAACCCAAAATGTCGTATTTACGAGTTTTGACTGTGTCGTTTCATCGCAGTTAAAACTCCTGTTATTTTCATCACGAGGGATTTTCAAGAAATCCAACGAGCCATCATCAACCAATTCTTCCATATCCTTACAAATAGTTAGAAGTTAAACATAGGGCGTGTTACGCTGTTACGGGGATAAAGCAAAGGCGAGAGCCGAGGTTCGCAGCCGTATTCGAGGGAACGTAATACGAACGCGCACAGCCGAAGCCGCAAGTCGCACCGTAAGCCGCAGCACCGCCGAACAGCACCCCACGGAGTGTTTCAGATGTTGGAATGTTCGTGTAATGGTAGTCACAGAAATAGGTAGTAGAACCGCCTCCAACTACATCCGGCATTATTTCGCCTCCCTCTCCGAAGATGACAGATTTAACATAAGCCTCTGTACGGGCTTCATTTCCGACATGGGACATGTTGTTATAGTTACTGTCATTGAAATATTCCGGGTTATCAGTAACAAATACCTTGCTCAATCCGTCTCCTGTCGGGCTGTTTGGAGAGATTCGTACATTAATACCGTCCGTCCATTGCCAAATATGACCGAAAGGATTTTCAATACCACGATAACGTGGAACTTTGACTTTCTTAATGTTAGCATCGTATTCGGTCGGCATTGAAAATTCAACCTCTCCTGTACCGTTTCCAAGTTCGTCTGTATATCCGCAAGGGATAAATGGATAATATCCGTTGAAGGTATTCCATTTCCCACCGTCAAGAGTTGAAACACCATCGCCAAGACCGCCCTGTCTGTAACCTTCTGCAGTGAGTGATGCATTAACAGCCTTTTGCGAATTAAGTGTCGCAAACTCAACCACAAACAGCCACAAGAGGTCTTTCTGAATATCGTATGTCATACAGTTCCATTCCTTTGTGGATGATTTACGTTTACGGGCATAGTTTCGGAAATTGGTACGTGAAATCTGTGTCGCAGGTCTTCCTGTAAGCGTACGGTATGTTCCGTCCCATTCTGCATTATTATTTCCTCCTCTATAATCTGCATCTGTGTTTACAACTGAGCATAGCGTTGTTGTAGAACGCTGTACGGTTGCTTCATAGGCTGAAACATACTTTTTCTTAACCTGATGATAGCCGGGCAGGGGATATTCCGATAATTTCACACGGCGTTTGTTTCCGTCTGTTTCAAATTTACGATAATACATAGGAAGTTCAACCATGACCTGCCCACGTGAGCCGTCACGTGTTTGTCCTCGCCAGTCTTTTGGGTTAAGGTATTCGTTTACTGTCCCGTCATCAGCCAATAAACATCCTTTCATACGGTTATGGATAGGCAAACTCTTATGCAGAGCCATATTACCTATACGGGTAACATCCGGCGATGATACCGTTATGTCATATTCAATTCCGTACATACACTGTTCCTCCAAGTACGGGAGCAATGTTGCGAGAGCAGCCTTTTTACTTTCCCCGTCTGTATCAAGAACCTCACATATCAATTCAAAGGGATTTGTTCCCTCAACTTCGGGCAGGTCAATCAATCGCTTTCCGCCCTCAAAAGCCTCGATAATTTGTCTTACCTTGCTTTCTTCTTCGCTTGTCAGTGCCATAGTCATTTATTGTTTAAGAATTTGAAAACTGTTTTACCTTTTGATGAAATGAACATTACCGAAGATTTGGTATTCATCCTCAGTTTCTTTTGCTTCCGGGCGTTTGCCCATGAACGCAATCGCTTCTTTAGCGATATGAAAATTGAAACTATCATACGCCCTCCACATAAGAACCGCTTCCCCAATAAAGGTCGCAAGTTTCAAGAATTTCATTGTCGGGAGCAATTTCTGTGATAGCCATCGGCGACCAATCGTTATACGATACCGGGGCTTCCGAGAAATTGTTATCCTGACTGCATTTCACACTCAATATCGCATCTACATTTGTAGTGGGAAATGATGGTCTTAAATAAACAGAGAACGGAATGTCGCCGGGCAATTTGAACCCTTGCGACAGGTCTTCAATTTTACCGTGAGAAACGATACGACCTCCATTCATAAATTCGCTGATATAACCTTTCTGTGCCATAATGAATTGTATTTTAGTTTAACCTAAATTTTCCGTTTGATGTAAATCTGATAGATTGCCGTGTAACCAACCTTATTGTGGGTTCAATTACTTCTATCTGAATGGTTCTGTACAAAGCCACGTTACAGGCTGGTATGACATGAATAACGCTGACACCTTTTCCTATGACTTGTAACAGTCCATCGGGAGTTACTGATACTGCTTTGTTATCTCCAAGACATATCACGTTCTGATAAACCCTGTCGGGGTGCAGGACGGCGTTTATTCTCGCCACCTTATTGTTACGTGTCAGTTTTGCCGGATAGCTTAATGTCATGGATGTAGGGAACAGCCCAAGAGCTTCAAGGTTAGACGCTGTCTCGATTATCTCCCGGCATTCATCTGTAGCTTCATTGGCTGCTCCTGTTGCTGCCGTACAGTCCTCCGTGGCTTTCAGTGTGGCGTTTGTGGCGGCGTTTGCATTACTTGTAGCCGTGTTTGCGTTCCCTGCTGCTGTATTAGCGGATAATGTTGCAGTTTCAGCGTTTTTTATGGCTGTTTCTACGGATGATTTCAACGTGGAAACGGTCTTGTCTATAAACTCTAAAGATACCTTGACACTATGGTTCAAGGCGTCCACACCTATTGTAAACAACCCCTTGAATGTTTCACAGATAGGAAGTTCTGATATTCTTCTTTTTGTTGCCATATATCCTGTATTTTAATCGTTCCTTAATAAAATGTAGCTTTCGCCATCTTCCGTCAATACGAGTTCGTCATCTTCCGTTACCAATAAGGCATAGTTCCCGGTCGGTCTTGAATTGGTAAAAGTCAATGTAACGGAAAACTCACACCATACTCTGCCGTTTCGGAGAATATCGAACCTTGTAACGCTACATTTCCTGTAAAAACAATCGAACTCCTCTACGGTCTTATCAATATACAAACGCCGTATATCTGGCTTGATAAGGGCTGTAAACAGGGCGTTCCACCGTTCCCAAAAGACAGTCACATTCGCTGCTCTGATAAGCATCTTAACGACCACGTCTTTAGGTTTGTACATAACTATTTCATCATCATAGCTAACCCCGGCTTCTCCTTTCGTGTTTATAGTCAGATTGGGGCGAACATCGGGAGCTTTTAAGACATTGTCATCCGTTCCGTTTAATATGTAAACCCCGAACCGGGAGAAGTCTATATCATCAAGCTCATATCCGGATTGTCTTACATCAGCTGCCCCAACAGGATATGGTTCCGCTTCATCGGGAGTTGGGAAATCATCAGCAAAGCTCAAAGACAGGTTGCCAAGTCGTACCTTTGATGATAGAGAACCGTTGCTCGTAAGTCGTAGCCTGTATGTCTTTCCAAGTTCCCGGAAGTCGAACGTATGGTATGCCTTATCAGACAGCAATTCGAACAGGTCGCTTGCTGATGTAATATCTGTAATACAGAAAGCTATTGCAAATGTCTTGCTGTCAAGGACAGGCTCGGACAAATCATATTCAGCCCCGTCAAATTCATCCCATTCCGTGCTGTCTATGCTTTTGAACGGAGGAGCTTGTACAAGAGCCTTATACCCGTATTGTTCAACAAATACGCCGTATTCCGTGAACGCATCATTTCCGTCTATGAATAACCTTCCTTTCATAACAGCACACTTGCATGGTCTTTCTCCATGAATTCTATTTTTGAAACATCATCTTTTTCAACTCTAACAACAGCATATCCTCCTGCGTCTATATGGGCGACAGCACCACACATTAAATAAAGCCGATTGCTTGCGATGTCCCGGTACTTCAATCTCGCAACGGTGTTTCCTACCAAAAAAACTTTTCTCGCTTCTGACAGGCTTATTTCGCCGCAATCAATATAGACCCCGTATCTTTCAGGATACATAGGCTTGAATTTTCGGAAAGTATCAATGTCGGGGAAATGGAATCTTGTCATAAACTCAATTCCTCTTGGCGTGAACATCAACTTAACCAAATCCTCAAGACTTTCAGTCCCCTTGAACATGGTACACGCTCCGAGCTTTCGAGCCATATCGTAACGGGCAGTCTCATTGCATAAGGATTGAGCCGCTGATTTGGCAGCTTTCCATTGTTCCCAAGTATTGTTTATAAGCTCATCCATAATCGTTATTTTTTAAGTTTCAATCCCTTTGTATTAATATCTTCAAGTGTCCCGGACATCCTGCTTATTTTTTTATCCATACCGTCAATCTTGGCGTTGGTTTCATTGAGCCTTTCATTGGTAGCCGCTGTGTTGCTTTCAATTCCGGCAAGATGTTCAAGCATTCTGTTCCCGATGATTATCAGCTCCTTTTGCCCCTCCATGAGTGAGTACGTATGCCCTTGCATGGTGGTAAGTCTGGCATTGTTCTCGTCCACGCTTTCCTGCGAGGCTGTAGCTATGCCTTTTTGCGTTCCCTCACGTTCCGGTTCTTCTTCCTCTTGTTCCTCTTTGAAGTAGTCATCAGCCCATCCGTACTGGTTTTCGAGTTTGTTAGCCATATCCGCAGCCATCCGGTCGAGGTAGTCCTTTTCCCAGTCGCTTATGAAGTTATCGCCCCAAAAGTTAAGCATGGTTTCTCGTAGGCGTTCCATATCCGGGCTTATAGAGGCTTTCATTGCTTCGGTAATCATCTGCTTAATCATGTTTTTTACCAAGTCCTTTGAAGCCTTTACCTTGTCATCCCCGATAGCCCAAGCGTCCACATAAGCCTGTGCGAAATCATCTATCGCACTTTTAATGTCCTGCCCGAAAATTGCATCCTTAGCCTTTTCCTTGTTGTCGGCAATTATGTTGTTGATGTCATTAATCTGTTGCTGCCATTCTTTGATACGCCCCTCGTCAGAATCCTTTTTATCCATTTCCTCCGCTATCTGCTGTTGGATAAGCACTTTCTTCTGCTCTAATAGGGTGTTCTGCTGTTCAATAAGTTTGGAAGCGTCCTTTGAATATGCTTTTTCAATGGAACGCCCCAAGTTATCGTAAGAGGTATCAAGCGCATCTATTTGGTCTTGTAGCTGTTGTATTCGCTTTTCGTTTTTCTTGTCGTGAATTTTTGCTATCGCAGAAGCCAGTGAACTTACCATACCTATTGCTGCTCCTGCTGCAGCACCGATAGGACCGAACATTGCTCCGGCTTGTGCTCCCTGCATGGCAGAGTTTACCGCATCCATAGCCACGTTGATACCGTCTGCAATTCCTGATAAAGCGTCAGAACCAAAAGCCTCTCCGAGATTTGAGAACGTGTCAGAAAGAAACGAACCTATCTGCATTATTTCGTTCATTCCATCTTCAATATCAGCCAAAGCCTCCTTTAGCTTTTTGGTGTCATTCCCGGCTTTGAATATACGTTCCAGACCGTCAGCCACTTTATCGTATGCCGGGCGAAGTTCATCTGCCGCCTCCTTATTATCCCGTAAAGCATCAGATATATCTTTCAGCTTATCAGGAGATTTACTCCACAGTTCAAAAGTTTCTTGTGATATTCCGAACTGTTTACCTTTGTCCTCGTCCCATTCTCCCGATTTCAGAAATGCCAACGCCGCCTGTCCCTGTGCGTTTATTTGCTGGAGGTCGTTAAGGGTCTTATCCCTCATATCGCCGAATAACTGGCTTATGGCAGATGTAGTCTTGTTAGCTTCTATATCCAATTCAGACAAGGCACGTTTGGTCTCTTCATCTATGGATTTTTGCTCCCATTCGTTTTTACCTTCCTTGTTTGCGGTAGCCTGTGCGATAATAGCATTCCTCTTTTCAACGTAAGTTCCGTATGCGGCAAGGTATTTGTTCATGGATGCATTCAGTTCCTCTTGGCTGAAACCACCCTCAAGGGCGGCAATCCCGGAATTGAACTTGTTTTCTGCATTTGTGTACTTACGGGATATTTCCACCTGTTGCTCCATTGAAAGTTTACCGCCGCCGAGCTTCATCCATTTCTTTTCGAGAGCAAGTGTTTCCGCATACTCTTTTTGATAGTCGAGTTCGAGTTGCTTGCGCTTTTTCTCTGCCCCGTCTGCCATTAAATTGATTTCCTCTTGCTGATTTTGGAAACGTAGGTTCATGAGTTCATTATGCGCCTGTTCCAACGCTTTTCTTGCCTGTTCCGCTTCCCTTTCAGCGTTTTTATTTCCGGATGTTCCTTTTATGGCATCCAATCTTTTTTGTTCCTCTTTTATCTGTGCTTCAAGTTTTGCATAATCTTCACGATTAGTAACTTTCTTCAATGCCTGTTGTTTAAGAGCTATGGAGGCTTCGATGGCTTCCACAGAACCAGCTATCATTGTTTCAGTCGATTGTATGTTTGCAGCTCCAAGTTTTTCAGCATATTCTTTACCCAATTCATCTGATTTTTTGATAAGTTCGAAGAATGATTTCATATAATCTTCCCCGGCTTTCCTCATTTTTTCCTCAGCTTCCTTGGCGTATGCTTCAGGACTTAAATCAGCATTCAATAATGTACCGGACATATCTTCTCCTCTTACGCTGTTAGCCATGAAAGATTTGAAATAATCTCCGGCAGACGGTCCCTCTTTAGCCTTTGCATCAGCTTCCAACATTTTTTGCAACGCTTTCTTATATTCTTCCGCTGCAAGTTCCATTGTTGCTGCCGCCTGTGCTTTTGCCATGACAGCACTAATAAAGCTATCCTTTCCTGAATTAAAGACACGTTCCGCATCATTAACATCATTGATAACGACACCTAATTTGTCTATTTCATTTTTATTGTTTATGATATATTGTTCCTTGGCTTCCATATTGTCTCCAAGCTCTATCCAACCCATAGACAATTTTTCAAGAACAGACAACGTTTCTCCAGCACTTTCTGATACCTTATTTTGCCATTCCTCAAGACTTCCGTATGTTTCGGACAAAGCCTTTTTAGCCGTGAACAGACTTCCTACCCATGAAATAATTTCATCGCCATAAGCGGTAAGAAGCGTTATACCGACAACTAATAAAGTTTGCCAACTGAACATTGAAGACATGACACGTTTCCATACAGGAGTAGCCGATTTTCCGGCTTCCGTGAGTAGTTGGTACTCTTTTCTCGCTTTTGCGATTTCATCCGTGAAAATCGGCAGGTTATTACTGATTGCCAAAAAGAACATCTGCGGAGACATTGCCAAAACAGGAAGCTCACGGGCAATCTGCTGTACGCTGAAATTCAATCCGTCAAATTTAGCTCCGGCACTTCTTGCGTATTGATTCATAGAGGCTGTCGCCTGTTGCAGCTTATTTTGAACCTCTGTCAAATTCTTTAATACAGCTTGCCCATCTGTTCCCTCTCTTTGGGCTTGTGACAGGCGCATATATTCGACCGTAAGCAGTGAAACTTTGGTTTGCAGGGAGGCGATGCTATCCTCTGCAATTTCCATTGTAGTATTTTCTGCTTTCAAAGCCTTGTCATTTTCAATGATAGCATTTTCTACCTGCTCATGCAGGACTGCGAGCCTTGCCTGTGCTGTAATATATTCATTCAGCGATACGCCGCCTTTTTCGTAGGTATCATTCAAGGCGGTTTGCATCATTTCGAGCTGTTTGAGCATAACGGTATCGTCCTGTATGTCCTTGGCAAGCTGCTGCGCTTTGGAGGACATAGAACCGAAAGCCTCCATGCTCATTTTGTCGATACGGATAAAGGACTGTTCTATGTCGGCTCTTGCTTTTTTGACATCATCCCCAAGGCTTTTCATAGAGATACCCACAAGCGATTTTCCTCCAAGGCTATCAAAAGCATTGTCAATCCGCTTTCCCTCTTTTTCTATGTCATTGCCCATTGTCTTGAAAGTGTTTATAACTTTCTTAGCAGAAGCCTCCAATTCAGAGGTGTCAAGGCTTACCGAATAGTTTGTTCTACCGTTGTCGTTCATACTCTTACAATTTCTTCGTCTTCAAAATCATTGAATTTGCTCGTGTCGTTTGCATCAAGTGTATCATCGTAAAGAGGCTTGTCTTCTTCTGATGGTTTATCATCATACATTGGCACGGCTTTGCTGTACATTATGGCATTAACATAACTCATGTCATAAAGTGCCTCCTGCGCTGTTACGCCGAAAGTCTTTGCCACTCCGAGGACTGTTGCCCAGATGCTGTCATTCAGTTTTCCACTTCCTTTGTCGGACTTAGAATGTTGGCTTCTGCAAGGGAAGTGGTAATACCGAAAAAATCTCCTATCTCCAAATCGTTAAGTCTTCGGATAATTATATTCAGCATAACAGACGGGCGTATATTATCTAACACGAGTTTTGAAAGTTCTGCTTTTCTGTCAATAGTTATAATTTCCTCCTTTTCACTTTTTATCAGCCCGAAGAAACGCTTTTTGACAACTTTTCGTGTTACGGTCTCTGTCAATCCTTTTGCTCCTAAAATAAGCACAGCAACAATGTCGCCGAGTTGCTTGAAATCTTTCGCATAGTGCAATGCAGAATAAACTATTTTATCCTTTGGCACATCATTAACCTGTGGAAGCGTTGAAATTATTTCAGACACGAGTATCAACGTGGAAATAGAAGGCGGTGCAATATTGTATTTTACCCCCTCCAATTCAATTGTTGCAATAGGCTTTTCAAGTATAGCCGCCGCAACTTTGCTTTCTATGGTTTGTTTCTGTTCTGTCATACTGAAATATATTTATTCGTTAGCGGAGGGTGGAGGATTTGAACCCCCGGTACGTTTCCGCACGCCTCGTTAGCAATGAGGTGCATTAAGCCGCTCTGCCAACCCTCCGAATGGCTGTTCTATCCTGCCGAACAGCAAAGGGGTGTCTCTCCACACGTCAAATCTCATTTTAGGCTTTTTCTGCCCAGTCTGTACTCTGAACCTTGAACTTCTTGTAAAGCTCACCATCTTCGCAAGCAAGTATTTTGAACGTAACATCAACATAATGTCCTTCCTCTTCGGATGAACCGGGACGGAATGAAATATGAGCACGTCTAACTTTAACACCTGTTGCTCCTATGTTTTTAGGAGTAACTTTTACGGAGAAATCTTCGGGGATAACATTGGTTTTTACTGTCAATTCCGCTGTCGCATCCGCTCCACTTTTAGCAGCTCCCGTAAGTTTGTTTTCCGTGTCGAAATCCATCTCCATAATACGGGTGGTAATAGTTACCTGTGGCTCTCCCTCTTCCTCTGCAACAACGACACCGCCCGAAGCTTTTGCAGTCAGCGTGTCCCCATCTTCCGTACTCATGGAAGTACTTTTGTCCTTGATGATACCAAGTGAAAAAAGTTCAGCAGCCATAGCGTCTGACGCTCCTGTCTTGCCAACTTCAATTTTACACTTAGACCATGACATGATAAGTTTCTTTGCCATAATTCTAATGAGTTATTGGTTTGATATTTTATTCACATAATTTGTATTTCAGCTTCACGACAACAAAGTGCTGGTTTATTTTCGGTTCTGCTTCCGTGTAAATTGTGTCGGATTGCTCAAAATCGTATGTATAAACATTGTCGATAAGACTGTCAACCCATTCTTGTGCGAGCTGCTCTATCTCTGCCGTACGCTTTCCGTCCTCTGCGAATATCCCGTTGTTATAAGGGTCAATATCGGGGACATATATGTTTACGGTAATTGCCCCCGTTTGAACCTGTCCGGGTTTTCCTGCCGTAAAAATCACTATGGCATCCTCCTTTTGGCTGTCACGAGGACGGTAGCTGCTTTCAGGTGTTCCACGGTACACTCCTCCGGAGAGTTGTGTCGCCAAACGGCTTTCCTTTAACAACTGATAGATGTCGCCTTGAACCTGTTTTGCTGTCTTTGCCATTGTTTACCTGTATTTAATTCCGAGTTGTTTTAACATATCCGGCACGAGCTGATCTGCCAGCAGTTCCGAACTTTCAAGCACATTATAACCTTTAGCTGATACATAAGCGGCGTATTTCATCCCGGCGACAACGATAAGGGTTATTCCTTTCGGATATTCCTTAACGAGTGAAAGGGCATAGTTTTTGCCCGTGTCCTTTCCCTCTTTGTTCCCGTCAGACTTGCCGAAATCTCCAATTTTTTGAACTTTGCCATCCACGACAACGACATATCCGATAGAACTTCGCAGGTTCTTTGTGCGGTCGGTGTATGAGCCGTTTGTCAAAGCCTCGTTACGAACCTTTTCGCCTATTGCGCACAGGTTGTATATGATAGCTTGCTTTATCCGCTCAATCCGTTCCCGGATGTGCTGCTCAACCTTAAACTGCGGTGTCGTTTGCTTAATTGGCATAATTTCAAGTTATTTTTGGCGAATTTCCGCTATGTGGCGTTTTCTTTCTTTATTGGTACATTCCATCGAATAAAAAAGAAACGCTGTCATACGGGCTGAAATCGCTTTGTTAGACTAAAACCTTTAATTCACAGACTGCTTCTAACAGTTCAACCGATATTACGGAAAATTCTCCGACAGTATTCCCGTCAAGTGATTTCAGTCTTACCTGCTCGCCGTTGAACGGCTGTTCCTCAATCAGTATTGTATAAGAGGCAGTTTTGAAACTCATACCATCCACACGCCCAAGATTGTTATACTTGTTTGCATAATACTGACAGGGGATAGGCTCGCCCCACGTTTCGGATATAGGCTTATTGGGAAATCCTGTGTCCGGGTTTATTCCACCGCCTGTTTTCTGTTTCAATTCGATTGTACCGTTTTGAATAATCATAATCGTGAACCTTTATATCCGTAAATAGGTTTTGGGTTTCCTGCTTCCTTGTCAGCTCCGAAGTCTTTGTACAGGCTGTTCGCACGGTTTCTTAGCTGTGTGCGTTGCCCATCCGAAAACGTATAGGACTGACCTCCCTGTGAAACATTCGGAGCTTCGGACAACCACTGTAACAGGTCTGCAACGGCAAGGTTGTACCCCCGACTCTGCTGCATTTCCTGTGTGGCTTCGTCCTGTAACACTATACCCCGTTTCTCCGCAATCCTTTGGATTGTACGGAGAGGAACAGGATATGCGTTTATTCCTTTAAGAGCTTCAAGAACTGTTTCCATAGTCAGCAGTTTTTACTCCCAATCTGAACCGTCAGTCTTGATGTAGATGTTTCGATACGCAGTATCAAATACAGGAACGGCATCAGCCTGTCCGATTGTAACCTCACTCTGCGGTTCTGCTGTTCCATACTTTTTGATAATCGTGTGCGCACGTTCAGCTCGGATAATCATGTCGTTGTTCTCTTGGAGAATATCGTACTGAGTTGTTCCGAGGCGTTCTGTTTCGGACAGAATCAAGCGGCGGTCTTCAAACGGGTTGCCGGATGTCAGCGTTCCGTCTGTCAGCTCACGAGTAATAGTCTGGTCGATAACTCTCAACTGAATACCGTTGAGCCAAGCCTGTCTTGCCAACATTGAGTTTACAGTTGCAAGGTCGGGTGTCTGTTGAATGCTTAATGCGTTTGCAGCGAAAGACGCACACGCCTTGATGATTTGGTCTGCTGAACAGATTCGGTATAATTCGTCAAGGTTGATAAATGCAAACTTAGGGTTCAAGTTTTTAGCTTTTGCCAACTTTACTGCTTTTGCCAAGTCCCCGATAATATCAGCAGATGATTTGTTTCCCCAGTCAGCCGAGGTATAAATTTTCATATCATCATCCACATCATAGTCAAGGTCAAACTCGTTGGCGTATGTTGCGTTGTTGGTTGTAGTGAAACTCAATACTCCTGCGTTTGAAGCAAGTTTCCATGCGATATATTCCAATTCGGACTGTACGCCGTTGAAACAGAAATCGACATCATTTCCCCAATATTGAACGAGCTTTATAGCATCTTCGTCCTGTGCGAAAGCAAGCGCAGTCTGATAATCTTTTATTTCAGAACGTGTAAGTTCACGGCTGATTGAAATAAACGGGATATCGCCTTTTGCACTTTCAAAGATAGGACGGTGCTTACGTAACGTAGTTCCGTTGTCTGTATGCAGGTCGGCTGCTACGTTTTTCTTTTCGAGCTGGTTCTGCAACGTACGCCAAATGAATCCGTTTACCTTTTTAACCGGGAAATGGGTGGCGAAAAGGAACGGTGTTGCATCGGCTGTATTCAAGCGAGCTTGAACCATCTGCTGCGTCAGCCCTTGAATAAGTGTATTTACGATTGTTGCCATAATAAATCAATGTTTTAATAGTTTACGATACATTTGAGGTGCTTTGCGACACATTCCGGGAGCGCACGCCCTTTGGTTACACCGATAACCCACGCATCCGTGTCGATGTTCTGTCCGCTTACAATAGGCTTTCCTGTACCTACCATAGATTGTGGAATGTACTTTAATGCGGAAGACGTTGCAGATGATTCTGCTTTTGCCTCAATAAGAAAACCACCGATAGGAATTACTTCTCCAAGTGTTGTTTTTACTGTAATGGTATCGTAGGTCTTGCTTCCGGCTGTATCAATTCCAGTGATTGCATAAGCCTTTTTACCCTCGTCAGCCATGACTATGTTGCCGACAACGAAGTTATGACCTTTCTTTACCTTGATAGCTGTCGCATTGTTTTCAGCCTGTTCAACCACCTCTGCGATTTTTACTACATGGCAGATACCGTTATCTGCTGCACTAAGTACAGCCCCCTCATGGAGATAATCGCCTCCAAGTTCCGATATTTTAACGGACACACCTCCTCTGATATCCGCTATCCTGTGCATGAAGACACGAGGTACTTTCGTGTCCTTGCGTCTTTGAACTGTCATTGCCATAGTTCTTTTTTATTTTTGATTGTTAGACATTAGAACGGCTGACCTCCTGATGGCTTGTTTTCGCGATGTGCGATTGCGTCCTGTTGCTCTTTGGTCAGTTCGCCCCCTTGATTTCCTGCACCCGATTGTGCAGATGGTTTTCCGAAAACAGCCCCTTTTGCTCTTGTATCATTTACAATTCCTTCAACCTCTGTATTTATTTCCCCGACAAGCGTATTGAACTGTTCATCGGACAGGTTATCGACCGAAATACGCTCGTAACCTTTGCGGAGGTTTTCCGGCAATTTTTCAATGATAGTCGTAAGTTGTTGTTTACGGGTTGCAGTTGTGCGGTCGCCATCCATTTTGTTCAAACGGTCAGTTATTGTCTTGTTACTGTCAATAAGAGCCTGTGCCCAAGCTGGAATTTGTTCGCCCCCTGCAGGAGGATTGGTTTTGGTTGTACCGCCGTTTTGTTCGCCTGTACCCCCGTCAATCTTTTGCCCATCTTTCAGCCCGTATTTACTTTCGTAATTGTGTACGGCTGTCTGTTGGGCTTCTGTAGCCCGGCTGTCACCGTAGCTGTCAAGAACTTGCTGGAACGTGACCCCCTCAACGGCGGTTGCCACCTGTTCAGCGGTTGTTACAGTCTTCGCCAATTTGTCGGCTATCCTGCCCAAAATCTTTTCGCTGACCCCCTGAAATTTGGCTTTCAGCGCATCTAAAATCTGTTGTCTCATACCAGTATGAAATTTACTAAACGTGTTATATCGCACAAATGTACTCAAAGTTTTCAAAAGTGATTATAATATACTCATAAAATTGCTTCAAAATTTTGTTTTTCAGTGATTTTGTTTATACCGCTGACAATCAGTTGTATTTGCTGATAAAGATGTTTTATCATAAAATAATTCACTATTCAGTTAAAAAAATCATCCGTAAAAGTTTGTTATTACCAAAATACTTCACTTATATTTGCAAAGTGATTATAAAACAAACAGTTTGAAACCTCAAAATAACAGTAATATGAACAAGAATAGCTTAACATACAGCACAAAAGAGATTAACCGAAACTTCCGTATAAAGGTTGCCGGAGTTGACGCAAACGGTAATAAGATTAACAAGCTGGTTGGCGTTTCGGGAGCTATCGCACTGATAGGCATTGAACTGTTGAATAAGTTCTTAACAAGAGCTTTCAACACAGCCGAGGATGTTTGTGTATGTAAGCTGCGCAGAGGTTTGAAATTCAGTTTTTACGCTAAATAACAGGAGGACAGTATTATGGCACAAATTATTGAGGGAGCATATCTCGCAGGTTTCGAGCCAAGCTCGGACAACCTTACAGCCGAAGCCCTGTATGCAGAGGCAATGGAATATTTGACAGATTTAACAATTTAATAACCAATTAAAATTTTACGATTATGGTACAGACAACCGAATTACAGCAGGGATTGAACGAAGTAGTTATGAACAAAGTTCAGAGAATGATTGACGGGAAAGCCGTTGGAGTTAAGGAAACAATGGAACGCCTCGTACATGAGGGCAAGATAGCGCAGGACTATATCGCCCCGATAGGTGTAAATCTCAAAGCGAAAGACCATCGCCCGGTTATCACTTTTGACGGCGAACAGCGATTATCGTTAAATATGCCGGACGGTAAGTTCTCGCTTCACGATAACGCCATAGGGCAGCTTGCTGACCGTATGGGCATACCTCAAAGATACTTGAGGGGTCTTGCATCGGGAGAGCCTTGGGCGGTTGCGCTGGCGGCTCATTTGTTGAACCAGCACAGCGATTGGACTGATAGAAGCCGTGTACTTATCAGAACCGTAGGGGAACAGGTAAGGGGCGTTTTATCCGACAGCTACCGCCGTTTGAACAGCGTTGAAATACTTACGGCTTTTGTTCAAGAGGCAGCGCACCAAGGAGCGGTTATATCGGACGCATACATGAATGACACCAAGGTATGGGCTGAAACGATACTGCCGACACCTATCACGATACCGACAGCCAAGAATGGCGATGTTGTTATTTTCGCCGGGGCAAGATTCAGTACATCAGACTATGGGGACGGGGCTGTTGACATGAGGGCTTTCCTCTTGAACGGGGCTTGCCTTAATGGTATGGTTCGCGAAAGCGTTATGAAACAGGTACACCTCGGTTCAAAGCTCCCGGACAACCTGCAGTTATCTCAAAAGACCTACGAACTTGATACAAAGACAACCGTTTCAGCTGTTAGGGATTTGACAAAGGGATTATTCAGTAAGGACAACCTCATGCAGAAAGCCATTGAGATACAAGGGGCGAGCGAAATTGATGTTGATTTCGAGCATGAGCTGAAAAACCTTACCAAGAACGGAAGCCTCCTTAAAACAGAGAGCAAGGAAGTTGAAAAAATCCTCATGCGTAATGACCCGGAGGATGGCGTACAGGGCGGCGCAACTCTTTGGAAGCTGACACAGGCTATAACGGCACACGCAAGGGAACTAACACCGGAAAGAAGCCGTGAACTTCACGAAATTTCGGGGCAATTGATGAACAGAGTTAAGAGAGTAAAAGAGTAATAACAATCGCCCGGCAGACAGCCGCAAAACGGTTTATTTGCCGGGCATAATCAATGATAAGACTATGACAGCAGCAGAAAGATTGCGTATGGAAATGATTCAGAACGCCCCATTCACAAAGGAGGAGTTCATCAATAAGATAAGCGAAAGGATAAAAGGAAGCGGCAGAGCCTGTTTCATTTGTGACCGTCATATCAGTAAGACGGACATCAAGGGTTGCGGAAATACAATCCGTATGGCAGACGAACAGGCGGCGATTGATTTCGCCCGTTCAGAGGGTTTCCATGTTTCCTACGACAGGAACAGCTACGGGGTTAGATACATAGTTTTCACTTTGTAACCAATACATCAGACAATGGCACACGAAATTCAAACGATTAAGACCACAAAAGGAGAGTTAAGTTATTACCGTGATTGGGATAATTATGAGGGCGGTGTGGTTATGCTAAACGACCAAACGATTAATCGTTATCGCCAAATCAAGGACACGCACCCCGATGCTGATAAATACGGGGTGTTCTTTGCTTTTAGCAATAAACAGTTTTCGGAGGGGTATAGACACCTTGTGGAACTCGGGCATATCAAGGATGGGGACAAAGTTTTACAGGATAAAGGAACTGGAGCGTTTGGGACGAAAGAGGGTTTAGAAGGTTTCTTCCGTTTTTATGATGATAACCTCGCCGCCATACCGAAAGAGTGCGACCCACAGGAGGTTTACTTCTATGAGTATAATAATCACGAGTGTATGTTTTCTTGGGACGGAGATTTGGAAGCGATTAAGATTATTCGCCGATATTGGGGAGATGATGTTGCCCAACGAATAAAAAGAATATAGGTTTTAGGGTAAAAATGAGTTTCCAATGTAGAAAACCATGTTTTTCTCGAAGAAAACCAAAATTTCAAGCAGTTTTCTACCAATAAACCCGTACAGGCGCGCGCGAAAGGAGAGTAGAGAATAGGAGAAAATAGAATAAGATTACTGACGTAATCTCGTCAAAAGTCCCTATCGGGACAGGCGTATATACCCTGTTTTTCCTTGGGGGGAAGTAACGCCTGACCCACATAGGGGCGTAAATCAAAAATAACTATGGCAAAAAAGAATTTCAAAATCAGAGCAAAGCTCGTATTTAACGGGCAGGTAACAGTACAGGCGCATAGCCGCCAAGAGTCAGAGGCGATAGTCGAAAAGAATATTGCCGCCATACTTTCCAAGGTCGAGGTTCAGCCCGAAGCCTTGGATGTCATCAAGGACATAGAGTTTTCCCTACATGGGGAAGCAGTTGTAAACCGAAAATGCGAGGAGGATAAGTTATGACACATGACAATGAACAGTTCGAGAGCCTTAAAAGCAAGCTCCAAAAGCTTCAAGCTCTTGCCGAAAGAGGATGTCAAGGCGAGGCAAACAATGCCCGGAGAGCGATTGAGCGTATTTGCCAACAGTACGGAGTTAAGTTGGAAGAGGTGCTGGATATTGAAACCAAACATGCATACACATTTGAAATCGGGAGGAACAAGGAAATGATGAACCTTTTTATCCGATGTCTTTGTTCTGTTTGCGACATATCGGGTATGACATACACACAGCCGACACGTTCAGCTATCCGTATTGAACTTACAGCACTGCAGTATGCAGATATTTCAAGCCTGTTCAATTGGCACAAAGCTAACTATAAGCGTGAATTTGATGATTTCAAACGCTCTTTTATGTCGGCTTATATCGGGAAACATAATTTGTACTTTGATGATGAGAGAAGCGGAAGCCGGAAAAGGGAAGACCTTACGCCGGAGGATATGGAGCGCATTTGGAAGGCTTGGAAGATACAGGAGGCTATGAGCAATAACACTTACCGTAAACAGTTGGAGGCTAATAATCATGGGGTATAGAAATTGGATTTACCGGGTTCAGTTCAAAGAGCCGCCAATACAGGACGATGACCGCACGGACTTTTTCTTTTCGAGCCTTGCCGCAATTTATGAGCAGTTTACGCCGGGACAGGTCGGCTGCAAGGTTGCCCGTCTTTGGAACATCGGAGTATCTGACGGGAAGCCGTACAATGGGCGCAAGTGTACAATCACGAAAGAAGAAGTCAAGAGGAAAACGCAAATAAAGCCCGTATAAGGCTTTTCTTTTGCTTGGATAATAAAATATACGTTCTTTGAAAGAAAAACGCTTGTCGGGGCTAAAAAGCGGCAAATTCGGGGTGTTTGCGATTGTTTTATAATCACAAAAATGCAGACATCCCGAATTAAATACTGTTTTGTAAACAGACTATTTATCCGTATATTTGCCACAAGCCTTGATAACTGTTTGGCTTTGAATGGGGCTGAATGCCGGGCGATAATTTTTGAGACAATAGTATTAACGAAAACAGATAGAAGACCGTTTTACGGCGAAATCTGATAAAAATAACTGACGATGGATATACCGAAAATTGTAACTGATACAGCCGTAGAAAATGGCTACGATAGCATTGACTATCTTGGAAAGTATGACAATGCTGATGTTTATAGTGTTGGTGTTAAGACTGATGATGAATTTCCTTGCCCGACAGGATTGCCATGTTGCATCCTGTTCGAGCAAGGGGTAGCTAAATTGGTATCTGGTACAGATAGCTTGAAGATATTAAATAGCTTTGATTAATCTTTCTGCAAATAGCGGATTTATCAATTTATCATCTATCCGAAGTATGCTTATTTTGAGTTTTGACATTCGTTGTAAATAATCTTTGAATGCTCCTCCCCGGCGACCAGACTGTGGGTCAAACCATAGCAGTTCGCCGTTTTTCTGTCTTTCTACAATAAACACGTGTGCTCCTGCGTTTTTGCCTTTCCAAGCACAATATACTTCATATCGTCCTTGTTGCTTTGTTTCATTTTGGATATATGCGTTTTTGGATGCGATTGTATCTTTAGGAATGTCATACCCGGAATATTTGTATTTTACAGGTGTTCCATCAGAGTTTAGGAAACGCAAAGTCCAATTAGCTCCTTTTGAAGCTGCGAATAAATCAAACTCTCTCATAACCTTTTTTACAAGAGGGCTTGGCTTTGCCTCTACATTGAAACCTCTACGCCTTAACTCGTATGTCATTGTACAGGTTTGGCAGTTGTGTTGATAACCCAAACCCTCCGCATTTTCAATCGTAAAATTCGGATTGCATCTGCTTCCGTCCGCTTCCGTGAAGTTCATTATCTTACCTTGCATGACAGGCAGCACATCTGATAACTCCCTGTTGTTACGAGCTATATCAGCGGAAAAACCAGCGTATCTCCTGTTGTACCTCATAGCATCCTCATACTCCTCGTAAGTGTCGTATGGTTTCTTCATCGCATAGAGGTTCTTGTAGTTGCCCGGCAGGTATTTTTCATTATCACGGATAAAGTACGGCATTGAATAACTTCTTTTCGCCCTCGCTTCGTTATCCTGCAACCATTTTTTGAAATTATCAGGGACATCATCCACACGGTTTATGCTGTTACCGTCCAATTCTTCTCCGTTCAGTATCTTCTGCGTGTCCTCCGCTATTTCCTCGTCTGTCTTCAATATCGTAATTGCATGACAGCGGCAATGTGGGTGCCATCCGGTAAACTTGAAGTCTTTGGGATATCGCCCTTTCAGTTCATCGCAAATATCCACGAAAGGCTCTCCGTTTAACGTATGGTTATTCGACAGCCGGATTTCTATCCCAACGACAAAATCAAGCTGCTGCCAACGCTCATAGTCGGCAGTCATGTAAGCCATGTTCGTTTCGGTAGCAGCCAATCTCCGGGCGTTCTTGTACGAACTTCTATAAACGCCCTGTCCCGGATGGAAAGCTGCAGCTCGCTTGGATAGTTGCAATTGCCCGTGTTCATCACGTACACGCCGGAACAGCTTGTCTGGGTATCTCAGGTAATCTCGCAAATCTCGTGTCATTTCATCAGCGGATAGTCCGCTGCGTATGCCTAAATCCAAGGCAAGTTCTATCTCGTCCTTGAATTGGTTCGTATAACGCCAAACCCTGTCGGAAAGGTTCAGCCCGTTTTCCTTTCGTTCCTTGAAAGCTATACGGGCGTTGTCGTTTGTGCTGAAATACCGCCCGTATTGTTCCTCTGTCAGCTTCCCGATATTATCCCCGAAAACCATACGGGACAGTTCGCTGTTCTTGTTGTTGGCAAGCGTCCATTCCGCATCTATGCCGTTCAGAATAACAGCCGACAAGCCGCTTTGCAAAGCCGACAATAGCTTTTCGACACGTTTCTTTATAGTTGGGTAATCGTCAAAAGAAAAAGGCTTGTCGGGGTTGAAATCGCCCGAAATGGAGATACCTATTGTAGCCGCCTGTTGTATTATCTGACGGTATAACCTGTCAACCTCTTGCTCATAGGCTGACAGGTTCTCCATGTGTTCCTTGTCGTACTTATTCAGTTTCGGCATGATCTGCGTCCTCCCGTTTCAAAAAGTGTTCGCATTGTGGGTCTGACAGGAAGAGACAGAATTTCCCTTCCTTGTAGAACGGACATCGGCACATGAACGGTTTTCCGTTTGCGCCAATCTCGTGCCAATCATAGCTGTGCTGGCAGTGTCGGCATTTATATTTCGGCTGCTCTCTCTGCTGCTTTCGTGTTGTTTGTCTTGCCATAGCTGTTTATAGTTTATTCAGTTGGTTCAAAAATATCTTTCTTCCCTTGTTCGGCTATCTCCTTGAGGGTCTTATCAACATCATCGCTATGCCCGAACAGCTCAATGGATTCACGTTGCGACATGATAGGTTCGCCGCCGTTTGCAGCCATAAGATTGTTTATGGTGTCTTTTTCATCCGTTATGGCAAACGGGGTTATAATCATTTCGACTTTCAAAGCGTCAATATCCTTGTGGAATTGTTCCCCAAGCATGACTTTAAGAAATGCCTTGATAACATTCATTTCCCTGTCAAAAAACTCAATGAGCCGTCCGCTTTCATCTTTGACTTTCAATTGTGCATCAATAAACATCTGCTTGCGGCTTTCCCCGGAAAGTGCTTGCTGCGACATTTTTTCATAAGACCAATCCGGCAGTTGGAGTTGTGTAAAGAACATGCTACGGAGTTCCCCAACATAGTATTTCAAATTCTCTACTGCCTGTTGCCAAGTTATATACTGTGCCGTTGAGCCTTTGGGGTATTGCATGATAGAGCGGAACTCTTTATTTGGGCTTTTTTCATCGCCATAGCTTATCGCTTCATCGGCGAACACGACAAACAGCGGTTTGGAATTCTGACGCAGATAGTTACCGTTACGGCTCAATGCCCATTCAATTTCATACACGGTCTTTGAGGTGTCTTCCCAAATAGGTGTTGGTCTCCACATATAAATACCGGGTATCTTTCCGAGAGTAATATCTTCGTTTTCAACCTCTTGCCAACTACCGTTCTCATTGCTCCATTTGATATGTTTTTCGGAGGTGTAAGTATCGAAGTATTGAACGGTTTTTCGTCCTTTCTTGCGAGTGTAACCCACCGACATGGCTATCATATCGCCGTACTCGTCAAACAATGGATACAGGTCATCGCCCAACATGGGGGAGAAGTTTCTGCAACGCAATTTTAATGGACTGTTGAACCCGTATAGGTTGTTTCGTTCATCTATGGCGTACCATAGTGTCAGAACCTCGCATCCGGCAAACAGCATATTGCAACGCTCATTGTTTACGCTGTCTATGCGGTTTCGCTCATAGATACTTTCGATATAGCTTGCAATCTCCTTTTGACGGTCGTACTCTGGCTTATACACACGTTTTACAGGTATGCCAGTAACAAGTTCCGTCATACGCTTTGTGGCAAGTCTTTGCAGGTCGCAGGTTATACGGGTTACATACTCTATTCCCTCATCGCTAACGATATCCGGGTATTTCTGTTTATTCATTACCGGGTGCTTGGTCGGGTCAAACTGTTGTACAAGACCATAACGCCCCGACCATACAGGAACGATGATTGATTTTTCTTTTAGGGCGGCGATGATTGTTTCCGCTGAAGCTCCCGATTTTAATAATTCCTCGATTGTCATACGATATAATTTTAAGTGTTATCTTCTTATCATTTTTGAAAGCCTGTTAAGGTCTATCGGCTGTCTGTTCTGTATAGGATAGAACGTGTTAGCAAGTGCATCAAATTTGTCCGGGCTTCGTCCGATACGCTGTTTTATATCCTCTTTCGGTTCAATCTGTATTTTCCCGTCAGAACGGAAAAACCAACGTATTTCCGTTGCCTCTTCGTCAAACTGTGTATCAGGCGGCAGCATGGCTCCGGTATTGTTCTTTGGGTTCAACCAATCACGGACGCACCAAAAGAGATACGCTCGCATGTTTAGGAACTTGTGCTGCCCTGTTATGTCTGTCAGGTCTTTGTCGTTTCGGGTTTTGGCTGCTTCGCTGTATTTGCAACTGATAAAGTATCTGTCTCCTCCGACCTCCACGCAACGGCTGTAAACTCCTGCGCCCTCACCGATAGTGTCTATGCTTACATACATTTCGATATTTCTCCTGCGATAAGCTATAAGTTGCCCGGCAATTCCCATGTGGTCGGCAGATCCTCCCGAATTATGGGTAATGATAGGAGCGACCCACATTCCTTTTCGTTCACAGAAACAGGTACAGTCACGCCCCATACCAGCCACATCGACACCGAGCATACGAATATCAGAGTTTAGCGGTTCTTTGCCCTGTGCTTTTATCCATCGGTCATGTGCAAGTTCTATCCACTGCAACGGTATAAGTACATCATCAGCGACTTTCGGAAACTTTCCGAGAACCTTTTTCCTGAACAGGTCATCCGGTCGATACCATTTCCCCTCAAACTGAAAATCGTCAAGCTCTGTCTGTACCTCCTTTTCGGATATCGGCATACACCAGTTTTGGAGCTTGTCTATGACCCACTCATAATCCACCTGCCCCGGTATGATTATCTTCTTTTGTACCACATTGGGGGCTGTGAGGCTGTTAAGACTGAATTTAGCCCATCTGTCGCCCTTTTGGGAACGGGCAGCATAGCCTACGGGAGTGTTGGGGTTGAACACAATAAGAATGCGGCTGTCTCCCTGCAGGTTTCCCTCAATAGCCCCAAATGTATCATCCCCGATACCTGTCGCCTCTGTTACGACAAACATAGTATGTACAGCATGGAAGCCAGACCAAGCCTCGTGATTATTGTCATCCGCTTTGAAGCCAGTCAGAAACCATTCGGCATAATCGGTTCTTATGTCAGAGGAAGTCAATCGCCCCGGTAACTCTATGCCACGTTTCTTTGCCCGGTTGTACAGGCGGCTTACTTCCGGCATCATGATATTCTTTACCTGTCGGTCTGTCGGTCCTGTTAGGGCAACTTTAGTATTCTCTGCAAGGTCTATCTCCCCGTTGCTGTTCTTTCTCCAACGTGGGGTAAGGTAGAGGAACGAAACGGCAGCACAAGCTGCAACGAAATCCTTTCCACGGGCTGTCCCCGAAGCAACAGAGGTACGCCTGTTGAACTGAACGCTCCTTAAAATTGCCTGCTGTTCCTCGTCAAGACAAACCCCGAAAGCCTCACGGACGAACTTGCACCAATCCGCACGCCATGAGTTCATTAGCTCCAGCCCGACCTTTCGCATCTTTGTGTCGTTTTTCTTTGCCATAGTTATTTTATCAAGATTCGCCGTATTTGGCTGTTTCGTTTATTATTGGTTTACTTATCCGTTCATGAAAAGAAAAGCCCGTGTCGGGGCGGCAATCGCTTTATTCTGGTATCTGTTGCTCTGCATCGTCCAACATTCCGCTTTCGATAAGGAATGACGTAAACGAAACCCCTCCTGAAATGTCTTTCTTTTCCGGAGCATACAGACCGAGTAATTTGCGCCGTTCTGCGAGCTGCTGTCGTATCTCTGAAATGTAGGACGGGTCTCCAAGCCGTATAACTTCGGTTTCTGTCCTTTCAGTCTGATAGGTTCGTATGGATGTTTGCCCGGTTTGGTTATCCCGTGTGGGAGAGCCTTTTTGTTTCCGGGCAGTCTTGGTATAATCTGTCTTTGATTTTTCCCACTGTTCCCATAACTCCCTTACCGTGTCATCTATGCGTTCAAGTTCGAGCTGCAGGGCTGCATCCATATCCTCTATGCGGTTTTCCCTCCACTCGTCAAGGAGGGTTTGGATGTCCTTGTGTACCGTTGCCAAAGAGTATGTTTTCAGTTCAAGCCGTTTCACGACCTCCGACTGTATTTTTCGTATGCTATACCCACGCTTGTATAGCTGTGCGACTATCTCAAGCCGGGCAAGTTTCAGTTGGTTTCGCTTCTTGTCTTGTGCTTTACTCATTGTTACAGTTCTTTAGTCAGTTTTAGAAATTCTTGGTAGAATTCAAGGTTGCAGCTTGACAGTTCAATGTATGTTTTCCCGAACTCCGGGAACGTGTGTACGGCAAAATGGCTTTCTGTCAGCAACCATAATGCCGTATAACCTTGTGGGCTGAAATGATGGTCGGTAAAGCATAGGATATTGAACCCAGCTTCCCGAAGCCATTCATCAAACATTTGCCGTATCTTCTGTGGGTTCGTTTCCTGAATCCACTCTGAAAAGTTCCAAATCTTCGCTTGCATACTCTATTTTTTTGAAATTGTTTTTAATGTTTTTGGTTTTTCCTTTGTAGAACACGAGGATATTTTGGTGCATCTTGGCTACCTTGCGGCTCTCCATGTATCGGGAAGCTCTTAGGGCTGTACTTGCGCCCGTTTCTATGAGGATAATCTCATTATACAGGTTTACTCCGTTATCCTTGAATATCCTTTTGATGTCGCCGCAGAAGTCATAATAACAGCCCGTTGTCTTATCCCTAACATCGCCAACTACAATCACGGCGAAGCGGTCTTCTTTCAGACATCCGATAGCCGCCGAGAATGCGTTTCGGAGTATCGCTATAAAGTCCTCGTAACTGCCTTGGTTGCTTGCATCATTCGGTAGGTCGCTGTACACTTCCAAGTCGAAGTACGGGGGACAGCTAAACAGAAGGTCTTGGCTTTCCGGTTCGATATGCTGTGCCACGTTCTGTCCGTCATCACAGATGTACCGGGCGTTCATGCCCTCCACACGCTCATTGTTGAGTTGAGCCTGTTCGGGACGCAGTTCTATTCCGACAAATTCATTTCCGAGGTGTGCCGATACATAACCGAACACGCTATCTCCGGCAAAGCAGTCAAATGTCTTGCAGTTTTCCATGCCGAACCATCGGCAGACTATTTCAGCCATAACAGGGTCAAGCAATGACACTCCAGCTGATAGAACTTTCTGCGCCTCACGTTCTTTCACATCATCCGGCACATACTTTTCGAGGTATTCCTTGAATGTCAATCCGAGTTCCTCCCTGTGCTGCCGTGTCTTCTGATACAGGTCTTTGTACTTGATTTCGGGGCTTGTTATAAGCGTATCGTTACGGCTTTCGCCCATATCCCCGATAAGCTCTCGCCACACCTTTTTACGGGCTTGCCAATAGCCTTTACGGGTGTCGAGGATAGAGAACGGAGGAACAACAAAGCGGTCGTTTAAAGTGGTTTTTGCCGGGCAGCTTTCGCCTGTTCCGCTTCCTCCTGTGGAACTGCTGTCTTCCTGCCATACGTCCACACCCCAATCAGCGAGGTCTTCATTGTCCCATTCGTTGGCAAGTGCATCCATATCCCATTCTCCATAGCCAACATTATCCTTGATGATAAACTCTCTTTGTTCCTCGTCTGTCAGTTCGGAAGCCTTGATAACAGGCGCATTCGGGCTGTCTTTCCACTTTTCCCAAAACTGAACGAGTAACTGCTGTTCGGCTTCTGTTTTCTTCTGAAAATCCCTTATTGAGTTAAGCCTGTCCCGGATTTCGTCCGCTGTCATTGAGGCTATGGCAGATAATGCCCGGTAACGCATATTTCCTCCGAGGGCTACCATCGTGTTATCCACTACGATAGGTCGGAGTTCGAGCATTTTAGGCAGCGCAAGTATGGAGTTTATCAGCTTCGCAAACTTGTCATCCTTGATGATACGGGGATTAGCCCCGTTTACCTGTATCTGCGACAGGTGTACCGTTTCTGTTTTCATATCGTCAAATTATGTTATGTGCTACAAAGTTAGAAAACGATTATAAAATAATCACATTTTGAGCAAAAAAGAGCATATTTAGGGGGTAAAACAGCCCGAAATTGCGGTTTTTATCAAATTTATCGTTGCTGTCTTATACAATTCATCGGGAGTTGTTCTAAACACACGCCAGCCCATCAATGTGGCGGTATTGTATTTTTCCATATCCTTTAGAAAGCCCGTTGATGAAGTGTGCCGACCTCCCGTCCATACGCCGCCCTCAACTTCCAAGGCTATCTTATACTCTGGTATTGCATAATCAAACCGCCATTTACGTATCGGGTGGAATTTGTACTCCTTGACACACTCAACGTGCAGGTCTGTATGGCATATAATTGTGAAAACGTCCCTTATTTGTGGCTGTTTCGCCGTATTTCGGCTTTTCTTTGTCTTTACGTTACATTGCTTATCCATAAAAAGAAGTTTTGAATTTGGGGCTAAAACAAAGCCATGACAACAAAACGGGGATTTCTCCCCGAATTGCTCCTGTGCCGTATAGCCCTGTGTGTTTATCAGAACGGCAGATCGTCATCATCTGATACTACTGCAGAGGTGTCAACGGGTTTAGGGTTCGCCTTAATCTCGTGCATACCGCCGATGATAGGAGTGTTGTTCCGTTCCTCCTCTGTCATCGCCTCGTACTGTTCTTTGGAGAGTGATACCTTGACACAGTGTGTGTCGTTGTATTTGGCTTCCCTCATTTCGATAGCTGTCATGTTAAGATAACAGCCCTTTTCGCCAAGAAACATACCGCTGTCTTCAACCGGGATAATGAGGCAGCGTTTAATCGCTCCGGTCTTTCCTTTTAGGTCTTTTACGAAAGCCCCCTTTACTTTCAGGAGGTCTGCCTTGATACTGTAATTTGCCATTTTGTTACTGTTTAATGGGTTTGACAATCGTTTTTATTGGTTAAGTTCGGAACATTTGCGTTCATGTATCACCCTGTTATTTAGGGGTGTTAGCTGTTATGTCCCTTTCCTCGTAGTCTATGTAAATGTCCTGTACATCACCTGTTTCCGTCCGTTTTACCCGGACACGTTCAACATATATTCCTCCCTGTTCAAACTGCCTTAATGCGGCTGCGAGGAACTCTCTTATTTCATTTACGGTTACTTTCCTGTTCATTTTTGGGGTAATTTTGTGTTGATAACCACTCGTTTCATAATTATTTCCCATTTAAAACCCAATCTTTCGTCCCCACTTAATCGTAAATTTATATATCGGGTTATCCATGCTGAAATACTCATTCCCGGTAAACAACCACTTTATAGGTTGAATTATAAATCGGATAAAAACAGCCCAACAAAAGAAAACGAGGATTGATAATCTGTACAATATATTTGCATTATCCGTCTTCTTCTTTCGTGGTGCATATATGAATGTTCTGCCACGATTTAAAAGTGTCCTATATTGGTCATCCGACAGTTTTACTCCCAACAAATAAAGTTTTTCCTTTAACTGAGTTGGAGTCAATTCGTCCAAATATTCTGTTTTCATTTCATACCTCCTTTCTTCAATTCGGCAATGAGTGCATCAGCTCCGCCAACACTCCATTGCGCTAATGTTTCAGTAGTTGCATCAACGCACTTATTATGTGGATTGGCAGCAAAGCCTTTCATAAGTTCTTTAGCCAATTCATAGCGTCTCTGTTCCCAGTCGATAGGTTTCTCATATTCACTCTCAAATATTTCAATCTCATTGTAGTGGTATTTATTCCCTTCTGTATCTCTGTAAAATCCACGAGCATAATCTATTAGGCTTACTTTTTCATTAAGTATAATAACCTTACCTGTTGCTTTTACTTTTGCCTTCATAGTTCAATCCTCCAATAAATCCAATATTTGACAAAGCGCACCTTCAAGAACACTTACCCTGTCTTCCATGTCATTTCTGTAATCTTCATACTCTTGGTCTTCATACAGCATTTCACATCCCTCATTTTTTGATGTTGAGTATTCCAGTCTTTCATGACACAAATCAGCTATATCTTTCAAAAGCTCATTAACAGGTTTGCCTCCCAATGTTGTTTCAACTGTTGTTTCAATTTTTACTTTTATTTGTTTCATATCTTCTTTTGATTAATGATTCATAATATTTGCATGGCTTCTTTTTCGCTGTTATACGCCTTTTCAATGCCTTACAGTACATTCTGAAATCAGCGCATGGTTCATAATGAACGCAATAGCTACAATGTTTATCATCATTTCCCATGTTGTATTCCTTTTCTGTGTGTTAGCTTTTTGATAATTCTATTTAATCGCTCATTTTCACTCTCAAGGTCTTTTATCTCCTCCCGTAAAGCCTTTATAGCTTTATTGTATTCTTCACGCTCAAACTCCGCAAATGTTTTCTTACTGCGGCAGGTGCAATCCTCTATATCTCCCGAAACGGCTACTGCCATACAACCGGGTATCAATACCTTTTCGCCTTCTTCCGTGTAGATGTAGTGACACTTCATGACCTATCAGAATAGAGTTAATTGGCGTGATTCTCTTTTATGCCGTTCCATTGTCCGAGCGTATCGTTGGCATCTGTTACGATAAGGGCAATTCCCGTTTTTCGCTTGAAGAAAACGTGCATGGGAAGCATCCCATGATTTATCTTCCTCATTGCCTGAGAAAAGCCAAAAATCCATGCAGTTCCAACTATTGTTATCCATGCCCGGCTTTTCATCTACAAGTTCTACAAGTCCGTTACTCTTAGGTTTGCTCATATATTGCCTCCTTTCAGTCTGATAGTGAAAATTCAATGCTTTTTATCCTGTTGTGGATAACCGACATTGCGAGTGTTACATTATGGTCTTTGTAGTTGAATTTCCCCTCAACCCCGGCAAACGCTACCATCCCTTTGCGTAATTGCTGTATCAAAGGAGGTACAATGCTTGGAGCAAGGTTTCTGTCATTTAACTTGTCAGCAAGTAGTTTATCCATTTCAAGGTTATGGGCTTTCAGCAGATCTATGAAAAGCGTTGAAATTATAGCGTATGTTCGTTGTTCGTCACATGGGTATTCAGGTGTGCTTCGCTTGAACTCTTGGTTTACAGAAAAATAGAGTATTGTCAAATCACGGTTCATTTCCTCAACGCACATTCCCGTCTGCCGGGTTATATTCTGCAAATGATTATAATCAAGGTCACGCCGCAGCTCTTCATCGTACTTCTTGTGAACCAGTTTAAGTGTCCGGCTCAGTTTTTTGAGAATACTCACTTTATCCCTTGCCGCACACTCCATAGCCTTGTCTGCATACATCCATGCAAGCTGTGTTATTATCAACGGGATAAAGGACACTCGCATTTGTTCGTCAGTTGTCAGACGTTCCATCATAAGCCGAGTGCTTTCCATAACGTCCTTTTTGAATAACTCTTCCGGAATAGCATCCGTTACAGAGCTTTGTAACATGATAGGTTGATTAGAGTAATAAATCTTGTTCATATTTTTTGCTGTTTTATATGGTTAAAACGGGCAGTCCTCATAGGGGGCTTGCATGATTGAATCAAAGTCAAATACAGCCGCCTCCTCTGCATCCTGCAACCGTTGTTTCATTTCTTCCTGTAAATGGTTGGTATTATCCCAAGCAGGGTCTATACCGTTTGTGTACGGGGTATATCGCCCGTTATTCAGATTGTATTTGAAAAGAGCTGTTCCGCACTCTCCAAGGTGTCTGAACTTCACCTTTTGCACGTGTACTTCGACTGTGTTGTTTTCCCTGTCCCGGTGTACCGTGATACCGAAGTCTGTTTTATTGTAGAAGTTAGCCGAGCCGCTGATGTCATACAGGGTAGGCACTTCGATTTTCCCGTCTTTCGTCTTTGGCATTTTTGTCGGGTGTGCCATCAGGATAATCAGAATGTCGTTCTGCTGTGCGAAATTCGTCATCTTGTCGAGCAGCTTTGAAATGTACTTCGTTTCATTTTGCCCCTCGCTTTCGTCCTCCAAACGGTTGTACGGGTCAATAACCAGTGCTTTGATACCTTTACGTCTTACGAGGAACTTAGCACGTTCAAGGATGGTGTCTATCCTGTAATTATCTTTCGGGGATATGAAGAAAAAGTTTGTTTCGAGGTGCTGCTTAACCTGTTTGTATTCGCCGAATGAAAGGTGTTCTTTGTCGAATTTCTTGCCCGTGAACTTTTCTATCAGTTTAGAAGCATGATAGGCAAGAGGGGCGTTTTCCGGGCTGAAATAGGCGAAACGCCAACCGTATCGCATATTCAGCCTTTCGGCTATCTCGTCAATAAACTCTGATTTACCCGAGCCGGGAATACCCGTAACGATACACAGGCGTTTGGTCTCAAACGATAACAGGCGGTCGAAATTATCATGCCCGATTGTTACGCCTTTCTGCATACCGTACTCAAACAGGGCGTCAAGGGATTGCTCGAAATCTGAAACAGTGAAAATTCCCTCCAGCTTTATTTCGGGAGCGTTGGCAAGGCATTTCAATAAACTGTCACGTCCGTATTTCATCAAGTGTTCGTTAGCGTCCTTACATCCCTCGCCATACTCAAGAACCCGGCAGCGTTCAGCCCCAAATCTGCGTATCAGCTCGTCCCGGAGGATAACTCCTTTCGTGTCTGTGTCGGAAGCTATAAATATCGTCTCCTTGTCATCGAAATATTCCTCAATGTAGTCATCAAGATAGTCAAGATTTGCGTTTGCCCCGTTTGGAACACTGACTACATCGTGTCGTCCGCACTCATAAAACGAAAGCGCATCCATTTCCCCCTCCGTGATAATACATTCCTTACAGCCCTTTATGCTGTCGATGTTATACGGGAGAAGTTCTGCGCCCGATACGAGCTTGAAACATTTGTCCCCGGTTCTGAACTTCGTGTTTTTTAACTCTCCGTTGTGGTAGTAGTTGAACTGTATCGTGTTAGCCTTTCCGTTCTTTTGAGGCATCCATTCTTGCCCCTCTGTAACCTTTAGGGCTGTCAGTGTTGCCGGGCTTATCCCTCTTCCTGAAAACCAAGCTAAAGCCTTTTGCGATAGGGAGGTGTTCCCGGTGTGGGTAGGTTTTTTATACACAGGTTTTTGTTTCCGTATGGGAGCTTCGTTGAACCAAGGCTGCTGTTCCATCCACTTGCGTTTCTCCTGTTCGTCCGGCTCTTTTGCGCAACCGCTAAAGCCGCAATAATGGCATTTAAACATACCTGTCGCAAGGTCGCATGAAAGGCTTTTGTCTCGCTTGTCATGGCGTTGGTCACGGCATTGTGGGCAATGCACCTTAACATTGCCCGATGTACGTCCGTAAGGTATCTTTATCCCGTATTTATCCCAATTCATCATAAGTAAATCCAATTTTTAGATGCTTCATCCCAACAATATTTCTCGCCCGGTCTTGGAGGTGCGTCCTGCGGTATGGTGGCTTTACCTGAACCGTATGTCCTGCGCCCGTCCTTGTCGATGTATTCTCCAACTCCGAGCTTGCAATTCTTGGGCTTGTCAGCCTGTGCGCCCTGTTTGTTGTCGTAGTTACCCTCCATGACCTTTATGCTGTTTGCGCTGTTGCTGAAAAGCCAGTCAAATGTTGCTTTCCATCCTGCGCTACCCTTACAGAAATCACTCGCCTCCATACGTCTGAATATGTCTTCTGCAGTCTGTAACCATACTTCGGGAGTTTTGCCCCACTCATTGCAACGGCTCTTTATTTTCTGCCGCCTGTCATCATTCAGCTTAAAAACACGGGGCATTGATACACAGATAGAGTTCCAAAGGTCGCATATATCCTGATAAGGATATTTTATTTTCTCCTTTGGTTTACTCTCCTCTCCTTTAGGGGTTTCTTGTGCAGAAAACCCTTCCTTTTGATGTGTTTCCTCGCTGAAAACCTCATGTACCGCTTGTTTTTTATTCTCAAAACATGGCTTCTCCGGTAGCATTGTATTCCGGGTTCTGTAAACATCGGATATGTTTTTGACAAAATTCCCAATCCATATAACACGGTTTTCATCCCATAACCCGGCATCAATCTTACCGAGGTTTATTAAGACCTTGATAATGTCCTGTGCCGTTTTTTCTTCAACACGTGTTTTGGCAAGAAGGTACTCCCAATTGGATAAGTTTGAGCAATCGTAAAAATGTCCCTCGCTTTCCCCGAGTATCTCAAGGAGCTTGAACCAAAACGCATAACCGTCATTCCCGAACCTGTTTTCGAGGATGTAGATTGTACGCCCACATTTGACGAAATGTGGGAAATAATCAACTGTTTGTTTCTTCGGTCTTGCCATAACTTGTGCTTTTAGAGAGTTGCCATTATTGATTTGCGGAGCTTCTCGTTACGTGAGTTCCAATCGAAAGCCCTTATCATCCATTGCCTGTATTCCAGCGGAATGTCCGATATTCTATTCCCTTTGTACTTACCGAAAGGCATTATCTCAATCGGGGCGTTTGCCTGTGCGTCTATCGCTTGGGTGTCCTCACGAGTATAATGTCCGATGTCATGAATAGGTATTCCGCTTAACAGCTTGCCTCCAGTTCCGAACATACGCCATAACCTGCCTTTCTCAAAACATATATCCTCGACACGACCGAATCTGCTTACATTGCCTCCGAGGTCGATTATAAGCGCATCTTTCTTATCCCGGTCTATACGTGTCGCTCGTCCTATAATCTGATAATACAGAACTATGGAAGCTGTGGATATTCCAAGAACAATACAGTCTATTCCCGTATAGTCAAAACCTGTGGAAAGCACCCTTACATTAAAAATAACCCGTATTTCCCCGGCTTTGAAACGCTTGATAATGTTCTCACGCTCTCGCTTATCCATTTCGCCGTAAATCACGGCAGAATTGTTGTACCGTTCAGATAATTCGATAGCATCCTGTACAGATGGGCAGAAAGCCAATATGTGCTGTCTTTCCGGGTGGTTGTCGAGTGCATCAATGATGGATTGTGTGCCTCCGTTTGCATCGTATGCTCTTTGAACGCTGTCTTCCGTGTATTCTGACTTCGAGCTGTTGAACACTAACAGGCTGTCATCAAAATCGGCAGCCTCATAATACAATTTGCTCCAAAATCCCAGCCTTACCATTTCCGCAACCTGTCCCACGTGTATTATTTCCTTGAAAAAGTTCCCTTTTTTGCTCCGGGAGGTAAGCATAACAAGTTTTGAAAATGTGCATCCGTCTTTATCCCGGTTTGTCTGTAATTTCACCGGAGTTGCCGTTATTCCAAGAACATGGGTTATTCCACTCTCTTTCAGAAAGCGTCCGAGCATACTGTCAGCTTCACGAGGGTAAAGGTGGGCTTCATCTATCAACATCTTGGTAAACCCGTATCGCTTAAATTCAGCCCCGAGATTCTTTATTGAACCTATAGTGGCGTAAGTAATAGGGGCTATCTCTTTTCGACCGAAACTCGCGCTGTAAATCCCGGCATTCGTTCCGAAATCTCCGCATAGTGTACAATATTTAAGATAATTCTGTTCCAATAACTCTTTGGAAGGTTGCAGAACTATCATCTTATCGTTGCTGTTCTTGGCTACAAATGCCGTCAGAATTGATTTTCCCCAAGCAGTAGGGAGTACAATCAAACTTGGCTTTGGGTTCTTTTCTTGAAAGAACCTTATTGCCTTTTGAATAGGTTCGGCTTGGTTTTCTCTTAATGTTATCATACCCTTTTATGAGAAAAGCCCCGTACTTAGGGCTAACCACGCATAACAGCAAGCGTTGGATTCCTTTCGGCTTATCCACCCATATACAAGGCTTTGATATTTAGTGTTTATACTGTTCATCTTTTCGGTTATTGCAAATATAGTAACGATTATAAAATAATCACTTTTGAGGCGAGGAATTTTTTAATAGGGATGATAATTCATTGGCTTTGATAGGCTGTTTATCTATCAACTGTCGTTGCAGTTTGCGAGCCATACGCTTTGTATTGTATGTCTTATTATCATTCCCTGTAAGGGCTTCGCACATTAGGTCTATGTACTTCACGATGTAATCTCGCTGGCTGTTTGATATGACTATCATACCTGTTCCTCCTTTCCTTATTTCAAAAGGAAGCGTCTTGCTCCTTGAACTGTCTTTGTAAACTCTTTCGCGAGGTCTGGGTGTGCAGCCTTGAAAGCCTTATCATCAAATTTTTCACTCGGTTTCGGTGCTTTCCATGTAGCGATTGTCTGCCCGGCATAACTGATAGCTTCCGCATCCCCGAATGAAATCTTAATCTTTTCTTCAAGGGCTGTTTTACGCTCGTCAAGCCCAGCCAATTCCTCTTTAAGACTTTTCAACTCGTTGTACGCTTCAAATATTTCATCGTTTACCTCAACTGATTTTCCGTCCGTGTGTCGATTGTATTTTAACAGAATGTCCTGTACTGATTGTGCGGATGGCTCTTGCTTACCGAGGATATTGTCAGTCCAAAATCTATCTACTTCTTCAATGAGCCATGAATAAAAGTCAGGAACGAAACTCAAGTCTTTGTAGCCAAACTCTCGTCCGGAACATAACCATGCGAGGCTACCCTGTTCAAGCCCGGCAACCCCGAGTTGGTATTGAACCTGACAGAACCAGTGTTTCGGCAGATCTTCCGGGTCGATTTGTTTTTGGGTTGTCTTGCATTCCAATATACCCTTGTTGCTGTTGTTCTTGGTTCGTCCTGCGAGCCAATATGTACGGTCTGGGCTTACCTGTAAATACGGTCGGTCATTGTCTTTAATGAGCCAATCCCCGGCAGAGCTTTTTATGATTTCGTTGCCTGTTGCGTCATGCCAAAACTGCGCTACTGCATCTTCAAGATAGTGTCCGGCTTTCATTGCAAAGGTTTCATCCTTAGCCGGGTCAAGCCCTAATTTGCGTCTCCATAACTGATACGGTGTTTCCCAAGGGTTCAATCCTACGATTGTTGCTACTTCACTGCTTCCGATACCTGCTTTTCTTAATTCAAGCCATTCGTTACGGTCTTTCGGTCTGATAATTGTATTACTCATTTGTTGTCCTCCTGTTCCTTTTGGTTAAACATTCTTCCCATTGATGCAGCTAAATTCAAAGCCGCAGCCTTTTTTATCAAATCATTTATGGTCGGTTGTCTCATAATCCTGCAAGAGCCAAAACCAACTCGGTTTCGTTGCCTAATGCTGCCCCGGTTTGACTGCTTCCGTCTTTGCCCGGTAACGGCTCTGATGCAATGATTATAACTGCTTTCCTTTCCTCTGATTTGTGGATGTCAGCTTGAAACTCGCTGATAGTTGCATCTACTTTCTGAATAAATTCACTTTTAGCTTCCATGTCTGTTATTTTGATTAAATTTTGTTTTTACGGGGTTTTCTTTGTTCGCATAAGGTGTTATACCATTCAAACATTATCGGCGGCGTACAAGGTTGAAATCAGCCCAAATGCTTATAAACTGTTTGCCGCAGTACGTGGCGAGTTCGCTGTTTTTCAAGCAAAGGCGAGAGCCGATGCCCGCAGACGCATTCGAGGGAACGCGACCCGAAATCGCACAGCCGAAGCCGCAATATTGGGTTTCATAATCGCCTGTATCTATCATGTGTCGTTCCTGTTTTTCATCATCATCCATATCGTCAAGCTCCTGCTGCGTGTATAGGTAGAACCAAGGATAATAACGCCACTCGTCCTCTGTGAATTTTGGCTCCCATCCCTCGTTAAGAGCTTCGCAGATGATACGGAGTTTCAAGTATGCGTCAATATCTGTCTGATTGTTTACTCCGTCATTTTCCCAGCATTTGTACGCTTGTATAAACGGGTGGTTATTACCGAGAACTTCGCAAGCATCCTCAAATGTCTTTATACGTTCCGTTACAGGGCGTTTGTCGGCTTTCTGTGCCGCTTCTTCTTTTAACTCGGGGAAAATAGCGAGGATTGTTTCTTTAACGCTGTCAGAGCCTGTATTAAGGGCTTTCAATAGGTTTTCTTTTTTGATTTCCATAATGTTTTACTTTTTATTGGTTGATGATTTCTTATTGTTCTGTGCCTCCTTGATTTCGCCTGTTTCCGGGTCAACGTTTGCCGGAACTGTTCCTGTCGCCTGTGCGATAGCTGCCGCAGCCTTTTCCTGTGCGGAGTTTGATTTCTTTTCTGCTGCAGCCTGTGCCTTTGCTTCAATTGCTGGTTGGATGAATGTCTCCTGTACTGTTGTCGTTCCCTCCCTGATAGCGTTCCATGTAGCCCGGAGTTCAAACAAGCGTTCTTTATCAATTTCTGCGATTGATTTTATGCCGAGGTATTGGCATATCATTGATTCATTTACACCTGCTTTGGCGAAATTTGCCAAACAGTTCTTACGGGCTGTTTCTACATCAATAGCCTGTCCGAGAGCAACCTGTTTAACCTCATTGATAACTCGTTTGGTTATGGCTTTTGGTATAACAGCTAAAACGGCGTTCCTGAAAGCGATTGATGCAGCGGCGTTCCCTGTTACAACCTGCATATCTTCGCTGTAAGTCTTTCCGCTCTTGGTCGTGATACGGCGTTTCACTTCCTTGCTCACGGCAAAGTTGGTTTCGAGGTCATGGCATATTGCCTGTGCGGTTATCATTCGTCCATCGTTGCCGATTATACGGGTCTGTACCCGGAGATTTCCCCAAGCCCCGGCGATAATCTCTGCCATGCGAACTGATAATCCCTCAATAACGGAAGAATTTCCGTTTGCATCCTGTCTGCGAAGAACGTAGAAACAATCCTCTGCCGTTTCCTTATCCATCATTGCATAGGTCGCAATTTTGTTGAGCGATGCGTTGATGTCACGTGGGTACTGTTTTGCTGTTGCAATCTGAATGTCAACTTCTGCCCGGTTAATAGCTTGAAGCATTTCCGCCTGCTTCACTTCAATAATTTCATTATCCATATTGTTATGATTTTATATGCCCTCTGATAGGTTCGGGCGTTCCTTTTTATTTATGAGTTGCTACATAAGTGCTTGCCTTGCTTTGTATTTCATCTTCCGTGAGTATTTTCTGCTCCAGCATCCAATTCTCTAATTCTGTTTTTTTGAAATACAATTTCCGGCTTTTCTTGAAATGAGGTATTCTCTTTTCACTCGTCAGTCGGTAAAGATGTCCCTTACTGAACCCCGTAAACAAAACGGCTTCGTCAAGGTCAAGAATATTTTTAGCCCCTATAAGCGTAAGAGATTCTATCCGGTCGAGTTTGTCGCTTAAATCCTGTATAGTGATTCCCATATTTTAGATATTTTCGTTGTTAAACTCATCCACCCATTTAGGTAACCAACCTTTCTTATGAAGCCGGGAGGCTGTTATTCCACAAAGTATAAGGCTACACATCGCAAAGAACTTATACAAGATAAAAGTTCCTATACCTATCGGATTGTTGGGGCTTTCTTCACCTATAACTACGATGAAAGATATTGTTCCCCATGCAAGCAGCGTAACGAGTATAACCCATTTAACTGCGTCTATCTTTTTATGCCTGTTCATCATTGTTGCAAATTGTTGTTATTTTATCGAATAAATCATGATACTCTAAAACCTTACGAACAAGCCGTGCATTTTCACTGCTTAATGTCCTATTGGCTGTTTCAAGGCACTTTATATACCTTTCAAGTGTCTTACCTTTTCGTGATACGGTTACAGGTCTTTCAGATACATCGGTTTCATCATCATCTTCATCAATACAGGTGACCGTCATCTGCCGTATTTTTTTCTTTGTTGTTTCAGTCGTTGAGCCGTTTGCCTTTTGTGCTTTACGCTCCCAATACGCCTCTACGTACTTTTTGTTATACTGATATTTGAGTTTGTTAGCCTCCTTGCTTGCCATAGCTATTCCTCCTTTTTCTTTAGACGTTCCTCAACCCGGCGGCGTATCACGTAAATTGTCCCGATACTGTGTATGCCGTATTTCTTCATCAGGTGTTCCATAACAAGCGTTTTACTTTGCCCCTTAACTGACATCAGCTCGTTATACTCATTGTAAATAGCCAAATCACGTGCTTCACGCTCTGCTTGGCATTGTGTCTTAAAAACTGTTACTTCCATACTTTCGTTTTTATTTTTAATTTTACTTATTGGTTTATTTCCGTTTTCAGAAGTTATTTCATAACTTTGTACGGTTATTTAACCGTAACACGATGCAAATATAAACAAAGTTTCGTTTTTATAAAAAGAAATCGAAACAATGTTTCATTTTTAACATTATTTTTGAATGATGGATATAAAGCAACGTATTAAGAAAGTTATTAATTGGCTGATTTATCAGGAGATAGCGGAGAATGAAAGAGCTTTGTCTGAAATGCTTGGATATACCAAGTCATCGTTCTCTCAGATAGTGAATGGCAAAGTTCCACTGTCTGATAAGTTTGTAAAAAAGCTATGTTCCCTCGATGAAAATATAAACGAAGTTTGGGTAACAGACGGAACAGGTGATATGTTCATGAATAACCCAAACAGTGAAAATGAAGTAACCATACCAAAAAGCGTTTGGAATATCATTCAGCAGCAAGCGGAAAGCCTTGCAACAAGAGATAAACAGATAGATGAACTTATGGGTATGCTGAAAGAACAGATTCAGGAGAGCAAAAAAATGATTGCCCGGACGGAAGAAGATGCCGCCTCTGCCGCTGTCGGATAGTCGGATTTGGAATATGGGAAAGGAAAATACCTAAGTACTAAAAAAGGAGGATGATATGAATACTCGTTTACAGGAAATTATAAAATATAAAACAGGAGGACACCAAAAGGCGTTTGCTGAATTAATGGGGTGGAATCCGTCTTATCTAACAAAGCTGCTCAAAGGCGAGAATTTCGGTTTGCAGCCTGTGTTGTCTATTTTAGAAACTATTCCCGAAATAAACGCCCGTTGGTTTTTGCTTGGGAGTGGAGAAATGTTTGAGATGGGAAAACTGTTTGACCTGCAACGTGAAACGATGTCACACATTCAGGAACTTCTTAATCTTGACAAGTATATACCTTATATGTCAGCAGAAGAAGTACGTGAGTTTGAAGAAGCTGTAAAGTCGGGCAGGAAGCCTGTTTACAGCCCAGACACGGTCGCAAAATGGGAAGAACGGTTAAGTGAACGAGAAAAGGAATTGAACGCTAAATTCGCCGCAGCAAGCGAGGAATCAGATAGATTATGCAGTCAGAAGAAGACAAGAAAATAACCAAGAGGTTTTTTGAAGCCTTGTATGCCTTAAAGAATGAGGGCATTATTCGAGGGAAGCAGACATTTACCAATCAATACGGCATTAACAGATGGAATCTCAATGCGCTTGAAGCAGGAAAATCCACACAGAACAGCGTACAGCTTGCTTGGCTGACATACCTTGTTCGTGATTTTGGGGTATCTGCCCGTTGGTTGTTAGTGGGCGAGGGGGAAATGTTCGTAAAGAAGCCCACGCCCACTAAAAAGAAGTAGTTATCATTCGTTTTCTTCTTCGGGGGTGGCTTCCATGTTTATATCCGGTATCATGGAAACCGCCTGTTGCTTCTTCTTATCCATTATTTTAGCGTATATCTGTGTCGTGCCTATCTCTTTATGACCGAGCAGCTTTTGTACTGTGTAGATGTCAGCCCCGAGGTCAAGCATAAGTACGGCAAAGGTATGTCGCCCCGAATGAAATGTAATGTCCTTTGTTATCCCGGCTCTCATAGCCCACATACGCAGCTCCGTTATCATATAGGAACTGTACTTGAATCCGACAAAAACACGATCATCCGCTTTTCTTCTTTCCCCCATGTACTGCACCGCCTGTGGGTTTATGTCGAGGTATTCCTGTCCTCCCGTCTTTTTCTGTTTGAATACAATCCGGGTAAAATCTCCCTGTTGCTGTACTTCACGCCAGCGCATCTTTTCAATGTCGCTCTTACGAAGCCCTGTCAGGCATGAGAATAAAAAGGCGTTTTTCAAAGCCGGGTATTTGCAGTGCGTTGCAGCCATAGCCCGTACTTCTTCAATCGTGAGATAGCTTCGCTCCGTTTCTCCCTGTTTGAAGCCCTCAATGCCACGCAACGGGTTGTGCGGCATAATCCTGTCCTCAAACGCTTGGTTTATACAGGCACGCAGCTTATTGAAATAACTTACCTTACTGTTTTGGGACAAAGGCTTCATTACCTCGTCTGTTTTAATGTATTTCCTTTTATCACGGCAACGGGCTGTTTTGTCAAGATACTTTTTGAAACCCTCAATCCATTCCGGTGTTACATCCTTGAATGTCATACCCGGCTTGCAATACCTTTCAAGGTGTTTAAGGCAACTGTACCAATTCCCCCAGTTTCCAAGGCTTTCGGGGTTGCCTTTGCGCTTTTCGCACATTGCCCTGTAATAGTCGAGGAAATTTGTGTCGAGCTTGTATGCGGCATTGAAGCCGTATTCTCCGTTCTGCAGTTCTACCAACCGCTTTCCCCGGATGGCTTCGGCAAGCTGCATGGTCTGTCGGTTCTTTTCCCTGTCAGCTTTTGTCTTTTCTTCTATAAGGTATAATTTGAGATACTCATACGAGCGTTTACCATTGAGGTAGATGTCAAGGTAAAGCGAGCTTCTCCCGGAGGAAGTATTTCGCTTCCGTAGTCGGATTGGTTCTTTTGAATTGCTCATTTTTGTTGCTTTTGTTGCTGAATTTGGTTTGAGCAACAAAATAACAACAAAAAAACGACAAAACGAATATTATCAATGCAAATTTACGAGTTTTGTTTTGTTAGTCGTAAACAACTGTGTTATTGCAGTTTATTTCGCTTTGGTAATATCCGTTTTGTCTTTGAGTTGAGCAACAAAAAAGCCGCTTCACTTGCCGATGCAGAAGTGTTTAAATATATTCCCCAATACCTCATCGTTAGTGATTTCTCCACCAACAATTTCAGCCAGATGGAAAAGACATTCACGTAAATCCTGACTTACCAAATCACCAGAAAGTTGCATGGTCAGTCCATCTTGTACGCGATGAATCGCTTCCAGTGCACGACTTAGTGCTTCATAGTGACGAATGTTGCTGACTACCACATCATTTTGTGAAAGGTCGGGTAGGGCAGCGAAGTCCACCAACTGCTTCTGAAGTAGAGAAAGGCCCTCTTTCTGCTTGGCTGAAAGGGAAATGACACAAGCATCTTCAGGCAAATCAGGAAGAATAGCTTTCAGATCATCTATTGGCTTATGCATCGATGCCGTAGTATCGGTTACTGAACAAGATAAGCTTTCCTCTGTTAACGGAAGCAGATCCGTCTTGTTGAGTACAATTACCAGGTGCTTGCCTTGGCAGCGTGGTAGAATCTTTTCGGCCAATTGGTGGTATTGTTCTTTTGCACAGGTTGCATCGATAACCCATAGTACAATATTTGCCTGTTCCAGTTTCTGGAAACTTCGTTCAATACCTAAACTTTCGATGGTATCAGTCGTTTCACGGATACCGGCTGTATCGATGAAGCGGAAAGTGACACCACCTAAATTCATAGTGTCCTCGATAACATCACGTGTTGTACCGTGGATGTCGCTCACGATAGCACGCTCTTCATTCAGGAGAGCATTCAATAGGGTAGACTTTCCTGCATTGGTTTCTCCTACGATGGCAACCGGTACACCATTTTTCAGAGCATTACCGACACTAAATGTATCTACCAGATGGCTGATAACTTGTTCAATTTGTTGAGCTATTTCTTCCAGTTCTGAACGATCTGCAAATTCCAGTTCTTCGTGGTCGCTAAAGTCCAACTCCAACTCCATGAGTGAAGTCAGATGGAGCAGTTTCTCTCTTAAAGCAGATAATTCACGACTGAATCCTCCACGCATCTGATTCATTGCCATACGATGTGTAGCGGCAGAAGTCGAGGCAATCAGGTCTGCAACTGCTTCAGCCTGACTCAAGTCCATTTTACCATTCAAAAAGGCACGTTGAGTATATTCACCTGGTCCCGCAGCACGACATCCATTCTTAATAAGGAGCTGCATTACTTGTTGCAGAATATATGATGATCCATGACAAGATATTTCTACAGAATCTTCACCTGTATAAGAATGAGGAGCACGGAAAAGGCTTACCAATACTTCGTCTATTATCTCACCTGCAGGCGAAAGAATATGTCCGAATGTCAGGGTATATGGCTTACGTTCTGTCAGAGGTTTTCCCGATATTGGAGTAAAAATACGGTCGGTTATGGCTATAGCCTGGGCACCCGAAACACGGATCGTACCGATTGCTCCGCCTTGTGCGGTAGCAATGGCACAAATAGTATCTTCTGTTTGTTGTATATTCACGATGTCTTTTGCTTTTAAATCATACAAAGATACGGCTTTTCAGCTTATATCCGGAAAAGTTTGGGTGATAATTATTCTTGAGTGTAAAGTTCTCTGATAAGAAGGTCTACTACTTTTTCAAGGTAAACCCGGTCAGTTTCATCGAACGTAAAAAGCTGATCACTGTCGATATCCAATACTCCTTTTACTTCTCCATTCACTATGATCGGAACGACAATTTCCGAACGGGAAAGCGAACTACAGGCGATATGTCCTGGGAATTGATCTACATCGGGTACAACTTGTGTACGGGCTTCCGACCATGCCGTGCCGCATACTCCACGTCCTTTTTTAATACGATAACAGGCTATACTGCCCTGAAAAGGCCCCAAATGAAGCTCACCGTCATGTACCAGATAGAAACCTACCCAGAAAAAGCCGAAAGCTTCCTTTAAGGCCGCACTGGTATTCGCCAATACACTGACTTCGTTTCTTTCACCTTCTATAAGGGGTGTAAGTTGTGTAAGAAAAAATTGATATCGTTCTGCTTTGTTTAGTTTGCTATCTTGTTTAAAACTTGCTTCCATAAATATTCTAAATAGCTGTTGTTTTTTTGACAAAACAGGTTCCTCTGCAATAAACAGAGGAACCTGTATATATAAAAAAAGAAGAATTATAAATATCAGATTCGCTCAAGCACTGTCTTTATCAGGTCGTCTATTTTGTTTTTATATCCTGTATTGGCTTCTTTGGCTACGCGATTGGCTATAACCATGCAGACAGTGGTAGCTTTATGTCCTTGCAGACGTGCAAGCCCTGCAAGTGCTGAACTTTCCATTTCGAAGTTGGTTATGCGATGACCCTGATATTCGAAACTTTCAATCTTTTCATTCTGGTGAGGGTCGGCAAGTGGAATGCGGAGCTGTCTGCCTTGTGGACCGAAGAAACCTCCACAAGCTACTGTAACGCCGCGTACCATATCTGTTCCGGCAATACGCTCAACCAGTTCCTTGTTGGCATGGATAACGTAAGGAGCCGGTGCACAGAGGTTTCCGCTCCATCCCAAGTGATTTAAAAGGGCACGTTCCATCGGAAGGTCGCAAACTGCATTCCTTCCTTCGTAGAAGTTTAGCAGTCCGTCGAACCCTACAGAGATTTCAGAGCATATATAAGTTCCCACGGGAGTATAAGGTTGCAATCCTCCACAAGTACCGATACGTACGATTTCCAGTTGCCGGAAGTTGTCATTTTCTTCACGAGTCTGAAAGTTGATATTAGCCAATGCATCCAGTTCGTTCATAACAATATCTACGTTGTCGCATCCGATACCGGTAGAAGTGACTGTAATACGTTTCCCTTTATACGTTCCGGTTATGGTACGGAATTCACGGCTTTCTACCTCACATTCCTTTGTTTCGAAATGCGATGCTACAAGAGCTACTCGTCCGGGGTCTCCCACAAGGATAACTTTATCGGCCAGATGTTCCGGCTTTACGTGAAGATGAAATACCGAACCATCTTCATTTATAATCAGTTCTGAGGGTGGAAAGTACTTTTTCATAATATTCTTTTTTTATTTAGTTAGTTGAGTTTTTGCTATTATATGATAATGATTATTTACCTATCGGTTCATGTCCTGCAGGATTTGCGTCCGGGCGGGCGATACTGCTTCTCATATCTGTATCTGCCTGAATATTTTTCATCCGGTAATAATCCATGATTCCCAAATTGCCGGTACGGAAAGCTTCTGCCATAGCCTTTGGAACTTCGGCTTCAGCCTGTATTACATTGGCACGGGCTTCTTCTGCTTTTGCTTTCATTTCCTGTTCCAAAGCAACAGCCATTGCACGGCGTTCCTCAGCTTTGGCTTGTGCAATATTTTTATCAGCATTGGCCTGATCTATCTGTAAAGATGCTCCAATATTACGACCTATATCGATATCGGCAATATCAATAGATAAAATTTCGAATGCAGTCCCTGCATCCAGTCCTTTTCGTAGTACAAGTTTGGAAATAGAATCCGGATTTTCAAGTACCGATTTATGATTTTCCGATGAACCGATAGATGAAACAATACCTTCGCCTACGCGTGCCAGGACTGTATCCTCACCAGCTCCACCTACCAACTGGCGGATATTGGCACGTACAGTTACACGTGCTTTCGCAATAAGCTGGATACCATCTTTGGCAACGGCGGTGACAGGAGGCGTATCAATAACTTTCGGATTGACAGACATCTGTACGGCTTCAAACACATCACGTCCTGCAAGGTCGATACCGGTAGCCATCTGGAACGACAAATCGATATTGGCTTTTGATGCTGAAACCAGTGCATGAACTACCTTTTCCACATGACCGCCTGCCATATAATGAGCTTCCAGTTCATCGCGTGTAATAGTGCTTAAACCAGCCTTGTGGGCTTCAATCATTGCAGGTACGATAACATATGGCGGAACATTACGAATACGCATCAGAAAAAGCTGAACCAGCGAAATACGTACACCTGATACTTTGGCAGAAAGCCAAAGAAAGAAAGGCACGTAATGGAAGAAGACTGCCAGTAAGACAACTCCTCCAGCCGCTAAAATGAATGGAAGATAGTTAGGGTCAATCATAGGTAATTGATATTTTAAGGTTTAAAAAAATTACTGTTGTATGTAGCGTGTCACATATACAGTTCCATTATTTATACGAGTTACTTGTATGGGAGTACGCTCTTCGATAAATCCATCAGCTGATTGCACTTCGATGATATGGCCGTTTATCTCGGCATTTCCTATCAAGGTAAGGCGTGTCAATGACATGCCTGTATCACCAGCCTGAATATTGATTCCTTTCAGCGGTTCTGGTTTATAGTCGAGTGTCTGTTTGAGCGAAAGGCGGTCTACTGTCTTGGAGCGCATGAACCAAATGGTTATACCGATTATTCCAACGGCTTCAACGGCAAGCGTAATAAATCCGGCCTGTGTTCCTACGGAATGAAAAGCATAACAAATGGCATAAAGCAGACTGATTCCCGATGCTATTCCTGCAAGGGTAATGCCGGGGACTAGAAATACTTCCACAGCAAAAAGTAAAAGTCCCGCCAAAATAAGTGCAATAATAATCAGTGTTTCCATATCTGCTCGTATAAAAATGGTGTCTATTTTTTTACTGTTTCAATGCTTTAAGCTCTGCATTGCGCACAGATAAAGTCAGTTGTTCCAGCTCATGTCGTAACTCGTTGGTACGTTTTTCTTTATCTAATATACCGGGAGCCATTTTTTCTTTTCCTGCTTTGTTCGATTGCTGATAGGCAGCACGAAGATTTGTCAATGATTCTTCCAATGATGCAAGATCTTTCTCTTTCTGCAAGAATGAAGCATACATCTGCCGTGCTTCTTTAGAACGAAAATCTGATAATGTATGATAAACAGCATTATCGTCTACGACAAAACGGAAGTCACTCTTTTTCTTTTCTGTACTTCCGCCATACAATACCTGAGCCAGATGTTGTCTGGCAATACGTACTTTATCGGGATCACTCCATGTCTTCTTTATTTCTTTTAGTGTAGCAGCATCAATAATAGCTTGCGGGTCAGCTGTTTCGTAGTCGTATACCTGTTTTGTCGAGTTAGGAACGAAAACATATACACAAACTTTTCCTTCTGGCTGATAACGATCAGAAGCAAACCACCCTAAATTGTTCAAGTCATCTAATGCATACATATAATCATTGTATGGAGAGTTAAACGGCATACCGATGTTATCCGGACGGAGATACGTATTGTCATCCGAATCATAACGGGTTACGAAGATATCGTATCCTCCCATACTTTCATCTCCTTCGGCTCCAAAATAAAGTGTGATACCATCTGATGCCATAAACGGATAATTTTGGTTATGTCCTGATTCGTCCAGACCGCTTAATGGCTTGGCATCTTCCCACTTGTCTATCAACTTGAAGCGTGAGTATAAACTCGTTTCTCCGTCTTCAGACGCTTGTGTAAAAATCATTTTATCACCCAGCTCATTTGTAAATGAAGTTCCTGAGCCATCTTCGGTAAGAGAAATGTTTCCCGACTCCTTACTTAATTTATATGCCGAAAGAAAATTATTTTTATCTACTACAAAGCTGTCAATTACAGCTACATTCTCAGTTCCTCTTAACATGCGTGCAGCCTGACGGCAACGGTCTAATTCTTTCTCTGCTGCAGAAGTATCACGCTTCTTTTTTTCCAGCCATTGGATATGCTCTTCAATATTTTCGGTCGCTTCATCAAAGCTATACATTGCATAATATAGTTTTCCCAAATATAGATAAGCATTTATTACTTTGCGTGCAGCACTTTTTTCAAGGTAGGGTTGTGATTCCTGTAATTCACCGGTTTCATAGCAGCATGCTCCGTACCAGAAATTGTAATTTGCATTCGATGGAGCCTGTTTTACTAATTTCTGGAAAACGGGTTTGGCTTCGGCAAACTTGCCTTCTTCAAACCATTGTTTTGCCTGAGTGAGTGATTGGGCGAAAGTTCCTCCCATGCTGCATAAAGCGATAAGTGCTAGCGTATATTTCTTATTCATAATTTTTCGTGTTGTTTCGATGATGTTATTTTCAAAAATACAAAGTTTCTTTGAAATTTTGATTATTTCGGCATTCTAATTTTTCAAAATCTTTCGAGAATCGTTCTTTTGGTGTAATTTTACCCCGTTTTTAAGATTATCGAAAGAAATGGGAAAATTGACAGAAGAAGATAAATTGATGCGACGCATAGAAAAACGCTTTAACAAAGGTGTAGTGCAATATGGACTAATAGAAGATGGTGATAAGATACTGGTAGGGTTGTCGGGAGGAAAAGATTCACTTGCTTTACTGGAACTACTTGCCCGCCGTTCGCGTATTTACAAGCCTCGTTTTTCAGTCGTTGCTGCACATGTCGTGATGACGAATATAGCTTACGAATCGGACATGGATTACCTTCGTTCCTTTGCCGAAAATCTGGGAGTGCCGTTCGTACGCTACGAAACGTCTTTCGATCCTTCTACTGATACCCGCAAGTCGCCATGCTTCCTCTGTTCGTGGAATCGCCGTAAAGCTCTTTTTACAGTAGCAAAAGAACAGGGATGTAATAAGATAGCCTTGGGACACCACATGGATGATATACTGGAAACGTTGCTTATGAATATGGCATTTCAGGGAGCATTCAGTACGATGCCTCCGCGTCTGGTAATGCGAAAGTTTGATATGACCATTATCCGTCCGATGTGTCTGGTACATGAGGCCGATCTGATAGAAATGGCTCAGGCGAAAGGTTATCGTAAACAGATCAAAAATTGCCCGTACGAAAAAGATTCTCATCGCTCGGATATGAAAGAAGTGCTCCGTACGCTGGAACGCATGAATCCTGAAGCTCGGTATAGTTTATGGGGAAGCATGAATAATATTCAGACTGATCTTCTTCCGGAAGAGGTTGATTTATAGCATCTTAATTGGATTTATCTTCCAAAGGCTAAATGATTATGATATGTCGTCAAAAAATTCAGCATATTTCTGAAAAAATATCATCATCTTTTTTAAAAAATTGTACAAAAAAACAAGTAAATATCTTGATGTTTTTTTGAGAAGATTCTTTATGATTCATCAATCCTGCTGATATCTACTTTTAAGGCGGAATTATACAGCTTTATAGAACATTTTATATTCGTTTTTTGTTTATTTTAGTATAACCATTTTTAATTGGAATATGGGGGATAATTCCCTATATCATGTGTTAGCTTTAATATCCAAGAACCATAAATATAATAAGATGAAAAGCAGCTTTATTTATTTACTATTTTTGGAAGAATCACATAATCCGCTAAGAATAAAAAGTTTATGCGGATCATCAAAAAACGAGGTAACGAGTTGGCAACCGTTCTGGTTTCTACATACTTGCATCAATTGCGTTGATGTGCAACTCACTTTATGCAAAGGTACGATTTTTTACGGAACATGCAAAACACCTTTGATTTTTCTTTTCAGCAACCGTCAAAAACAATCTTCCGGTTTCGTACCCCGTTCAAAAGGATAGTACAGGCAGTTAGGAAAAGTGAAAAAAATCGTAAGCTTCCAAAATTGGCGTATTGACTAGCATGTCTCTTTCGCATACCTTCGTGCTAAACTTAAAACTCGAAAGATTATGTTTAGCGAAAAAGATTTTGAAAGACTGTGGTTCCTCTACAAAACCGAGGGTGAGCCCAATGGAGTTTCCATCAACTCGTTCTGCATTGGCAACAATATTCCATACACGGCATTCTATGACTGGTTCAAGAAGACACAGAAAAAGGTTGTACCTGTAGAAGTTGAAGGAATTCCGGAAGAGCTGATTCGGACAGGTAATGAAGAACGACAGGAGGTTGCTAAAGACAAGCCCAAACGTACAACTCCCCATAAAGGAAGCATTATGGTGACGATAAGAACTCGTGAGGGCTTGTGCATACAGAAGAAAGGCTTAGACTATCAGGGGCTGAAAACACTGGTAGGGAAACTGGAGGGCTTATGCTGAGCATCAACGGTCTTCACAACTTCTACTACCTTCCTGAGCTTCACGATATGAGATGCAAGGCTCAGCGTATATGCGAGATAATCCGAGGTCGATACCACCGTGATCCATTGAATGGTGATGTTTACATGTTCATGTCTAAAGACCAGCGCAAGGTTCGTATGATACACTATGAGCGCAATGCCTACTACCTTCATGAGAAGTCTTTCATTAAGGGCTATAAGTTCATGAAAATAGAGCGCAAGGACGATGTGACAGTATATAAAATAGACTGGAAAGACCTGGTCACGATACTTGAAACTCCAGTAATAACGAGTATAAGAATTTAAAGATAAAACTCTGACAATCAGTGATAGAAGTTCTCTGAATATTTGTATATCTCATTGAAAATGAGTATCTTTACATAAAATATTAGAGAACATGGAACTGGAAGAACTCATAGGAAATACACTCAGACGCAAGCATCTTGAAGAGATGATGGGCAGACCCGAAAAGGAGCATACACCCCTTGAAGGTATGGATAATGAGCAGATAAAGAGGTTCGCCCTGTTCCTGTTTGAGGAGAATCAGAAAAAGAGCAGGCAGCTTGATGAAATGATAGCACGACTTGATGAAATAGGAAAAGACCTGAAGGAATCCAACCGTAAGATTGATTCCTTGTAGAACATACTGACTGTTTTTAGCTCAAACTTTGTATTCTCATTATTGAGTAAAGTGGTGGTAGTGTATTCTTTTTGTTCGCTATTCAGTTCCAACATTCGCTGTTGTAGTTCCCTTTGTTTATCCAAGATAATCTTTTGGATATATTCTTTATTAGGGCAGTTAGGCTTAGGTTTGTTTCGTGTGAAGTCCCAATATTTAGGATTGATGGATATGCCTAAACTTTGGTATTTACGCTTTCCTCCTTTAGATACTTGGAGCATCAATGGATTTTCACCATTGGATAATGTCTTAGATTTGTAACAAACTACTGAAACACAGGCATTCATAATAAATTTTCGGTTTACATCTTGGTTTACATGCACCCTCTGAAACCACCCGAAAATAGACTTTCCGTAACCTGCTAAAAGCAGAAAACCTCGATAGCTAATCTATTAACTATCAAGGCTTTCATTATGAGCGGTAAGCGGGATTCGAACCCGTGACCCTTAGCTTGGGAATATTTCTCCAATTTATAGTGTATCTGGTTATAAATTAATTTATTATAAGTGTTCTTCCTTATGTCTAGGATAAGCTTTTGAACATATTTTTATTTGAATGCTTTTCCTATTCTATCCCCGGAGACCCATCCGTCACCGAACTGACAGTTCTTGATGTCTACAATATAGACTCCTTTTATCTCCAGTCCTTTACCTTGTGCTTCTTCCAGGTATGTACGTGCATAAGCATCAAAATTTGCTCCAGAATAAGCGTCTACGGCAAGGATGAGAAAGTTCGCGTCGGTCAGTTCGCCTTTGTAGATTCCTATATCGGCATCCACAAGACTTTGGACGTATCTGTCGGCTTTATCCTTCTGTTCCTGAGACGGCTTGTTCCCTCCGCAGCTTGTAAGTGATAAGAATAGTGCAAATAGTAGCGTCTTATTCATGGCTATTCCTCCATTTTCCCATTTCTAAATGCCATAACCCACCAGTCTCCTCCTTTATCTACGGCACCTCTTGATGCAGTACTTTCCGAGTAAAGATTATAAGCGTTTCCGTTTAGGCTATTTTCTGTTGCACTCCACCAATAGTTGTGCTTCCCCAAAGGTGTGTTTATATATGATTGCCCTTGTGCGTAGGCTCTCATTTCATCTAATGACGGCAGATGCCATTCCATGTTATTCTCCAGGTCGTGATTCATTTCGATACAATATGCGAAAGCAGGATAATTCTTATAAGAATCCTGCCCATTTGTTGTTTTTTCGAGGTCGTATATTGCTTGGGTTATTTCTTTCCCAGACAATCCAGACTCGCATAACGCTTTATGTCTATACATTGCATTAGACACTGCCCACTGAAGACGTTCTGGGCTTATTGGCTTTCTTGCTTGTGAAACACATATACTTCCAATTCTTACATCGTTAATAGATATAAGAATCGTATCAAACCTGTGTCCTACTTCTATATCTTGATTTTCTAAAGCTGTAAATGTAATTTTGTTTCCGTTTAATTTTAATTTTGAAATCCAATAGGAATCATCTTTAACTGTTAATATTGCTCCTTCTTTTTCAATATCTCTTGTCAGCTCTATTTCTTGGTCTGAATTATGGTAATTTAGACTTATATTATCTAATTGTGGTAATGGCTTGATTTGTTCCGTTGTTAAATTACCATCTTCTTTTGAGCACGAAGCAAGACAAATGGTTAAAGCAAATAAAGGTAAAAATGTTTTCTTCATAACATTATTGGATTAGTTTATGTAATTTAATCTCGTTATCTCATTGTGTTCATTCTAATACTCAATTTTACTAAGGCCATAGCTCTCACAGAAGACAATGGAAAATCTTTTGGTTGATGGTTTTGATTGTAACTTACCAGTTTTATCCAGTCTTCACCTTTTTCTGAATGCTGGACGTATTTTACAGTTAAGTATTCATCTCCATCCAGATCTATTGACACAAGGTACATTTCTCCAAAGAAAATATAGCTAGTTTCTAAAGGGATCTCTTTATATGCTACGATGTCACCAGATTTGAGTAATGGATACATGGAATCCCCTTTGACATAAACAGCTCCATCGCATTTTGGGATATTTGGAATATTGATTTGTCCAAGAATATTCTGATCTTTATTATCGAACAGGGATTTCAAGTTCGCAGCAGCTTCAACATCATAAAGGGTTATTACTCCTTCTTCCTCTGTTTTTTCAGTACCTTTTGGGTGGAATATCTGAGTAACTTCTGGTTGCTGGCGCAAAGGTGTTCCACGACCTGTTAAGATATAATTAGCATCTACATCAGAGTATTTACTAAGGAATGGCATTAAGATTTTTGTAGAAACTTCATTCGTTTCACCATTTCTCAATTTGACCATCATGTTTTTTGTAATACCCTCAACATCTGTGTAAACCCTGTAGTCGGTTAGATTGAGAGCTTCCATGGTTTCATAAAACCGTTCTTTTACAGAATTTCCCATAATAGTTGTAATTTTATTTGATAGTATCTTAAAAGATACTATCTTTGTATCTGTAACAAGTACGAGGTGTTACAGGAACAATTGGTTAAACATTCCTCCGAGGAGGTTTAATATATACACCCATGATAGCTCGTACCTATTGTGAGTATAGCAAAAGTTTATGATTTCAATTATTATCAGCTCAATCAGTATAGTTATCAACATTTTCGTAATTTATGCAAATTATAAAATGGATAAAAAACTGGATCTGAATTTTAAGAAGTTAAAGCAACAATCAGAGAGTCAAATCTAGTGCTTGTTCTCTACTTCTATCATTACCAAAATCATCATCCCAAACGAGTTTAATAATAGGAGAATACGCGTGTCCTTCAAATAGCATCATAACTATATCAAAGTGATCATCTTTATTTAATATTGGATAGCTCGTTTGTTTTATCAATAAACGAATACCCGAATTTGGCTCTGTAATATCTTTCGAATGAATTCTTATATTACGAGCTGTTCCCATCCCTTTATTATACACCCGAATCCTCCAACTTTCATTGATTTTAAAAGTATTAGCACAGACTATTGCTTTTTTCTCGTCCTCCTCAATTTTCTTATTTTTCAACAATGTATAATCATTAATTTGTAGTTGCTGTTTATCTAGTTTTCTTCTCGTAACCCAACTGTATATTCCGGCAAAAACAGATATAGACAGACTGACTAATGAAATAATGTCAGATGTTTCCATTATTTTATATTAATATATTTTGTTACATTAAATATCTTCTGAAGCTCAGATTCCACATCTTCTTTAACCTCTCGAAGTACCTCTTTTTGGACATCTAGATTATATTCAAGAAGTTCATTATAACCACCGAAATACTCTCGTCCACAATTTGTACATTTTATGTAGGATTTGTTTTCATTAAATTCAAAATCTTCACTAGCACATGTTGCACATCTAAGTACCCCTTCGTAATCCTTCTTCATATAATAATGTATTAAGAAACTTAATAGTTAAACAATGTTATATAGTATCTAAAAAGAGGCTATTTGTTTTGTTGGTTTCTTTTTAGATACTATATTTGCATATCGAAACTTAGATACGAAACAAATATAGTAAAAAACAACTAACCCTCACACGATTATGAGTACAAAAATCAAAAACCAATTAAAAGAAGTCATGCTGATGGCGTGGACTTTTGTAAAACGCAATGGTTTTACGATGAGTGAAGCCCTGAAATGCGCTTGGGCTAATATGAAACTAAAAACAGCTATGAAGCAAAGAATTGTCAAGTTCTACTTTAAAAAGGTAGATGGCAGCATTAGAGAAGCCTATGGTACACTGAAAGAGAATCTGATACCTGCTACAAGTGGTGATAGCAGAAAGAAGAATGACACCGTTCAGGTGTATTTCGATACAGAGAGACAAGAATACAGATGCTTCAAGAAAGCTAACCTTTTAAACATCGCATGACTATGACACGCCACGAAATCGAAGAAGAACTTGACGGGCTGTACAAAGACCTGAACTTCGCCTATAACGCAGATGAAGAAACTTTATGCAGGGCTTTCAATGCTGACAGCAAGCAAGAATACATCAAAGCACTTACTGAAGAGGTGGACAAATACGAAGCCCTTCTTGAAGAATACAACCTGCCTGAAGATGATGGTATGGACTACATCAACCTTCAGTTATCACAAGGCATGGCAGTGACACGCTGGTAACTCACCTACCCTGCTGACGGACTGAACGGCAACCGATAGCGAGAATCGGGCAGGGTTCTACTTGATTGGTTCTTTGACATGATGGAAATTTTAGGCTTACCGTTAAGCCTGACGTGAAACGGACGACTGAGTAGCGATAACGGCTGGGTGAAAAGAGTATGAGTAATGGACTGCACTAAGCAAACGCAGCATACGAATCACACAGATAACAAAAACGACTTATACGATTGCAGGTGGCCGTAGGCCGGCTACAAAGACAATCTTCACTGATTAGACACCAGCAAGAACTATATATACCGTGGCTTACCAAACCTCTGGTAAGCAGTAAGGCAACCACCGGAACGCCCACGGGAACGAATTTTAAAACGCACGGTTATGAAAATACTTCTTTTTCTCTGTGCATTATCAGTGGTGGTGATGCACTTCAATCAAGACCTTTCACCTATGTATTGGGTCGGTCTTACCGGATTTACATTTACAAGTATATTAATTGCAAAAAGATTAGATGATGAACGAGCTGCAAGAAACAATAAAAAGCATCTGTAATGATTTCGCAGATATCAATGCTATACTGGCAGTTCGTTCTCGTGAGCTTGACAGACGCGAACTGTTCGACAAAGAGATAGAAACAGAGATCAATAACATTAAAAAGAATAGACATGAAAACAAATGAAGAATTGCGGGGAATGACGCAGGATGAACTTGTGGCATACGCACAGAATTTACAAAGTGAATCTGAGGAATACCAAAAATCAATGTTTTACTATATGGAAGAAAAGAAAAAGATTGAATCGAAGTTTGAGAGTTTCAAGAACATGGTCAAATCTTTGGTCATTTTAGTAGATTAGTTTTTATGAGTTATAAAAAATGGGTATGTGCCGAGCTGTAAGGTTCGGCACTTTTTATTGGCAGATAGTTCAGGTGGTAGAACACCATGTATGGGTTAGCATGGAAGTCACGGGTTCAAGTCCCGTTCTGTCAGCAAACAATCAAAATAGTATAAAGATATGGTAAGAGAAATTACAGTAGACGAAAACTACCAGACAGTACGGCTGTTTGACGCTATGAAGAAAGGGGACATTTATAAAGTCCCGTATGATAAGAAACGGCATAACGGAATCAAGCTGGAGGCCTCGCGTCGCAATCGTGACCTCCGGCTGATCGGAATCTTAAAGAATAAAATGGACGTGAAGTACAGGGTGTCGGCAACAGAATATCCAGGCTTCTCAGCAATTATCTGCTTAAAATAAACGCTTATGATAAATGAGGAAGTTTTGAAGATTGTTTTGAATGACAAGACTTTTGGACGTGATACTGCTGCCGATATTGTAGGTGGTCTGGCACGATTGAAAGACTTGATAGGTAAAGGGCTTATCAGGGCTGAGAAACCAACCAACAAACAAAATGGAAAGTGGTTCTGCAACGCTTGGGATGTAATTAAGCATGCGCAATTAAAGTATTGATTAACTAAAAACAATAACATTATGAGTTTGATTAAGAAATCTAATGAATTAGTGATTCCTTCCACCGTTAAGATGATGATATACGGTCAGGCAGGTATGGGTAAGACAACGGTAGCATTAAGCGCACCGAAACCGCTGTTACTTGACTTTGACAACGGGGTGAAACGCGTGAATATGGCTCATTTGGATGGTATTGACATTGTACAGGTAGGTTCATGGCAAGATGTACAACAGGTATTACAGGAAAATTTGTCTGAATACCAAACAATAGTGGTAGATACTATTGGTAAGATGATGGATTTTATTATTTCTTATAAATGTGGTACACGTCAGCCGCAAATTAGAGATTGGGGCGGTATCAATGCTGAGTTTTCATGGTTAACAAGAACGCTTTCTTCTTTAAACAAGAATGTTGTGTTTGTAGCACACCGTGATACAAGAAAAGAAGGTGATGATACTGTGTTTATTCCTGCTTTACGTGAAAAATCGTATAACTCTATTGTTACGGAACTTGACTTGTTAGGTTACTTGGAAATGCGTAATGAGAATGGTATTCAGAAACGTACCATAACCTTTGACCCGACATCAAGAAATGATGGCAAAAACACTTGCAATTTGCCTGGGCTTATGCAAGTACCTACAATTCTTGACAGAAATGGCAATCCTACTGCAAGCAATGACTTTATTACAACTAAAGTAATAACACCTTATTTGAGTATGCTTCAGGTAAAAAAAGAAGAAGCCGCTAAGTACGATAAGGTAATCTCTGAAATCAAAGAGAACATTGAACTTATCACTGATGCCAATTCTGCCAATGAGTTTGCGTCAAGAATCAATGAGTTTGAACACGTCGGAAGTTCTTTAAGTATGGCAAGAAACCTGTTTTCGGCAAAGGTGAAAGCTCTTGGACTGGTATTTGATAAAGAAACTAAGACTTATGCAGACAAGGCAGCCTAATTTCAAGTTTTATGCTACCCTTTTGGATGCTTTTACAAGCTATCTGAAAAGTGATGCAATTTGGGAAAGGTATTGGGGATTCAGTGAGAATCCCCTACATACCCCTGAAGAGTTCAGGGAGAAGCAGTTTCAGAGCCTGATTGATACAATAAACCGTGTCCCATTTGATAGTGAAGCAGCCGATAAAGGCACGGCTTTCAATGAGGTGATAGACTGTATGATTGAAAACCGGAAATCGGAAAAAGTACAGGTAGAAAGATTATTGTCTGATATGATGGATGGCAGACAGTCTTTGGTCGGACTTCGGGCAACCTATAACAATCGCCAATTTGATTTCCCTATTTCTCTTTGTCGTGAGTTTGCTGATTATTACAAAGGTGCATTACCTCAACAACGGGTTGAAGCTATTTTGCCTACCTGTTTTGGCAAAGTCCTTCTGTATGGTTATATAGACGAACTGATGCCGATGTCTGTTCACGACATAAAGACCACTGGTAGTTATTATGTTGGTAAGTTCAAAGATCACTGGCAGCACATGGTTTATCCGTATTGTCTGATGCAGAACGGTAGTGATGTGAGGTTGTTTGAGTATAATATTACGGATTTTAGGGCAACCTATACAGAAAGCTACACTTTCGTACCGGCACGGGATATACCTATCCTTATAAATCATTGTGAGGATTTTATCCGGTTCTTGAATGACAACAGAGATTTGATAACCGATAAGAAAATTTTTGCAGAAGATGAGTAACCAAATAACTGGGCGGCTGGTCTATATTGGCCAGCCCCAAGAAATCCCATCCAAAAGTGGTGGCAACCCGTTTGTGAAACGTGAATTTTTGCTTGATGCCACGACACACGACCCCTATACAGGTGAACGCAACCAGTACGAGAACATTTTACCTCTTGAAGTAAGTGGTGACAAATGTTCAGAACTTGACCAGTTCAGAATCGGTGACGTAATAACGGTTTCTTTTGCTTTGCAGGGTAGAGAGTGGACAAATCAGGATGGACAAGTAAAACGTATGGTGTCCATCCGCTGTTATAAGCTAGAAGCCCGTCAGCTACACCAGCCAGCGTCTATGCCAGCTCAGCAACCGACACCGACACAAATACCAACCATGGCACAGGCATTTCCACCTGATGTAGATGTGAACGGGAATCCCAAAGATGACTTACCTTTTTAGCCTATGAGCTTATTTAATCTGAAAAATGAATACGATATACCAAAATTCAAGGCTTATGTAAACAAGCTGTTTCAGGAACGTGCAGTTGTGGAGGTAAAGAAGAAACTGCCTAACCGCACGCTCGCACAGAACAGTTATCTACATCTGCTTTTAAGTTGGTTTGCAAGTGAAACAGGTTATAGTGTAGAGGAAGTTAAAATCGATATTTTCAAAAGGTTGTGTAATAGGGATATTTTCGAGAGAGAAAAGACGAACAAAAAGGGAAAGATTATAAAAACTTTGAGAAGCTCTTCCGAATTGAGTACAGGCGAAATGACACTTGCCATTGAAAGATTTCGGAATTATTCCAGTGCTCAGGCAGGAATATATTTGCCAAGTCCTAATGAAAATGAATTTCTATTACATATACAACAAGAAATAGAGAAAGATAAAGAGTTTTTAAGCTATGGAAATGAGTGAGAATTGGAAAGATATAGCCGGATATGAAGGTTTATATCAAGTATCAGATAGAGGGCGGATTAAATCTATATGCAGCCATGTAAGACTTCAAAATGGCGAACTGATGAAAAAGAAGCCACATATTTTGAAATCGCAAAACAGGTGTGGATATAGATGTGTAAATCTGTTTAAAGATGGACGTTCTCGTACAGTGAACATTCATCGTTTAGTGGCTGAATCCTTTTTACCTAATCCTCATAATTGCTCAGTTGTAAACCATAAAGATGAAAACAAAACAAACAACAATGTAGGTAATCTTGAATGGTGTAGCCATGCTTACAATCTTAATTACGGTACAGCTAAAAGACGTAGAGCTATATCGCAAGGAAAGGTGGTTTTTCAATTGGATAAAAATGGAGTTTTGATAAAACGCCATTTAACATTGATGGATGCTTATAGAGATACTGGTGTAGATTACCGAAATATTTCACTTTGCTGTAATCATAAAAGAAAAACTGCTGGTGGATATTGTTGGAAGTTTGAATAATAAATTAAATCGAACGTAATTAAAGAGTTTATATGATAGAAACAAGGAAAACCGAACAACGGTATGTAACATCTGATCCGGCAAAGATGCTTAATATGTATCTTGCAAAGGACGTGTATAAAACATGGAATGAAGATTTTATAGACGAAGCCACTCAAGAGACAATCACAATTGAAAGAAATGAGCTTCTTTTTACACGTGGCACGTTGATAGACCAAGACACTCTTGCACAAATTCGTTTCAGTATGGAAGCTGATGGCATTAAAGAAGTAGAGGTCAGCAACCAGAAACGAATGGCTTTTGAAAATGAGAATAAATGTCTGTATCCTTATATTGCACAAGCCCAAATTGACGATAAGAAATACAAGTTTCTTCTTTATGCGACCGGACTGGAAAATGTAATTGCCATCTTAAAAGACTATATCGAATTAAACTATCAGTCAGGCTTTACTTTGACTATGGCAAAAGAGTTTGATTCATGCATTATCCTTACTGATAATTTGAAAGAGCGTAAAATTGATAGTGTTTCAGAAGAATATTTGGATGAAACGGACTCAGATGATACTGAGGAAGAATCAAAGCCTAATGAAAAGAAGTTCTACCAGATTGAAACGAAAGTAACCTTTGATGATGAAGAAGAAAGAACTCAAACCTTTGTTGTTCACACTTTCAATGTAGATAGGGCTATGATGCTTATTTCTCACTGGCTTAAAAATAAAGAGGAAGAATATGAGAAACAAGCTAAAGAAAAAGGGCATGAATACGAGAAGAAAGATATTCATACCTCTATTGAATCAGCCAAACCTATTCCGGTCGGCAGATTCATTCCCTGAGAGTTCTCTATGGCTTATGTCGATTAACTGACAGCCCGGAAAGACGGGCAACTGGTATCGTGGCGAAATTGGTAGACGCTATAAGTCGGATGGGTAGAGAGACAGAGCACAGTGTTATTCCACACCTAAAAGGAAGGGAGTTTCTCATGCAGGTTCGAATCCTGCCGGTACCACAAACTAAAATTATGAATTATGCCGTATTATATTAAGAAACCTAAAAAGAAGAAAGAAAAGCCTTTGCCGTTATTTGACAAGGCAGGTATCAAAGTAAAGAAGAAGCCGGATTTAGTGGCCAAACTCGACAAAGTTTTCAGCCGCTATATCCGGCTTCGTGATTGTATGCCGAACGGATTTTTCCGTTGTATCTCATGCAGTCAGATAAAACCATACGAACAGGCTGATTGCGGGCACTTTCATTCACGCCGCCACATGGCCACACGCTTTGACGAGGATAACGCCCATGCCGAGTGCCGGGCGTGCAACAGATTCAGTGCAGATCATCTGATACAATATGAAAAGAACCTGAAGGCTAAAATCGGTCAGCAGCGTTTCGACAAGCTGGCATGGAAAGCCGGACAAACAAAGAAATGGACTGATCTTGAATTAATCGAACTCACTAAATACTATAAGGCTTTGGGAGATAAATTAAGTAAAGAGAAAGGCTTATGAGTTACGTACTACGAGATTATCAGCAGAAAGCCAGTGATGCAGCAGTAAATTTCTTTGCTAACAAAGCCAAGAAGAACAATGCCATCATGGTGCTACCGACTGGGGCGGGGAAGAGTCTGGTAATAGCAGATATCGCTAGCCGCCTTGAAGGGCATACACTGGTATTCCAACCAAGTAAGGAAATACTCGAACAGAACTATCTGAAGCTCTGTTCGTATGGTATTCTGGACTGTTCTATATATTCCGCATCATTTGGACGGAAAGAGATTTCAAGAATCACCTTCGCTACGATTGGCAGTGTGGTTAATCATCCGGAACTCTTTCAGCATTTCAGGAATATTATTATAGACGAATGCCATCTTGTTAACCCGAAAGAAGGAATGTATAAATCATTCCTTTCTATGCTAAAGTGTAAGGTGCTTGGACTCACAGCTACGCCTTACCGTCTTTCATCAAGCAGGGATTTCGGAAGTATGTTGAAATTTATTACACGTACACGACCGTGTGTGTTCTCTGAGGTTATTTATCAGGTACAGATTTCTACTCTTTTGGATATGGGGTATTTGTCAAAGCTGAACTATTATGAAATGAACCCTTTAGGATGGAACGAACTTAACCTGAAGGTGAACACAACTGGTGCGGATTATACAGACAAATCAGTAGTCAAGGAATATGAACGTATCGACTTCTATGGATTTTTAGTTAGTATAGTTCAAAGGCTCATGAATCCCAAAAGCGGTGTAAAACGTAAAGGTATATTGGTGTTTACCCGTTTTCTAAAGGAAGCTGAACGTCTTACCTGGTCCATCCCAGGAACGGCCATCGTTTCGGGTGAAACTCCCAAGAAAGAGCGCGAGCGTATTCTTGAGGCGTTTAAAGCTGGAGAAATACCGGTGGTGTCCAATGTGGGTGTACTTACAACTGGCTTTGATTATCCTGAGTTAGATACGATAGTCATGGCAAAGCCTACAATGTCTTTAGCTTTATGGTACCAGATAGTGGGCCGTGCTATCCGTCCACATCCAAATAAGGAAGCAGGATGGATAGTTGATCTATGCGGAAACAAAAAGCGATTTGGAGAAGTGAAGGATCTTCGCTTGGTAGATGGTGGAAACGGCAAATGGGCCGTGTATTCTAACAACAGGCAGTTGACTAACGTAAGATTCTAAAACTATGGAAGAAGGATTTTTGAGGCTAAGCCGCAGGTTTTTCTCGAATGAAATGTGGAAAGTTGCCCGTGAGTTTTCGGAATGCGAAGCGTGGCTTGACTTGATTCAGTCAGCACGATTTGATGCAACCGGCGAGGCGCACAGCGAACTCATCGGAGGTCGGGAAATCTCTTATTCAAGAGGTCAATATCCAGCATCCATATCGTTTTTGATGAAACGTTGGAAATGGTCTGAAAAGAAAGTCAGGTATTTCCTTTCCAAATTGAAGAAAAAAGGGATGATTACAACTTGCAATCAGCAGGGAATGACAGTTATAACCTTGTGTAATTATGACGACTACAATCCTGTCAAGGACAAGCCAAAGGGCAATGATAAGGGCATAGATAACGATAAAGAAATCAGTGATTTAAAGGTAGCTATGGGCGAGCTAAGGGCAGAGCTAAGGGCAATGTCACAAAAAATGGCTGAAAAGATTGAAGATTTGGGGCAAGGTAGGGGCAATAAGAAAAAGAAAGATAAAGAAATTATTAATAATATTATTCCCCCCATACCCCCCAAGGGGGAGGGTCTTAATGTAAAAGCTCGTTCTCTTTTTGAAACCCATTACAGACAGTTGTTCGGAAGTGATTATTACTGGACGGCCAAAGATGCAGGGGCAATGTCCCAGTTGCTTCAAAAATTGAAGTTCCAGCGGGAGCAAAAGCAGATGGACGTTGCTGAGGAATCAATCCTGTATGCTCTTCAATATCTGCTTTCATCCATAAAAGAGGGGTGGATATTCGAGAACTTCAGCGTAACTAACATTAATTCGAAGTTCAACGAAATAGTTTCCCAAGCCAAGAAAAAGGCTTATTCCAAAACTGATATTGGCGTAGTTCTGAAAGATAATTCTACTGAAAAATACAAAAACAAAGGATGGTAAAATGGAACAGATAGATTTCAAACAAACAATCGAAAGGCTGAAGGACACGGGATTTTCACCTGTGCCGAATACGGTAGAGATTTCCATCCCGGATGCGAAAAAAGTCCTTTGGGCAGGTATAAAATACTTCACGGAGGAAAATGCCAGATGGCTTCCTGAGTATGAAGAGGTAGCAAGCTGGCTGGCAGGAAATGGAGGTCGTGGTCTGTTATGCTTCGGCAATTGTGGTCGTGGAAAAACATTGATTTGTGGAAAGATTCTTCCTCTGGTCCTGAATCATTATTGCCGGAAGGTGGTCAGCTGCTACGATGCACAGCAGATGAACGCTGAGCTGGACGTTGTGAAGCAAAAACACATCATTTACGTTGATGATATAGGGACGGAGAATTTAAGTGTGAAATATGGCGAAAAAAGACTTGCTTTCGCTGAGCTGGCTGACGAGGCTGAGAAGAAGGGAAAACTTCTTATCCTGACTACCAATCTTTCGATTGACGAACTGAGGGAAAAGTATGGTGAGAGAACTATCGACCGTTTGAGAGCTATAACCAGAACCGTACTATTCAGCGGTGAAAGCCTACGAAAATGAAGATCACGATCTATTGGGTTACACGTGATTGGAATCTGATCAGAAAATTACGTGACAAATATAAAATCCCCCAATATACAACTGTTAATGGTATAACTGAGGCGGAGGTTGACGAACAAACATTAAGCAATCTCCGTAAGGGTGAGCCAAAATATTTGATTATCAGAAAAATTGAATAGTTAAATAAAAAATAGCATGAAAACAGAACTTCTACAGAGGCAGCTTGATATGCTCAAAATAGAGTATCAGAAAGCGTTGTTGAAAAACGACAGGGTCGAAATAAAAAGGCTGTATGACGATATACATAATCTCGTCAAGGAAATAGAGGTAGCCAAAGGTGAGGAAATAATTCAGAAAGCCAAGGATTCCGGAATACTTGAGAAAACAAGCCGTATGATATGCCTTGTGCAACTGATGATGTGTGAAACCAACGATCTGTTGTCTGAGATAGAGGATAATTTTAAGGAAAGCAGGATAATGACAGATGGCATTGTCTATATGCAGAAAGAATACTATAAAGCAGCGGACTTGTACTTCAAGGAATTTGCTAAGATAGTTGATTTCAACAAGAAAGGTGACGATATGTTCAGTGACCTGGAGGGGTTCGACAATATGATACGCATATTTGCCGACCTGAAGGATATGCCTAAGCCTGCATCCTTGATGGGCGGCTGCAAGGCTGCGGCAGGCAAGGCGAACGGACTCAGCCAGATGTGCCAAAAATGCGCTTTGACCTATAATCCTGAAACGCTTATTTGTCAGGCTTGCGACAAGTCATTTAAAGAGGGATTCCAAAAAGGTGCTAAATGGCTCGAAAAGAAAAGAATTGATAGAATAATGAACAAAGACAAGGAGGTGCAAAATGATAACAGAAAATGATCCGATGGTTCCACGTAAAGTTGACCTTGAGAAAAATCCAAAAGGAACAGAACTGAAAATTGCCCAGCATCGGGAACTGGAGAAACATGGAAGATATGTAGCTATCCCCGGAGATAAGTCACATACAAGAATTTTCGTCCGCAACGGTGAGGATGTGGAAAAGAAGATAGCTGCTTACTTGGAGAGAATTAATAACCGACCTCAAAGATGGAACTGATATGGGAAAGCAGGAAAGCGTGAGCGATTTTTATCAGTATGCAAAGGATTTGGCCAAAGCGGAAAAGGATCTGAAGGTTGAGCAATGGGTTGAAGTCACTCTTTATTACGGATATGCAGATAAACAAGTAAGTCTTTATCACTACAACCTTCCCCGTGAAATGTATTTCCGCTACCAATGGGTGATTAGATGGAGGATGGCGAAATTGCAGTGTCAATATCCCAAACAGATTATTGGTATAAGTCTGTATCACTATGATAAGCGTTCAGGAGAATCGATGGAACTTAATAGTTGTCTGTCTAAACTGATTTCTGCAAAAGCCCAGATAACAAAAGCAGAACGCAAGATGAATGAGTACATCGAGCACAACCGTCAGAACAACATGTTCTTTGACGAGAATACGGACGAGGAGCTGGTTAAGTTCCGCGAGAAACTGGAGCGCAAGAAAACCGAGTGTGCAGAGTGTGAGAAACGATTGGAATTATTAGTTGAAAGAAGGAGAAGTAATCAATGAAAACGAAATTGTATTACCTGTTCCTGGCAGTCATGTGGTGGCTTCTGGGATAGGTGGAAAGGAGAAATGAATATGACAAGAAAGGAAGAAATGCTTAGGGAAGCCGTTCACGATCATTATCAGTGTAACGGAAAGTATGCTTGTGAAGAACGTGCTTACTGTCGATTTTGCGACGGCGAGAACATAGCACATGACTGTGATGAAGATTGCTGTGCAGACGAGTTTAGCGAGGGATTTTTAGCTGGTTGGGATTCCTGCTTAAAATATCTTAGCGAGATTCCCTGGGATGAAGCCATAAATGAGATTTGTAAACAGATAAAAGATAATAGTAAAAAGGCGGAGGATTGAAATATGATGCCAAAACAGTTACCAAATGTAATGAATGATATAGGGTATCAAAAAGATGCCCATGATTTTGCAAAGAAAATTATGGAGTGCAAGGGAATACTTGGTCCATGTAAGGATATGAACCATTTCCAGGAATGGATGGAAGAAGCTTTGTCAAAGGCTTACTTGTATGGCGCACAAAGTGCTGTAAGAGTAGGTTATCTACTTGCTGACAAGGATTGGGAACAGCGTAGATATGAAATAGCAAAGGAATGTGTCGCTGTACTCATGCGCAATGAAATAACTTTAGAGGATGCAGCAAAAATAAGTGTTGAACAAGCGGATGCACTAATTGCTGAATTAAAAAAACTACCTGCAATTACTGAAGCTAAATTGCAGGTAGTTGATAAGGTTTATCCTATGTCATTTGAACAAAATAGGTTAGAATTACATAACCTTGAAGTTAGGATTAAGGTTTCTCAATAACACCAAGTTGAGTTAATGAAAATTGCACAACATAGCCACAATGCTTACAAAAACCAGTAATGACTGGTATGGAGTCAATATATCCATGTGTAATGACAGTTTGTAAACTTTCTGTTGCAAAAATGTCAGATGCGTTTGGATTAAAAACGTATCCTTCCATAGAGCCACAAAATGGACAAGGTCGTGATCCCATGTTTTTGTTGATTTTAGCTAATGCTTGATTAGCTTGTTCCTGTGTAATTTTACTCATGATAGTTATAAATATTAAAATTAGGCAAAAGCAAAAATAGAAATAAAAAGGGGCATATCCAATAACTCATGATGATAAGTTTAAAATTAGGCACTTTACTCTTTTCATTCGGGTATGTCCCTTATTTTAAAATAAAAAGTTATGAAAGCAATATCAATCAAACAGCCGTGGGCGAGCTTAATCGCTCACGGTATCAAAGACATCGAGAACCGGACATGGAAGTGTCCTCAGAAATACTTAGGTCAGAGGATACTGATTCATGCAAGTGGCTGTCATGGTAAGAAGTTTGAAATAAACCTAACTGATGAACAGATGAAACAGGCTTTTCCATTAATTTCTGAGAAAAGTACTTCGGGGAAATGGGAGTTTGGTGCCATCATTGGCAGCGTAGTCATATCCGACTGCATACAGAACCATCCTTCAGTCTGGGCAGAGAAAGATTGCTGGAACTGGGTGCTGGAGGATGCGGTACTGTTTGATAAGCCGATTATGAATGTGAATGGAAAACTTGGTTTTTGGAATTACGATTTGGAGGAATAGTTATGGAATTAAAATCACAAATAGCCACCACTCGTGAGCAGTCCGGTAAACTGCTTGCGTTAGGATTGAAGCCTGAAACGGCGGATATGTGCTACAACGGATATTTTGAAAGCCTACCATTAGAGATAAATCGGAACAATGCAATTCAAGATAAAAAATACATTCCTGCATGGACTCTTGCGAGATTGTTGGAACTGATGCCGAAATCTTTAGAACAAACAAACAGACCGAACGCTGATTTGTGTATAAATAGCGATAGAATGTATTGGTTTGTCACTTATGAAGAATTTGGTTATGACGTAAAGCATCAAGAAATGAGTAAAGACTTGTTTAGTGCCTTAATCTTCATGATTGCATGGATAGTTGATAACGGATATATTAATAAAGAATACATGGTATGAAGAGCCTGAACGACCTAAAAGATAGAGCCTACAAGTGTGCAGTAGTACACGGTTGGCACGAAGAAAACCTAAGTAATGAACATTTCCTTTGCTTGGTAATATCAGAACTTATGGAAGGTGTGGAAGCAGACCGGAAAGGAAATCATGCGGACACTGATGCTTTCAACAAATACAATAACTTTGTTGACTTTAAAGAAAACTTCGAGCGACAAATCAAAGGAACTGTAGAAGAAGAGCTTGCTGATGCATGCATTCGTCTGCTAGATTTGGCCGGACTAAGAAGTGTGGATTTGGGAGAGATTGATCCTGATGAATTAAAATGTTCCGAAGGATTCTTTAATTGGAGCTTCACTGATGCTATATTCTCGTTGGTATGCAACATAACAAACTCAGATTACATTGAAACCCATTCATTCGACAGTTTTCTTCGAGTAGCTTTGATTGAAATTCTGGTTTTCTGTGTACAAAAAGAGATCGACATCTTCTGGCACATCGAGCAGAAAATGAAATACAATGAACTACGTCCGTATAAACACGGAGATAAAAGCTATTGAACATGAAATGCAACTACAGATACCGCATATTCCATGTATCCTTTACGGAACAAGATAGCAACAGAAAACACTCGGTAAGAATATCTATCAAGACTAACGACTTAGGTAATGCCCGCAGGCAAATAGCGGAGAAATATCATGCTGAAAATATATTACTGACTTATGTGACTATACCTGATAAAGAGAAAATTTAATGATTGACACATACAATTTATAGTTATGGAAGATAAAGATTTAAGAAGACTGGCTGTATTGGCCGCCTTGAAAGTAAAGTTCCTTACAAGCCGTGAGGAACTTTTTTTGTATTCAAAAGCTTTGTATTCTGCTATGAAGTGGGGACAAACGGTAAAATAAAAAAGGGAGCCAGCCCACACGATTAGAAGCCAACTCCCACACACGATTATGATGCAAATATACTAATTCCTTCTAAAACAATCGTGTTATGACAAAAGAATTTTCATCCATAATGGAGCTAAAGGCTATTCGTGAGCAAAAATCAAGGCTTTCAGAACGTGAACAGGAGTTGTCTTCACCTGTATTGTGTGATACTTCTCTGATTCCACAGATTTATTCCTGGTTCAAAGAGATACTTTCTGAAACTGGTTGCCCTCCTAATATTGAGAGTGTTACCCAAAGGAAGAAGTTTCTCTTTATAGTTCTGTTCTTGTTTGCTCCAAGTGTGCTGGCTGGTGGTCGCTTACCGAATGGGATCAGGGCTGAGATTGCCGGCGTATTTCCAGATGTCTCCCCGTGTGTAATATCAAACAATATCGCTGATGTTTCCTTTATCTATCAGCAGTATAAGGATTTCCGGCAGGATATAGAGTATCTTTACAATCAGATTTTAGAAAGGTTGAAAAACAAAGGACTAATCAAGTAAAAAGCCGGAGCGTTATGCTTCCGGCTTTTGTTTTTATTCCGCTTTCTCTATTTTAATTTTCTTTCCACAATGGGGGCAAACAATATATCCGGCTCCAGTAAATTCTGTTTCTCCAATCAGTTCCGATATGGTCACGTTCAAAACGTCAGCCATCTTCATTAACGTGTCAAGTGACGGGAATGATTTACCGGTTACAATGTTGCTGACAGCTACCTTTGAGATGCCGACCTTTTCAGCAAGCAAAGCAGATGTTACGTTTCTTGCTGACATGATTTCTTTCAGTTGTAAGTTCATAAAGTTCTCTTTAATGTGATTGCTCCGCAAATATATGTAAACTTTATCAATAAAAATCTATTTGATAAAGTTTGATTTATTAAATGATGTTAATAGATAAATAAAACTTTATCAAAAGTATTGCAGATAATAAAGTTTGCTTTAACTTTGCATCATCAAACAAGAAGTAATAACAATTTAAATACATACGATTATGAAGACTATTAGTAGTGATTACATCAAAGAGATTAAAGAACAAATCAGAGTTATCAACAAAGCTCTTAAAAGAATTCAAGAAGCTGAGAAGGTTCAAGAAACAACAGTTAATGCACGAGAGTATGAGAAAGCTAAGAATGAAGCTATAGATGCAAGTTTAGACGTTATGACAGCACTCGAGTTTGCTGTAACATCAGCTTCAAACATGGGCTGCGGTACAGGTGCATACGATATTAGAAAGTTTCATAAGGTAGTAGAAACGACCTTATAAATAGCAGCAGGGCGAAAGCCCTGCAATTACACACGATTATCAATTTTCAATACACACGATTATGAAGACATTAAAAGAACAAGTAGAAGAGATTAAGAGCATGAAAGGTTCTAAGGCTGCAAAGAAAGCAGCTTTCGTCAAGTTGGGTTTGAGAAAGTATGAAGTTGAGTTGCTTATGTCTGAATTGCCTAAGACAATCAGAGAAATACACAAGTTCACTTTTGGGGTTGAGATTGAATGCCTGGTAGCTGCAAGCCTTATGAGAGAAAGTGCAACAAGAAACGAAATGCCTTTTCAATATGAGGGTTATAATCACGTTGACAACAACCACTATTACAAGTTCGTATCTGATTCTTCTATCAGAGGTGAAAACCCTATCGAATGTGTTTCACCGGTTCTTACTGGTAAAAGGGGTATGAAAAGCCTAGAAACATGCTGCAAAGCTTTAAATGAAGCAAATGCACAAGTGAATATCTCTACAGGCTTACATGTGCATATCGGGGCTGCAACTCTTTCTGATGAAGCCTACATTAATGTATTCGAAAACTATCAGAAGTTAGAGAGAGTGATTGATACCTTCATGGCACGATCAAGACGAGCCAACAACAGCCAGTGGTGTAGAACCCTTCAAGGCAAGAACTTTGACTTATGTATGACAAAGCATGATGTTTTTAGCGTCATGAATGGTAATAGATACTATAAAGTGAATGCTTGTTCTTACGCTCGACATCAGACAATAGAATTTAGACAGCATCAGGGGTCTACTGACTTCGAAAAGATTTCTAACTGGGTTAACTTCTGTGCAAAGCTGGTTGCGTGGTCAAAGAAGAACGTGCTGAGTTCAGAGATTAATTCAATTGACGAGATACCTTTCTTGACAAAGAAAGAAAAATCATTCTTTAAATCACGTGCTGAGGTTCTTGCATGAACCTCACACGATTAAAATCAGATAATTATGTGTTGCATTATATATAAGCCTAAAGGTGTTCAGATGCCAACTCTGGACACCTTAAATAAAGTTCAGAGAATCAATCATCATGGTTATGGCTTCGTTTCTTCAAAGCATAGGTACAAAACAATGGATTATCAGAAGTTCTTGGTTCATCTTTCAAATGTTGGGACCGATGAGGAATGTATCATTCACATGAGGTGGGCAACACATGGTTCTAAGTGTAGAAAGAACTGTCACCCGTTTGTCGAAAATGGTGTTTATTTTGCCCACAACGGCGTTTTGCCTATAAAATCGGTAAATGATATGACTGATAGTGAAATCTTCTTTAGAAGTCAAGTTTACCCCCTTATAAAGCAATATGGTTATGATTCTAAGGTGACAGAAGCTATGATGATGGCTGCAGTAGGTGGTTCTAGGTTTGCAATGATGTACAAAGGTAAAGTAAAGTTATATGGTGATTATACAAAATTGAATGGTGTGTATTATTCTAATTTAAGATGGTTATGATAAAGAATATTTTAGATAGTCTGAGAGAGAAAGTAGAAAGCGGTAAAATAACTCTTTCAGAAGCAGCTGAAAAGCTTTACGATGCAGGCTGGACTAATTTTATTGATATTGAAACAACAAAGAGGTTATTAAAGCTATGAAAGAGAAAGAAATTCTACAAGAGATTATTAAGTGGCTGGGTAATAATACCAGTTACCTTTCTACAAAAACAGATTATGCTAGAGGCTATAAAGACGGTATAGAACAAGCAAAAGTGATAGTTGAAAGTATCATAAATGAACACAACCCAGATTTGTTAGCAAACAATTAGCATATTGTTTCGTATGTACTGAATTGTTATCTAAATTTGTCTTTATAATTAGGTATCTTTGTGATAAAGGTACTATCGCGGGGTGGAGCAGTGGTAGCTTGCTACTTTGACTTGGTAGAGGTCGCGTGTTCGATTCACGTCCCCGCAACTAACTTTTAAACTTTACACGATTATGGAAATACTTACACTTATCATCAAACAGAAATTCTTTGACGAAATATTATCAGGCAAAAAAACACAAGAGTTCAGAGAAATCAGGCCTACCACACAGAAGAAATACTGCCAACTTGACGCTGACGGCTTTTGTGTAGAGAAAGACGGTGTTTTACAACCTAAGCATTACGATGCTATTCAGTTCTTTGTAGGTTACAATAAGGACAGAGCCAGCGCACTGGTAGAAGTCAAAGACGCAAAGATAGAATTGTTTGAAGATGAGAATCATAATTTGATAGAATACACCTATCAAGGTGAAATATATTTGGCTGCACAGGTCGTTTACGATTTGGGCAAAGTGATTGATAAGAATGTCTAACTTTTAATTTTTTGTTGAGTCAGAACTAACAGAAGCACATTTTCAACAGGTGGTTATCGTGGTGGTCGTAGAGGTTTGACAGACCCTTCTACCGGCAGGACATCACAGGGCGGTCGTTTTATCAACCGCAGACAGCAGTATTATAATGTCCGTGTAGGACTTGGCATGAGTGGCGGATAATATGACACTGCAAGAAAGGACATATAAGAGTATTGACGCTATTAGAGATAAATCTGATAGCGCAATACTTTTTTTGTCTTTGGGTAAAGATTCATTGGTCTTACTTGACATGATTTATCCGAAGTTTGACAGAATAGTCTGTGTATTCATGTACTTTGTCAAAGGTTTAGAGCATATCGAAAGATGGATAGGTTGGGTAAAAGCAAAATATCCGAAAATAGAGTTCATACAGGTACCACACTGGAATCTTACGTACATTCTTCGTGGTGGTTTATATTGTGTCCCCAACCCCAAAGTAAAGCTTTTGAAACTTGCTGATGTGGTGAAAGCCATGCAGCTCAAATACGGACTGTATTACACTTTCTTGGGTATGAAGAAGGCCGACGGCATGAACCGCCGCCTGATGCTGAAAGGTTATGAAGCCAACGGGTACGAGAACAAAGGTATGTGCTATCCTTTGGCAGACTGGACTCAAAAGGATATTTTGGCCTATATGAAGCAGAACGGACTACCAGAACCTGTGAGATATTCACTAAAAGCCAGTTCGGGCGTAGGCTTCAATTTGGATTGTATGTTGTGGCTGGAGAAGAATTACCCATTGGATTTACAGAGAATTTATAAAGTGTTCCCTATGGCTGAAAGAATCCTTTGGGAGTATAAAAATAAACAGTAGATATGGAACTGAGCAAGTACATAAAGAGTGAATCGGTAGAACTTAACCGTTCTGCCATTCACTTTGCAGACTATAATCCCCGTAAACTTTCAGAAGAATCCCGAAAGACACTGAAGCGAGGAATTAAGAAATTCGGTTTGGTCGGTGGAATCGTGGTAAATAAACGTACCGGGCTGACCGTAGTAAGCGGACACCAGCGGTTGAGTGTAATGGATGAATTACAGAAATTCCCTGATAATGACTACCGAATCCGTGTAGATGTCATTGATGTGGATGAACAGCAGGAAAAGGAATTGAATATCCTGATGAACAACCCTAACGCACAGGGTTCATGGGACTATGATGCTTTGGCACGCTTGGTGCCGGATATTGATTATCAGGATGCCGGACTGACAGCTGCTGATTTGAATATGATTGGTTGTGATTTCCTTCTTCAAACCGAAGAAGAAAGCTCTATTGCGGATGCTTTGGAGGATATGATGGCTCCGGCAGCAGAACAGAAGGAAGCAGAGAAAGCAGCCAGACAGATGGAAAGAGCCGAGAAAGTAGCCCACATGAAGGAAGTCAAGCAACAGGTAAAGGATGCAGCTCAAAAGCAAACTCAGGATATGGATGCTTATCTAATGCTTTCCTTTGACACATTTGAAGCCAAGTCTGCTTTCTGTGAAAGATTCGGTTATGACCCATATTCCAAGTTTATAAAGGGGGAAATATTTGATGAACAAGTAGAAAGGATTGAATAAAAATGAAAAGTGAATCTCAAAAAAGTAAACATACGGGAAGAAAGCCCAAATTTGACTATAAGAGTGAGGATTTTCTCTCTCAGGTGGAAACGTATGCCAAGAAGGGGTTCACAGACAAGGAAATCGCCTTTGCGCTGGGCTTATGCCCCCAAACATTCTGTGAGAAGAAGAGTGAGCACTCCGAATTAAGTGAAGTATTAGCGCGTGGGCGTGCGACCGTAACTGCAGCAGTGCGTGCAAAGTTCCTTGCTATGGCTTTGGGAGGTATTAAAACCAAAAGTACAGTAGTGAGGAAGCTGAAAGACCAAGAAGGAAATCTGACTGGCGAAGAAGAACTTCAGGTAAGTGAAAGCGAACTGGCTCCAAACCTTCAGGCCATGTCAGTCTGGCTGTACCACCATGATGAGGAGTGGAGAAAGGTTGAACGTCGCCAGGATGAAGACGCTGATATTCCAAAGGACATTGATCATGGTATCAGTATTGATTCATGGATTAAAGATAATCTGAAATGATTGTTCCTCAAGAAATATATCATCCGTTATACACCGACAATGAGAAATTCATTATTCTCATCACCGGTGGCCGTGGATCGGGAAAGAGTTTCAACGCTTCTACCTTCATTGAACGGCTCACATTTGAAATGACCCCCGTAGAGAAGATTGCCCACCAGATTCTTTATACTCGTTACACGATGGTATCAGCCGGGATGTCTATCATTCCGGAAATGATGGAAAAGATAGATTTGGACGGAACAACGAAGTATTTCAAAACAACCAAAACCGATATTGTAAACCGGATGACCGGCAGCCGTATCATGTTCCGTGGTATCAAGACGTCTTCCGGTAACCAGACGGCCAAGCTGAAATCCATTCAGGGTATCACGACATTTGTCTGTGATGAAGCCGAGGAATGGACCAGTGAGGAAGAGTTCGACAAGATTATGCTCTCCATTCGTAAGAAGGGAATCCAGAACCGGATAATTATCATTATGAATCCCTGCGATTCGAACCATTTCATCTACAAGAAATATATTGAGAACACTCACCGGCTGGTGGAGATTGACGGGGTGCAGGTACAAGTTTCTACCCATCCGAATGTTCTTCATATCCATACAACCTACTTAGACAATATCGAGAATCTTTCTCCAGAGTTCCTGAGAGAAGTCAAGGAGATGAAGGAGAAGAATCCGGAGAAGTACGCCCATGTGGTTATTGGTCGTTGGGCAGACGTGGCCGAAGGTGCCGTGTTCAAGAAATGGGGTATTGTTGACGAGTTCCCGATGTGGTGTAAGAAGGTGGCTATCGGGCAAGACTTTGGTTACACCAATGATCCGTCGGCTTCCATCCGATGCGGCATCATCGATAATGCGCTGTATCTGGATGAAGTGGATTATCGTACTGGATTGCTTTCTGGTGATATCATAAAAGCTTTGCGACCCTGGAATTTGAAAGTGATTGCTGACAGTGCGGACCCGCGACTCATTCAGGAAATTCATAACGGAGGTATTAAGATCTATTCAGTTGAAAAAGGTCAAGGCTCTGTCAATGCCGGTATAGACAAGATGCAGGGAATGGAAATTTTCATTACTAAACATTCTTACAACCTTCAGCGAGAGTTCCGAAATTATGTATGGGCAAAGGATAAGGACGGAAACTATATCAACGAACCTGAAGACCATGATAATCATGGCATAGATGCTGCGCGGTATTATGTGCTAGGAGAACTGCTCGGCAGGATTATGAAGCCCAAAGACATTTCAGGAGTATTTGGACATTAAACTTTGAAATATGACTTTAGAAGAAATTTTAGCTATGCCGGAAGTAGAGAGAAAAATCTACTATCTGAAGAAAGGGCGAAAGACCGAGCAACCAAACGCTCACGCCCTTTATAACGACTGGAATCCCAACAAGCATGAAATAGTGATTGATGAGGAAAAATATCCGAAAATCAAAATCACTACCCAGCCTGAGAAACGAATTACAGACCCGACAACCGGGAAAGAATATGTGGAACCGGCGGTAAAGAAGGAAGTTGATCCGAATAGAATTGCCCTTCCAATCGAGCAGGACATCGTAAACCTTCAGACCGCGTTCACCGTTGGAACAGAACCGGTTCTTGACTGCCAGCCAGATCAGTCGGAAGAAAGCCTCCTTTCTGCGTTGAAACAGGTGTTCAAGAAGAACAAATTGAAATACCAGAACAAAAAGGTAGTCCGAGCATGGCTGGCCGAGCAGGAAGTGGCCGAATATTGGTATGTGGTTAGGGATGATGGTTTCTGGGCCAAGCTGAAACGCAAGGTTGCAGGAATTTTCGGGAAGTCACGTCCTGAGTACCGTCTGAAGAGTGCCATCTGGTCTCCTTTCCGTGGTGACAAGCTCTACCCATTTTTCAACGACCAGGGGGATTTGGTGGCCTTATCCCGTGAATACAAGAAAAAAGACCTGAACGATGTAGAGATTACCTGTTTCATGACCATTACCAAGGATATGGTTTATCAGTGGGAACTGACAAGCAACTGGACTGACAAAGGCTCATTTGCTCATGGATTCAAGAAGATGCCAGTAATCTATATGTGGCGACCAGAAGCGTACTGCGAGAAGATTAAGAGTCTTCGTGTAAGGTTGGAGAAACTTCTTTCAAACTATGCAGATTGTATCGACTATCACTTTTTCCCTATCCTCATGCTGTTCGGTGATGTACAGAACTTCTCCGGTGAGTTCAAGAATCGTGTAGTCGAACTGACCGGACAGGGGGCAAACGCCCAGTATCTTACCTGGTCTCAGGTGCCTGATACGGTGAAGTTCGAGGTGGAGACACTGCTAAGTCAGATATACGGACTGACCAATACGCCACGAATATCTTTTGACTCCCTGAAGGGAACCGGTAACGCGGTTTCCGGTGTGACTTTCGACTATGTGTTCATGTCCACCCACCTGAATGTGGAAAATCTGAACGAAACCGTCGGAGAGTTCATGCAGCGTCGTGTGAATTTTCTCGTTTCTGCCTTGGGTTCCGTGAACTCTACCCTTGAATCAGCTTCCGAAACTATTGATGTGGATGTTCAAATGCAACCCTACAGGCTGGAAGACATCAAAGGCAAGATAGACACCGCTATCAAGGCTAAGGATGGTGAAATCTGGTCGCAACAGCGGGCTATCACCTTTGTGGGGAACGTGGATTCTGTTCTAGATGAGATTGAAGCCATCAAGGAAGAGCAGGCAGAGAAGCAGAAGAACGATATTGAGAAACAGAAACAACTTTCTTCTATGAAAGGAAACACGTTGAAATCTGAAAAATAGAACAATTTAGTCAGAAGAATTACGGGGTTTATACAAAACTAACTGATAAAAATCTAAAATATTGACTAATTATATAGCGATATCTCATGGTATCGCTATTTTTTTGCACAATTACAAATAATAGAATATAATTTTGAAAAATAGAATTTTATTATTACTTTTGCAATATGACAATTGAGTGAACCTAATGAGAATATTTACAGAACAAGCTATAAAGGAATATGCAGAAACGCATCCTGACGCAAAGGTAGCTTTACAAGAATGGACAACCATAGTCAAGAAAAGCGAATGGACTTGCTTTGCAGACGTAAAAAAGACTTTCAATAGTGTTGATAATGTGGGTAACCAACATTATGTATTCAATATTAAAGGAAATAATTACAGGCTGATTGTAGTGATAAAATTCACTATAAAGTTTGTTTATATTCGTTTTATTGGCACTCATGCTGAATATGATAGAATAGCTGATTGTTCAGTTTTATAATTAAACCGAATCGGCGGTTACCGATTACCAAAGAGCTATGACAAAGATAGAAACAAAAGCTCAATACGACTGGGCTGTAAAAAGGGTTGAGGAATTACTTCCACTGGTTACAGATGAAACCCCTCTTGATGATCCTAATAGCATAGAGTTAGAATTACTTTCTAACCTTGTAGCTGACTATTCAGAAGAACATTTTGCATTGGGAGAACCAACACTTGTTGATGTTCTCAAACTCCGTATGTATGAAATGGGGCTTAACCAAAAAGCACTGGCTAAATTGATTGGTGTTAGCCCTTCACGTTTGAGTGATTATATTTCTGGTAAATGTGAGCCAACATTGAAGGTTGCGCGTGAAATTAGTCAAAAGCTGAATATCGATGCTAATATAGTGTTAGGTGTTTGATTTGATATGAGAGCTGTTGAAGTAATAGTTGAAAATGCTGGAGATAATCTTAGTGCTTACATTGAAGGTGCTCCGGTAATGACTGTTGGTAACGATGTGAAGGTAATCGAGAAGAACATGAAGGAAGCTGTTGAACTTTACCTGGAGTCATGCAAGGATATGAACATCGTTCCAGTGGAAGTATTGCAGGGAGAGTTCACCTTGAAGTTCAAGATAGATGCTGCCACCTTCATCAATTATTACAGCAGTATCTTTACCAAAGCTGCTTTAAGCCGGATTACCGGAATCTATGAGCGCCAGTTGTGGCATTATGCGGCTGGAGTACACAAACCACGTAAGCAACAATTGGAGAAGATTCAGAAAGGTATTAATGCGCTGACAGAGGAACTGGCAGCTATAAATTTGTTGTGATTATGGTAGATTTCGCTTCTTTATTTAAGGCGTTTTTAGAAAAGTATGGATTAAATTCCATTATTGCAGTATTTCTCACTGGATTGGTTTACTTCTTTTTGGGAGTAAATAATATTTTGGATCTTATTTTCATATTTGCTGGATTTGTCTTGCTTGTCTGTATATTTGACTATTTGTTTAAATTAATATTTAGACAGTTAAAACGATATAAAGAAGAGTGTTACTATAATGCAATAGAAAAACGTATAATCGACGAATTGTTTTATGTAATGCCCGAAAAGGCAAAAGCAAATGCGTTGCAATTAATTGAGTTACCCATTATTCCTAATACTAAATACCATTTGTTGATAAATGATAAAGCGAAACAATGCTTAATAAAAAATGATTTTAACTTTGACGATTATTTCATTAATACCCCCTTACATAAAGGTTCTTGTATTGATCAAGAACAAATAGGAAATTATTCAGTTATATATGTCCATCCACATCTATATAAACTTTTGAAAAAAGAGAAGAAAAAGAGAAATAAGAATAATCAATGATTTTTTTCAGCGTGATTACTTCGGGAGTCACGCTTTCTTTTTGCCTAAAAACGAACATTCTCTTAATTGTTTCGTATCGTTAGCCTTAAAATTTCCCCTTCCTTTTCTCTATAAGTAAATTTACCGTATGAAATTATTAATCAAACTCATACGGTATGACAATCTTTGAACTAATCTTGGCAGGACTGCAACAGAAATTTCCTGGGGTGGACACTGCCACACTTACCCGTATCGCCACAAAGAAGGCAGAGGGTGTCACGGATGAAACGAAGGTGACCTCCATCGTCGAGGGTATCTCATTTCAGGACGTAATTCAAAACTATGGTGATTTCCGTGCAGGACAGGCGCAGACTTCCGCTGTTTCTAACTACGAGAAGAAGCATGGACTGAAAGACGGGAAACCAATCGAGAATCCGAAACTAGAACCCCCGAAACTAAACGATCCTCCAAAGCCGCAGGAAACGGACATCGCAAAGATGATTGCCGATGGCATCGCCGCCGGTATCAAGCCGTTTGCTGACAAACTGGCAAAAATGGAGGAACAAGAAGTGCAGGCGCAGCGCAATTCACAGATTTTGGCAGTGGCTAAGAAGTACGGTATTCCCGAATTTATGCTGAAAGACCGCAACATTCCTGAGAACACGGACTTGGATACCTATTTCAAGGACATGAAGCAGGATATGTCTAACAGCGGTTTCCAGTTCGCTAAGGCTCCAGAAACTGCCGAGCAGAAGCAGGAGAAGGAAGCTAGCGAGTTCGCCAAAATGATTGAGGCGGATACAAAATCTATTGTCGAACAACAAAACAAGTAATTTATGTCAGCAGGATTTAAGTACAACATTGAGCCTGAACCGTCCATCGAGGAACGCTATGACGTTTCTACCGGAGTAAGACGCAGAGGCCCTTACAAGTTGGACACGACCAACCTAGTTGTTGGTTCGTTCCTTCCATCTTTTACACCGATTGCCGCCGACCTTGTAAAGAAAACCGCTCAGGTGGCTATCCGTGTAGAAGTCTATGAGAAATTTACTACCGGATCCAATACCACATTGAAAATCAAGAAAAACTCTTTGGCTTATGTGGGTATGCACCTGGGTAATGGTTCTCATGGAGCAACCATCAACAGTATTGACAAATCAAACAAAGCTTTCGATAAGTTGACGCTGGCCGCCGACTTTGGTGAAACATTGGAAGTCGGTACTGTACTCTATGAAGCGACAGCTGTAGATGGTACTACCCCGAAGGTTATTGCCAACTCAGCCTTGTACGAAAGAGTACAAGTTGAAGAAGGCATCGTATTAGTTGCCCTTTTGATGCGAGCTTTTGAAATCGAGCCAACAAAGTTGGTTATGCCTTTCTCTGACATTGATAAAGCTAATATGCCGCATTTCCAGTTCAACGCTGCTGGTGTGCAATCACCGGCTGGTGTTTCGTATGAACTGCCAGAAGCGTCTGATTCTGTAATGGGAGGTATTCAATTAGGATTTTCTCAAAGCGGAAAGAAATATCCAGTAGCATTGGAAGGTGGTAAAGCTTATGTTGAAGTTCCTTGGACTGATAATAACACTACCTATCAGGCAGCTAACTCAAGCACTTTAGGATTGGTAAAGCAAGGTACAAAAGTAGATGATGCAGCAGGTGGTGATGAAAAAGATAAAATCAACGCTCTTCTCGCATCATTAAGAGCAGCTGGTATTATCGCAAGCAAATAAAGAAAGGAGGATTAATATATGATGCTAACTATTTATACTCTGTTTAACGACCCCAACATCGTTAACGCTGTTATTCAGCGCGTCCTTCAGACACGTAAGGATACTATCTACTGGCAGCAGTATCTAGACTTCCGAAGAACGACTACCCGTGTGTTCAAGGACTACATCGGTCAGGTTACGGGCGTGATGGCCGGTTCTATCAATTCGCGCTACGGTGAGAAGCCTATCCGTGAACGTCGGAATATAGGTTCAGGATATGGAGAAATTGCTTACTTGGGCGATCGTTACCAGATTTCCGTCGATCGTCTGTCTGAACTTCAAGACTTGATTGACAAATACAATGCAGCAAAACCTGCTGACCAGATTGCAGCCATGCAGGACATTGTAAACTTCATCTATGATGACTACCGTCAGGTGCTTTTGGCTCCCCACAAGCGTATGGATATGGTTCTCGGTTCTATGCTGATGACCGGAGAAGCAACAGTTAAGAACAAGGATGACAATGCAGGAGGAATTAACCTGTTGGAAATCAAGTTACCGTTCAAGTTTATTACTCCCGAAACTGAAGCTAAAACGAAATTCATCACATACCTACAACAGAAGGTAAACGAACTGAAGTCCATTTATGGAACATTCCCGAAAATGATCATGTCTAGAGGAACCTTCGTGAAGAACATTATCGGATCTGAGGAATTTGGTGACAAGTTCAAGATGCAGCTAACTGGTAACGAGATGTACCTCTCTACCGGGTTGATTACATCCCAGCTGGCTTCTTCCATTTTTACTGGTATCGGACTTCCAGCCATCGAAATCAAGGAAGATTATGTTCTTGACCAAACCGGTAAGAACGTACAGATTTACGCAGACGACCGTATCACATTGCTTCCACGAGATAAGATTGGTTATATGCGTTTCCATACTCCGTACGAAGCTGTAGACGGTGTGCCAGGACGTAATTACACTCAGGCAGACGGTGAAATGCTGATTTCTGGCTATAAGGATGGTAACGGTCGTTATCTTGAATACACCGCTGAGTGGATTCCGCAGATTACGAACCCTAACCTGATTGTGAATTTCGATTTGTCAACCATGAACGCATGACAGTAAACGACTACATATCACAGAAGTTTCAGTCTTTCGGCATTAATTTGCCGGAGGCTGACCTTTTGGAGATAAGTCTGTCTTCAGGGATAAGCGGAGAGGATGAGTTGGCCCCGTCAAACATCGGACTTGTTTCAGTAGCTATGGCTAAGTTCATCCCCTCTCTATTACTCCGTGCCACTTCCATCAGTGAGAATGGTTTCTCTATGTCTTGGAATATTCAAGGTGTAAAGGAATATTATTCTTTCTTGTGTAAGAAGTACGGACTTGAAGACACGCTGTCAGATAAACCTAAAGTCAGATTCCTATGATATACGCTCCCCATACATTACAAGTAAAGGTCGTTACTCCGATGGAAACGGACGAGTTCGGTAGACCTATTCCCGGCACTGGTGGCGAAAGCTGGCAGGACGTGTGTAAATGCAGGTGTGATGATAACTCAACTAAAGAGTTTACTTCTGTTAACGGCGAGGTATACCGACCGAATTACCATGTAGTTTGTGAGAAGAAAATCTTTCTGAAGGCTGGCGATGAAGTAAGATGTATGGACGGTGATAATATCAGAGGAGCAGGCAAGGTTTATATGGCAAAAAATACTAACTATTTTGGTTATTCAGAGATATGGATATGACAAGAACAGAAGAAGTTGTTGCTAATAAGCAACTGAGAAAAGAAATTGATGAGAAGATTCAAGATATTAAGAATCTTCCACCAAGTAGAGAAAGAAGCCTTGCAATTACAAAATTGCAGGAAGGTGTCATGTGGTTAGGTATGGACTTGAAACGGCTCAACGAAGCAAATCCTTATCCATCAAGCAAAGACCCTTCAACTGGCGATAAGATTGAACCAACGGCAGACGGGCTGAAATTATGAGCAAAGTAGAGTTTGATTTTTCGGATGTGGATAGCTTTTTCAATCAAGGCGATGCGGAAGTGAAAGCTGTTGAAGAAAAAGTTGGCAAAGAAGCTGTCGATTATGCTGTTAAGAACGGCAGTTATCAGAACCGGACCGGAACACTCCGTAAGTCAAACAAATACTCAGTTCAGGATGATGGACTAGAGTTAAGGAATGAAGCCGAGTACGCTTCTTTCGTGGAATCTAAAGGTTACGAAGTCTTGACTGGTGCAGCCCTATATGCTGAGAAACGATTAAAAGAGGAAATCAAATGATAGTAACTACCGACATAGCGAACATACTGTACCGTGACTGCCAGCCTTTTGGTATTGACATTGTTCCTCACGGGAGGAAGCTGACGGGTGCGATGAAGTCTGAAAGGATTGTAATCCACTCCAAGAAGCAGCAGCCGGGCACATATTGGAAGAAATCTTTCGTAGAGGTAAACCTTTGTGTTCCTGACTTGAAAGAAGGCGAAGCCAATACCATCCGGCTGAACGAACTGGAGAAACAGTCGCAAGAGCTATTCGACGGCATAACCGGACGCTATGATGGTACCACCTATCATTATTCTATCGAGTCAATCGGAATAGAGGAGGACACATCCTTGAAGTGTCATTATGTGAATGTAAGAATTTTGTTTGAAGTTTTAAATGTGAAATGATATGGCAGAAGCAAAGAAAATAACAGCTGTAAATATCAAGAAACTTTGGTATGGTGAAACAAGTGCTATTGCAGAAGATTTGACCGGACAGGCTTTGTATACTCTTTTGCAGGGGGAGACCTTGAAAGAAGTCAAGAATATTCACCAGGATACCTGGACGCTCGAAGAAGCGGAAGCAAGCCGGACTAATTATAAAAACCAGCTCACGGGACAGACCTATCGAAGCGAAAAGGAAATGGGTGATGTAACTGTCAATTTCACCATTGGAGAATACGATTACCCAACTAAGAAAGACCTCATGGGTGGTGATGTTATCAATACTGACAAAGGATGGAAACGTGCGCGTGGTAAGGTGAATATTGAAAAACTGATTGTTGCCATGACCGATGATGATCAGTATTGCGTCATTCCTCGTGCCGACATCGGTGCCCGAGAAGCAACTACCGATAAGGCTATCGGTCTTCCCGTCAGTGCTGTGGAGTTAGAGCCGAAAAATTCGGCAGTTGCGCCGGAGTATTGGTTCGATTCCGAAGAAGTTAAAAATGCATGAACTGATGTAAAGGTCGTAGCAACGCCTTCAGATGCAACAGTAAAGCTGGACGGGCAAACGGTCAAGACCAAGAGGGTGAAATCTGGGATATCCGTTTCCTATGAAGTATCAAAGGCAGGCTATACCACACAGTCAGGAAGTATACCTACCTCCCTGTCTGATGCTTTCAAGACCGTTGAGAAGAAAATAACTCTCGCTCAAGAAAGTGGCGGTTAGTTTTCAGGATGTTTAATGGGTGGGGCTTCGGCTTCACCCTTTTTCGTTTAGTTATGAATCAAGGAGCAAAAATTATATCAGAATCTATTATTGGCAGTGACTTCCGTACAGTTTTTGTCAGCGGAAAAGCGTATACGATCTATCCGCCAACAATCCATAAATTAGCCGGCGCCATATCCCATTTGGCCGGCGTGCATGAAGCCGACAATTTGAAGGAAGTATTATTGTCCCTCGGAGAATCAGACGCTTATAGCAAGGCGCTCTCTTGGCTGATTGCAGGAAACGAAAGTCTGAGTGCAGAACTGGCTAAAGGAACATACGAAGAAAATGTGGACGCTCTGGATGAAACCCTTTCCATGATTGATTCCAAGGTTTTTCTCAAAGCTGTCAGCTTGGCGAAGAACGTAAGCCTGCTGGCAGCGAAACCGAGGTTGTAGGAAATGACACTCTATTGGGGCAGATTGCATCGTTCATGGAAAATCTACATCTGTCCTACCGGGAAGTGGTCTATGAGATACCATACAGGAATTTAGTATTAATGCAGCGTGACAAGCTCCATACCGTTACCGGGACCAAGGTTACAAAGGTGAAGGGTAAGGACATGGCTTCGCGCAGAAGAAGAAACAAGAAATAGATATGGCTACACTATACTTTAAAGTCAGTTCAGATTATGATGAGGTTATCCGTCTGAGGAAGGAATGTGAAAAGCTGGAAGCCCAGTTAAAGAAGATGGACGTAAACAAATCCCCTGCAGCAGCCAAGGCATTGGAGACTCAACTGGCATCCACCCGTCAGCAGATGATGGGACTGGTAACTGAGGCGGCTAAGGCAGGGGCTGTGATGGAGAATGATTTGAAGAAAAAGCTTAATTCCGCGTCAAAGGCATCCGATGAGCTGACGGAGGAAATTATCAAACAAAGGAAAATCATCCGTGATACGCAGGATGATGTCAGAAGGCTGTCTGATGAATATTCAAAGATGGGTAAGTATTCTCCTAATTCAAAAGCTAAATTAGCTGAATTGAATGCAGCTAAAGCAGCCTTGAACGAGCAGAGATATTCCCTTGGTGAATTACAGGACCAGCAGGTCAGAAATAGGCTTGAAGTAAGGAAACTCACAAGAGAGTACAAGGAGTTTGCCAGTGGAACAAACAACGCTGATGAGATAGTAAAATCCTTGACGGATTCTTTAAAGCGTACAGCCGCTGAAATCGGTGGACTGGTGGCGATAAAGAGATTCGGCTCCGATGTGATTGAAGCAACTGGAAAGATGCAACAGCTACAGGTTGCCCTTTCGACCATCCTTCAGGACAAGTCAAAGGCGGACCAGCTTATAGCGGAGATCGTCCAGTTTGCTGCAAAGACACCGTTTAATCTCGATGATGTGGCTACTGGGGCGAAACAGCTTCTGGCATACGGTTCTTCTGCCGATAATGTCGTGAAAGAACTTTCCATGCTTGGAGATGTGGCTTCTGGATTGCAGATACCTATCGGTCAGCTTATTTATCTCTATGGAACACTGCGTACCCAGGGACGTGCCATGACCGTAGACATCCGTCAGTTCGCTGGCCGAGGTATTCCAATCTTCGAAGAACTAGCCAAGGTTTTAGGCGTCTCAAAAGACCAGGTAGGTGAACTTGTGAAGGAAGGTAAGGTCGGATTTAAGGAGGTCGAACAGGCTTTCAAGAACATGACATCTGAGGGAGGAGAGTTTGCAAACCTTATGGAAAGTTCCGCCGGAACATGGCCACAGAGATTGTCTAACATTGAAGATACCCTCTTTCAGAAAATGAATGAGTTCGGGAACAAGTACAAGGAAGTTTTCGAATTCGGTATCGGTACTGCAGAAGATTTGGTAGAAAGTCTTGATGATGTATTGTCTGTAATCGGAGGATTGATAGCGGCCTATGGAACTTATAAAGCTGCTTTGATAACGACCGCCGTAGCACAGAAGGCAGTTGGATTCGTTGAAAGTATCCGTCTGATTGGAATGTACAGGAAGGAGTTGGGACTGGCTACTGCTGCACAACAGACTTTCAATTTGGCCTCGAAATCCAATGTGTATGTCTCTCTGTTGGCAGCTCTTGTTGGAATAGGTACGGCAGTTTATATGTTCACCAAGAGAGCCAATGAAGCCACAGCTGCCCAGGAAGCACTTAATTCGGTAAACAAGAAGGCCGATGAAGAATTTTCCAAGCAGGCAGCAACGGTTGACAGATTATCCGGCGTATTGAAAAGTGAAACTTCGTCCCTTGACCAGAAGAAGAAAGCCTTGTCTGATTTGCAGGCCATCATTCCTTCTTATAATGCAAGCCTTGACGAAGAGGGTAAATTAATAAACAACAACACCGAGGCCATTAAATCCTATCTGACGCAACTGGAAAAGCAGATACGGATGAAGGCAGCAGAGAAAGAATTGACAGAGCTGTATGAAAAGAAGCGGACTCAAGAAAAAAGACAGAAAGAAGCCATAGCAAACTACAATGAGGCCAAATCTTTGTATAATTCATCCGTAACAATGACTGGAAGCGCATTGCAGAACAGAGGGGTAAATACAGGTGTGGCAGTATTCTCTCAAAATAGTGCCATAAACAATCAACTCAAAGATAGTGCGAATAAGGCCAAGAAAGAACTGGATTCCGTAAACAAGGAATTAGGCGAAACGGTTTCTGCCATCACTGAACTGGAAAAAGAAATTGAGAAATCGTCTTTATCTGATAATAAAGAATCTCCACAGTCTTCCATATCCAAAGAAGTAGAGAATGCCACCAAACGTATCAACACACTTAAACAAGAGATTGCCGACCTTCGTAGCGGGAAATTGCAGGCAGAAGAAGGTAAGACTGTAGAATCCATTATATCCGCAAAAGAAAAAGAACTACAAAGTGCAGAGAAAACGCTTGAGACACTTACCGGCGTCAGGAACAAGGATGTGTCAAGAGAAAACGCAACAACATTAGCCGGAGGGAAACTTTCAGACTTGGAACGTAAACAGGCATTAGAACGTGCAAAAGAAGCTGTAGACTTAGAAAATCAGATTGAGCAAGCCCGTATAGACGCAATGGCTGACGGTGGGGATAAAATCCTTGCTCAACGTGAACTGAATAACAAGAAAGAAATGCAGGCCATTGACCACGCTAAAGAAGAGTATATTCAGAAGGAAATCCAAAGACAAAAGGAAATTTTTGACGCAACAGAGGAACTGAAAGCAAAGAAAAACCCTAAATACAAAAAGCGTAGTTTTGACTCTTCTACTGTTACTGTAAACAGTTCCTCTTTTGACATCCTAAAAGAAAATACAGACAAGCGGCAAGTTCAGGAAGATCTGAATGCACAGCGGGAAGCTATGAATGCTTATTTAGCTGAGTATGGCACCTATATGCAGAAGCGTCAAGCTATTATTGAGCAATATCAGGATAAGATCAACAAGGCTACTACCGAAGGAGAAAAATTAACCTTGGGCAAACAACGAGATCGTATCTTATCCGGTATAGATGAACAAGCTAACAAGACAATTTCTGCTGTTTCCCAGTTGTTCGGAGATATGAAAGACAAAACTCTGAAGGACCTTGAGGATATCAATGTAGCTGGGCAAAAGGCATTAGAGTTTCTGAAATCCGGGCAGTGGGACGAACAGAAAGGTAAGGAACTTGGAATTACCAAAGATAATTTTGAGACTTGGAGTAATGATCCGGAAAAGATAAAGGCTATTTCTGATGCCCTAGTAAATAACAGAAAAGCCGCAGATGATCTCCAGCCAGCTTATAAGAAAGTTGCTGATGGTATAAAAGATGCGTTCAATGCCGGCAATGACAGTAAGAAGCTCGAAGAAGCTCTTGCAAGAATCAAGAATGGTCTGAATGATATTATGCAGGTAGGATCATTCCTTTCTGATACATTTTCTTCTCTTGGTGATGCCTTTGGTAATGATACTTTTACAGATATTGCAGATGGTATTAACGTTGCTATGGATGCTGCTAATTCAGCAATGCAAGGAGCACAAGCTGGATCTGCATTTGGCCCTTGGGGGGCAGCAGCTGGTGCCGCTATAGGTTTGGTTAGCTCACTTGCTTCTTCTATAGCAAAAATCCATGATAAAAAGAATGAAAAACGTATTCAAGAATTACAAGATCAAATTGAAGTTCTTGAGAAATCATATGAGAGACTTGGTAATTCCATTGAAAAGGCATATTCTAAAGATGCTTCTAATTTAATTAATCAGCAAAATAAACTATTAGAGCAGCAAAAGGTTCTCATTCAACAACAGATTAGGGAAGAACAAGATAAAAAAAAGACAGATAATGACCGTATTAAAGAATGGCAACAGCAAATTGAAGAAATCAATAATTTGATTGAAGAAAATAAAGAAAAAGCTGTAGACGCTATTTTTGGAGAAGATGTAAAAACTGCTATAGAAGACTTCGCTTCTGCATATGCAGAGGCTTGGTCTAACGGAGAAGATAGAGCCGAGTCAGCAAAAGACGCGGTGAAAAATATAATGCGCCAGATGGTTACAGAGTCTATTAAGTCCGCAATTCAAGCTTCTGGATCAATGGAGAAAATAAGGCAGAAACTTCAGGAATTCTATGCCGATAATGTCCTTTCAGGATGGGAGCAAAATTATATCTACAATATGGCTGAAGAACTCCAGAAAGAGTTGGATAAACAATTTGGTTGGGCTGATAGCCTTATGAAGGATGATTCCAAAGAGCAACAATCTGCCTCCGGTAGAGGTTTCGGTACAGAAATGACTCATGAGGATGCTGGTGAATTAAGTGGGAGGTTTACTGCTGTATATGAGTCAAACCTTCGCATAGAAACAGCTACCCAACAACAGACGATTGCTATTACAGAACTTCGCGGATCAATTTCCAGCTTAATTACTCAGGCGCAGGGTATGTATAATATTGCTGATGAAACACGCACTATATTAGCTAACTCCTATCTAGAATTGCAGCAAATCAGAGAAAATACAGGCGAGATTATTAAGCCAATTAAACAGATACAAAAAGATATAGAAGAAGTAAAACGTAACACATCAAGATTATGATAGAAGTAAAGGATATTTTAAATAAAGCGATAGGATTAGGGGCATGTTCTCAATCATCTAAAGCTACAGATTGGAAAAGTCTTGTGTGGCTTTTTTTCTCTCCTCAGGGATGTGAGTTCTGTAAAAGTATTAATTACCCTTCACTGGAGATGTTTCGCTCAATGAAAGGAAATGTAGAGTCATTCGGAGTACATATAGAAGAAAATGTGAAAGCAGTAAACGAGGATAAGGCCATAATCGGAGGTACTGCTGAATTGACTTTTCAAGGTACGGATAAAGCTTATAAAGTAATTATCATGCACAGTGGCAATGTTCGTATTAAAATAAGTAATTATGCAGTTGTCCGTATAGAGAATATTAGTGGTAATTATGAGATTATTAACGATGGAACAGGAAAGGTATTAATATGAGTGGGGATTTAATTATTAACGATAGAGATGCCTTGACAACATGGGGTGTTCGCATGGGGGACGGTTTTCTCGATGCTATCGACGGATTCAACGAGATGAAAGACTACATTGAGGATGAAAGCCGGCTGGAACATGGCAAACGCGTGATTACTGAAAACGCAAAAGTAGACTCGCGAGAAGTTACCCTTCAGTTTACGATCGAGGGAAATTCAGAAAACGATTACCGATCAAAGAAAAAAGCCTTTCAGACAGAATTAGAGAAAGGTGCTGTAAATATTAAAGTTCCAGCATTGGGAGATGAAATCTATAAGTTGATTTATCTAGGAAAAAGCATTTCTTACGGGATGAGTTCTGACCGCTGTTTTGGTAAAATTTCTTGTAAATTTCAAGAGCCTAATCCTATGGATAGGAGTGAATAACGAACATTCACCTTATTGTTTCAAATGGAAGTCCTGATTTTTAGGGCTTCCATTTTCTATTTATGAACTTTGGAGATATGATAGAAATTAAAGACATATCAGGTAAAACAAGGCTTTTAATCCCAATTAATAAGGGAGCTAAAGGAAAGTTCACTCTGATGAAGGAAGACTATATAATTCTTCCTTTTTCGGTAGCTAAGCCTGTGCAATTTAAACTTGGTGATTATGTAGATTTATCCGGTGTCCTTGATGAATCATTAGGTGGAAAGCTGGCAAAAATCTATGAGATAACTGACCTTCAGAAGCCTACTTACAACACTTCAACTGGAGGCTATGATTATAATCTCCAGATGAACGTCTACTATTGGAAGTGGAAGAACAAAATCTTTAAATACACTCCGGAGCATGCAGGAAATGAAGCATCATGGTCGCTTACTGCTGCCCTTGATGTACAACTTGGTGTGTTTCTTCGTAATCTCAAGGCTTTAGGCTATACATATAGAGGAACAGACTTTATTTTCAGCATAGACGATACTGTAGAGAATAAGGCCGTAGCGATGACCTATGACAACATGAACTTGTTGGATGCCTTGTTTTCTATGGCGGGGGAGGATAAGTGGAACTGCGATTGCTGGATAACGGACAACGTGATTCATTTTGGGCGAAATGAGTTCGGAGATGCCGTTAAAATTGAGCGTGGTGTCGAAGCGTCGTCTATCACCCGCAGCGAAAGCCAGGGCACTTATGCCACCCGTATCTATGCGTTTGGTTCAACAAAGAATATCCCCACGAACTACCGTCCGACCGATGAGCAAGCCGTGGTGAACGGCGTAGTACAGAAAAGGCTTATGCTTCCGACCGACACTCCCTATATTGATGCATACGAAGGAATGTCGCAGGAAGAAGCCATTGAGGACGTGGTGGTGTTTGATGATGTCTATCCCCGACGTGTTGGCACTTTATCCGACGTACACACCCGCACCGAGGAAGTAGAGAATGAGGACGGTACAAAAGAAACTATTACGTACTATCGCTACAAGGATGCTGGGTTAGAGTTCAAAGAAGACTATATTCTTGAAGGTGAAGAATTGAAAATTCAGTTTCAGTCAGGGAAGCTGAATGGAATGGAGTTCGGCGTAATCTTCAATCCCAAACCGAAAGATGAAAGTCGGGGAGATCAACTTTGGGAGATTGTTCGCAATGAAGACTATGGTCGACCATTACCGGATGATATGATGTATCCTGCCAACGACGATGAATATATTCTTTCAGGTTTTGATATCCAATTGGTGTCCGACCAGTATATTTCAGAAGCCGAGCAGGAACTGAAGGGAAAGGCGCAGAAGTACGCCGATAAGGTAAAAAAGGATGACGGTACCTATCCGACTACCCTAAGAAGCTCATGGGTTAAAGAGGATTTGATTTCACGAACTTTCGAATTTGGTCAACGTATCAATCTCGTAGATGATACATATTTTGAAAATGGGCGCATTTCACGTGTCTTGGGATGGGAAATGAATCTTGATATTCCGTGGGATTCTCCAGTTTACACAATTGGGGAAAGTATGCCTTACTCCCGCATCGGTGAAATTGAAAGTGATGTCGAGTCCTTAACCTACAAGGGACAAACATATTTTGGAAAAGGCGGAGTATATCTTATCAAAGTAAATGATTCAACTGCTCCAAGTGATAGTAATACGTTTTCTGCACTACGGGCATTAAAAATGTTCATCCGCAAGGACCAGTCAGACGGCACTAACTTCTTATTGAAGTTCGGTGAGTTTATCGACAGCATGATTGCCGGTAAAGGTGCCGGTATATTCCCCGACGGTCGTGGGCAGTTCTCAAGGCTGGAGGTACGTGATGCACTTGTTGTAATGCGGCTTATCATAAATGAGATTCAGGCGATGGCAGGTGATTTCTCTTTCAGCGATGCAGGATGTATCGAAAAGGTGGAAGACCTGGGAGACGACACTTACAAATTGTGGATGGAGAAGCGTACAGAATATGATGTGACAAATTTTACTGAAAACGATATAATGTATTCCATCATCAATAATCTGCTGACTGGAGGCACGGATTATTACACAAGCTGGTTCCGCTGTCTGACAAAGAACGTCAACGACAACACGCTAACGGTAGTGCTCTATCCTGATTCAGAAGTGCCTGGAGGGAAAAACTATCCTCCGGTGGCCGGATACAACGTCACTCGACGTGGTTACTCTGTATTGCCAGACGAAGGAGAAGTGAACGAGCGTGCGCAGAGCTGGCTGCTCTCCAGCCGAGAAGGGCGCATCATGTTCCTGTCCAATGTTTACAAGCCGATATTGGAAGACTATAACTATGCGTTGACTATTGGAAAACTACCGAATATTAAGGCACTCGAAAAGATTCCTGTTACGACCAATGATGTCGGTGTAGTTTCACAGATCGGCATATTCGAAAGAATCTACCAGTTCGATTATAACGGTGATGTCGTACCCAATAAGATAGACCGAGGCCAGTGGAGCCTTGCAACCGCGCAGGGCAACACCCCTTACCGCAGGGTAACACACGAAACGCAGACTCCCGCCGGAAGTACATATACCCTGCTGGAGCAGCATACGGTCTACCATCTTGGATGCAAGTGGGGTTGTCTGATAGATAAGACACAGTTGGAGCCAAAATGGAACAGTCCGGCATGGGAAATGCTGGAGGGTGACAAGAATTACGGCATGGAGTTCGTTTCCTCGCGTGGATGGCAGTTTTTCCGTGGACAGGTAAATACGGATATTACGGCTTACATCACCTATTCCGGAATGGATATTACAGACGATGTGATGGCTCTTGAAGGGCTGGAGATAGAGTGGCTTCGCGACAGTGGTAATATTCCTTCCGATAACTCATGGAAGCCGACACACATTGACGGTCAGCTGAACACTCTTCGCCTGACCAATGATGATATGCCTCCCGAATGGGGATATAAGGTGCGCACAGTGATGTTTATCTGCCGCATCTTTATTCCGGTTGGAGGTGAGACACAAAAGATAGAGAATTATGTAGGATTTAATATTTGATTTTATGCCAATAAAAACGCAAGTTCAAAATGCAAATGTACAGGTAGACCCGTTATCGTTTGTCGCAGACATTACGATTCTATCAGGAAATAACGTACAGGTCTACAACAGAGACATTCAAGAGTATGTGCCGGACCGAAGTCTGGTACCAATGGTTATTCTTCCTTATGTGGCGGTGTCAGATCCGGAAGGAGTGATGAACGGTGAACAGGCTCTTACCGGAGTGGAATGGTATGAGGGTAATCCGAAGACAGACGGTAGCAATCGTATTACTGGAAATGAGAATTACGAAATCAGTGATGGTAGCGTAGAGGGATTTCCCTTGTATGCACTGAAGGTGAAGAAGAATGTGCCGGCAGATAACCCGATGGAGTTGTTTGCTATCTTCTTCTTTACCGATAAACGTAAAAATACTGAGGTTCGTGTGGAGCGTAGCCTTCCGGTATACACATCTACTTACGATTCGCAGAACTACTCTGTGAAGCCGACTGACGCCCCGAAAGCGTGGACTATTAACCCGATGATAGAAAAGCCTGATTCGGAAGGCAGATGGATGCGCACTGTAACCGCACAGCTTTATTCCGGAAAGAATCCTGTGCCGGATGAAAATGCGGCATACTGGTGGCAGGTCAACGATGGTAGCGGATGGCGTGAGTTCAATGACGAGGAACTGGCTGTGTTGGTGGCCGGTCCGGAAGAAGGAGGTCACTGGAGTAAGGCTCTCAGCTTTGATGCCCGAATGATTAAGGGAAATATCAGCTTCCGAGCACGTGCAGCGTATTACCTGGATGAATATCCGTCAGCACCTACCTCTGAAGAATTACAGGTTGTGACAAGTATCAACGTGGACATGCCAACCACCTTGCGTGTTGAAACTCGTCAGACTAAAGGAGCACGCGTCAAATCGGACATGTCTACTCCGGTAGCTTATGAAGCGATGATAAGCTACAACAACACGGAAGTGGGAGAGGATAAGGATGATTTCTTCTACATCGAGTGGTTCGGCAAATCAACAAAGGCAGGCAGCAAGGAACAGAAATTGGGAGTAGGTCGTAGAATTGAATTTATTCCAAAGAATTTCGGTGCTGTGAAAGGATATGGTTATACCGCGTATGCCAGTGTGCAGTTGTATAGCCACTATTATGCAGTGAAGAATGAAGACGGCACGCTGGTCACTACTGACGATGGTAAAGTGATAATTAATATTCAATATCAATAACAGGAGGTGAATTATGTATTTATTGGTGAACGCAGAGCAGCTTAAAACACGCTCCGGACGATACGAAACGATGCCGGACGGAAGAAGTATTGTTCCGATGTCCGACCAACGGATTTTGGGCACACTTAAAGATGTGGATATTATTTCCACAGCACGTGAACTCAAACAGCTCATTGAGGAGCAGAAGAAACAGATGGAAGAGAACAATCCGGATATAGACCCCGGTTTCTCACAGGACCCGGATAAAGATGTGAATGTAGATCCTGACTTTTCTCAAGATCCGGACAAAGTTGTGGAAGGTGATGGAACTGAAGATACTGCAGGCGAAGATGAAAGCAAAACAGAAACTGATAAAAAAGAGGAGGAAGTAACAGATGGACAAACTGAGTAGTAGTTTTACCCTTGTGGGAATCATCGACGGTACCACAATTAACGGATATGTACGTGTATATAATACTCCGCTGGTGCAGCGTTACAATACGGGTACTAATTCTTTTGTGCCGGACTTTGAAAAGATGGCTGAAAACAGCCGTTCGGTAGTTGTTCCCATCCTTCGCGATGCTTCTACGGGAGATGTAGTCACACCGAACTCCATTAAGTTCATGTACAATGGACTGGAATTGACTTTTGGTGGAGACAATCTGTGTACTAACGAAGGATTGGAGAGCGTATTCAAAAAGCTGGTAGACTATCAGGCTGCAGTAGGCTCCCAGTCATATTCTCTTCCGGCTCTGCGCGTGATGAAGAACCTCGTGCCGATTTCCGGTTATGATAACGATAGAATCAGTGTGTCCGGAACTGTGGAAGTTGACGGACAGAGTATACCATTCAACGAGCTTTCCAAGGAAGTCATCATTCAGGAATCGACCGGTAATCAGTACGATGTGGTAATCAGTAACGACAAGGGTTCTGCAATCACTGAAGCTGGAGAAAGTTTGACTGAACGGGCTGATATCTACAAGGATGGCAATAAGATTTCAGATGTGTCCGGGTTCTCATTAAAATGGTTCAAGGTGACTACTGAAGGAGATGTTGCCATGGGTACCGCACAGACACAGGTAATTGCTGCATCAGATGTCGACAACAAACTGGTGGTGCGTTGTGATGTATATCAGGGCGATATTCTGATTGCTTCCGGATTCGATGAAATCTCAGACTTTTCCGATCCGTATTTCGTACGCATGGACATAACTGGCATAGATGGTACTGCTATTCGTAAAGGGCAGACTGCTACTATTACCCCAAAGGCCGTGAAGCGCAGTAGCGGTGAAGAAGCGTCCGGACTGGTGTCTTCTTGGACATTCCGTATCCAGGATAATGAAGGAGTTGATTTCACATTGACCGGAAAAGACAGCGCATCACTCTCCGGCACTAACTGCCAGATATCTTATGAGGACATCAAACGTGCCAAAATGGGTATCTCCGGTTATGTAACAGCTGATATTGGTTGATATGCTGACAGGGACTTTTTATCTATATGGAGTAGTGGACGGTGAGAATGCACATTACATGCAGCTCACCTGCTCCCTGCCTGTTGTTACTGTGGATGAGAACAACGTGCAGGGTGATGCTGCTGTATTTCGTCTGATGGAAATAGATGGTAGTATACAGACGCTGGTACCGGCATGGTTTCGCCTGAAGATTATGGCCGGTAATACTATCCTTGAGACAATCGACCAGACTGTAGTCAAGGATGAACTGTCCTACATGCTGCCCACCGACCGTTACGGGAACGCTGACAAGCTTCTCGTAGAAGCCTATCGGGACGACCATGAGACCGAAGGTTCATACGATGAGAAGTTGGCTGAGCTGGCGGTACTTATTAGCCGTCGCAATCCGATACCGTTTCCCCGCTCAGAAGAATGGTCTGCAGGGCTGACCTACCGAAACGGAGAGTACCTTATGATAGATAACATTGTCTACATGTGGCGCAATCCGGTACCGGGAAACAGTTCTCTTACTCCGCAACAGGACATCGAGCAGAACCCTCAACAGACTTCATGGGTAGCCTACCAGAACTGGCCGCTGCTGGCTACACAAGTGTTCCTGGCTCAGTGGGCAAAGCTTGGCTCATTTATCTTTAACGGAGATATTCAGATGTCTCAGCAGGGTACTGTGAACGGAACACCCAGTTCTGATTACAGAGCTGATGACTTCATTCCGAATTATAAGGTAAATGCCAAGACCGGTAAGGTAGAAGCTCAAGATATGCACATTCAGGGTGGAACTATCGGCCCAATGGCAATCACTCCTTATAGTATCGGTATTAGTGGAGATATTGGAAGTTATAAGGGCAGTTCGATGTCATCCTCGGGCTTTATTTATGCTGGAGAAAATATTGATGCGCGTATCGGCAATGCTTTTTCTGCAGCTACTCAATATTACAATAGATGTGCCGGATATTTTGAAACGAGATTGCCAAGCTATCTCTTTCAGACTGATTTAGCGCCCGCAGTATTTGTCAAGACATCGGGCGGCTCACATATAGGAAATTACGGTCAAGTAGGCATTGCTGTTCGTACAGATGACGGTGCTAATGATGTAGCTATTGACCTTGTAGGAAGAGTGAAGATAGGTGGGAAAAAAGGCTATTCAGGTGGAGTCGGTGTGCAACATGTATGGGACCCCAATGAGAGTAGATTCCGTAAGGGAGATATTATTTTTGAAGATGGCATATGCGTAGGCTATAATTGCCATGATTGATTTATTAACAAAAAAATTACAATTATGATACAGACAAAAACATTGAAAGAAGCATTGAAAGATCCGGGTGTAATAGAAGTTGTGGGAGGACTATTGGGTACTGCGTCTTCTACGACAAATGGATTAATGTCTAGCTCAACATATAAAAAAACAGCTA